>Ga0179593_1509455_pt1 | contig 10430 bp, 14 predicted proteins | sample CZODoug2_1_08_16_FD_185931 | JGI IMG/M metagenome (GOLD analysis project Ga0179593, IMG submission 185931) | Vadose zone soil fungal communities from Angelo Coast Range Reserve, California, USA - CZODoug2_1_08_16fungal (PacBio error correction) | ecosystem: Environmental > Terrestrial > Soil >... | reverse complement strand
CTAGCTCAATCCTTTTCCTTTTTTTTACCAAGCGAAATGATGGCTCGACCTTTTCTTTGCAGGCTGCTTTCTTCCCCTTTTTTGTTCCCTTCCATTTTTGTTAGCCTCAAAGCAACTTGGGCTTCCCTACTCCCCTTGTGGTATTGCGGGGCCAGATCCTTGCCGAAAACCTAGAGCCCCTCCACTTTGATACCACTGTCCGTTATCGAAACATTTTTTCGGATTTTTGGTTTCCCCCTCTAGTGCCGTGGTTGCCATGCTTTCCATTTGCATGCGGGCGATTCCCAAGGTTTCAATTTGTCTTTTATTTCCCGGAACTCCCTTTTCCCTTTTCGGAATGGGAGATTGAAAACCTTTAGGGCCCTACAGTTGTTGGGTTTTTCCTGTAATTTTCCCTCCCCCGATATTACCGCCATGTGCTTTTTCCCCCCAATGGCGTGAAGCTTCTCTCTTTCAGTTCACTACTTTTGATTTCTCTTCCTTTGGGCCCTTTCACAGATAACGGATGCCATTTTTTCTAAAGTTTTTGCCCCCGACCATGTCCGATCCGTTCTTTCGAAAAGGCTGAGGAGTGGTTTTTTTTTCCCCTACCCTCAACAAGTTCAAGTGGTACAAAGCAAACATTCACCCTTTCGAACCCCTGCCGTGATGGATGTTGGTGTCGCTTTCATTACTCCGTTTCCACTGGAAAGTACGCTTTTGGCTTTGGTAATATGATCTTCCCTTTCCCAATTCGCCTCGTAAATGGCTGGCATTTTTGCACCCCTAGGTAGGAGGGTGCTGTGCCATTCAAGACCTACGCTGTGTTGGGAAGGGGCCACGCCACAGGTCCAAAACCCCCCTGGGACCCCGGGGATGTTTGCCAGTGCTTTATATCTCCTTCGCCTGCCCTGATGGCTATCTTCCGTCCTTCTCCAAGTGCACGGTTTGGAGTTCTCTGATAATTTCCGGTTTTACGGCCTCACCTCCAATGTATTAGACTTCTGCTGTTGGGCGTCACCTTTTTTCCTTTTTTCGAGCTCAATGGACACATCCCCCATCTCAGGCAACTTCCTAGAATTTGTTCCCAGGTCATTTTTCGAAGCCAGGTTTTGGATTCTTGAATTATCAAAACGACAGTTCTTCCTTTCCTCTAGTACAATACCCCATATAAAACGTTTCTTTTTTTCTTTCAAGGGCCATCCAACCGAAACGTACTTTTGTTTTTTGTCACGGGTTTTAAGTAGAGCCCCAGTCTTTTTTTATTGGGGCCTCTCATTTTTTTTTTGTTATGTTGGGCGCTTTTTGGATCCATTGTTTCAGACCCCCCCTTACGTGGTGAGACTGTCCCCATCCCAGACATTGTTCCCCATAACTTTTCAGCCTGATTACTCCTTTTCCTGCTACCTTTGTGTTACCACAAATTGGCGCCCCCTTTTTTTCTTTTTTCCCCTTGCAACCGAAGACGCCCAGGTCTTCAGTTGGCCCTGTAGAACCCAGTCCTGGAGAACGCACCGACCCCGCCCCACAAACCCCCCGTTCCTTATTACTTGAGTCCAGGGAACCACACCTGTCCCACTCCCAAATTCCCCCTTTATGCTTTAAACCCATCGCCCCCCCCCCCCCCAACCCTTTCCAATGCCGAAAAAACAACCTTTCGCTCTCTTTTTCCATCCTTCGACTCCTTTTCGCATCAGCGGCCCGAGTTTTTTTCCCTCATTTTTTTTTTGTTCCAATGTTCACATTGTTTTGTCGAGGACATTCCGCCCCCTTTTTCTCTACCGCGTTTTTTGGTTTCGATGCTTTTTTCAGTTCCACTAGCCCCCTTCCTAAATAAGTTTTTTGTGACGTGATCCACCCTTGGGAACTCAACGCACCAACGTATTCACGTCGCTCCAGGACCTGTTAACCCCTTCCCCCCCAATAGAGCCCCTTATTCTGGTGAAAACCCCCCTTTCGGTAAGGGTGGGTTAACCTTATGAGGTCTACCCCCCTTACCCTCCTCTATTTTTTCTCCCCCCCCTTTTTCCCGCGTGTTGCAGTTCCATGGGAGTGTCCCTACATACATTTATTTTCTGTGACCTTTGGTTTGACCCCCCCTTCCGCCCCCTGGGAAATGGAAATAGTTTACCCGGTTGTTTTTTTTTGTTTTTCGTTCCCTTTTGGGGTTTTCTTTTGCCAGCCTATTGGACCTGTGATCCCCCCCCCTTGCTTTCTCTTGATCCCAATGGTTGGATTTTCCGCCCCCTGTTTGCAGAGGATCTCATCGGCTTAACATTGCTCGGTGCTTTTTGGTCCTGTGAGTGCACGTGGTTCCTTTCTTTTTACACCCAGAGGGGTTTTTTTTCTCGACCCTCAAGACTTTTTTCTCCTTTTTCCCCCAATTTCCCGCTATGACGTCATCACCTTTTCCTGATATTTCATACCCGGAGGTCACCAACCCTGGGCCAGTGCCCATGAAACCCCTTGCTCGACACATCAAGTTTTTTTGTGACGGGAGTTTTGTACCGATGCCGTGCTTTTTTTGGGGTGGGGGCGGGGGGCGCCGGACCCTACCCCCGCTTTTTGGAAACGTATCTGTTCACCTTTCGTCTCTCCGGTGGTGGTTACCCCCTTTCCCCCCCCTTCTACCCCCTCCTTCCGCTTTCCACTACGATCGACCGTTTTTGAATACAATAGGGTCGGAAGTGGAATTGGTCCCCCCCCCCCCCCCCTTTTTTCGTTGGATTGGCGCGTTTTACGCGACCTTCTGGAGGTTTTTATTTTTTTCGTAACAAGGGCCACCCATTTTTATAAGGGACGCTACCTTACTCCTCCCGGGTCTTTTGGACCCCACCCATGTAAAGTTTTTATAATTACATTAAAACAGTGATAAGCGTACCTTTTTCAGTCTTTATCTATCCCCTTTCCTTGACGAGCTCCCCCCCCAACCCTAAAAGGAGTTGAGGATTTTTTGTTCTAAAGTAACGGGTCACGTCATTTAAACGTTGTAGAACCTCACTGGTCAGTGATGTGCCCCCCCCCTCCCGCCGTCGTGAGAGTAGCAGCCATTTCCCCTTTTTTTTGTAACGAGCTTTTGTCGGAACACTTCAGCGCGATCATGGTTGCCATTAAATGTCCTCCAGCAAAATCGCATACTTTCTCCCCCTCCCTTCTGTAGCGGGTGTCTTTTCCAACTTTTGATTCTGAGGTTGTCCCTAGGCCAACTCCCCCCCCCACCCATCCTTTCTTTCCGCAAATCCTTTTCCCGATTTGGCATGCCTGCCAAAAGTTAATTTCTCCAACTTTTTGTATCCCTCAAGAAGCCCACAAAACCTTCCTTTGACTGAAGGTGGGCCCTTCCCCCCCCACCCCTTTTTTTGCCCTTTTAATCCGAAGCTTCAGTCCTTTTTTTTTTTGCCCTGGCAAACGACCCGGGGACCTGTCTCCCGGTCACTTATTATTACAATTTCACCCCCCCCCTCTCTCCAGTAGACGAATGTGTCGTCTGGCAATCCCCCCTGTGACCCGGTATTTGTAAACAAGCCCCGCAACCCGCTGTGTTCTCTTTCGATCGACTCGCACGTGACCAGGGGACCCCAGTTTTTTTCTATTCAACACAAACCGGCTACCCCTTGCCACGAGCGTGGTTTTCTTTGATCCTCTTTTTCTTTTCCCGCCGCCCGCAATTTTTTATGTTTAATACCCCCCCAAAATTGTTTTCGTTTGCGATCAGAGAATTTAGTTGGTGACAAAAAGGTGCCTCCCACCCCCTTCTTAGTCAAAAACGTTCTCCCAGTCAGGTTTGATAAGGATACAGGAAAGCAAGGGTGCGTCTCTTTGAGGCCAAAAAAAAGTGGTTTTTTTGTTTTTTTTGTTTTGGTTTTCTTGTGGTTTGACGGGTGGACCTGGTGGAATTGTTTTTGCGGGGTTTCATAAATCACGGGGGGGTGGACCTCGCTTGATTTTCCTAGATTTTTCACCTTTCCCCGGTCCGCCAGATGGCTGAGCCCCCTCCCAATCTCTATGAGAAAGTTTTGTCATTTTTTGTTTTTGTGTTGGGTGGTTGGGGGGGGCGATCTGCTGAACCGGAAAAACCAATTCGAGATCCTCCCCTTTCAACCCCCCTTTGGGTATTTCTACCCCCACCATCCCGTTATTTCGGTTCAGCTTTATTTTTACACAAACACTCATCCGACCCCCCCCCCACTCCCATGTTCGTATAGTTGAAACCCCCCCTGCGGTTTTTGGGGCCCCCGTCTTTTAGTAGAGTTTTTTTCCCCTATTTCCGAAGGGGCCTTCCGCACCTCAAGACCGATAAGCATTTTTTGTAGGGATTTTGTTTTTTGGGGCACAAACACCACAAAAAAAAATGAAATCCGGGTTTTTTCCTCCAGGTTCTATGTGAACAAAATCTCACAAGTCTCCTCCCCGCGTTTTTGGTTTTCGCATCTACCCCTTTAATGTCCTTGGAGTCACCTCCCAGGTCCTCTTTTGGTTCTTTACAATCCCCCTCCTTGACTTCGCGATTTTGCATTAACGCCTCGTCCGTCCTGGTCCCTTTTCTTCCACCTTCCAATTGCCGGTTTTTTTTCGAAGGAATAACAAAAAGGTGTTTCTGCCCATCACCTTTTTCCTTTTTTCCCCCCGGTCTTCCGTCTCACAGATCATCCCCCCCCCCGTCCTTTTGGAAGTTGATCTCCTTATCCTCAGTTTAAAACCTCAATCAATATTCACCCCCGACCCCTCACCTATCGACGAAAATAAGATTTTCCTTTTAGTTTCCCGAGGGCCTTTTAAAAATCTGGGTTCCACCCTTCCTACTCGAGTTGCTATGTTGAATTTTTGATATTTCCTTTAAGGCAGGCCAACTCTTCCATCGTTTTTAAGGGCCTCTGCTCTTCGGCTTCCGGCGGGGATGACAGTTCCCTAATAAATAATCCCTTTTCTCAAAGGGAGGGGCCCACCACCTCCTCACCGTTTTTTTCGGTTATGGTTTTTTTTCAGATTCCTTTCTCTGTGTTGTCGGCATTGGAAATATTTTTTCTCCTGCCCCCCCAATGCCTCGGTTTTCATTGTGTGTCGCCCCCCCGTCCCCTGTTTCAGCGTTTCTCCCTCTAACCGTCGTCCTTAGTCCGGTTTTTCCTCTCAGTAACCGAAGATGTTTTTTTTAAACGTCACGCCACAGGCCCCCCCCCCCCTCCCTTCCCTGAACGGTCCGGCCCTTTTTTTTTTCGGTTGAAAAGGCGTAGTTTCTTTCATTGGGTTTCCCCTTCGGTTAGCGTTTTGACCCCCCCCCCTCCCGGCGGCTAGTACCGTAAATTTCCTTATACAGACCACGGCGCACGAGACGCGGCCCTTTTCTAGCTTGAAAGGAACTTCAAATCATATTGAGGTCCACCTTCGGAATTCCCCCATTTTACCCAATGAATTACGATCAAGTTGCTCTGGAGAATTCCCCCCTTATTCTCATTTTTTTTACCAGGGTTTAGTCCTGCCCAGTGAATCTCAGCCCCCCCATCGAACCCCCCCTAATCTTATCGCAGTCCATACTCTGACACCGAGTTTTCTACGCAAGCCTCCGTAGAACCTTTCCGGCTCCTTTTCTCACCCTCCCCCCCCCCCCCCGTCGAAACATGACATTACCCCCCCACCCTTTGTAAACATTCTTTTTCCAGCATACTTGATGTAACACCATTGGGGCCATTACATCCCCCAAACTGGCGATTCGAGGCCAACACCGTACTCTCTCTGGGCCCCCCGCAAAACGCGCTCGTCCAGATATTGTCCCCTGGGTTTTTTTTTTCTATTTGTTGACGCTCCTCAGGCTCGTTGGGTCCACACCCCTTCCCTTTTCTTTGCTTCCCCCATGGTCACCTTCGGATTTGAGGCGCACCTAATGCCCCCTTCTTTTCCCTTTGCCCCTGTTTTGGGTCCTTTTGGAAGGAGCCAAGTGTTCCTTTTTCCGTTTGTTGTTGATGCTCCACCCTGTGGGCTCCTCCCCCCTCGTCCCCGCAACCCGTTTACCTTACGCTACAGTCTATGTTTAACTCTTGCCTGTGGTCCCATTGGCCCCACCCCTTGATTTTTCTTAGGTCACCACACACTAACCTCTAGCCCAAAGTTAAAAGATCCTCAGCTCTCTTGCGTCGGTGCAGTACCTCTATTACCCTTGTTTCTCGTCCTCCTTTATGTTTATGTCATTCAACTTTTTTGCTCCTCGGGTTCGAAAAGTCCCTTCACCCAATTAGTTTTTTCCTTCGTTTTTGGGTTTTCTTTCGTTCAAAGAACCTTTTTTTTTTTTGCTCCTTCATTTATGCCGGTCTCCCATTCTAGTTGCATATCCCCAAATGCATATCTTTTCCTCCCCCCTGAGGGAAGATTTACTTGTTTCTTTATGTAAATTTCTGCCGTCTTGTGAGTGGGCTTGATGCTTTCCCTCCACATTTCCCCGGGTTCGACTCGTTTTTTTCCCTCACCGGCTCCCAGGCTTCCTACCCTTTTTTGTCGCTCGGACTACCCGGTCCCCCCATCCTGATGGCATTCCCCCCATAATTTCTTGTAACTAAACGCTGGCCTTGGAGTCCCGGAGGGCCTTGGTTACGAGCGTTTGGTTTGTTTCTTCGCCACCGCTAAGACACAGCTTCCTCCTCGTGCCGACGACTAAGGAAACACCCAAATATTTTTCCCTTTTTTTTAAGTTTGGTTTTCCTACCCCTTTTTTTTTTTTGTTGCGGCATTTTTATGCCGAACCTTTCTTATTTTCTAGATGTTGCCGGTCGCCCCCCCAGGGTTTTTTGGGGGTTTGGGGACTTTCGATTACCCTGTCCTCTTTCCATCGCGCGGAAAAAAGTCTTAGCCCTCACTACCCTTCCCCCCAGTTGGACCCAGTTTTTTTTCTCACATGCGAGCGGATGATCAGGTCTTCAAGGACACTAAAGGAGCAAACATCCACCTCCCCCCTTCCCCCCGTTTTATCTGTTGCTTTCCACTTAACGTCCGTTTCTCGTAGTTCTCCTGCAGTTAGACCCACAGTCTCCCTTGCTTTATTCACTTCGCTTGTCCGCTGCTTTAGATCCCGTACTGCACGATCAACCGCGCGCAAGCCGCGAAGGCTTTTTATTAATGTAAATTGGCCGTCCCAGCGACAATTTCCCCCACTACTTCTTTTTCATGTTCGGGAGAAAGGTGAGCCTTTCACCCAGAGGATTGGTTGGAACTTCTGAGTCCCTCCCCCCCCCAATCCCCTTGCGATATCCCCGGTCAAGACGGAGAGTATTTTTTGGTTTTTTTCTTTTTTTTTAAACCCACCCCATGGTCAGGCCCCCCAACTTTCTCCACCCCCCTTCAAGTTCCTTATCGCCCGTCCCCCCCCACCTCAGGCATGGGAAGTTTGATCCACTCAATTCCCCCCGTGATCTCCCCAATCTTTCGCCTCCGTCTGGTGGGGAAGTTTCGCCTTCTCGGGGGGTATCACCGTTTTTTTTCCCCCCCGACCAAACCAACCACCATCTGCCCCTTGCTTTTTGGACTTTTAAGAACAGTCTCAACGACCATGTTTGTAAACTCAGCCACCCCCCTTTATTGTCAAAATTTTATTTTTTTTTTTTTGGGTTATTGGATTTTCTTGGATGACACGATTCCGTAGTGGAAAGGAGGATTTAGACCCCTTTGTTTACCCCCCCCCCTTGAACCTTTTGGGATTTTTTTGTTTTTTTTTTTTTTTTTTTTTTTTTCCCACTCTGGGGGGGTTTGGGGGGTTTTTTTTTGGGTGGTTTAGATACATTTCACTTTTGCGTCTGTGAGATGAGGTTTTCACCGCTCGGCCCACCCCCCCCTTTTCTGTTGTCGGAATAACCAATTCTTTCTCTGTTCCTCTCTGTTGGCATGGCCCTTACCCCCCATTTGACGCCCAATCCCCCTTTCCTTCGTCATTCCATTTCTCGGTTTCTCAATTTCTTTGCGGTTTTTCCTTCTAGGTTGCCTCACTCTTTATTTTCCCCTCCTCCCTTGTTATCTTTCTCGAGTTCCCCACTTTTCGGCTTTCAGCAATGATTGGCCTAACACTGCCGCTATCCTTTGGCTGCTCGCACGTTTTTTTTCCAGTCAGCGTCTTTTTCCTTTCCGGGACATGGCTCAATACTTGTAGTTTCTTAACGCCCTTGGGTCTCCCCCCAATTCCCCTCTTATTGCGGTGACGAGATTTTGACTTCCCCCCCGATCCAAAGATCACAATGTTCTGCCCCAGGTCCCCTTTTCGAAGGTTGGTGTACCCCGTCTTTCGTGAATCCATTCGGGAGATTCATCCCCTTTTTCCCCCCCCCCGGGGTTGTTCCCCAATTTACAATATCCTTGTTTCCTGGACGACACCCCCCCACCACCACCCACCCCCCCCCACCCGGTGATTAAACTTCCACTTTTTTGTCAGAAGTGTTTGTCGAATTAACTCCAAGTTGGACCCCGACTTTTTTGATAACGAACATTTCCCTGCTGGCCCCTTTTTGATTCCCCCAACAAATGGGCCCTTTTTTTACGTGCCTCTTTGAGGCGGACTCCCTATGCTTTCCATGCAGTGACGGTGGGGTCCTTTCTTAGTCGGACACAAAAGGTTTGATTGTCCTTTTGCTCCCCCCCACTTGCCCTCCACTTTAGTTTTTTTTTAAGCACGGCGCGGATTTGGCGTTCGGCTACTTACAATTGTCCCCTCCTCCCCCCCCTTTCATCCCCCGCGCTCACCTTCATCCGCGTTGAACCTTAACTTTTATTGTTTTTGGTTGCTGGGTTCCCCTTCCATTTTATTTTCCTCCTTTTCTTCGGCCTTCTCCCTCTTTTTGAAATGGATATGCAGGAGCCCTTGGCTTCCAGTCCTTTTTTTTTCTTCGGAAGTGTGCAGAAGTACGGCGGCTTGGTGCCCCCCCAATCCACTACCTGAAAAGGTATTTTCCGCCTTTTCCCCCTAACCCCCCTCTTTCTTCTACCAAAGACATGTCGGTTTATGTTCCTCTGCGCCCTTCCTCTCTGAGCATCCCCCTGGCATATATCTCCTCTCCAACATTTAGCCGTTTTTCATTTTCTTTTCTTTTTCAAACAACTCGTTTTGCCGCGCGTCTCTATTCGTCCCGTATCAAATTTTTTCCCTTGTTTTTTCGTTTTTTTCGCCCGATCATGGGCGCGTCCCTCCGCATAAAATTTTCTTCATTCCCCCCCCTCGGAGTTATTCGTCCGAAGGTAGTCTTCGTCTGCCTGACTTTTAGTTAGCTGGCGTTACCGTAACACAACCCTTTCCCCTTTTTCTTCCTTTATTCCCAATCCCAGCTCCAGACGATGATTCTCGCTTTTTCTGGGCTTTCTGTTTTTTGTGTATGACCTGTCCCACAGGACCAGAATTGCATGTAGCTGCGCCGGCTTTGAGCTCGAGTCCCCCAGATTTTGCTGCATTGACCCCGCCTCCCACCCTTCACCCGAGCAATTACTCCGATATCCCTCGGCCGCACATGTCCGGAACGCCGCTCACTTGTTCCCAATTTCACAAGTGCTGACTGGCTTTTTTTATTTCTCAAAAGAACCACCCCGGGGCTAGCCCCTCCCCACCCCAAAGTAAATCCTTTTTTTTTTCACCCTTCTTCCGTTTGGCCAACAAATTGGTCCAAGCCCCCAAAATCCATTCCCCCTCTCCCTTAGGCCAACCGTAGCTCGTCCCACTTGGAATTGCAAACCCTCCCCCCACCGTCGACTTATATTGAGACCACTTGACTTTGTGCCTAACATTCTCTTTTTTTTTTTTTGGGTTGGGGTGTGTGGGGGCTTTGGTGTGTTGGTTTTTTTTGTTGGGTTGGGGGGGTTTTGTTTGGTGGTTTTTTTTTTTTTTTTTTTTCTGTTGGTTCCAACCGCCCTGACCTCTTTTTTTTTCCCCATTTTTCCCCCCGTTTCCTTTTGGACATAATGCCTGGAGTTTACCGTTCCTCTTTTGCTTTTTTGGCGATTTGAATGCGCCCCGCTTGTTCCCTCTTCCCCTTCCTGTTGTTGTGAGAGCTCACACGTTTTTCTCCTTCAAATCCACACCTTCCAAACCGGTTCACTTTTTTTTCCTCAGTTTTCCCGGTTAAAGCGGAATTCTTTGCACCCAGTGTTTGTTTCGTTTTCCCCCACACCCCAGCGGTGAGCGTCAAAAAAAGTTACCTTCTACAAATTAACGTTAGAGAGCGTTTTTGTCTTTTCGTCCAAGTGGCTATTTTTTTTGGTCTTTCCTTTGTGGTTTTTTCTTGAGCCCCTTATTGTGATGTCCCCAAATTGTTCCCTTGTCTTTTCTACTTTTTTAACAATATTTAAGCGGTTGGGGGGTAGTTTGGGTTTGCGGGCTGTTAGAAAGCGGGTTGATTTTGCTACTTGACTCATGACTTTAGCCCCTTTCTTCTGTGTTGTTTTCCCTCCTTTTGCTCGGCCCCCCAAATCAATGGCGCCCGTGCGGCACT
>Ga0179593_1489988_pt1 | contig 10430 bp, 12 predicted proteins | sample CZODoug2_1_08_16_FD_185931 | JGI IMG/M metagenome (GOLD analysis project Ga0179593, IMG submission 185931) | Vadose zone soil fungal communities from Angelo Coast Range Reserve, California, USA - CZODoug2_1_08_16fungal (PacBio error correction) | ecosystem: Environmental > Terrestrial > Soil >... | reverse complement strand
TGAAATTCTTCTGCGAACGTCATTTTGGTTGCGTCATTGAGCAACTGCATTATCTTCCTTCCTCTTTTTTCCGGAAATCACCGCTTTCGCTAAAGGTCATGCCCTTGCCTATGGAGTGAACCCTCCTTTTTTCGGTTTCTGTTGGTCAGGGTGTACTGCGTTCTCGTTGTATGTTGCACTTGCTGACCCCGACCTGCCAGCATCTCCATCAGTTCGATTTACAATCAGTTCTCTGTGAGGCAAACCAGATTTCCCTTCCAGACTCCTCCTTTTTGAGTCCGATAGTAAGATGTCAATCTTTTCTCTCTCCGTTTGATACTGTCAATTCGTCGTCGTTATTTCTCTTCTTTTTTCTAAGCCGTTGTCGCGCTTGGTTCTGGTTGAGGCATTCACAGGCTTTCACCTTCTTTGGGTTCAGGTACCGTTCTCAGGTTGTACGAGTTGCGTTCCTGACCAGCAGGTTTCTTCTTCTCCCTTGGTAGCCTGCATGGCTTCCGCGGTTCCAGGATAACGTGATATTTGTACAGCCCTTTCCCTTTCATTCGTGCTCCAGGGCCCCTTTGAGAGTCTTAACCTACGTCCACTTCTTTATAAATCAGTCAAGGACAATGAGCATGGTTTTCGGAGTCCTGTTACTGTTTGGCATGTTCTGAACCTCTACACTAACTTCCAACTTCCGGCCCGGTGTCTTCTCAGTGCCTCATTGCTCTTGTGTCAAGGCTGACACACTTTGTCGGTATCGATGGCAGCCCTGTCTCCTTTCCTTGGGACTGCCCAACCCCCTTCATACGTGTTGCTTTCCTCAGAGGAAAGATTTTTGGTTCTTGGACTCTTTTCTTTAACCCGAGTAAGCAACCTCCCCCTTCAAATTGGTACTCCTACGCGTCACTCTCCATCAGAGGTTTTAGCTGAGGTTTTCTTTGTTGAAGTTTTAATGATTCATGACAGGGTTTTCACCCCTTTCTCTTTTGAGTACCTCCCCCTAAGGTATACTGCATGTTTTTTGTAAAGAAGTCTTTCTGGATCTGCACTTCTTTCTTCTCAACTGAAGTGATTATGAGTGCTTTTCTTCTGGCGCTTTTGCTCTGCCCTTTCTTCCCTCTCCTGCTGCTGTGCTCCTTCCCTATCCTGGTCGCACGGAATATTCCTATTTCCATTGCGGGCCTTCCCTGCTTTTCCCTTCCCTCCACCCCTGACATCAAGTTCGCCACACTACAAAGAAGAACGCCCCCCCTCAAATACTCCCCCGTTAAAAGATTTTCTTTCAGTTTTTTTTTCGGGTGTCTTTCCCCTTTTAGGTCAGCTTTTTGTTTTCGACAGTCTTCCCCCCCCCTTCTACCCGGTTAATTGACGATGAAGTTTTTTTTTTTTTGGATGTATAAACTCTTTCTCTTCCTTTTTTCTTTTTCATCTAAAGTCCCCTCTTTTTCCTTCGTACTTGCCCTTTTTACTTTCCGCGTTTCTCGTTTTTGTTCCCCCCCCTCGCCTTCATGTAGTTTGCAGTTCCACTTGTTGACTTTCCGATCCCTCCTTTGTCTGAGTCCAGATGCGTTTAGTAGCTGTATTCTACACCCCAGATCATTGCTTACCCACTAAAGGCCCGGTCATAAGTTTCCTTTGTCTTTAGGCTTTTATCGGATTTATAAAGTTGAATTTGCTATCCCTCCCTTCTGCTGTTACCGTTCCGGGTCTCTGTCTGTTCCTCTGAATTTCCTGAGTGCGGACTCCCCCTTTCCCGACCTTTAAGAGGGCTTTTCTCTTTCGGTGTTCGAGGAGCGATTCCGGCCAATTTGGCCACGTCGCGCCTTTCTCTCCGTCCCCTCCATTTGACTTCCATCACTTCCATTGCTTGGTTTTCTCTCCGGTGTAGCTGATTTTTTTTTTCGTTTCTCACCACGGACACCCAGTGCGGAAACCCCTCTTCGTTCCTCGCCGATTAATATCACGCCTGCCCGCCACCTCCCCTCCCTCGCCCCCCAAGTCCAATTGACCTTTCGCCGTCTCTTGAACCAACCATTCCGCCATGCTTGCTGAGGCAGGCTTGTGCGCTCCCTTTTTTCCCCCCCCCCATCGCAGTTTTCGAGCTCTCCGGTTCCGCCGCCGCCCAACTGCACCCAGGCAGTTGCCGACCCGCGAGTCCTCCTTTTTGTCAGACTCTTTTCTTGCTGTTTGAGGTTTAGCGCGTCGCTTCGCTTTGAAACGAGTTAATAAATTCGCCCTTCCGCTGCCATGCTCGTCTGATACTTCCTAGTTTCTCTTCGGGTGAAATTTTCCGCCAGGGAAATGGTCAGGGCGCACGCCCCGGTTCGACCTTCCCGAACCTCGGGTTCGAGATACACATTTAGTACCTTTCCCCTTCCTCCCCACACCGTCGAAAACGTTTTCGCAGGATTTCCGTGGCCTGACTTTTCTCCCGCTGGCATCGTGGCCCGACTTCTTACCGTACCCTATATGTACGCCTAATTTCGGACAACCCTATGGTGCGTCCCAGTCTGGCATCTTCGTGATTCGGGATCCGCTTTTTTTCGACCCTCTTAATCTCTTCTTTACACCCCTAAGTGGGTGTTTGAGATCTTGTTTTCCTAGCTTAGGAACCGTATTATCCCTCGCAGCCGCAGATTCCCTTTTAGAACCTCCGCCCCAGCTCCATGGGCTTTCCTCTTTAGGATTTACCCATGAGTCCTCGTTCACGAATTGACATCCGTTCGTTTTTCATTCCCCCTTTTGCCGGCTGCCCCACATAATCGACTGGCTAAGGTATTAGATTTTCCATGCTTCACCCAATCTTTACTACCTATCCCGACGATTGATGGCCTTGCGAACTTTGTGCGCCCCCCTTTTCTGGCAATTTCTCTGCCCAGGTCAACCCTTCCGGAAGATACGGTCTTCTGCCCGAAGCTGATTTTTGCGTCCCCAGGGTTTCGAAGGGTTTTCACAACGTGGCCGACTGCTCGCGGATAGGGAGGCAGACCATCTCCTCCCCCCCCGACTTGATGCTTTTTCGCTTTCTTTTCTTAGATGGTGCAGTTTTCCCTTCCTTCGTGCGAACGTTCTATTCGTCGAGCTTCTTTTTATGGTGTACGCTGTTTTTCTGGTCGGCATTGCTTCCCTCAGGAATGAGCGCGGTTGAAGTTTTGCGGTTTTCTAAGGTCCCTTGCTCGGGGGCGTGGATGCTGTTCTTGGTAATTGTGATGTTCTTTCTTTTGGCGAGTTTCAACGAGTCTTCGTTCCCGCGTTTGTTCCTCCGCGGCTGCCCGGGTTTTTTTCCCCTACCCCCCTTCTCTTAAACCTCTTTTTTCGAGCCCCCGGGGGCTGTCTCTTTGGCCCCCTTCTGACTTGAGATCGCGCAGATTTCCGCCTAACGGTTTCCCAACTTTTCCGTAATCGCCTCTTGGTGGTCCGCCCCCCCTCCTTGGACTCAAAGCCCTTGCCCGGGAGCGACGGTCCGTTTCCTTCATGTTTTTTCTTTATTTTCTTCAAGCGCTCCTTCCCCTGGCACGGTGGCCATGGTACCGACCCTTGATTCGCTTACCTTTAATAAATCCGTTTTATCCCCCCCGCATGCCTTTTGCCTCCGTGAGGAACCTTCTCCGGACTCCAGTTATAGTATTGTTTTCCCCCCCTTTTCTCTGGGTTTCGCTCCGCCTTTTTTCTTCTTTATCCTGGCGAAAGATGTTGTCCTTAAAGGAGGCTTCTCCTTAATGATTCGGTTTGGAACCCCGCGTGGACCATTTAGCTTACCTCTCCTTTGAGTGCGCTCTGAGGGATTTTCTAAATTTTCCCCTTTACGCACGAGTTCACCTAGACCTTCAGGCATGGAAACCCGGGTGCCACTTTGTGCTGTTACCAGTACTTTTCCCTACCTTTCCGGAAAACTCTCACCTCCTTCCCCCGACGTTTTTTTTTTTTTTTTTCACACAAGGGAAGGTCACTGCGGTTTGTTACGTCTGTATTAGTTTCGAGTGAAGTTGGTTTTTGCTTGGATGATGATTCTTTTTTTGAGTTCCCCCCTTTTGCTTGATTATGTTTGAGCTTACCATCTTTGGCCTTCCCCTGACATGGGATTTCCTATCTTCCCTTTTCCTCCATTCTTTCCCCCGTAAGCCCTCCCTCTTTCCTTCTTGAGACTCTCGACATGCGCCCCAACTCATTTTTTTTCCTGCTCTTTATTCCTTGGCAGCAACTCCCTCTCGTATGATTTCAAAAAATGCAGTAGGCCCTTTTTTGGATCTCCTGTGCCTTTTTTTCTGCCCTCTTGGATGCCTTTTTGTTTTGATCCCCGGCACCCACTTTAATCCCCCTCCCCCCTCCAGCAGCACAGCTCTATGGTTTTCCGTCTGCCTTTTTTTTCCTTGTCCCCCCACGCCTTTTTATTTTCTACTCGTTATTTTGGGACCCTGAAATGTCCCAGAACACCATGCGCTTTTCTTTTAGTCTTCGCTCGCCCCCCCCTACTCCTTTTTTTTCAGCCCCTGTAACCCTCTTGCCTGCCGTCTTTTGCTTCCCATCCTTCTTTTGTCTTTTCCCTCCTGAAATCCTTTGTAAAGGATTCGTCGATCTCTCCTCCCTTTGGGCTTCCCTTTTTTTCCTTAGTGTCTTTCCCCCCTCTCCCTGAAACTACGTCCACTGCAACCCCCTTCTTTCTCTGACAAAAGCTTATCGCCCGTTGTCGTCTTTCTCTTCTCCCCTTTCCCCATTTCTTCGACTAATTTTAGGATTTCCTCCTACTTTCGTGAATCCTGGGCCTGGAATAAATGAAGTTATACTAATCATCCCCTTCTTGAGGTTCAGCCCCCGCCAACAAGCGTACGCCCTTTTTTTCCTTCTCCTGATCCCCCTGTCCCTCTTCTTGATAATTTCCTCCCCCCCCAAGAAGATGCCCGGCTCTCCCCCCTCCTCCGACCGACCCCGCCTCAGAGAGTTGTCGGCATTCAGACGTCCCCCCCCATCATACAACGAAGAAGATCTTGTGACGCCCCGTTTTCCCCTAGTGGCTGCTTGTTGGCTCCGCTAAGGACTGTTTTGTTACATGTGCTTATGCTTCCTGATGGAGTCTTCTCGTCGCCAGTTCAAGTGGCAACGCCACCCGTTCTCTTTTTACCAACCTTCCCTGTGGTAAAACGCACCTGTTGTTTTAACATCGTCAAGGGATTCCCCCCCCGAGCCCATTGGTGGTCTCTTCCTCCCCTGTAGAGAGAAGCGTGCAGTTTTTTTTCCCTCTAAACCCGTCCAATGACGCTCATTTTTTCCTGCTGCGCTTACGCGACGACCCTGGTGCGGCTCATGAGGTTTACTTTTTCACACTCGCCGGCCCCAGCTTACCTCTTCTCAGGAACCCCTACCTGTGCGTCTTTTTCCAACCATGTAATCCCTCTCACTCCCCCTCTTCAAGTTCTTTCTTCTTCTGATTTCCCCATCCTGAGAATAAGTCGGTTTGATTTCTTTTCCTTTCTCTTTCAGGTTTTGGGTGTCTCGCTTGTTGCAGCCAGATCCACCTATTCGCCCCCCCCTTTTTTCGTGGTTTTTAAGTATAATAAGTGACCTTATCTTCGACCCCTCCCTTGGCCGTCCGTGTAGCCTTTCACTCTTATATACGTGAAGATCGTTCCGACTTCCCCCCCCCTCTTCCGCACCGACTTTCCCCTTTGGGGTGAATCCAGGTGGTTTACACCTGTTTCATGTTTGTCCTTTGTATGTTTGCAGGTGGATTCCTGACGTTCATATAGCATCACATCGTGAGACCCACTTCTGCTAAGAAGGTAACAATCGAGGAAACCTTCTCGGAATGGGGGGGGGTTTTTTGGGGGGGTTTGTGTGTTTTTTTGGTGGGTTGGGGGGTGGGGGGGGGGGGTTGGGGTTGGGTGGGTTTTGTTGGGGGGGGTTCTGGTGTGTGTGGGGGGGGGGGGGGGGGTTTGGTTTTTTGTGGGGGTGGGTGGGGGTGGGGGGTTTGTTTTTGGGGGGGGGGGGGGTTTTAACCCCACCCCCCACAAAACCCACAAAACCCAACAACAAAAAAAATATTTATCTCCAGTCCCGAATATCTTTTTCCTCCTTTGGTCATGCCTACCCTGCGAGGCTTTTTCTTAGCTCTTTTTTTTCTCCGGTCCTTGGGGTTCTTTGAGGAGCATCCATTCTCCTTCCCTCTTTTCGACGGGTCGTTAAGGTTCGACTTTCCAGTTTCTCTCCTTTGCGTTGTTTCCCGCCTTGAGTTTTTGAGACTTTCCTTCTTTTTTCTTTTCCCGGACTCTCCTTGTCCCGTCAGATGACGTTCATGCGTAGACAACGGGATGTCTCTCTCCCCTGCAGTTGCATCCACGTTTTCGTCCCCTCAGTTGTCCAGGACACGCTCCTTTTGGCTTATCTCTGGAAGGAGAAGGCGCACCTTCTCGCATCTTGCCGTCCTTCTTCAGGCGTTAGGAGATTTTACGACATCCTTGCGCTGCTTTTAAGTCCCAATACCCCGCTCGTTCCCTGTTCTCCTCGTCAGCCCTCTGCCTTAAAGTTTGACGTTTTAAAACCTCTCCCCTTTTTTCGCGTTTGCCCTCCAGTCGCTTCGGGTGCTGTTCCTGGTATCCCTTTTTCGTCCCCAAAAAGATACTCCCAATCCCCCCCCCACCCCCCTTTTTTGCTTTGAGCACTGCATCCTTTTCTCTCCCGCCTAGCTAGTTGGTCTGCTGCGGGTTTTGCGTTTCGATTTTTTATGCGGGTTCCTGCCACCTTGCTCCTGCACCGTTTTACCACCTGCAGAGGGCGGATCACCCACTCCGTCCATATTCATTTTTTTTTTTTTTTTTGTTTTTGTTGTTTTTTTTTTGTTTTGTGTTCTTCCCTCCTTTTCGGATTCGGACTTGGGCTGTCGAACTGCGCCTGCAGTCCTGTCGTTTATGCTCCTTTCGGCCCGTTAGAACCCCCCCTCTTGCGGCGGTGCGACTTCCCAGCTTCCTGTGCCCCGATGCGACGATCCCCCCTTTCTTGGTTGTTTTGTGTTCTTTTTTTTTTCAGGCCCCCCCACCCTTGGACCTGCTAACCCCCCCTTCCTAGGGACGCAATCAAAGAATATACACCTTTTCCCCCCCCCTCCCTCCTTACAGAACTACTCTCCCGAAGGTTTAGTAGCGTGGTTTGTTCGACTTATGGCGATGTTCCGTTCTTTGCCCTTCTGCCCTTCCCTTTCCCCATTTGGCCACGGGTGTTGACATTCGTCTCAGGTGCTGTGAACAAAATCAGGCGTCCGGCCTTTTTTTTCTATCAGCGAACGCACCTTTCGTCATCCTCTAATGAATACGAGGTTTCCTGACTTCCTTCAGCATGTATTGGTAAGTCGTTCGCCTTTATTCTTTTCCCCCGATCGCCTCTAGATGCGATCGCGAACAAAAGAGAATTTTGCTACAATTACAACCCCTGCTAAGTTTATCCTCCGGCTCTCCCATGCTCCCTGGCCCCCCGTCCGATTTATAGGTAGTTGTGGACAATTTCCTTCTCTCTCTCTTTCCGGCAATTACGCCAGCCCCTTTGAGAGGATCGGCGCGGCAGTAATGCAGTTTGATCTCTGTAGAGCTTCTTTATTTGTTCAACAAAGCCCTTCGAGCCCTTTTCTTCCTTCTTCTTTTTTGCCAACAAGTTTCAGGCCCTGACTGCGTCGCGGAACCCAATTTCTTCCTCCCGTCCCATCGATTTTCTAATGTGTAGATGAAGAGTTTTTGTCCCCCAACCCCGTCCACCAGCAGTTCCCCCTCCCCCGCTTTTCGTTCTCCTGTGGACCTCTCCATCCATAGTCGGCCATTAAAACGCGCCCTCCCCTCCCCCACGCATCTTTTCTGTAGAACGTGAACCCACCTTCCTCAAGTGCGACTAGAGTATTCGCCTTTCTTCCCCCACGCCGAGTGTCCCCCCTTCCCCAGCGGCGCTAGATCCGTTCTCCTCTTTCTGCACGCCTGCCGCCAAACTTAAAATGCAGGCGACTGCCTCCCGCATCTTTGATCTCCAATTTCCTGCGATTTTCTTCTTTTTTAGTATGCCACTTTCTTTCGCCGGCCTTTTCCCCTGAGGTGCAGCCCTTCGCCCCTTTGTCCTGCAATTATTCCTCTCCCTTCCCCTCTTCCGAGTGTTTTTTCCCTCCTAACCTTGCGGCTCAGGATCTCCCCTTTTACGCCCCAATAAACGCCCTGGTATATTATTTTTTCCTCCCTTTTCTCCCTCCCCAGGCGAACAAATTTTTCGCAGATTGTGCTGTCCGGACCGAGCTCCTCTTGTCACGGATGGCCAGGCTGGCTCTGGACTTCCTTTATCCCTCTTTCCGCAAAGCCCTACAGTTCGCGATGTTTCCTCCCTTTTCGAAGTCTTTTCCCCCTTGAGGCTCGGGATAATACGATTTGACGCCCGAGCATTTCCCTTCCTCCCTATTGCTCCCCTCCGTTTTTTTTATCGTATTTCGGGTCTATTCGTCCACTAGGCCTTCCCTCCTCCCGATTTTCCAGACTAATCCTGACACCAGAGATGGACTTTTCCTGGCCTTTGTGCGATAGAAACTGCTATCCGCCTGAAAATTGCAGATCCCAATCTTTGGCTCCCCGCTTCCGCGTGTAGGTACATCCACCTAATGTCCCTCCCTTTTTTGTTCCTGGTATTGATCTTCCCTTTGAGGTCCTCCCCCCACTTTTTTCTATTTATCCCGCGATTTCTTTTCATTTGGAGGACGTTCCTTCTTTCGGGCCCTTCCTATCCCTTTAAAAACATCCCTTAATACCGGTCCGATGGAGTAAGTCCCTGCTTTCTCCTTCCTTTTCTAACTAGTGGCTCCCTCCTTCCCCGACTTCGCGCTTGCGAGGGTGCAGAAGACCCTGACTCCTCCGATGTGCTGGCCCATGAGAATTATGAGTAAGGTCTTCCCCTTGCCTTTTGTAAGTTGTCTTCTTAGTGAGTTGTTTTAAGGAGAGCTCTTTCTCTTTGCATGCCCTCGATGGGTTCCCCAAGTGGCGTGGTAGCAAGATTCGCCTCTTATGCTTGGTCTTCCTGGCCACTTCTCAACCTGTTTACGGCTAACGTTTGTTTCTTTTTATGGCGGCGGAGGGTTCCGTTTCCGGCGGAGGGATGGGCTCTTAAACCGTACGATTTCCCCTCACCCTGAGTTTGTTTCTCTTTTTTATTTTCTTGTTGTTCTCCCCAACCCGCTCTACACCGATCCCATCGGCCGCTCGATTGTAGGCTTGATGGGCCCCCTCCCCCCTTAGATCCTCTCTTCCAGTTGCCGCGTGACGGACCTTCCCTTCCTCTTCCCGGCTTTGGTTCGCCAACACGTTCTCGACTTTAATCCCCCTCCCCTGTTTTTCCCTTTGATCCTCCGATTTGATTGTCCTCGTCTATGTTGGATTTTGGCGTCCTAGAGCCAAAGAGATCTAAGCGGAAATTTTTCCTGTCCGACGTGTGATTTTTTCCCCTCCCCAGTTTCTCCAAATCCGCCCCCCCTTCCTCATCTATATGACGAACTTCTTCCTTTCGGTGATATCCTTTTTTTTAGTCCAACCGGTGTTTGGGGGTCTGCGATCACTTCTTTCTTCGTATCTCCTCGGACGCAATTCCCCCTTCCCTAATCTCCTTTCAGGTACAAGAGGATCTCAAATGCAGTCGATTGCTTTTTCCACAGACTCCCCCTTCTCCTGTCTCGGCCTTACTTGAAAGGAGGTCTTCTTCCGACCTGTAGTTCCCCCCCCCCAGCCGTACGCCCTTCTGAGTTTATACAGTCCCTTCCAGCGCCTGGACAACTGGTAGATGAAAGGTAAGAGAAGACCTGGTAATCGGTTTCGGTTATTGACCTTTTTCAACCCACCAAGCTGACGTTCTGACATCTTCCCTCATTCGTATGTTCTTTCACGTATTTGTGGGCATGTGATGATGCTTTTACTTTTTTCCTATGATGAGCGGTGTGTGAGGAGCTCATTTTCCTAAATTTTCCTTTCCCTCCCCTCCGTGCTTCAAATAGTTAGCCAGGTATTCTCACACTGCCGCAAGTCTTTGGCTTAGTTTGTGAGAAATGCATTTGCCTCGCCTCTCAACTGCTTCCTTCTGACCCAGTTCGTAACTCCCTCTTCCCCTCACTACCGAGCCCTGAGTGCACACCACCACTAGTCTACTGAAATGAGATTTTTTTGATTCCGCCTGCTAATCCTTGGCTAGTCTTCTTTAGCTCGTTTTTGTCGTTTCCCCCCCCCCCCTGTCCTCCCAACCGCATCCTAACACGAAGTTCCCCGACACCACGCTCTTGGTGGCCCGTTTGGCTTGCTCTTCCTTCCCTTCTTTTTTTCCCATTTGGGAGGGGTCATTTCTACTGGTATTTTTGGTGCCACGTAAAAATTCTGTCAGACCAATACCCTAGCGTTTCGCTTTCCTTCCTAGTCGATCACCCGTTATTTACCCCGTCTTACCTCCCGCAG
>Ga0179593_1425060_pt1 | contig 10430 bp, 7 predicted proteins | sample CZODoug2_1_08_16_FD_185931 | JGI IMG/M metagenome (GOLD analysis project Ga0179593, IMG submission 185931) | Vadose zone soil fungal communities from Angelo Coast Range Reserve, California, USA - CZODoug2_1_08_16fungal (PacBio error correction) | ecosystem: Environmental > Terrestrial > Soil >... | reverse complement strand
GCTCCATCCTGGTTTGGCTTTTTTTCAAAGCTTCCTTGGAGGAGTTATTCCCCTAAGTGCGATCCCCCCTAGCGAGCACACAGTCCCGTCGCGCTGTGAGAGAAGCGAAAGAGGTTGACTTTTCCTTCATGAACCCGGGCGGGTTTTGTGAGGTCGCGCCCTCGATTCCATCACTGCCGTCCTCCTCCTGTCTTTCTCTCGATCGAGGCCAGATCCGGATATACTGGGTTACTTTGGACCTCTCTTCCTCCCGACAGACTCTCTCTGCTTTTTGCGCTTTGTCCTGCTATCTTCCAGGCATGGCGACGATGTTATCCCCTTTCGTCGACGCATATTGTCTGCATCCAGATGCGCTCGTCAGTTTGCATGTTTTCCTTTTCTCCCCACAAGATTACCGTGATTAGGTGTAACCTTTATTCAGTGAAGAGGCTTCATTCTCCTATAGAGGGTGTGTTTTTCTCTCTAGTAGGAGCCTTTTTCATTTGCCATCGTCGAGAATGAATCCTTAGTTTCTTTCCGCCCTCTCTGGGATGGGTTCCGATGTGATCGTGTCGTGGTTGGGCTTAGGGTGCCTCTTGTTTTAATTTAATAACAACTCGCCTCATCTTCTTCCTCTTCTCGTCCGTATTCCAATGACGTCCCTTTTCGTATAGGCCCCCTTGACCTGCCCGCCTTCAATTTTTTATGTACTTCTATCGTCTTCGATTGATATTCTGATCCTTTTCCTGTGTCGTTGTTCAGGGATTAGCCCCCGTTTCTGAGTTTCTTCTGTGGTACTTATATGCCCGAGAGACGTTTTCTAACCTGTTTTACCTGGGCTTTTCTCTGGTTCTGTCTCTTGGCGGTTTATCGGTTGCTTGCCAGGAGCCTCTCCCGTTTCGAATCGGATCTGCCGCATTCCTTCATCCCTTGAAACATTTCGCCTTCAACCACCCCAAGCCGAACAGTCTGCAACGGCTCCCTGTTGCGGAGGCCTTAGCCTTCACCCCCCAACCGGTCCTTTCATGCGCCGACCTTCACCAATTAACAGGAACCCAATAGGCTGGTTTTTCGACGCAGCTTCTTGACTGGTTCAAGCGGAGTTTTTTTCGTCCCGTTACTCAAGATCCCCCTTCCGCAACGTTCGCACTTGCCCGACTCCTCACCGCCAGCAGCCATACGGTGGCTTTCGCTACATCCACAGAAGCCTTTGCGCCTCGTGACGGTGTTTTTTCCACTCTTCCTCAGGCTATCTGGTTTTGACGTAGCCGCCGCCTGAACAGGACCCTTGCGATTTAACCCCTTCCCTTTGTCTGACGTCCTCCCTCTCGATTTCCTCTGACCCGTGTTCTCTTTCGGCCCCCTAATAACCGCACCGACTTTTTAAGGACGATCGATCTAGCGCCCTCAGGGCCATGGTACTCCCAGGTACCTCTTATCCTGCGGATTTCTTTTCTGTCCGTCTGGCCCTGAGAATTTCTCCTTGCCGAGGGTATCCGGTCTCCCCCTGTGAAGAGGCACTAAGGCTTGTTCACCCTTTTGCTCTTGGTTAAAAACTTGGAACTCTCCGCCCGACAGATTCCCAGATGTTTCTCTGCCTTTTCCGAGGAGTTCCTTCCCTCCTGTCGCTCCTATTATCCCTTCCGTCACTAAATGGTACTTGTCATCCCCGCCAGGCACCTTCGCAACTCCATGCCGTTCATAGGTTCCTCTTAGCCTGCCCGTAAAGAAGAGCAGTACGGTGGGCCACCGCCTCCAGGCGATTCAAGTCGGGCTGCCCGGACCTTTCCAGCTTTTTTCACCCTTGCAGGCGGGGCCCGGAATCCCATCTTGCTTTTTTTGCGTTTTTGCGGCCGGACTCCCGAGGGCCCTTTTCATTTTTTGTCAGACCGCACTTTCTACGAAGTGCGTTCCCCAGATTCATCTCCAGTCAGCGAAGCTTGCTGCTCTTAAGCCTCAAAGCCCCGCACCCCCTTGGCCTCTGATCGCTCACTGCTCTGCCCACCCTCCCCCAGTTTGTTGTTTTGATTCTTTGGGAGCTCTCACCGCCCCTGACTGCGGCGATATGAATCTCCAGCGACGCATAGTGGTTTCGCCCCTGGTTTGCGAGCTGATACTGGGTCCAGATGCTGGTCTGCTAAGAGAGCACGTGCGGGTTTACACCAGGCCTGTTTTCGTGCCCCGAGGGGACGATATGACCTCACGCGCCGTTTTATCTTGAGCCGACCTCACCGGTTCCGACCAGAATTTGCTTTAGTGTACGGGCCGACTTGCCTAAAGACTTGGAGCTTTCGTTTTTGCCCACCCTTTCTCTCCGGTTTTCGTTTTTCTGCGATCTTAGCTCCCCTAATTCTGTAACTCGTCATGTGACATATGCCCACGTTTGAATGACGTGGATTGATCATAGTGAGGACTTGAAGTGCCCCCTGTCAGAAGATCTTTTTCGTGCCACCTGACGAGCACGATCGAGATTTTGAGTTTTTCGCCGGTTGTCCAGATGCAACCCTGAAGTTGTTTCGCTGCAAGATTGTCTTTCGCGCTTTCTTGGAATCTCCGGACGGCTTCCCGCGTCAGTCGTATTCTTTTTTCTGCAGATTGAAAGTCCTTCCGGTGCTTCTTTTTTCTTGCTGTGGCGCCAATGGAAGGAGATGGATTCGTTCCCCTTGCCACGTCGTCGGGTGAATTCGCCCCTACTGGAACACCTTTTTTCTGCTCCGAAGCTGCTTCGACTAGACCTTTCCTGTTGGACCCAGTCGAGCTCCCATTCCTTAGCCCCGGCAACCTCGATGCCAGCTTACTCTCGCGATCAGCGTATTGATCGCCCCCCCCCCCCCCCCCCCCCCCACCCCCCCCCCCGCCCCATTTTTCCCCTTCCTCCGTCCCCCCAGTCCCCCTGTTTCTTCTGATTCATGAGTTGAGTCCTTCAGTGGTTTCTCTCTTTTTTGCCCGTAGCTATATGCCTTGCCTGCTCCAGAAGAGGGCTGGCTGGCCAAGTCGGCGGTATTCATGCCGCGTGTTTAATCGGTCTGGACACCATGGCAGTTTTTCCCTGCTCTTCTGGTGCCCCCCACAGCGCGGGGAGCCTGATTGGTGTTTTTGTCATCCTGCGATTTCATTGGTAAGGTCTGCTTCGTTTTCGAGGGCCTCTTGAAGCTTTTCCCGGCCCCTTGAAAGCTCCACCCCCTCCGTAGGCGGACCCAAGCCGCGACAGAAGGGAACTGGTCAAAAGGGTAGACACTGTCGCGCGGGCTCTTTTTTTCAGCTTATTTCCAGAATTTGACGCCTCCTGCAACCGTAAGGTCCTTCTCATTAAGAAGCCCCATCCCAACGGATTATCCTCTTCTGTTAATTCGATAACGAGCACTCCTGACTATTTACGCAGTGCTTTTTTTTTCTGACGTTCCTTTTTCCGGCCTTTCCCCTGGCGAGAATCGTTTGCCCCGGCGAGTTTCTGCCCTTTTGGGCCACCTATCTCCAGCCCCCCCTAAAACAGATCAAATAGTCAGCTTCTGCTCTAATCGGAACCACCCTGACCTCTGGTCCCGACCCGCCCCTGTTGGAGACTTGACGATTTGTTTTGACGTGCGTCGCTGACAGTCGGCTCCCCCTCCATTTCAAATTTCAGCCCCGATACGTTTCGGCCATTCCTGTTCTTTCTCGTTTTCAGTACCTTAGGTGCGATCGTAAAGCTCTTCCCTTGGCTGAGAAAGGAAATTTGCCCCTGACGCCCGCTCTTCCTACTTGGACATCTTGTTCACCATGGCGAGATCGGTGACGAAACCGCTTCGTTTGAGCATGTACGACTCTTGTTCCCCGTAACCTGTTGTTGAAGTCTTCTTGATTTTTATATGAAGGCGATTGGACATCTTTAGCGCTTTCTCGGATATCGCGAATTTCGAATCCGACTTCCGCTCGTGCACCACCTAACCTCCCCGTAACCCGGGTTAACATCCCGGAACTCTGTCCTTCCTTTCTCTTTCTCCCCTGAGAACGAACGGCGCGTACTCGTTTGTTCCCTCGCTAGCGGGTCTTTTACGTCTCGCAACCTTTGTGCTTATTTTCTTCTTCCCGCCAATGGTTTCTCAGGTGCATTCGCACCTTTCACATTTTCTGCAGTCCCCCTAGGGACGGCAGAATTTCTCCTTTCCTCGTTGTTTTTGCCTTTAGCTTATCTGCCTTCCCCTTGTATTGCCTGTCCAAAAGCTGCGCCGCAACGGTTCCGTCCCATTTCCGCCCGAGCCGAGGGCCACTTTGACGAGAACCCAATTCAGTCTTTTTTCGGTCGAGAGCAGCTTCCTTCCGCGAGTTGCGGATCACCTTGTACGCTGCGCCGCCCGATCCTGATCAAACCGCTCATCCCATCGCCGGATGATCAAGCTTCCCTCTCTCGGATGACGCTGAACCACTTAGGTTATTCGACCAAACGGGTTACTGACCGCCTCTAACCACTCTCTACTTCCGTGAGCTCTTTTTTCGTCCTCTGAATCAGGTTTTATGTAGGACGTCGTTTTCTCGCCTTTCGTGCGGCCGATCCCTTGTTCTTGTCCGGCGCCCCGTTTGAATGAAAGAGGAATTCTTGATCCCCCTCCCAGGTAGATCGTACCGCTGATTACCGGCTCCCTTGCCCTAACCTTAGTTCTTTATCATTTTTTTTTGTTTGCACTAGAGGAGTCCTTCCCGGTCATGCCCAGCGCCCTCCCCTTTTAGAGATGACACCCTCTAGTAGGTAATTTCTCGTTTTCTCTTCCCAAGTCTATTAGTCTCACTTATCTGTGATAGTGTTAGGGTCTGTCGCTGGTGCCACCGTCACCTTTGCTGAACTCTCCGTCTGAGCGTTTCGCAGTCGTGAATGGCCCTGTTACCAGTCGGCCGAGCCACCCTTTAGCTTCTGGCGGCTGCTCGCCGGCTGCCTATTTCGACGCTCGACTCGTTGGCCTGTCTTTCTACCTGACTACTTGTTTGCTGATTCCTGGACTTTTAGCGAATGCCTTTTTTTTCCTACCCGAGCGCGTCCTTCAGTCGGTTTTTTTCTGCTTTTTGCGTTCGCACGTGCTTGTGGTAGTTGGGCGAGAGGCGACGTGTCTCCCATCGTGTATAGTCAGCCCCCCTACGATGACCCCACTGGCAGATCGCAGAGACTACAACCCAATTCCGTTTGCGATTATTGCAATCTCCCCCCTGGTCTTGCGGGCCTGCTCTGTCCCGTTTCCCAAAGGTCCCTTTTTTGGCGCGAACCCGTACCCTTCCCCGTGAATTCCCCCTCATTTCGACCTCCCTTTGCGGAACCTCCTGCGCGGCCGTGATCCCACTAGACTTTATTCACCCTATCTAACGGCGCATCCTTTCCTACTCTCAAAGGTGGTCTTACTCGGAACCCGCAAGTTTAAATTAAAGGAAGTCGTCGAAGTTGCTTTGCACTTCTTTCCGACAGGTTTTCAATCTTGTCGATTCAGCTTTCTCGTCCCGCCGAAAGGTCTGTCAAATCCCCCTTTCTAGTCCTCGCGCGGCTCTGAGGCTGACGTCCGAAATTTTTGTACTTGCAGTCCCCATTTCCTGAACATTTCCCTCCCGCTCAGCCACTTTCCCCCCTTGGTAGCAGCACAAGATGTTTTATGAATCAGGAGCTGAGTATGAGTGTGTCCCCCTTCGGGCATTTTCTCCGCAGTCCTTGATCCCCGCGGGAGCGGCTCTCCCCAGAGGAGAAGAGGCCTAAGTTTTCAACAAACAACTTCAGTTCTCTCTTTCCCCTTCGCGAAATTATCAGCACCTCGTACAATATAGATTGTTTTTGCGGCCAGCATTCGGCCTATGCGCACCCCAGGTTCATAACAGTCCAAACTCCCAGGGGACTGGTCAATTCTCAGGAGGCAACCCTGCCTCTTTTACTACTTATCTCCCTATTATGCCTCCCCTTCAACTCAGATCCCGTTGGGAAACCTGCCCGCCAATTAGATGCCTTTGAACTGCGGCCCCCCCCCTAGGCCAGCTTATGGTCTCCCTTAAGTCCTGCACTCCCCAGACCTCCTTCCCTCCTTTGGCTGAGGGCGGCTCAGATGCCTCGAGGTCAGCAGGATTCCGTTTGGTCGGCACCGACCTTGGACGACTACCAGCGAATGATCACCTGACACCTGTATCCTCTCTCCCCCCGCAAACGATCCTTCCTCTGTTGAGTATTCAATTTCTCTCCACTCAGGCCGGTGATCCCGCACGAGCCCGCATCTATAGTTCTCCGTTGGTTGTTTGTTTGCTTCTCTTGAGCTTGGAGAGATACAGCTTTCCCCCCCCCCCCCCCCGACTGGTCATCTTTAATTAGGCCAGTCTCCCGTGTGTGTTGTACGAGCTGCCTTGTGTTTCTCCTCTTTGGTCTGGCCCTTCGTTTTTGTTTGTGCCGACTGCCTCTGCGGTCCTGAAATCGCACCTGCCCGTCCCTACGCCCGCGCACGAGGTGATGTCCGTGCCTGCAAGGTCAGAAAAGAATTTCTGGGTGTCTTTGACGGCCAGTTTTTTTATCCTCTCTGCGATTAGTTGCCAACTTGCTCGCTGACGGGTGAATATCTCTGAGCCCTTCTTCCAGGGCGCATTAGTCAGTCTGTTTTGCGGCCCTTCTCAGTTCTTTACCAAAGTACCGTGTACGGTTGATTTAGAGAGAATGAGTGATATGCCGAGATGTCCAAAGGGAAAGCCATCCGTATTTTTCTCTTTCTGTCTGATAGGCGAAGGTGCCGATCCTCCCCTGCAAGTTTTTTTTTTGATTTCAACTTAGTGCCATTAGCGCGTGTCTGAAGTCTTGAAATTGCCAGTTCTTTTCCCTTCTGCCGGGAGAATTTCCCGGACGGGACATCCTCGGCTCTGTGATCTCAAGTGTTTTCTTGCTGGGAACCACGGGCCCTGGGCTTGTCTTAGAGTACTAGGAAGTGGCACGTCGGTGCGGGTTTTTCATCGTCAACCGGTTCTTGAAGTAGAACGTCCTTCTTTGAGGGAAAGAATTTTTCTGGTTTTCGCAGGGCCTGGCTGGCCTTTCCGCTTTATTCATGATCTTGACGCTTGGCAGTCGCTTGCTTAGTCGCATCGGTTTGAAGCCCTTTGGTCTGCGCCTCGTCCGGTCCCCCCTGTCTGATAGTATGGTTGGGTATGAGGGAGTCGGGCAGTTTTATCGCGTTCATTACTTTGAGCTTGCCCTTTTTGCGGGGCCTTTTTTTGTTCCAAGCGAGGCGGTCGCATGTGATTGGTTTTGAATTTTTTTGTCAGGTTGCGAATTCACCTGTTCTTTTGCCTTTGCTAGCGGTCGCTTCCACAGTTCGCGTTAGCTTTCGCTTTGCTGCTTTGTTGTAAGTCGTTTATCTCATGGGTGCAATGATTTTCGTCCCTCTTCCGAAGACTTGCGCCCCTTTCTCCGGCTCCCGAGGTGGCCATCTTGTACCAGCCCCAGCCTCAACGAAGTTCCCGGGTCCCAAGGGTCAGACGTGCCGCTTGGATCTAGGTCCCTTTGCGTCATTACGTCATCACAGACCCCCAACTCCTTAAACGGGGCTTATTCCCGAAGCCCCGGCAGCCCCCGGAGAGTCCCAGCTTTGAACTCCCCTCTGCCCGCGAGCTCCCATTTTCTTCTCTCAAGGTGGCCGGACTGAGGCCTTTTCCCTCTCCCCTCTTCTGTTTTTTTCTCGGACATTTTTTTTGAGGGCCTCCCCTCAAGAACACACCGAAAAGCCACATTCCCGGAGTCCTTCCCCCCTATAGAATTGTTCATTTTGTGTCCTCTACGCTCTTGACTCCTCTGATCGGCCTTTGTCTTCTCTTTCCGTGCCTTCCCAGTTCAGCGATACCTCGAGTGCTAAACCCACTCTCGCTTAGCTGGAACCGCCGGTTTTTGGGCGTTCTACCCTGTCGGTCCCCCACAGTCCAGTACTCCTTTCGCCTAGGGATTGTGCTTGAGCCCATCCCTTGAGCCTACGTAGAGCGCCGAGCTGGCAGATCCTTTCCCTTACATTTTAATTGTCAGATGCTCGGGGCCGAAGCTCGATGAGAGCTAGTCCCCCCGATTAACGATGTACCCGGCATGGGTTCCCGGATCTTGACTTCTCTCATAGAGTGGAGCGCATCTTGTTTCATCGGATTCTATTTTTTTGCTGTTTTGATATAGTCCCGCTCGATCCGCCAACAGCACGGAACAAGGAATCCATTTTTCATTCCTGCACTCGCCCCGCCGGCTGATTCTCTCGAGACCGACGTCTTTTCGGACTTTGTGATCGTAGTTTCAATGATCTCGGGAAGTGCCAACGTGTTATTGTTTTCCTCCGTTGCTTCCCTTTCCTTGTAGCAATTTTTCCGCAACTTAGAGGGCTACCGTCATCTTTTCCTCGTTTTGTCTCTTTTTCCAGTTACCTTTGATTCTATGGACTTGTCTCAAGTCACTTGGCGCCTGGCGGTTTCCGGTAAATCCGCCCGTTGCCGTCCGACTTAGCACCCAAATTACTTCTGGCAGGTCCTTTTTTCTAAGAGAAGCCTTGCGGGCGTTTCCCTGAATGAATTTACCCTCGTTCTTTTTTTTGACTCTATCTTCGGTATATACCCAAGCTAATCCCATTCTCCCGTATTTATACGAACCTCTGATCTCTCTCGTCTCGCAACTGCCGAGAGTAATAATACGTTTTTCCCCCCACAGGTTCCCTTACCAAGCGTTCCTCGCGCTTAGTCATTCCTTCCAGAGCTTTCGTCCACCTTCATCTTGTTCCCATTTTTCCTATGTCGAGATGTCTTTTTTGGACCGCTACATGGTCGCCCCTATGGTAGCATCCCGTGCTTCCAGCTTGTTTCTCTTTCTGTCGGCACAAACCCCGGTTCCCTGATATTCCCGCTGCGGAAAACTTACCGACGGACCCCTTCTCGCGAGTGGAAATGTTTGTGTGACCCCCGCTACGGAAAGTCAAGCTCCCCCTTTAGAGCATTTTCCTTCGGTTTCTTACGACCCTTGTGCCCCAATCCTTGACGGCCTCACTCCTTGTATCTTGTTTCGGGTGGTTTCTCTTAGTGCCCTCCGAAATTGTCCTTTCTATTTGTTTTCTTCATTCTGAAGGCAGGCAAATTGCATCTCGCCCCCTGTCCTCCGCCATGTACTTTGCTTCCGCGCTTGCTTCTAAATCACCTGGTCTTTAATGACTGCCCGTTTTCGCGTTTTTTTGCTGTCAAGTGTCTGGTCTGAGGAGAATTGATAGCCTTCGTCGAATTTTTTCTGCACGTTTTTTTCACGGGCCTTCGGTCGCTTGAAAGTTTCTTTTTTCTCAAGTTATGAGGGTTTTTCGTGTGCGCTCCCCGGAGAAGATCACCTCGGCTTTCGACACGCGCATCCTCTTACCCAATTAGTTGATTTTTTTCTTTTCCCCCCCACCTCAGTTCTCCGCTTGCTAACCCGGCAAGGTTTTGGTTCGACCCGTTCTGCAACCGTGGTCCCCCCCCTTCCCTGTTCATTTGTCTCCTATTAACCCCCCCCCCAAAATTCTTATGTAGGCCCTGTTGAGGACCGCCTTTTCGCGGGCTTCCCGCCTTCCCAGCCTTAAGCCCCCCCCCAGATAAACGGTCCCCGACTCCCTCATAGAAAAAATCTTTCTACGTTTGGGGAAGTCCAGTTCGGAGCAGCCACCGGCGGCGCACCCAGTATAGTCGACGCTTGCGAAGATCTTGCTGTTCTCTGAAGACCCGGTCCCCAGCGGTCGCTCAGTCTCTCGATTCGCAATTCCCCCCTTTTTTCCCTCTTTCCACCATCAATACTGCGATGCCGATCCGAGAAGAAGACGTTTTTTCGTTTCCTTGTCCTGTGCACCGACGTGTCCCCTTTACATTTTCCTTTTTTTTCGCCGCTTTGACCCCCTTTGTCTCCCAGGCATGGGGATATCATGTCCCGGTGAGTCGTGCATTCGCCCGGGCTCTGTATACTGCGAGGGCTTTCCCCCTTGGCCAACTCGCGCAAGATGCCTACTTCTTGCGATAACACCCAATAGTTTGTTTCAACCTTTTCCCTAAGCAGACCACATCGATTTCTTCTGAGTCAAGCTTTTGAGCTTCTTTAGTCACCTCTCCAGTCGCTATGATCAATCCGTACTTCCAGTTTCTTTTGGTCCCCTACAGATCAGTTCATTCACACTGACTGCTGGTTTACGAAGGACTTGCGCGATATATTTTCCCCTACTTTACTTTGGTTCAGAAGGCAGATTCTTCCCGTAGGGCTGCCCCAAGACCCTTCTGTTCTCAACCCCTTTTTTCCCCCTGCCAGCATCCCCTTTTCGCGGCGGCCGTGCTGTCTGCTCCCCGACCTAGAGGGCACGCAGCCGTCGCGTTCGGCCACACCACCTGTTCTTACCGGCAGTTACGACCTGTATACTATCGTCTCGTCCCCAAGATTCTTTCGGTCAGCATCAATATCGCCTATCTTTTGTCTTCCTTCTTCTTCTCCCCGC
>Ga0179593_1259974_pt1 | contig 10430 bp, 12 predicted proteins | sample CZODoug2_1_08_16_FD_185931 | JGI IMG/M metagenome (GOLD analysis project Ga0179593, IMG submission 185931) | Vadose zone soil fungal communities from Angelo Coast Range Reserve, California, USA - CZODoug2_1_08_16fungal (PacBio error correction) | ecosystem: Environmental > Terrestrial > Soil >... | reverse complement strand
TCTTTTTTTGAGTTTTTTTCCCCTGTTCCCTCTTTTGTTTCTCATTCGACTTTTTCTTTCCTTCCCACTATTCCGTCTTCTCTCTCTTCAGGCTGTATACCCCGCTTCTTATTATCATCATGTCAATTTCTTCCCCTGAAATCTCCCTGGCTCTCCTCCGATGATTTTTGTCCCTTCCCCTCCCCCTTTCCGAGTTTCCTGGTCCTTATTCTAATTCTATTCCCCGGTCCTTCCACTTTTTTCTCTCCCCCCCCACTCCGTTCGGCCACCCATGGGCCTTTATCTCAAAATTTGCGACGTGTATCTTTCCTGCCTTAACGTCCCCCTTCTTTCTTTTATTCCTCCCGCCCCTGGTCGTTTCCCCCCCCCCTTCCTGATTTGGATCTTTTTCGTTGGTAGAAAGTGGCCTACATTTTCCTTTTTGTACCCTTTGTTTTTTGCTGTAGGCCCTTTCCGAGCAATGAAACATCCTTCTCGACTATTGTTTTTTCCCGTTTTACCCCTACTGCCTTGCAGGGTATTCATTCTACCCTTAGAGGGATGGAGTCTTTTTTTTGACTCTACACGCTTCTCCCTAGCTTTTTTTTGGTTTTTTTTTGGGAAGATCGGTTCTTGTTGGGCCCTACCGCACTGTCTCCTCAGTCTTTGTTTGTTAGGCCCCTTTTCTCTCCCATGGAGATAATCTCGATCATGACTCTTCCTTGAGAGGACGTCCCCCCAAGGGAGCGTTTTTTGTTCCGAAATCCTCCCTTGACTTTTTTCTCCTTATCTTCGTTTCTTATTCAGTTGACCCCCTTCGACCGTTACTGTCTTTTTCTCCTTCTCTCCCAAGAGAGTGTCGTTGCTTCTTTTTTCTTTGATGCTTTTGGGGTGTTTATGGGCTTACTTGGCTTCTCGTCTTTGTAGATTTTTTTCTTCATTTCCTCTGCATTAGACTCTGTTTTTGCCCTTAATTATCCTCGGTGACCACAGTCCCACGCCCCCCCTTGTCACCCTTCCATGTCATGCCGTTTTTTGAGGATCGCTGATCATTGTGACTCCTCCCCTCTTTCCCCCTCTTCTCTGGTGCGGTTCCTTGTCATTATTGTTACAGACGGGAAATGTTACTCTTTATATAAGTTAAGATATCTTCACGGTTATCCTTTCAGTGACGTTTCTTTAAAGAGGTCTGTCAGATTCAGTGTTTCCAGGAGACGTTTGTCCAGTCCTTTTCCTTCTATTTCCTGCGATTTCAATCGTGTGTACCCTAATTAAAAGTTTTCTCTTCTTTTCCCAAAATCTTCACACTACTTGTTTTTTACAGACATTACATTCTCTCGCATTTGTTTCAGTGTTTTTTCGATGAGGGCTCGGGTTTTTGTTGTAGTGGTCTTTCTATTTGCCGTACAGTGGAGTTTCGGGATGAGTGTGGTCCTCTTCCCTGTAAGCCCATTTACCTCTTTACATCACGTTTTATAATAATACACTTAAATTTCTACCGGCTCTCTCTCACCCCTCTCCCTTCATCATTGACCCAGTAACTTCATGCCGGTAGTTTTTGCGCGGAGGACACCACCGTCTACCATTAGGATGATCCTGTGTGGGTTTTTTGGTAAAAATCTGTAGGATATATTGAGTATTATAATTTTTCTTCTTTTCGCCCTCCTCCTTATTTAATTTCTCTCCCCCCCCCGTTTCAGGGAATTCGATTTTTCCCCAGAATGACCGCTGCCACAGTCCTATAGCGATAAAATTCAGAATCAAACCCTCAGTTTCTTCATACGAGCGACCCGGCCTTTCCCTTCTCCCACTCCCAGCATTTTACCTCCCCTCCTCCCATTTCATTCAGTTCTGGTGCATATTCATTTGCTCGTCTTGCTGCCTTGTCTCGTCTATGAGGAAATAAGTTCTTAGTTTAGCAAAGTGTTCGACCCCCCACGGTAGAGCCAAGGCCATGCCCTTCACAACTCCTCCACTCCTCGACTCTCATGATCCTCTCCCGGTGGATGTGGTCCCAAGAATTTGTCGTGCTATTCTCTCCTTGAATTTCCTTTAATCCTATTCCCCCTACGCTGCATTTTTCTCTCTCTGCCTTTCTGGTTTTTCCTATTTTCTCCCCTCCCAACAGTTCTGCTATTTTACTATTATACTAATAAGTTTGTGCTCTCTTCATGACCCCGGGTCCCGGTCGTGTGTCATTACTGGACCCCCACCAGGTCCCCTGACTTCCTAAACGGCGGAGATTTAAACCCGTATCCCTTTTTTTCCCTCTAAACCGTTCCAAGGATTTGCTCCATAAAACGTACTGATAAGGATGCTCATAGTTTTTTATGCTTCCCCCTTCTCCTTTCTTTGCGACATTGCGACTGTTGACCTCCCCATTCCCGTTCTACGCAGTAAGCGCAGTTGATAGACAGACCTTGATTCCCCCCTCGGCCCCCCTTTTCTTGACATTTCTTTTCTGCTTATGATTCCTTTCTTCTTGCTTTTTACGCTCTCCCTTTCTCCTTTAAATGAAAGGAGGATTTTCCTACTTGTTTATCTTTATGGCGGAGCTGGTGCTTTTTCCTTTATGCGTCTAGCAGGTGTCGCCCCAGTCTTCCCCCGACTCCTATACCCGGTGTCGTTTTGTTTCCAGTACAGTGCTCCTCCTCTTCTCTACTCTAGTTCGCTGAACGACTTTTTCCCAGTCCGAATGTTTTCGCTGTGGTGTTCCCAGCTGCCTCCCATAAGTTTTACCCTTTCATTGTCCAATGGTAGCCATTTCTTTTTCTCGGCTCCTTTCTCCCGCAGGTGATTTATAGTATACACCGTCAAGAGTCCAATTCTTAACATGTCAAGCCCGAAAACAGAATTTTACATACCTTCCTTCATCATTTCTACTTTATCCCGAACGTCTCCCTGCCCCTAACAGAAGATACCCCTCCCCCCCCCTCCACCATCGTATATTCTTTTTCCTTTCGTTCCACACATACTATTTTTGCAGATGGACACAATATACCCGCCTTGGATTTTCTCCTCTCAATTGAAGGCCCTATACTTTTCTTTTTTCCCCCTCTGAGAAATAATTTGGTTCCACTCTCTCTTAGATCACCTGGTAGATATTCCACTACTCCCCTCTCTAAAAGTCGGTTCCTTCCAGTATTGTCCCCCTATGCCTGGTCTAACGAGACTGTCCCCCTTGGGCGTTCGTCACCTTCTCTCTCTCCCCTCATGATCCCTGTATCCCCATCTAGTACAAAGTGTTCAACCCTGAGTTACCCCCTTATAATTTCCAGCCCCTTCGAAATGTGCCCTCGATGACTCCTCAGATTACGGCCCTCGAACCCCTTCCCTCATCTTCTCCCAAACCATTTTAAGCCCAGATACCTACCCCCTAATATTCAGACGCACATCATTTCCCACTCCTTTCATTTTCTTAGCCCATGTGCGCCGTATCTCCTTTTTTCCACAGGAATTTCTCCTGTCCGTCAATCATCTGAATCCCATTCCCTTCCTGCCTCAGGCTACACTGGGAGTCAGCTACTGAAGAGTCTTATCTCCTGATCCGAACCTTTACTCAATTGGACCCCACCTCCTTCCTGCGTGACTCTCGGTAGGCCAAAGCTATTTACAAGAAGGCACCCCCCCCAGTGACGGAGACAGCTCCAATCCCCCCCTCCCTCAGTACCGACTCCCTTTCTTCTCACATAAGCTGATTTCTGTGGTCAAAGGCGAATATCACGGATGGCCCCTTCGCTCCGTGTTCACTCATTTTTCTTCATTTCTCACACCGGCCCCTCTTCTCCCTCCCCTCCCCGTTTATGACCCAACTAGCCGTGTTTTCCCAAAAAGTACAACGGCCGACGTCTGCAAACATTTCCTTTTCCCGTATAGCAGAGTATTCCTTCCCTTCCCCTGTGTTCTACCATTCCCTCTTGTCCGCTACGAATCACCCCTTTCTTTTTTTTTCTCCGAAACTCCCCCCCCTTTTCTTTTTTTCCTCCCGATTGAATGTCTCGCTCTTTCCTAGGAAGCACGCCGCCCCCCATCATCGCGACATCCGCTTCTCCTAAATTACATGCGCCCCTCCCTCTTTAGCTCCCCCCCAAAGTCCTTCCACTCTTTCGTTCCTAGCTTTCGTGAATCCCTGTGGATGAACCTTCACGTAGCCTAGCCCCGTCTCGCACCATGGACATGATCCCAATCTTCTCCTCCTCTTTTACTTCATTACTAGTTGTTGTTTTTGTCGATTTATCGGTTTCGTCGTGCCTTTGACCTGTCCCGATTCTTTTTTTCGTCTTCGACTTTTTTTTTCCATTCCCCCAAACCGCGGATTAGTAGAGATCGCCGAGGGTCTTTACGTTGTTTTTCTCACAGGATTGTCTTGAGGATGTTCCTTTCTGATCGATGGAATGTTAGATGCATCCGCTGATTTCTTTTTGAGTTCCGCTTAATAGGCAGTGATTCCGCCTTTTTCCCTCCTGCTCGTTCTTAGTCGCCCAACAAGCTTTCTTTTTTATGGCTTCCGGAGAAAAAGAGTCGAATGATAGAAAAAAAGGTGATAAAGTGTTCCCCTCTTGACCCTAGAATTTCCGGTCCCCTTCTTTTTTCGTCCCGCGCGTTTGTCCCCTTTTGGTGGAATTGCTTACGTGAGTGCAGTCCCATGTTCTTCTTTTTGAGAGATTTCGTTTGTTGCTGTCCACTCTTTGTATGTCTGTTGATTTTCCCTGTCGCGCATGGGTTCCCCCCTCGTGATATTATCTGTTGCGTTAACCCCGAACACTCCTATGCCTTTTTTCTCATCTCCTCAGAGGTCAGTTTCCCTTGGCTTTAGCATTTGACTCCCTCGTGTTCTCTCTTATTTCACTGCGTTGGACTCTTTCTGTTATTGACAGCTCTCCTATTCTTCATAGGGTTGGATGGGAGTACACCTTTTTTGCGTGTGATCTCTATCTTCCTGCTTTCCTGGTCTCCGTCTCCATCTTTTTCTTTCCTGGAAGAGCTTTGATCAGAATTTGAGGATGAATTCTTTCCCTTCTCCAGTTCCTTCTCGCCTTCTATGCTATTAAATGACCGCGTTTCTTCTTGTCCTCTTAGGTCCAACTCGTCTGTTTTGGCTGGTGGTGTTTTTTTATTCCGGGCTTTTTTGCGGTTCTTTCGTGATAGTTTTTCCTTATATGAGATGAGGCATATAGCAATGGCCGGTTTCCTTACTTTCTTTGACACAGACTGTAGTTCAAATTTTTGAATTCCATGTCATTTGCCCTTTTTTTTTTTGATTTCTCCTCCGAGAATCGACTTTTCTTCTGAGTTCCATCCCCCTAGTCCAAGACCCCCTCGCCCTGGAGGATCATGGAGCCAGTCTACTGGACCTTCTTTTGCGATTCTCCGGTTTTTCCCTCTTTCTTCCCTACAGAAGTAGACACTACTGTCAGTATTTTTTTTTTTTTCCTTAAGCAGGGATACAGAAGCCCCCAACTAACTCTTTTCCCTTTTCCAACCTTCCCAAGTTGATACCTTTCTAATTTTGCGTTTTGGCGATGATCTGCTTATGGTAGGGCAGTGGCTCTTTAGGTCCTGTGGCGTCCCGAGGATAGGCGCCTTTTTTTCTTGAAAGGTCTCCTTTCTCTTTTCCATAAGTTTAGTTTACCCAAATTACAAATGGCGCAGTCGTACCTTTTTCCCTCCCCATGAGGCAGGACCTTTAATTCGTCTTTGTTCGAGGGGATGCACCCCACAGCAGCCCCTCGTGATTATTTCTCAGTCCAATTTTGCAGTATTTCTCTATTCTTCCCTTTTTTCCTTTCCTTTTCAGCTCCAGATGAGTAATTGTAATTTCCGGGATCCTCAATCAGTCCCTCCCCCCCCCCCCCCCCCCCCCCCCCCCCCCCCCCCCCCTTTCCCCCCTCCCCCCCTTCTTTCTCACTTATTTATGTCCTACTTTTTCTTCACCGTGAGCGCCCTCAGGAAACGCGAAACGCAGCAGCGATTTTCCTCCTTAAATTGACCCGTGGCCTCCTCCTAGGATCTCCAGGCTGATGCGGTATATGATTCCTTAATGGAGAGTTTTTTTCCCCCTTCGCCACCCCCCCTTCCCTCCCGCCAGATGAAGGGCCTAATCCCCGATCCCCCTGAGCGATCCTTGTTTGCTACAAAGCTTGAGGAAGCCTTTTTGCTCTAAGTTACGAGGCCAGATGTATTTCTCATCTGAAGTCTTCTTTCCCCGTTGCTTGGTGCCAGACGTTCAGGTTCGCTTTCATGATTGTTTCATCCTTACTTGTTTTTTCGAGCTCATCATGCACAATACGGGTTACCCCTTTCGGTTACTGACACCATCACGAGGCCCTCAGCACCGGAAGCTCTTCTCTTTTCTCAGACCCTTGCGCCCTCGGCCCCTTCCACGGATTTAATCCCCCCCTTATTCGTCTTTCAGTTGTTGGTTCATTTCTTTTCGGCTTGTAGTCCCCCCCGGCCCTGATCCTTTTCGGTTGACACTGGTTGGTCATTTCTCAGAAACTCCCTCCCTTATTTCACGTACCTCGGCCAGGGCCTTGCCGGGAGCCTTCCACCCCGTTAGGCTTTCCTTCCCCCTTATGTTGGGGGTGTTTGGTTTTGGAGTCGTTGCTGGCGTGTTCGCGATTCCTTTCGCGCACGGATTCCGTGTATTTCCTCACTGTAGCTTTGCGTCTTTCTCTTTTTTTGGTCCTGTCTCTTGAGGCTTGCCCCCCGGTTTCTTTCTTTTCCCTTAGCCGCGCTCGAACGGCAGTAGAACGTGAGGACTCCCGCATATCTCTTCGCCCCTCCCTTTTTTTTTACCCCTCAGACCCACCTCATTCGGCCTTTGCGAGTTGTGTCCTCTGTCTCCCAGAGATAATGTTCATTGATTCTGCTTGATCGCCTTCGCCCTTTGAATTATAGACTACGATTCGTCAAGAGGAAAATTAATGTCCAGAATATGTCCCCTCCCTTGTTTCCCTCCTTCTTTTTTTTCCCCCCCCTCACACTAGCCCAGAAAGAGAAGTGCCCCCCCTCCGCTATAAGCGCAAACACGTTTGCCCCCTTAGGATATCAATGTTTAAACAAAAAGTATTTTCCTTTTCTTTACACTATCAACCGAAGTTTTGTCTCTCCCTTCTTTCCTTATATTTTCCTCTTCTTCCTGTTAATCGATTCTGAACCTCTCTTTCTTTCAAGATTCCGTCGATATCTCCACTTATAGATATAACATTTTTGGAATTTACTCTTCCTTACTTCCCGCCCGAGATATTTTTTTCCGCCAAGCTGAGTCGACTTCCCCTTCTCAACAAACAAAACAGTCCCCCCCCATGTGGAGAATCTGAGTCCAATTTTTTCCCCCAAAATTGGTATTTGTAAAACGTGAGTCAAGCAACACGTAGACACGGTCTGAGTTTTGCTCTTTCTTCAATCCTTCCCGAAACTTACGACAATTGCAAAAATTCCCTCCGGTCATAACCCCTCCAAGGAATATCAATACCCCAGATCCCCCCTCATCAACACTTTCGTATCTCCCTAGAAGAGTCTCCTTGAAACTTATTCCTTTGGAAGTCCTTAATCCGCACTCCCCTAAGAGGACCCCTTCTCTGCATCCCCTCCCCCCCTGGAGCAGATTCTCCAGAGTCATTATCTTCGATTCCCTCACAACTGTAAGCCATGAATCAAAGATCGGTGAAGTTCCCATCGACCTCCCTGTCTGTGACCATAACCCTTCCTCTTCCCTGCAGTCCCCCTCCCCCCCCCCCCCCTTCCCTCCCAGAAGCATTTCAAAGCAAATCCAGTCCCCGCATATGGATGCCACCCCCAACTAGAATTGTTTTTTAACGGCGACCCCCCCCTTATATTCTCATTCTGTGCCTTTGCGTCTATTGTGCCTCATCCCTCCTCCCTTTTGCCCCCAAAAAGGAATTTCCCCCCTTTCTCAATAATCACCGTTCATCCTTCCTCCATAACCATGACTGGTCAAACCCACAATTCGCCTAACTACCCCTTTTCTTCCTTGTCTAAAGCTTAATCTTCCCTTTTCTCTCAGTCCATCCTTTTTTTTTTTTCCCCCGAATTTTTTCACTTCGTGTTTAGTCGCGGAAGTTGCAGCAGCTTTTCTTCATTTCATTCTACTGGAATATTAAGATTGCCGATGGGCCTGCCAATATCGTTCTGCATCTCCATGTCTTTTCTCTACCCCACCATGATGTCACCCCCTTTCTCCTCAACTTTTCCCAACAACTCATGCATCCTTTTCCTTTTATCCGCCTTCTGGTCCTCCCTTTTGAGCCCATCACCAAACTTTTCTCCATCGAAACAACGTCTTGACAACTGGCCATTGACCACTCCCCCCTTCCTTTTTTACTATACTCAAGTTGGTCCTCGATGACGGTTTGAGTGGCATGGCCCCTGTCGATGCTTTTTTCTTTCTCCTGTTGAGCCCCCCCTTCTTCCCTCCTGCGATTAGAGAGTCGAGAGTTTCATGATAGTTTTGGATCACCCTATGAGGCTAGGCACATCATGAGGATCGCCAGAGGATGGTGCGAACTCTTTTTTTTGATGACTCCCCCAAGATTTATAAGTGATGGTTGTGATTTCTACTCGGCAAAAGCTGCCTCCAAATTCTTTCTCCCCCCCCACGACTGATGGTCTGAGTCCCAATCTTTCTGATCAACAAACGGGCCCTTTTGAGATAGCGTCCCGTTCCGGCCCTGGATTTTATTTTTTTTTTTTTTTTTTTTTTGTTTTTTTTTTTCCGCGTCGGTCATTGACTTCCCCCCATGTGTGAAAAACGGTTTGGTGGATCCTCCGTTGCGAAGAACTCTTGATTGAGTGCTCCCCGTAGTGCAGTGTGACGGAAACTGATGTCTGATGTGATTACCCCTCTTTACACTGTCGTTTTGCCACTCCTTATCTAGATTTTTGAGTCCTGTTAAACGAGAAGCGTTCCCAGTTGGTTCTTCTCTCAGGATTTGTTTCTTTTTTCTTTTCTCTTTTTTTATCTCGATTCCCTACGAATTTGGTTTACGATGAGGTTCTTGTTGCTTTCCGCGGCACTGCATGTTGTCGTCAGGTTTTAGGCCATTGTACCATGGGCGGATCTACCTCTGCTCTTCTATTTTAAAGATTTATGGGGTCTCTTGTTCACCGGGCAGCGCCCTGAATTTTAGAGAGAGTGCGTGATAGTTTTCCCCCCGGAGAACCTTCTCTCTCCTTTTCTATTTCTCTGGCCTTATGGCTCTGGGGGCCTATGGATTGCCCCTTTCTTTATCTCTGGCTTGTGACTTTAAGTTAGGTGGTATAGTCCTTTGCCCCCCCCCCCCCCCCCCCCATGGCCCCTTTTCTTATGAGCGAGCGAGTTTACTCCCCCTTTTGAGCCTTTTGCTGTAAGTCCGACATGTGTTTCCGCTTGTCAACACTGGGACTCTTTCTTTCCCATTTTTTTTCCTTACTTGAGGATTGATACCCTTTACTACGCTCTTTTTTCCTCTTTTCTTCAGGGCTGGAGGCCCTTTCAAGAAGGCCTCGGCACGGGTCGTGTCTCTCGATATCTTTTATCTCCCCGTCCTTGTGTCCCTCCCCTCTCGTCCCAGGATGCTCTCCCTTCCCCTTAGAAGCGTTAGCAGTGCCTTCGCAAGCTTTCCCTTCTTCCCAATACACATGCTTTTAGATAGGTACAACACTCTTTCCCCCCCCCACTATTTTTTGGAACGATCCTTATATCCGATTTTTTTTTTGTGTTGGCCTATGAGTCCTTTAGAGACGTGTCATGGCATTTTCTTTAGTTTCTATGGTAGGTAATAGGGTACGTAGGGTTTGAGGTTTTTGTCAGCTCTGCCCTTTCCCCCGACCTTCCTCTTCCCATTTTTTCGTCCTTAGTAAATTCCCCCGTTCCTTCCCTATCTAGCGTCACCTATAACACCGTCCCCCTTCCAAGTCTTTTGGAGTTGGAGGCACCGCTGTCCCCTTCTGGATGTCTTCGGTCTTTTTTTCCAAAAGCTTTGTCTAATTGCGTCTTCTCCCCTCTTCCTTTCCTTTCCCCCGTCGCTTGTAGGTCAGAATTACGTCTTTCCCTCCGCCCCCCGTCCAGTATATAAAGAGATCCCATCCCCGAATAAAATGAGGGAACCCTTTCTACTCCAGGCAATTGACCCGAGCACACGCGCATGCCGGATTAATCCTCATGCTCCCCGAAGCCTGTTGGATGCTGGACTAGTCATTCTCACTGAGCGTCTATGCTGGATAATGTCTGGTAGTTCCGATTCCCCCCCCGTTTCTTGCCCTAGGATAAGGGCTCCATAAAAACTCTCGATACCTCCCCCCTGATCGATACGGTGTTCTTCCCCCAAAGTCATTGGCCCAGTGAAGACTGTTCCCCTCTTTAACGGGTGGTCCTCTAGTCCCCCAGCTCGGTGCTGTTTCTTTTTTGTTTGCTGTGTGTGTAGCCTCCCCCCTGTTCCCCGCTGGGA
>Ga0179593_1704631_pt1 | contig 10431 bp, 17 predicted proteins | sample CZODoug2_1_08_16_FD_185931 | JGI IMG/M metagenome (GOLD analysis project Ga0179593, IMG submission 185931) | Vadose zone soil fungal communities from Angelo Coast Range Reserve, California, USA - CZODoug2_1_08_16fungal (PacBio error correction) | ecosystem: Environmental > Terrestrial > Soil >... | reverse complement strand
TTTGATAGCCCGCTTTTTGGCTTTTATTTCTTTTTTTTTCAACCCCCCCCACAAAACCAGGGACCCAAATTTATCTCCTCCCCTTGTCCCCTTGCCTCTTTCCTTTTGCCCTTCTAACCCCCCTCTCATGGAATAATTTTCCCAGTTCCTGTTTTTTCAGTTCGTCTATTTTTTTTTTTCCCAACACCTGATCTGCGTCATCGTTTTAGCCAGCCCCAATTTGTGCTGAAGATCAGTCTGTGATGTTTTTTTTTTTCCTTTCCCCCGTCCCCTTCTAGGCCCTGCCTCTTTTCAGATTCTCACATAGTTCTTCATGAGTGTGCCTGTTTTTTTTTCCCGATGAGTGATAGTCTTTTTCCTGCCTTTTGAGACTTCCCCCATTGTCTCCTTATTTTCTCCCCGGTCTCCTGTCTTACACAAACCCCCCCTTTCAACCCTCTCTTCGGAACCTTTTTCTGGATTTTTTCGCTTTCCCCCAATATTTTTTTTCTCTGATGTATTTCGCACCCCCCCCTTGTCTGCCAATTGGCGGGTTTCCCTGTTTTTGTTTTTTTTTAAACCCCCATTTCCTCCCCAACACTTCACTCAAACCCCCTCTTTGAGACAGGCTTGACTCACGTTTTTGGCCCATTGGTAGGCCTTCCTTTTCCCTTCTTTCTGTTGGCGAAGCTCTTGCATATGCCCGTTCGGTAAACCATTTTTTTTTTCGGCCTTTTTTTTCCCTTCGGAAACGAAGTTGCCTGTTTTGGTAGGAGTTTGCCATTTTCACCTCTCGTTTTTCTTAGCCCCCTTTCCGCCCCTTTCACAATAACCTTCCAGATATTGTCTTTACCGAGCATCCCCTTTAAGCACCTCCACTTCTCTTTCAGTGGTTCCTAAAGGAAGAAAAGTTCGCGTATTCTGTTGTTATCTTCTTCCTAAACCCAGCGTTAAATTCCTCTTGCGGCCCACTCATATAACCCTTTAATTTATCCCGGGCGGTTTTCTTCTCTGTCTCCCCTTCATACCTTTTCCCTCTTTTCCCTAGGCTGTAGTATCGGCCACCAATTCTGATACGGGGACTATGTCATTCAACATTTCAGGTCTTGGTTTTTTCCCCCTCAACTCCTCCCTACCTCTTCCCAGTCACTTCCTTCCCATTTTCTACTTTTTGGCCGAGGGAGCAGACGCTTTTTCTTTTTTTTTTTGCCTTTTTTTCTCTAGGCTTTCTGGTGTTTCCCACCTTTTGTGTCTTTCAACATCCCTTATGGCCCCTCAGTGCTCCAAGCTGTCAACACTTCCCAAACTCCTCCTTCCCGCGACCCATAAGTCCATTTCCCCTTGGTCCGGTGGGCTTTTTTTTCTCTTCCAAAACTATCTTTTGTTGATTCCCCAATACCCCTAATCCTTTTCCCCCCTTTCTGGTCAGGGGTTTTCGGGAGACCCTGTACCGGTGCCTTGAAGCGGGAACGTTTTTACATGTGTAATCTCTCTGCGCCCTCTTCTCTGTGGCGTCAACTCTCTTGGGCCGTGCTTGAGACGCTTCTTTTAACATGGACCTATATCTCTCTCCTCTCTTGTCCGACTCTTTTTCATGGCTCCGGACCCCTCATCAGATCGGACCACCCTCTCCGGTGGCGTTTTTTTTTCTTCTCTGATTGTTTTAAATTTTCCCCTTCTTTTTTTTTTTCAAGTTGAGGGTCAAGTTTCGCCTCCGAACGTTTGCCCCCCTGAAGTCTGGCGTCCCCTTTTTTCCTCCCGTTTATTCCCCTTCGTCCGCCTCCTTCTTTTTCAAGGATCTTATAGTTCCGGGGATCTCCTTTTTCACGCCGGGAGTCCCCAATTTTGGGTGGATTTCTCTTTGATCCCTTTCCGTTTTTTTTTTTCTCTTTTTTCGTCCGCCTTTCCCTGTCCTCTTTGACGGAGCTTGGCTCCTTCTTCGAGATACAGGATTTCGCCTCTCCTTTCTTCGTTCCTGTCTTTCTCCAGTCTTTTCTGCTCGTCCCTTTTCTTTTTTCCCCGCTTTAACGAACTTCTGGTTGGTGCCGGCGTCGCCCTTTTCAAGATTTTGACCCGCCGCCCCTTTCGATTTTCCGGCGAACTCCTTTATACTTCTCTTCTCGTCTCTCAATATTTCCCCCTTTCTTTCGTACAACTGTTCACCGCTATCGTTTTTCTGAGGAAAGAGGCCCCCCCCTCTTCTTCCTTAGAGTCCTTTTTTCCCGGAGCACTTTCTTGTTATTCCGCACAGCTTACTTCGTGGCAACCTTCCTTTTCTTTCCACGCTGTCCCCCCCTTTCGAATTTTTTCTTTATTTCCTTAAAGAAAGGTGGTTTCTTTCAGCCTCAACCACACTTTTTTTCTCCCCTTTTCCAGTTCCCCCGAGCCCCCCTTATTCGCGGAAGGTTCTTCTTGATAGCTGACTGCTCTGGTCATCCCGTCCACCCCAACGTTGCTCTTTCGCAAATACCCCTTTTTTTTTGAACACCCGGCTCTTTCCCTTAGGCAAAAACTTGAAGGAATAATTGAAGTGCCTTCTCAGAGTTTTGCCCGATTCCACGAATTCTTCCCTGCCGTTCCTTTCCCCCCCCGGGCTTCTTCACCCTCTCCTATGTGGTTCCCGGCCGTAATGATAGAGGCTTTTTTTTCCCGAGCCGACGATGTTTGTCCTCAGCCATCACTCGGTTTTGACATTCTGGCTCCTCTTTTCCCCCCCCCTTTGGAGGGTTTTTCCGCCTTCATATTTTGATCTACTAAATTTCCTCTCCTTCTTTCTTTCCGGTTTTCCCTCTCCAAATTTTTTTCTCAAAACCATATCGCTTTCCCCTTCACTTTTTCAGGATTTTCTTCCTTCAAAAGACCCCCTTATGGGGTGTGCTGTTCTCAACCCGTTTCTCTTTGCCTTTGCTTTCTTAAAGGTTCTTGCAATACTTTTTACCCTCACCCCCGCCTGCGACCTCTACTTTTTTTTTTTCGAAACCGGGTTTTTTTTCAAGAGGCAGCCCTTCTCCTTCCTTTTTGTCCTCCTCATTTTTTTTCTTGGTCTCTTTTTTATGATCTGCCTTTTTTCGGGAACCATTTCCTCTTCGACCGGGCGTTTGTCTTTTCTCGGTAAGTTTGTTTTTTTTCTTTTTCGGATCGTTTTTTCCATTGTTTCCCCAGGAACGTTTTCTTCAGAAAAAGGCACCCCAAAGTTTGTCCCGGACCCCCCCTCCCAGCCTCTTTTCTTCCCGCGACCGTTTTTTTTTCCCCCAGACTTAATTTCCCCTCTTTCCACAATTTTCTGAAGCCAATTGTCTCGGTCCCTATGAATTTTTTCCTCTTCGCGCTCTCTTTTCCTTGAGGCTTTCAAATATCGAGGTTTTTTCCCCCTCAAAAGCGTTTTATCCAATCGCGTTAGAACCCCCCCCCAACTGACCCCTTCCTTTCCTTTATCCCTTAGGCTTTTTTCCCCTGGGTCTTCTATCATTACGTTGCCTTCCCAGCCAACCCCCGCTCGTTTCGTAAAGAGGACCCCTTTATAGGACTTCTTGCAACTTTTTGACTGGGGTGGCTCTCCCTCTATCCTCCTTTTTCCGGCCCAAATTATTCAGTATATTTCTTCTTTGAATTCCTCTAGCCTATGCCAGTTTGGTGCCCCCTGGTCTCCCCTTTGTGCTCCTTTCTTCGCGCTTATTGTTTGTCTCCGTTGTTGTGTTTCCTTTTCCTCCACTTATTGACCCCGCCCTCATTTAGCCACCTTTTAGGTCTCCTCCAATCGCCTTCTCCTCCTAGTGTCATTTCTTCTCCCTCTTTTTCGCCACCCTTTTCCCGTTCCTTCACACCTTCTAGCCAGACCCCTCTCTGAGTGTTAATACCTTCATTTCTGTTCCCCTTTTCTCTTTCCTTTTTCTGGAGGTTCAGTTGCTCTTTTGTTTACATCGATGTTAACTTTAGACTTACCATTGCCCCTCTGCCTCCCTTGTTCCCCCCCTTGTTCTCGAAGCCCCGGTGAGCCCATTTTCGAATCCTTTCCTCGGAACCATATTGTTTTCCCTGACTACGAGTATCTCCTCCTCTCATATTCGTATGTTTTTTTTTTTTGTATTTTTTTCTTTTTTTTCAATTCTTTCCTTTTTTGTCTTTTAAGATGGCTTTATTGCGTCTGTCGTCACTATTTTTCGGTTCCTGCCGTTCTCGGAGGGGTTGGCAGATTCTCTTTGTTGGATTGGACCCACCCCTTCGAATAGAGCCCCCTTTCTCAATTGCGAGATGAACTTTGATTCCGTGCTGCCGTCGGGGGGATAGCTTTCCAGCCTGCCCGGCGTCCTCAATCCTCCTCCGTTGTTTTGTTTGTGTTTGTTCCATACGGTTTCCTTTTCTTTTTTATCATTGAGGTCTTTTTCTCCTTTTTTTCAATAAGAGATTTTCCCGTTTATAAATTCCTTGTCCCTTCAGGAGGAAGAAGTTTGTTTTCCTCTTTTCCTCAGAGATTGCTAGTTCTCCCTCTTTGAACTCGTCTTTTGCCGCGCGGCTGGGCCTTCAAGCTTTGCCTAGAAAGTGACATTTGCCTTTTTCACCGTTCCTTTTTTACACATCTTTTTTCTCGTACTGCTTTCGCTTCCGGAGCTCTTTCTGCTTGCAACGAATTGTGCCCCCTTTATCGGGCTCGCTTTTCCAAAAAGTCCCTCCTCCAGCGGTTCTGCGATTTGTCCCCTTTTTTTATGTCTCCCTTCGGAGGCATTCTCCGGCTCCCCCTCGCCACCCTGGACCTTTTTTGAAGGTCTTCTTTTTTTGGTCCCCCGACCGCCTCGTGGCCCCTCCACACACTTCCCCACACCCCGCCTTTTCTTTTAGTCTTATTTCGCGTCCTTGATTGATCGCTACTGTTAGGCTTGGCAAACCCTTAACCCCAACATTGCCCACTTTTCCTACTTTTCTTTCACCTGGATCTGCGCTAAGTATGCCCACACTATCTAAATAATTGGAACTTTCCCCTCCTCTAGATTCCCCCCCCCCTCTTCAAATTGAGTTCCCTTTTTAATAGTCGTAGCCCCCCCCAAAATTGGTGCCTTGACCAGCTCATGAGATGGTTTGTTTGCCTTCTTTAGTCTTTTTTTCCTTGCGTGCCTCCTTTTGCCCCCCCCCCGTTCATATATATCCTTGTTCGGGTTTATGAGTGTTGCCTTTTCACTGTATTCCCTTTAACCCCCCTTTTCTCCATTTTACTTTTCCCTTCTTCCCTTTGAGCCACTCGGATTTTCCCCATTGCGAGACATGCTTCATTGTGCGCTCCCCTGTACCTCTGTGGGGTTTCTCCCGGCTGAAATTCAGTCTTTTTTCGCGGTTTTCCCCCCAAAGACAAGATTTTTTGGTTCTTTTTATCCCCACTTGCTTTTTCCTTTTTTCCGTTATCCCTTTTCTTTATTTCCTTTGCCCCCGCGACCCCAAAACGACACTCTCCCCACCCCCGCCCTTCTTCCAGTGGTTGTTTTTTTTGAAACCAACTTCCTGCCTCCATTTGCAGACCCTTCAGAGGGGGGGGACCACCTCCCTCAAGGGGGGGGGTTGGAGAGGTTTTGCATCTACCAAGTCGCCAGTTGGCTTTTTGAGGGGGTTTTTTGTTTGGACTCCGTTTCGGTTCCTGTTTTTTGCTCTCCTCTCCCGGGTTGGGTTGAAAAATTAAGCCAAGGTTTTTTCAAGTGACGCAATTACCTTTACCATCCATTTCCCACACTTTTTTTTTTTGGACTTTCCTCCTGAATTTCCCTTGCCCTTCCCTGTATGTTTGAGTCCCCCTTTTTTAGCTCGGAGTCCCGAAGGGAAGAAATTCCCGTCTGCTATGCGTCCCCCTTCTCGCTTAGGAACCCCTCGTTTCTATCATCGGCGTGTCTACTTCTATAAACCCTCCCTGCTGGTGCTGGGGCACTTTTTTCTCTTTCTCTTTCCTTACTTTCTCCAGCACCCTTTTTTAGCGTCCTCGGCAAACAACATTTTTTTCTTCCTGACTCTATTGCGGTTTTTTTGCCACACTTTCTTTCTCTGTCGTGGATCACGTTGCCCCACCCTTTTGACTACGGTGAAGGCCGCCCCTTAAAATTATTAAGTCTAGGTTTTGTAGAGTCCTTTTTCTTTCCTTTTTTTTTTGACCGAGAACCCTCTCCCGGAGCGCTCTTTTGTTTGCTTCGGTTTGCAACCTTATTGTTTCTTCCCTCCAATTTGCCCTTCTAGTCCTTCTCTCATTCCATCATCAGGTGTCATTGAGGTGGGATTTTTTTCTTCTTTTCTTTGTTCGAAACCCTTCCAATAAGTTTTTTTTGTGTCAGACCCCCCTTTTCCTTTCCACCTCACACCCCTTTTTCCCCTTTTTCGTTGTAGGTGAATTGCCTCTCCCTCTCTTTACATCGATTGTTTTCCGCTGTTTGCCTTCTTTGCTCCTCGTCAGATGGACGGGAGATAAGAGGGTGACAATTCCTTTCTTTGACCTCCTTTTCTTATTACCTCGTTCCTGTATCCGGGTCCGTTGTCTCTATTTCGCCCTCACGCTTTTGCGGGGGGAGGTCTTTCACAAAATGTCACTTCTTGCTTGTTCTTGAGTTTGGCCAGTCTTCCTTCTCCCGTGACCGTTTTTCCACGATCGTGAAAGGCCGAAGAAATGGTTCCGTCTCCCTCCCTGAGAGGGCCCCCCCCTCCTCATACGGATAATCTTTCCTCTCTTTAATACCCGGGTCTCTTCCCTTCAACGCCGGGAGCCTCCCGGGGGAGAGGGAAGGCCCCCCAGTCCCGAGCTCCTTTTCCTATTTTATCCTGTGAGGTTTTTTTCCTTTTCCCCCCTGATTTTTTGCCCCCGGCGTCCATAAGATTTCCAAGGATCTGCCCCCCATTTGCCAAACTCAGACCTTTTCTTTTTTCCCTTCATGACACTAGTGTTTTTTGCGATTGCTCTTTTTGACCGCCTTCAACGTCCCTTTGTACACGTGGCAGCGTCGACTGGGCGCCACTTCCCCAACCTCCCCTCCCCTTTTGTCTAACTTTTTTTTTTTCATAGGTTCTGCCTCACCTGTCCAATCGTAGTCTATTCGGATCAATACTTAGGAGCCCTTCCCCCCTTTTTTTTTTGGCCACCGTAATTTCCAACCTCTTCGTCTTTCTCTCACTCGGGTGCCTCTCGGCCTTCCCTCCCCAGCAGCGGGCAGCCGATGTTCCTTCTGTCTTCGAACAAGGTACCTCTTGCCATCCCCACCTCTGCGCCCTTTTTCCAAGACATTTCCTTTCCCCTCCCCACGCCTTTTTCTGGCTTTCTTTCCCGTTCAATCCTGATTCACCACGATGGTCTCTTTCTACAAACACCTCCCACGTTCTATTTCCGAGATTTTATCTCCCCTTTGAGGCCTTTTATAAGGGATTTTCCTCAACACCCGGACCCCTTTTTCCCCCCCCAGCCATGCCTCTTCCCACCCCCCCTTCCTCTGGCGTATAAAAACCCCCAACCTTGTCCATGTTTTACCGTAGTAATTTTTTAGTTTGCATGCTTCCATTCACAGATCCGCTTGACTGGGGAAAAGACTTCCCTTTCCCATTTGTGTGTCCCTGCAGTCTTTCTTTCCGCTGGGATGTGTGTCTGCCCTCCTCCGTAATGATTATAGTGAAGCCAAGATCCCGCGATTTCTCACCTTGGTTTCTTTTGTCCTTTCGAGTGATGAATAGACTACTTGGCAATTCGCCCCCTCCTCCCTTGAGCCGTGGCTTTCAATCCACTTTTTTTCGCGGACGGATTCCCTTCAAATTGTGATGTCCTGCTGTCCCCCCCTCCATTTTGGGCCGTCCGGGAAATTTCCGAGTTCTTTCCCCTGTTACCATAACCTAAATCTCTCTTACTATTTTTCGCAACCTGTTATTTAGGTCCCCTGTTTCGTGCTCCTTCCTCCTTAACGTGAAGCCTCAAGGGAACACCAACCTTTCACTTCGCCTCCCCCGCCTTCCCAGCCAGACCTTTCTCCCGAAACCGTTTTTAGAAGATTCTTCTTTTTTTTTTTCCCCTGTTGTTGTTTTTTCTTTTCTTTCCCCTCGTGATGGTGGCATCTGACACCTAGGGAAAAACATTTGGCTCTGTTCGCTTGCTTTCTTGGTGCTTATCTTCGGTCGTCTATTGGTTCCGTTCGTCCAATTCTTTTACCGTGTCAAACAGTCTCCGTTTTTCGACCAACCTACACCCCAGATCCATTTCCGCGAAAAATCCTATTTCCACCTTTTTCGTGCCAAAAATTTCCATCATTTTTTTTCTTTCCCCCGATTTTTTGGTTCCTCAATTTTAGTGAATTGGGTCTTCAAATATCGGAGGTTTCCCTTCAAGGCGTTTAACCCTTGGGACCCTCACATCTTCTTTTTTGTTTTTTTTTTCTGTTCTTTTTTTTTTTCTCTGTTTTTCTCTAATCATTACTTGTAGGCAAGTCCATTATCCGCTGTCAGCCTTCACACCACAATTTTTTTCCTGACTGGGCTTTTTCCACCCCTTTCTTTGCTGTGAACTTGTTTTTTTAGTGCAACTCTATGACTTGGGGGAAGGGGCACGTTCTTTTTATCCGCTTATTCTCCTTGGTGGTTCTGCAAATATTTCGTTCTTATGGGTTGCTCCCCCCCTTCACGTTGTTTTGGTTAAAATCCTCACTCCCCCTCTGGCGTTTAGCGATTTTTTCCATTCGCGAACAATTTACATCTTTTCTTTCCCTTTTCTCCATTCGGCCATCGTGTTCGCTTTTTCGAACCTTCGTCTAGGCCCTTCTCTCTTGAGTAAATCCGTTCTAAAAATTTGGTTGTTTCGGTCTGTGGGCGCTGTTTCTGAATGCTGGGGGATGTCCCCCTGTCCGATACACCCCAACATTCCTTCTTTGGCTGCTCTTCCTGGAGAATAATCTTTCGTGGCTCGAGCTTTTTTGTTCTCTTTTCCCTTTTCTTTGACGCTTGCCTTCTGGGGACCATCATTTCTTCGACTAAGAGTATTCCTGGGATGGGAATATTTACGAAATGGCTTCGGACTTTTATCACCCCCTTCTTCCTTCTTTAGCCCCAAAGCTTTTTTTCCCCCTCCCCTTCTCCCACGTTGACCTTTTTTCCCCTGGCGGTCGACGCCCTTCTGAGCCTCCGCAGCGACTTTCTGTATTTACTTTTCCCTCTTTTTCTCCTCCTGGACTCGAATCCGGTGACTTCTTTTTTCCTCCGGTTTTTAGCTCCGTCGGGGGTGATAAAGGAGCTTCCCCTTTCCCCTTTCTTTTTATCTCTCCCTCTTTCTCAGATACTGTTTCCCCCCTGACGTCTGTTTTTTTGGCGTGACTTCCTTCTGGTGGATTTCGGCTTCCCTCTCCTTGAAACGGGTTTCTTGTTTCCATTTTGATTTTTTCCTTTTTTTTACATTCGTTTTTTCAACGACCTTTTCCCCCTGACGCGTCTCTCGCAATTCCCTTTGGTGAAAAGACGAAGAAGTACTCCATCTGCGTCGGACCTAGGCACCCTTTCCCCTTTCGAAGAGGTCATTTCGTCGGAGGCCCTTCCTTGACAAGTGACCTGTAACCGCTATCGTTCTTTCGCAGGCGACACTCTTTTTTCCGCTAAAGGGCTCAAAGCCCTCTTCTCATGTCTTCTTTGAGGCATTCACTTCCCCCCAGTCCCCCCCCAAAGATTTTACGGTCGTCCCCTGGAGGTGGTATTTTCTTTCACCCGATTTTTTTTTTTTTTTTTTTTTGCCGAATATTTTTTTCTCAAGGGCGAGATCCCAACCGATTACACGAGTTTTTCGCGGCCTTCCCCTCTTACTTTTTTCCCTCAGTTCTGAAAACCCCCCGTGCCGGAGCACAAGCGCTCCTCACAATACTTTTGCCCACCGTCGTTGCCCCAACCCCACGTGGATGTAATTGTTATTTTTTTTTTATTGTTGTGGCCTTCAACGTTGTTAGTAATAGCTTTTGAATGCGTGCACCGTTTTTGTTCAATTTTTTTTCTGGTCCTTTTTTTTTTTTCTTTATACCCTTTTTCCTTTTACGATCATTTTCTTCTTTTTTGTAGGGATGTGCTTTTTTTTGTGTATACGTTCCGTTACCCTCTTAGAGGTGGACTCCCGCCGTCTTTGCTCCTCATAACCCTCTGAGTTGTGGCCCTTCTCCTCCCCTGATAAGCTTTACCCTTTGAGGTTACGCCTTTCTCTCTTTGAGCAAGGGAATCCCCACCTCGCGCCGGATCCCTCAGGCCCCCCCCCCCAACAGCCTCCCTTCTTTTCTTACAGGATTTTCTTCAAAAAGCACCCAATTTATGGGGTTTTGCTTGCAACCCCCCTTCCTCCCTTGCCGTTTTTACTTTCCCCCCCGTTCCGGTGACCTTTCTGGCAAAAAACCCCTGTGGACCCCGTCTCCCAAATCCAGTCCGCCCTTTTTTCCTCCCCAGAACTTCTTCTTTAACCGTTTTTTTTCCCCCTCTCCAGCC
>Ga0179593_1660242_pt1 | contig 10431 bp, 18 predicted proteins | sample CZODoug2_1_08_16_FD_185931 | JGI IMG/M metagenome (GOLD analysis project Ga0179593, IMG submission 185931) | Vadose zone soil fungal communities from Angelo Coast Range Reserve, California, USA - CZODoug2_1_08_16fungal (PacBio error correction) | ecosystem: Environmental > Terrestrial > Soil >... | reverse complement strand
ACCTTCCCCTCCCTCCGAGTCAAGGTCCGCGGGTAACCTCACTTTTCTCCCCCCCCCTTTCCCCACATAAGGCTTGCGCTGACTCCTCTTCGTGAAGGTCGGGGTTCTTTCAATTGTGGGGTGTCCTTTTTCATTTCCATGATTTTTTCCCTCCTCTTGGTGATTGGGTTTTGCGGGGCCGTCTTTTCCCCCCCTGTTCCCCTTTTTTTTTTTTTTCAGCTTCCTTTGCGTTAAAGTCCTGGCGTTTTGCAGAGTGGTCCCCGGCCAGGCACCCCTGAGGGTCAACCTGCATATGTCCCCTCCGCCTTTCGAACTCAGCACCTTGCCCCCAGCTAAACATTAGGACCGGTAAACCCCTCCCTGAACATAGGACCCCTTCAGCGAAAGGTGACCCTCCCCCCTCCCCTGATTTTTCCTCCGGATTTTCGGAAATTTGTGTGTGACGGCCGGGGAAGCTACCTCTTCCCCAGCCCTTCCCCCCTAATCCCGCCGTCCCTTGGTAGGACCATAGGAGGTTCAAAAAACTGATAGGACGACTGCTAAATGTTCTTCCCTTGCCAATTTTTGTAGACCTTCTATACCACTGATAATTGGAACCAAAATTGGTGTTGACTTCCAAGGGGAATTCGGGCTTCGGTGGCTTTTCTTGGGCGAACCGACTCGGCCCGTTAAATCCCCTGGGTTTTTTTCCCGCCCTCGTGATTGTGGTACACATAATTTCGACGTAGTTTTTCGGGTGGTTCTCTGTCCCTTTTCGTCTTTTTCGTGGTGTCTCTTTTACAGTTTCGGCGAAAAACCCCCGCCCGGTTTTCACACACCCTTTTAGCCCCCTTTTTTTATGTAACCCCCTTTTGTAAACCTTCCCTTTTTCTTTTTTTTGGGACAGCCTCATGGGGAAGGGGCGTACCGCCTTCCTTTAGTTTTTTCTTCGATTTTCGTCCTGCCCCCAGTGCACTCGGAAGTGGTCCGCGCCGCCCCCGCCCTTGGTTGGCCTGTCAGTTTTTTCGGATTTCCACGCCTCTAGCCTCCCGGTCGGGTTAAATCACACACATTCCTCCTCCATTGTGCCCCAAACTGGCTTTCTTTCCTCCTATGGGCCCCCCCGTTTTGTTGCTTCTGGAGGCAGCTCCTGGCCGCCGGCCGGCCAGGGTGGTTTTTTTTTTTTTGTTCCCGATGTTGAGTTGTTTCCACAGTTGCCCATCATAAAAATGAGGCTGGGTTTTTCCCCTGGATCACCCTGTAGTGGATCTGAATGGCCCGCCAAACTCTTTTTTCAGAGGAACTGGCCCCCTTCGTAAGTTTTCAATTTTTCTCGAAGGGGTCTAGGCCCCAAATACCTCCAGCTCGTACTTTAAACTCCCTGGCCCAGCCTTCCTGTGTCGTGTTGGGCAGATGCCCCCACGCTTTGTTTGGCCCCCCCCGATCCCCTTGCGTTTCGTTCTCCCTGTATGTTTTTGCCTTAGTGCTCCTGGAGAGAAGGCATTGTTAAGGTCCCCGAGGTCTTCGTCATTTCCTCTTTGACTGCTGCCTTGCATTCTTTTACCACCTGGCAGTCCAGTTCTTCTTCCCCCCCAGACTTCCGTCAGCCCCTCTCCTTCAAGGCCTTTTTTCCTGGCGTTTTTTGGCCAGCACTACCCTATTCCGCCCTTACGTGCGGTCTCGAGGGGTTTTCCGGTTTTTTTTTTTGCGCCCGGTTTTTTTACATGGCAAACGTCTCGTCCCCCCGGTTCACTTTTTTCCCTTTAACTTTCCGTCAGCATTTTTTGTTGCCCCTCTCTTTTTTGCTGGTCTTTTTCCTGTGGCCTATCCCGGCGGATGCGTCACTTTTCTGCACTTGCATCGGGCCTTTGCCTAATTTGGATTCGGTTTCCTGTCCCGGCGCAAGCCCTGGTGGTTTCTCCCCTCGCAGGTCCATCTCTTTTGCACGCTTTTTCCCCTCCTTGGTCTTCGGCTTGCTTCCACCGTTTCCTTTTGGTGTCCGGGGCTCTTTTGCCCGGGTGTGCCTCCCTTTTTCGTGCTGGGTTCCTTCTCTTTCCTTCCCCTGGAACCACCCCATCTCTTTTTTTTTCTATCGATATGGGCGGTACCCCCTCCACACCGTTTCCCCCCCCTCCTCCTTCTCCCCCCCCCTCGCCTCAACTTCCCCATCCATCCCCCCTCCCCCCCCCCTTCCCACCCAATGTCTTTTCATCATTCTCCCCCCATCCCCCCCCCGCCCGACCCCCCCCCCCACTCCCACCCCCTACTTCTCCTTTCCCTTCAACCCCGCATCGTCCCCGCCCCCCCCCCGTTCTAATCCTTCTTTTTCACCCCTCCTACCCTCACCCCCTCCCGGACCTCTAACTCCCCTCCCTCTATCCTTCCTACACGCTATTTCCTCCCCCCACCCCAATCACTTCCACAATACCCTTCCTGCCTGCTCCTTCCCCACCCCCCCCCCATCTCTGCCCGCCCCCTCCCTTTCTCTTGTACCCGTCCCCCGCCTCCTCCCTCCTCCTTTCCCCCGACCCATCTCTCCGCCTTTCGCCCCATCGCACGCCCCCTTCACCACCCCCCTCTCCTCTCCTCCTCCTCTATCCTCCATACACAATCATCTCTCCCCTATACCAGAATCTCTTTGTCACCCCACACACCCTTTCACCTGCGCTCCCAACTCAGCCCCCTAACCCTCCCCCCTTTTTTTCTTCGTCTCACCCCCTCTCTCCTTCCCCTCCTCCACCCATCCCACTAGGTTCCCCCCTACCCTCTTCCTCCTCTCCATACACACCTCCCGTCCCTACCTCTACCTCGTTTTCCTTCACTGCTCACACCTCCACCTTTCTTTAACCTTCCACCCCACCCAGCTCCCTTGGCCTTACCCCTATCCCCTCTGATCAGTCTCTTCTCTCCGCACATCTTTCTACTCCGATCCCTTCCCGATCACGCCACTTCGCTCTCTTCACCTCCCTCGATCTACTATAACCCCTTTGGCTGCCCCTCTGCTTGCCTCCTGTCCCTCTAATCTCCCCCCACTCCCCTTTCTACCCTAACATTATGCCCCCCGCCCTAATCCCTTCCCTCATTCCCGAACACCACTCTTATTTTTTACAGCGCCCTACCCCCCACCCCCTCTTCCCCCCCACTCTCGTTTTCCTCCTTCCGCCCGCTCCTTCAGCATCCACCTATCTGCATTCCTCACCCTTCCTACGACCACTCTACTCCGCTTAATCTTCCCCCTAAGCTTTTCTCCCCCCCATCTTATCCACTCCCCGCAACCCTCTACTCCCCCCCACCCTTCTCCCTCATCCCCTTATTATCCCCCTTCCGCTTCCTCTTCTTTCTTCTTCTACGCTCTCTCCCTTATCTTTTTGCTTCTTGTCCCATTCTTCCTCTAACCCTTATCATAACACCCACCACCTCCCACTATGTTTCCCCCCCTCCAACTCTCCACCCAACACTCTCTCGACACGACCCTCCCCTAACCACCTTCCCTTACATTACCCCTCCTCCCCCTCCCTCCCATTCCCCCCCCCTCCGCCCCTCCCAACCCTGTATCACTTTTACCCCCCCTCCCCCACCTCCGTACCGCTATCTCCCACCCCCCCCCCCTTTCCCTCAATCCTTCCCACACCTCACAAACCTTTTGCTTTCCCCATCTCTGCCTCACTATTTCCCTCCTTCCTTCCCCCCCTCCAGCCATACTACACCTTCCATCCTTCCCCTCCACCCCTCTCCTACAAACCCAGTCCCCCGCTCTTTATCTATCTCTTCACCCCCTCCCCCCCTCTCACCCCCCTAATCTCCCCCCCCTTCCCCTTTCCCTCCCCTCTCTTCTCTATTACCCCCACCCCCCTCCCCACCCACCCCCGCGCCACCAACCCTGCCCGTTCCACCTTACGCCCACTCATTCGGCTGCTCTCCGACTACTTCACTATCCACAAATACAGCTTTCAAATCCCTCTCCCCTCTAATCCCCCCCTCCCTCCCACCCCTTCCGCCATCCCCCCCCACCTCCTTCCTTCCCCACTACCCCTCTTCTAATCACACCCCTTCCTACTCCGCAAACCTCATCCTAATCACCTATTTCTACCTTTCATCCTCCTCTTCTTGCACCCTCCTTCGGCTCGACTCCCTCTTATTCTCCCCCCTCTCCCCCACCTTTTTATCCTGCCCCTTCTCTCTCCGCCCATTCCTCCTACTTACCATAACCATCCCCCCGCCTCTATTAACCCCTCCATCTTAGTCACTGATTGGCTCTAGACTTATAGCTGGCCAGAGTCGCTTTCCCCCTGGACTTTTTTTTCCGAATTTCGCGGTTTTTTCGTTTATTGGCCCCCTTTTTTTTTTGGTGTAACTCGATTTTTTTTTCCTTTTTTGTGCGAACCTCCACTTATGGTACTTTTGCCCTTTTGCAATTGAGGTAGGTCTATTGGTACATGGACCTTTCTACTCTTAGCTTATTAGTCCCTTCCTTAACCCCTTTTCGAACCCGGCTCCCATGCCGGTAAGGATGTAGCATCATTTTCTTTTTGAGTTCTTCTTCTCCTTATCTTTTTTCTTCCTTACCCAATAGTACCTTATGATCTCCTTAGGCGCCTTTTATAGGCGCGTCCCATCCCTGCCTGGGGAGAGACAGAGCCATTCATGAAATACTTTCAATTGATGGATCCTTAATTTACTCCGTTGTGAAGTAGATCTACCACCTTCCCCTCGGGAAGTTGCCCCTATTGACGGGCGGGCCTCTTTGTGCCCCGCTCATGCCCCAGCGCCGGATGCCGCGGATGAATCTTTTTTTCAGGTACTTGCCTTTGTCGAGGGTGAAGATCCCTGTTCGACTGGTTGTTCACGACGCGAGAATTTGATTCCCGGGGAAACACTTACGGAGCGAGTAAAAGGGGGGTCGTCTCCGCCGGATGTTAACGCGGAGCATTTATAGCCCACGAGGGGATTGAAAACCCGCAAGGTCCCCCCCCCCCGTCACCCACCGACTTTTCCGTTTTCCTGCCCCGGGTGGTCCCCCTTTGCGTGTGGACACCTCCGTGTCTTTTTTGCCCTACGAGTTCCTTCCCCCCCCCCAAACCATGCCCGGATTCACTTCCCAGCTTTTTTTCGCTTCTGACCGTTTTGGCGGTGCGCCTTCTGGTCCCAGTTCGACCTTGGGGCAAATTCTTCTGTTTTCAGTGCGAGTTCGCACGACATTTTCCCTCTCCTTAATCTCAAATTTTTTATGATTTCATTGGGACTCTGTTTTTACTCCCTCCATCGTACAATCTTTTGTGCCCTTTGACCGGCCAGACAATACGGAACCCTTTTTTCAGCCCAAAGCCCCGGGGCTCATCTCAAGGAGTCGGTCGGGGTCCTCCCACCCTGTTCTGAGGGACCTTAAGCGTTGTGGCAGGCCCCCCTTCCCAATTCGGGTTTTTTTTTTTTTAGGCTTGGCCTGATGGTTTTTTTTATCCCCCCGTCATCGCACGATGCGGGCATTATGTTCCCCGTGGCAGTCCCTTCTCCTTTTCCTCCAAGCCCCTGCGTTTTTTTGCGTGCCGGTAATTTTTTTTTTTTTTTTTGAACAGTGATAAATTTTTTGTTTGACGATCTTTGGCTCCTCCCCTTTGGTGAAGACACCTGGCCAGTCATCACCGAACCCCTAGATTTCCCCCCCTTCTTCCGATTTCCCCGGGTCCGGGCGTTTGAGTGAACATCTACCGTTCTAGGTACATGAGTTCGGATTTGGATTTTTTAGCACCATACAAGGTCGGAACTCGGGTCCAAAAGGAACAACAACAACCCCATCTGACCCCCCTTGGAAAGACCCCCCCCCCAGTTAGATTACCCTTGCTTCGAGGCACAGACCCACTCCTTTTTCATCCCCTCCCCGGAATGACCAATCTCAGGCGTGAAAGTTTTTCCTTCAAAGAAAGAAACGGTCCAATGGAGTCGCCCAAAGTCCCGCTGGGGAAGTAGCCCCAGAAAAGAAACCAAGAAACTTGATTGCCGTTCCCAGATAATTTTTTGAAAGGAGATTGGTACTCAAACCCCCCTCCCAGGTGGAAATTTTTTGGAAGAAATTCTGAGATGCCATTCTTGAGGAGTTTTTGTGGGGATTTGGGAAGACTTTAACGGAGAAGTCAACAGTGTGACTGGTCTATTTACGTTTTTGGATGGGCTATGGTCGGCCTTCTAACGAATCAAGCTTATGCCTGGTCCCCCCTTAAGATTGTTCGTGCATAGAGGATTGTCTTTTTTTTTCCGACAAACCAACCTGTTGTCCCCCCCCCCGGCACCCCCTTCGTTACTTGGTGAAGATTGGGTGGGCTTTTACCACCTCCCCTTTTATTTTCTCTCCCGGTTTTGCTCTACTAGACAACCCCTCCGTCCGGGTTCGGCGGTTTGACCAACGCCCTCGGGCCTGCCTTTTTTGGGCGATTTCCGATCGGGAACCCCGGCCAGGTTGGGCTAGGGTTTTGGTCTGTTCCCACTGGTGGCCCCCATGCGTTTTTTCTAACGTTCTCAAAACCCCTTGGTTGGCACATTCTGGCTGCGTTTGTCAGACGTTCTCGCCCGTCGATACCCCCACCCCCCCCTGAACCAACCCTTGCGGGCGTACTGGCGAATTTAATCCTGGTTTTGTTCTCAACTTTTTTGGTATGCCCCCCTTGACCAGAATTCTGGCCCCCCTTCTTTCTCCTTAACCAAACCCTTTTTTTTCGGTCTTGCCATTCTGGACCTCGATTGGGACTTTTCCTGAACGTTTGGAGGTTTTTCGATCCCCTTTGGTTCACCGCAGTTTGATGAGGTTCCAAAGAAAACAGGCCTTTTTAATTTTATGCTATTGGTTCCCATTCCAGGTTTTTTTTCCCCGGACCCCCTTTCTGCAAGTCCCGTCCCTTGACTATCAGATCCCTACGGTAGCCCCAATCACAATGGTTGGGATGTTTTCGTCAAGGCTTTTCACGAGCTTTGGGGTCCTCTACTTTTTTTCTTTTTCCCTGGTTTTTCTCGAACTTTTCATTCAGCAGTATTTCCTCCCCACTACGCCCCCTCTTTTGGTTTTTTTTTACTTTCTCCCAAACTTCCCCTTTTTTTCGAGGGCCCTCACACAACACCCCCCCCCCCGAACAGCTCGTTAAATGGACCCCCCTTTGGACACTCCCCCCTGAGAAACCCCTTTTCAGTCTCTTGGGATTCTTCTCCGACCCGTGATTCTGTCGGTTAACCGACGTTCTTTTGTTTTCTTATACTTTTCCCTTTTTGTTATGGGTTTTGGTATCTAAGAAGGTTGCCCCTTGGCGGTTTTTTCCTATAACCCCGCCAGATCTCATCAGGCCCCTTTCCTTTTCATTGTTTTTTCCAAATACATTTCCCCATTCATCGGGTTCCTCTTGGTTTTCTTTGGCAGTTGTCGTCTTACGAATTCTTTCCCCCCATTTGGGGAGAGTGGGAAAGGAACTTGCTGTTTTCCCCCTGCCGCCAAGAGCCCCCGGTTTACCCTTCGACACCTTCTCGGCCTTTTCCCTTCAACTTCTTGTGCCCGACCTGTTTGATTGGCTTACTGAATTCCTCCCGTTGATAGGTTCTTTTTTTCCCGTATTCCTTGGACCCTTATCCCCCCCCAGAGAGGCCCCCCCTTGAAATCCTTCGGGTTGAGGCCTTCCCTTAATATCTTTGACTTCTTTCCATTTTCCGGAGAAATCCTTTCGGCGGCCCCCTTCTTTTTGCAAAGTGTTGGACCCCGGTCCCTAAAATTCCTTTTTCTGATCGATAGTTCTCTGGCCGTCTTTTGGACTGCCCCCCCCCGGGACCCGTTCCGGTGGCCTTGGACTTTTTGATTTTTTTTTTTTTTTTTTTTGTCACCCCCCCTAGAAGTAGGTGAGGTTTTTCTTTTTCGTCTTTCCCTATTTATGGTGAAAAGTTTTCCCCCCATTTTCCCCCCAAGTTGATTCCCTCCCCCTTTCCCCTGGGGCGGCCCCCGATTTTTTGACCCCCGAATTTTGTTGAGCGCCTCATTTCCCCTTTAACCATGCGACTTCAATTTTTCTTCCCCTGTTTTTCCCCCCGAGCCGACCCCCAAACTTTCAGTTGGTCCTTATGGTCCCCAGGCCTCCCTTTCCCTCCGCGCCGGTAGGTTGCCCCAGACCCCAGGCCCTTAAGAAACTTTTTAGAACTTTGACCCCTCCAACCCCACTTTTTTTTTTTTTCTCCCCCCAAGACGGCAGTTTTTTGGTGCAAGGACGCCGACTTCCGTGTCCCCCAGGTCTAGGTTCGGCCGCAGAAAAGTCCAATCCAATGCTTTAGCCATTCGGAATTCAACTCCCCCTTTCTTGGTTTTCGGTTCATTTGGCCGATCCTGGGAGTCCCGAAGGGTCAGCCCCCTGGTGTAGCCCATACTCGTCGTCAGTCTGTCACTCCACCCCCCCCGCCATTATGTTTGTGTCTGGGCTGGTACTTTGACCCAAGATCACTTTAACTGCGTTCTTCACCCTTTGTACACGAAGAGTCTTCCCCGCCCCCATTTCTTCCATCATTGGCCTTTTTTCTTTTTTCAGGTGTGTCTGCTTTTTTGAGCTTCCCCCTGGGTGGATGTTACTAACCCTTTTCCTTTTCCGTTTCAGTTTTCCAAGCTCTTTCCCCGAGACAGTTCTGATTTTTTAGGTGTTCCCAGAACCCAGTTGACCGGCCCCGACCGCCGCTTTTTGAGTTGGTTATGTCGTTCCGGTGTTTTTTTCAAAGGCTCGTAACCCCCAGGGTATCTTTCCCTGTTTTTTTTTCCCATTCTTTCAGATTTGTCCTTTCTGTAGATGGTATGAACGGTGGGAAAGATCCTTTTTTTTCCAAAACCCCTTTCAATCCTTTTTTTCTATGCGACCTTGGCTGCGGTCCTGATTGAATTCTTTTCTTGTTTGTTTCCCCAACGCTTGATGGACACCTTTATTTTTGATCAACGTTTTATGTGGGATTCTTTCTGGACCACCGCCCCCCCCTCTTTAATGGTTCCCTGAGTCCTCCCCCCACCAATTTTTCCTCTTCTCTCGCTATGTATGTCTTTCTTTTACTCCCTCTTTAACTTTTCGGCTGAACCAGACCTCTTTGACTCCGTTGAAGTTTTTTACCTGGTTCTTGTACTCGCTTCCCCTTCCAACATCACTTGTTGCCCCCCTTTTTTTTGGAGAACTTTTGTGGCCAGATTGCTGTGAGTTCTTCTTTTAATCCTCTTATGAGCCGGTTTCCACCTATGGCTCGCCGGTTCTTCACCCCCGACTTCTTCCATCAGGCCCACTTCTTCCCAATCCTGGTCATTATTCGTTTTTTTACGGCTTAAATTCCTTCCCCTGCCCCTTTTTTTCAATCTCATTCCTGAAGGGACTCTTCTTTGGTATTTCTTTTTGAATGCCTCCCCCTCAAGCATTCTTTTTTCTTTGGCCCTTCTGTCTTCTATTAATACCCTGTTTTTTTTCTCGCTACTTTTTTTTTTTTTCCCTATGGTAGTTTTTTTTTTGCTGACATCCCCGCATAGCCCAGCTCCCGTCACTGCGGTTTTTTTGCAGTTTTTTTAGGGTTCCTCTTTACGCCCTTTGGCCTTCAGAACTTGAACACCGTCCCCGCCCCCTTGCTGTCAGGGATACCTCTTGACCTTTCCTTTGGGTCGAAGGTTCCCTCTTGGTTACCCCCCGGGTGTCCCCCCCCTAGTTGTCCCTGGAAGGGCCCCCCCCCCACACCGCGACCCTCGAAGGCGGTCTTTGGACGTCTTCTCAGACTTTTGGTTGCTGGATCGCCCACCCATCACGCCCGGCTGAACCCCCCTCTGCGCCAGCCAGTCTAGTTTTTGCTTTTAGCCCTCCTTGGGCCATTGGTTCCGTTTCTTTAGACGCACCCCAGTATCTCTTATTCTTCCTCTCTTGGTTATTCTTTTTTGGACGCTTTTATTTTTTTTTTTGGAAAGTCCCCCCACCCCCCTGACACCGGTCCCCCTTTTTTCCTGCCGCACCAAATTGGGTCTTCTTTTTACGACTAGGGTTTCACCGTTTCCAAGAGTGCGGGCTTTGTTTCTTACCTCCTCGGCTTTCCCCCCCCGTTTTTTGGGCGGGTGCTTCCCTTGGACGACCAAGTTTTTTTAGGGTTCTTATCCTTCGGTTTTATTCTTTTCTTTTTTTATTAAGTGATACCCTCCCCCGAATTTCCTTTGTTCCTGTCCCACATCTATCCCTTGGTCCCCCTTACAAACCTGCTTTTCGTTTCCCTAAAGATACGTGGCCATGTTGGAGGCTTGTTCTTTTGTTTTCCCAGGCCACCCCCTCCAGTTTTTTTATGCACCTTTTCCCAATATTTTTTTCAACGATTCCCCTCGTAATTACTTGGTGATGGTGTCACTGAAGACTCCCCCGGTACTTTGTTCTTTCTTTGGAGGGGTGGTCCCCATGTCCCTTTTCGACTGTTTAGAAAAAGTCACATCTT
>Ga0179593_1632729_pt1 | contig 10431 bp, 22 predicted proteins | sample CZODoug2_1_08_16_FD_185931 | JGI IMG/M metagenome (GOLD analysis project Ga0179593, IMG submission 185931) | Vadose zone soil fungal communities from Angelo Coast Range Reserve, California, USA - CZODoug2_1_08_16fungal (PacBio error correction) | ecosystem: Environmental > Terrestrial > Soil >... | reverse complement strand
CGCCCAAGTTCCCACCACCCCCTTTTTTTTCTTTTTCCTGGTTTTGTGGGGCGGGCCGTTCCCATTGTCCATTTTTTGTCCCCCCCTTTTTTTTCCGGTGCTTGCGGGACCTCTAACTCCCCCCCCGACCATTCTCTTTTTTTTTCAGGTTGTTTTTACGTGGTTCGTGTTTTTTGGCCCAACTTTTTTTTTTTTTTCCGACTAGAAGTTTTGCTCCCTCAGTGCATATTTTCCTTCTCACTGCGCCCCCCATATTCCAATTTTGTTCTCTCCGGACTTCGTTCCGATCTTTATTCAAAACTTCGTGACTTTTTTTTTTTTTTGCTTCCTGTCCTTCCCCCCGTTTTTTTCTTCCCGGCTCACCCAAACCCCTTTCAACGGGGGAGTTTTTGCCCCCCTGCCGATTTTTCTGGAGTCTGTTTCAGATTCACCCCCCCCCCTTTTGTCTCCTACATATTTTTCTTTTTTTTCCCCAAAACTTCGCTAAGGGGCCCCCTCCCCCTTTCTGATTTCGCTTTTGCTTTTCCAATCCGTCTTTTTTAATCGAAACGCCTTTTTTACAAAAAGAGTTTTCCCTGGACTTTTTACTCTGTTTCTCTCTACAGAACCCCCCCCACCCCCCCCCATTCCCCACCCTTTTCGACAGGGTTTAGGTTCTGAAGAAGATTTTACCCCCGGGGAAAAACGCCTTGGCAATTTTTTTTTAAGTTTTTTTGTTTCTATTTTTAGGTTTTTTTTCTTCGAGTCCGTCAATTTTTTCTTTTTCCAAGTTTTATCCCCCGTAAGGTCGGTTTTTCTGTGGCCAGGTCCTTTTGTTCCCGGGAACCCCCCCCCCCAAATTCTCTTTCTCCCTTTTTTTTCCGGGCCCAGTCCTTCTGCTGGGTCCAGCGGAATTTCCCCCCTTTTTCCTTTCCACCCGATCCTCCTCCAGACCTTTTTTCCTTCCTTTTCCCTGTTCTCGATCAACTTTCGCACCCCCCCCCCCCACCTTTTGTCCCAGTAAGATTTTCTTTTTTGTTTTCATTTTTATCTCTGAAATAACGCGGGTTTTCCCCCCCCGAAAACACCACTTTTTTCCTTGCAAGCCCCCCCGGGTTACCCCCCAGTTCTCCCAAACCTATCATTCCCTTTTTTGTTTGGCGGCATTGGTCTTTTTTAAGGCATTGTTTTTTGTGCATTCCATCCTCCACCTGCTTAACACGTGTTTCCGTCCACATTACTCGATTTTTTCAGGGGTCTTCTCTTGTCCCCAACAGAGCGCCCCCCGTGGAAAACGTCTTTTTTTGGTCATACCACTCTTGTTTCCTCTTTGAAGAAACCTTTTCTTTTTCTGGTCCCCGCCCTTTCAAAAAAGGAACCCCTGTGCCAAATTCCCCCCCTTCCCCCCTCCTGTGTTGGCTTTTCCCTCCAAACAACACTTTTGATAGCAAATACTTGAATTGACTTTCCAATTCCCCTTTCCCCCTTCCATTTTTTTCAAAATCCCTCCCAAATAATTAGGTGCCTTTTTTGCCTGACTCCGCTTTCCCCCCAAAGGGCTTTTTTTTTTTTTTGCTTGGCCCTCCCCCCTTTCATATAGAGTTTCTTCGTCCCATGACTCCCATACTCTCTTAATTTTTTTTTTTTTGTGCTTTTCCTGCTTCCCTATTCAAGGCTGCCTTCCCCCTTTTTTCTTGCACGGGCGGAAGACCTTTCACCCTCACTGTACGTTGAACCTTTTTTTTTCGGGTTTTTTTAATATTTTTCCCGGAAGCGGGTCCCCCCAAAGTTCTTTTTTTTTTTCCCGCCTTTCTTTTTTTTTTTCCCCTCTTTTTTAAGAAGAACTTTCCCCCCCGCAGATTGTCCATTTTGTTTTTTGGTGGACCGTGTCATCTTTTGTTTCTGCAACATTTTTTCCCCCCTTTCGCCAATTATGGTGTTCCCTTTTTTTTGTGTGACCTATTAAAAACTTTTAGTAGGAAAGCACCCCAAAATTGTGGGGGGACCCTCGGCCTTTTTTTTATTGTTTTTTTTCCTTTTTTCAAAACAGACCGGTATTAGCATCTCATCCCCGGTTATGGTTCCTCTTAACCCCTTCTGTTTAGTTCTTCCCCTGGAAGATTGTTTGCCCCGCGGCAAATTTACGATTCTTTCCACACGGGAATACGTCCCTCCCCTTTTTTGTGCCCACCCCCCCTTGGCCAACTTTTTTTTCCATTGCCGTGATGATTGTGCTTTTTACGGTGGCCCCCCTGGACTTTGGAGTTCTTTTTCCCCTTCCACCAGTCTTTGTTTCCCTTTGTGGGCGGGGGTGGTCCTTTTTGAATTTCCTTTTTTTGTGTCTTTCTTGGTCTTTGTTTCCCTTTCTGTTTTATGCGAGGGATGTTTTTGGATGGATCTCTCCCTACATCCCCTTTTTGTTGTTTGCGAGAAAGGCCCCTTGAGGGCTCCCCCCCCCCCCCCAAAGAAAACCTTTTCCTCCCCCCACTCCTTTTTCAACCCACGCCTTGTACCCACACCCCCCTTAACCGGGTTTTTTTTCCTTCCCGGTCTCCCTTTGTTTTTTGCCCTAGGTTTCCCCCGGCGTTTTGGATCATTTTTTTTTTTTTTTCTTTTTTTTCCCCTTTAAAAAGGCCCCCCTCCCAATTTTCCACCTGACTCTTTTTAACGGTGTGTTTTGGCCTTTTTCCCACGGTTCGAACGTCGTAGTTTTCGTCCCGCTCGTAAAACAATTTTGCCCTCTTTTCCCCCATTCTTTTCCGGTCCAAGCCCCCTTTGATCACCGGCTTTCCCCCCCCATTCCCATTAAACCCTCCCTGACTTTTTTTCCCTCCTTGTGCTCCCTTTTTTTTGGGCTCCCCCAAACACCCAAGGGACCCCCCCCCCCCCTGTTTCATCCCTCATTTGTTTGGTAAATTGCTTTTCTTTTTTTTTTTGGGCCCCCCTCAGGGGACCGGCTTTTTTTCTCCCCCCTCGGAGCTTTTCTCAACAACCTTCCTGCGCCCGCCAGTTTTCTTTTTTTTTTTTTGGCTCACACTGCGTAAAACCGCTTTACGAGTCCCCTTTCCCCCCTTTGCTTTTACCCCTCCCAAAACCCTTCCCCCCTAAGTACCACCCCTTTTTTGGCTGGGTTTTTTCTTGATGTCTTTCCCTTTTTTTTTTCGTTGCAGAAACTTCCCCCCCAGTCGTCTGGAAAGCCAGCCACTTGTTTCATTGAGTGAAGAGAAATCGCATTTTTTTCCCCCGTGTGCAGAAGGCTCTTTCTCCTTCCTTTTTACTACCTTGTGGCTTCAGAACCCCAAGCGGAGTTTTTCTTCCCCCCTCCCCCCCCCCCCATTTTTTTCATCAATTCTTGCAGGTTGAATTGACCTTTTTTCTTTGTCTCTTCCCTCCTGGAAACTTGAAAGGTATAGTTACCCGGAATTTTCAAACCCCCCTCCCCTCACCCTTTGCCGTTGAGGTGTTGTGTCCCGGCACTTTAGTTAAATTCTTCATTTGGCGGGAGGGCATTCTTTTTCTTTCCCCGTCCCCCCCCCTCCCACCCCCCTACCAGGGAAGGGTTTCTTTTATTTCCCCCCTTCTTACCGGTATTTTTTCAACGTCACCCCTGAAAAAAGGCTCTCTGTCCTCAACTTTTCCTTTTTTTGTTTTTTCGGGGTCTCCCTGTGTCAAGCCACGTCTTTTAGATGCAACCCCCCCCCTAAGGACGAGCCCCTTTGGTCCCCCTCCAGTCCTCTTTTTCCGAGTCCCCCCTTTTTCTCCGTGCTCCCCCTTCAAACTTTTTTCAAAAAACGGTTTCTTTTCTAACGTCCGTTCGTGGGTCCTTTTCGCCTCCTCACCACCCTTGCCCTTTTCGATTCCAGGTCATTCTACTTTTTTTTGGTTTTTTGCGAATCCTGTTTTTCGTACAAAGTTTTCCCTTTTTATTGTGGGCATTTTTTTTAACGCGGCATGTTGTTTTTAACGGAAGTATTCCGCGGCCCCCCTTCTGGGGGTATGCCCCGTCCCCTTTTTTCCCTTTTTTGCACTGTTCCACTCCCGCCATAGGGGCCCTTTTCTTCGCAATTTGAAAAGATATCTGCCGGGGCTTTTTGCTTTCCAAAGGGGGGACTTTTCGGTTTTTAGGTTTTTGATTTTTTTGAAAAAAACTCCCCTTGTAAGTTTTTTTTTTTCTTTTTTGCGTTTCTTTTCCCACGCGAAAACTTCCCACCCCCCAACCTGAAATATTTTTTGGACCTCTTGAACCCTTTCGTTCGAGTTCCCCCCCCCTTTTTCATATTACTCTCAAAGGGTCTGCCTCTTTTTTTTTTTTTTGGGATTTTTGTGGTTTCCCCCCCGTTGTGTTAGTTTTTTTTTTTCCCTTAAAAAATAACAAAAGTTCTTGGGGACCCTTTTTTTTTTTTTTTTTTTTTGATTGTAAAATTGGTTGTCCCCCCCGTAGTGGATTGTTCTTTTTTTCCCTTTGGTCAATGCAGGCCTGGACCCATCCCCCCTTCCCGTTTGGAATCCCTGCATTTGGGTCTCTTGATCCTAACGTGGATTGAAAATTTTTCCAACCCCCCTAGTTTTGTATTTTCTCACCCCCCCCAAAAACAATTTTTCTTCCCCCCCTCAGGGTTCCTTAAGGGGGTGCCCCCCCCCACTTCTGTGGTTTTGGGAAACCTGTTTTCCCTACCCCCGTTCCCTTTTTGAACGAACAAAAAGTTCTTTGTGGGGGGCAGTGTTTTTCCAAAGAAAATGGTGGTCTCTTTTGAAAGGGGCGTTGGTTTTTAATCATTTTTTTTTTTTTTCCAACCCCCTGGAACTTCTCCCCCTTCCCCCCAATTGGGGTCATTTTTTTTTTTCCCCGAAGCCCCCCAACGATTTCCCCGGCCTCTTTGTTTTCCCAGTTTTCCCCGTTTTTTCTCTGCCATGAGGGGCAGTTTTTGGCCCCAAAAAAAACTTTTTTTTTTGTTGTCCACCCTGTTTCGACACCACCATTTCCCCACCAAAAAAACCTCCCGCGAGGGCTTTTTTTGCGTATTCTTTTCGGACGGCCCTTTTTTTCACCCCCCCCAACAGGCCCCCTACGTTTTCTCCAGGTTCGCTTCAGAGGAAAAAGCTTTTTTTTTGCCCCCCCCCCCCCCCCCCCTTTTTTTTTTTTTCTCCCGCCCGCATCTTTCTCTCCACCTCCCCCTACCCTTTGACCTTTTTCGCGTGATTTTTTTTTCCAGACCCCCAACCCCCCCTGATTGAAACAAAAAAAACCTGTTTTCTTAACACACGTCATTTTTTTTCCTGCTAAAGTTGGTTAACGGATGCTTTGGTCGGTAACATTTTTTCCCTTTTTCATTTTTTTCCCTCCCGTGGTGCAGGACAATTTTTCGGGTGGGGCTTTTTCTCTTGTCGTTGGAAGTCTTTTCCTTTGCTTTCCACAAGGCCGCGATCTCGGTACCTTTTCCCTTTGGCCCCATTTTACCAATTTGCTTAGGAACTTTCTTCCCAGGTTATTAAGGTACCCCCTCCCCCCCCCTTTGTGACCGCCTTTGCAATTCACTGCCGCCAATGTCTTTTTTCTCTTTTTTCGCGTCCACAACGAACCTTTTCAGGTCACCCCCCTGGTGAAGACCTTTTTCGTTTTTGGTGTTTTGGGGACTCGATCTTTCCCCCCACGCCCCTTTTTGATAGATCCACTTTTCAGATCAAGTTTTTCCAAACAGAAAGTTTTTTTTATTTTTTAGTTCCCAATTTTTTTCCCTTTTTCCCATTTTCCCCCCCGGGATGCCTATCGCATCCTTTTTTAACAACCAGGGGCCCGCGTTCCCCTTTTTGACCCCTTTTTCTGGCCCTTCGGGGCCCCCCCAACACTTTCCATCCCCAAAAAACTTTTTCTCGGTGGTAAAAGCCCGTTCTTTTTCTCCTTCCCCCCCCCACGGGAAAACCTTGTTTTTTTTTTTTTTCCATTTTTTCCACCTTTTCTTAACAAGATTTTCTTTGTTCCGGGCGTTTTTCCCCCCGCTTTCATGTCAGTAGTTTCCTCCTTCTTTGTAAGTTTTGTCCCCCGACAGTTCTCTGTCCCCTTTCAACAAATATCTTTTTTTTTTTTTCCCCAGGGCTTTCTCTCGTTTACTGTTTTTTTGTTTTTTTGATTTGTTTTTTTTTTTTTTTTTTTTTTCTGTTGCCCGCCAGCCGATCACCTCCTCGCCACAGCACGCGTTTTTGGAAATCGTTTCGTTTTCGTACCTTCAACCTTTTTCACCCCTTTCAACCGCACCCAGTTTTTTTTTTTTTGTACTTCGGTCCCCCCTTCCTTTTCTTGGATGGTAGTTCCTTCCTGCGGTTCCACGCACCCCTTCTTTCTCGTAGGTTTTTTTTTTTTTTATTTCGGTTTAGCCCCTTGAGAAATATCGGATCTCTTCGTGGAATTTGTCCTTTTTGGGGCATTTTTTCCTCGTGATTTCTTTTTTTTTTTTTTTTTTGTTTTCTATTACCCGTTTGATGGACTTTTTTTTTTTTTTTTCATAAGCCACCCAATAGGTCAGTTTTGCTTTTCCCTCAACCGAGGCGATTTTTTATTTTTTTACCAAATTTTGCAACTTTCCCCGTTCTTCTCCTTGTGGCTGGCTCCTGGTTGTTCTTTTTTTTTCTCAACCTTTCAATATTATAGGGTTCCCCCTTTTCTTCCCCGCAATTTTTTTTTGGAGGGCTTTTCTTACAACAACCTCCCCCCCAACCCCAACCTGTGGTTTTTTTTTTTTGCCACAATACCTTTTTTTCCCCCTCTTGACATAATTCCCCACTGCAAAAATTTTTCTTATTTTTGTTGAAAAAACCTTCTCTTTTTTGGGTCCTTCAGTTCCACCAAGCCTTTTCACTTTCCCCCCCCCCCACCCTTAATTTCAAGGCGTCCCCTTTTCCCCCCCCCGAAAAAACACTTTTCAAAAAAACCCCCTTTTTCCCAAGATTTTTTCCCCCCCTTTTGGGTGCCATTTTTTCTTTATTCCCCTGCTGTCCTTTTTTTTTTTTTTTTCTGACAATCACAGACATCTCCCCACTCTCCTCCCTCACACGGTTTTTTGTTTTTTTTTTTTACCTTTTTGTAATCCTGTTTTTTTTTCCCCCCCCCCTCCGCGAAATTTGAAACGGGGCTCCGTTTAACTCGTTGTTTTCACTTTTAGTTGTTTTTCACACAAAAAAAACCCAACCCTGCGCGCATGGATGGCGGATCCCCGTGCAGTCGGCTCTTTTTTCTGCCAAAATCGCCCCTTACCTTTTTTGTGCCCCCCCAACCAAAACTTGCTTTTTTTTTTCACCGCAAAACCCCCCAAATCCCAGTCCTTATTGTCTTGGTTTGTTGGGGTTACGCACCCCTTTTTTTTTTCCGTTTTTCCAGTATTTTTCTGAATTCCGGTTTCATTTTTTCACTTGGATGGCCTCAAATGATGGAGCTTTTCCTCTATTGTTTTTTTTGGTAATTTAAGAGCGTGTTACCTTTGGGGGGACTCCCACACGGGACGTACCCCCCCTTTTTTTTTTTTTTTTTTTCAGGCCCCCCCCCCCCCGGTGCCCCCACTTTTCATTGAGATGCTTTTTTTTTTTTTTTTAAGTGAATTGTTTTTTCCCTCCGCCGTCCGATTCGGTTTTTAAAAGTTCAACGTTCTTCTTTTTTTTTTTGGGGGCCTTTCCAGTATTTTGGGGGTATTTTTTTCCTTTATTGTTCCCTTTTTTGGAAGGTTTGTTTACCCCCCCTCGTGATACCTTCTCCCCTCATTTCCTTTTGTTTTTGTTTTTTCTATGATTTTTTTCTTCTTAAATTCTTTCCCCCATAAAGAGCAATTCCCCAAAAATTAAATACCCCCGGAAAAATCACCCCCCCCCCTCATTCCTTTTTTTCTTATTTTCTCTCTTGTTCCCACCCCCCTCCCCCTTTTCACGACTTTAGGCTCGGGATTCGTTTCACATTCTCCCCTACCCCTCAACGTTGCCCTTTTCCCGTCTTTTTTCGCCCTATTACTTTTGCCAATTGGTTTTTGCGACCAACGTTTCCCGTGGTCTTTTTTTTTCCCCCCTGTCACCCACCCAAATCTTTGGCCAACCCCCCATTTCCCCTAGGCCAGTTTGGAACCGCCGAATTTTTTTTTCTTTTTTTTTTTTTTTTTTTACTTTTTTTTTTGTCACCGTCCCCCCCCCCAACAGGGGTCACCTTTTTCTCTTTGACGACTTGGGGGCGTCCTGTACCCACCAAACCCGAGATGTTTTTTTTTTCTACCTCCCCCAAGTCGGGGTCCCACCCACTTTTTTGTGCAAGTTTTACCCTTTTTTTCCGTCTTTTTTTTGAAACTTTCGGCCCCTTGTATTTTTTCCCTGTACAACCATGTTTCGTTTCTCCCCCCCCCCCTTTTTTTTCTTGTTTTTTTTCACCTTTTTTTGCGCAACCCCCCACCCCACAACCCACCCTCCCCCCCCTTCTTTCGGAGTTTTTTTGATTAATTTGTTCTTCCCAACCCCCCTTTTTTGGTTTTGTGCCCAACCTTTTCAACCGTTAACCTTTTCTTGGGAACATCTTCCGTGCAGAAAAACTTTCCCCCCCTGTGAATAAGATTTTCGTTCGTTAACACCTTGTCAAGCCCACAAACTTTACCATGAGAAGACTATTTTTGCCCACCCCCCTTTGGTAGAACTTTTTTTTTTTTTTTCATCTCTGTCTTTTTTTTTTTTTTTTTTTCCCAGATTCCCGCCCACCCCTTCTGTTAAAGTCTGGGTAAAGCCCCCTTTTCCCCCCACTTGATTTACCATTAGTCGAAGTTGAATTCCTTTCTTATAGTTATAGGAACCCCCCTTTTTGCGATTCACATCTTTTTTTCTTTTTTTCTTTTAATCCCCCCCCCCGTTATTTTTTTTTTTTTAATTGTGGTTTTTTCCCCCCTATAATACTTTGCTGTGGAATCGCCCCCATTTTTGCCTCAGGGAGGTCATTTTTTTTTGAAAACACCCCCCTTTTTTTTCTTTTGAAAAAACCCTGGAAAAAGTGGCTTATGTGCGTCACTATTTTCACTGTACCCCCTTCGTTCCATCGGTGATGGTCTCTTTATCCAGGTACGAGATGTCCCCCCCCCCCAACGACCTTTTTTCACATTTCGTCCCCCCCCTTTTTTTCCCCCCCCCCAGAGCTTTTTCTTGAATAGATATTCCCCCTTCCTTTTTTTTTTTCAATTGTTTTTCCCAAAATTTTTGTTTTAAGCTACGTCTTCCTTTTTTGGAACTTTTTTTGTGATTTCGCTGTCCCCCCCCCCCCCGGGCCCTTTCAACCCACCCCCCCTTGGGCCTTCCTTTACCCCCTTTTTTAAGGTTTTCTGATGTCTTCTATTTCCCTAAGGCCCCCCCCCTTTTATTCTTTTTTTTCCACCAAGAATTCTCCCCCGGTGTTTTTTCGACTTCCCCCCTAAACTTTTTTCCCTCCTTAGTCCGTGGGTTGAGGGGCTTCCCCCAGGCTTTTGTTTGGACCCCTTTCTTTCTTTGCAGATTTTCAAAATTCGGTGGCTGTTCCTTTTTTTCTCAAGATATTTTCTTTTGTTTGAGACTTTTTCTTTCTGGAGTTGTCAAAGGACCCTTCGGAGGGGAATTCTTATTTTCTCCTTCCATGGTACTTTTGTTTCAAGCCGCCCAACAAACCTGACCCTTTTTTCCCGTCGTGACGTTCCCCTTGCAGGCACGCCCCCTTCCCGTGTTTTTTTTTTTTTTTCCCTTTTGTGCCCCCCCTTGCGTTGATTTTGTTTTTAAAGTGTGGGTCGTGGCGGTGATTTTTTCTTCCCTACGTTAAAACCTTTTTTTTTTTACTGCAGTTGTTTCAAAGGAAAGTTCGTTCCTCTTCCCCCCCCCTTCCCCGCGGTTTCAATGATTGCCACACGCCCCCTTCAAAAGCTGCTTTTTGTATTTTCTGATCGTCCAGTGTTCCCCTTCAAAAAAGGTTTTTTTTTATCCCCCCGAGTTCCCCCCCCCCCCACCCTCTTCCCCCCTTCTGGATTTTCCCCGGCCAAAAAAACTTTTTGAAGAAAAGAAACTTCCTTTTTCCTCCCGAAGCCGTTTTTTTTTCGTTTGAACCAAACCCAGAAGGTCGTTCTGTGTGGGTTTTGGGGTTGGCTCCCCCTTTTTCTTCTTTTTTTCCCAACTTCTTTGACCCTTTCTACTACCCAGGGATTTTGTGCTCCACGTTTTGTACACGAGCTTCCCTTTCAGAGTCCCCCTTTTTGCTTTGGTCGGCCCGTTCCCCCATTGGTCCACGAACTGGTTCCCCCGTCCAAAATGTGTTTCTTTTTTTTCTTTTTCTTTTTCTTTACAGCTTTATTTGGGAGAATTTCCCTCCACCCAACGCCTTTTCAAACATTACTTTCCCAGAATCCTGTGTCCACCACCGTTTTTAATCAAAAGTTTTTTGTTGGTAGGTGCTTTTTTCCTCAACTTTTTTTCTTGTCG
>Ga0179593_1612429_pt1 | contig 10431 bp, 13 predicted proteins | sample CZODoug2_1_08_16_FD_185931 | JGI IMG/M metagenome (GOLD analysis project Ga0179593, IMG submission 185931) | Vadose zone soil fungal communities from Angelo Coast Range Reserve, California, USA - CZODoug2_1_08_16fungal (PacBio error correction) | ecosystem: Environmental > Terrestrial > Soil >... | reverse complement strand
CATCCTCCCCCCCCCCTGCTGGTGAGCGGGGAGATACAACACCCGGTAAACCCTTGATTCTGCCCCCTCCCTTTGCGGCGTTTCCTCTTCTTCCTCCCTTCCCCTCTTCCTCTTTGGAGAACGGATCCACAGTCCCCCTTTCTTTCGCCAAAGGACGCTATCGGGGAAAACAGCGGTCCCCGTCGCATGACTTCATTTAGACCGTCGCAGGAGGCACCCCCCCCTCCCCTTTCACGTTTACTCCGTCCCCTGCAGGGCGTCAGCGATGTAGTATCCTTTTCCCCTTCCCTCCGACGTCTACGTTGGGGCCGAGTCGAGAGCGAACGTCCTGGCTTTTTTGCGCCCATTGTGACATAGATAGATAGATCCCCCCCTTTTTTTTTCCCCTTTTTCTTCGGCCTGGCGTCCAGGGTTCCCCACATCTTTCCCCCCCTTATGAAAGATAGAGAGCAGAGTACGCGCTGCGCAAGGTCGACATCCCCTTTCTTATCCGCAGCCCAGTTGCGGCCGTTTTTTTTTTTTTTCCCCTTCTTTCCTCACCCCGGTACCCTGGGAGCTCTTCCCTGCGTGTATCAATAGGCGTTTTTACCGCTCCGTTACCTTTCCCCCCCACGTCCGCCAAAAATTCTTTTTCCGCCTTCCCCCTCCCGTAATACGAACACATTACCGTTTCCTTTTTTCGTAAATTGGCCCGGCGGATCTTGCCGGAGTCGTCCAATATTTTTATTAGGTGTCTTTGCCCCTCTTTTCCTTCCGAGTCGGCCTTCCGTCCCTTACTGCAGTTATGGTACACACGGGCTGAATTCCAAAAATGAGTCACGGAGCTCTTCTTTTTTCCCTCCCTCCCCCCCTTTCCTCTGTTTCTACAGATCCGCGTTTTTCCTCCTGGACCGTATAACTGTAGATAACTTTCCTTGGACCCTTTCAATTTTGCCCTCACGAGTTTCGAACGACACATCCCTCTTTCTTTCTTTTCCTCCCCCTTAGTGAAGTCTTTTTTTTTTTTTTTTTCCAACAAAACAGCCCAAGACAAGTTTTTTTCAGACCTCTGACTACCTCGCCTTCCCCCGAGATTACATGGGCTACTATACTCTTTTTTTTTCCTTCCCCCCTTTTTCTTTATCCCTTTATTTTAAGTCAGATAGCTTTCCCTCTTCCCCCCCCTTTAGATATTCAAGGAATTCTATCACTCATAAATCGATATTCTTTTCCCCCCCCTCATTATTATGAAAATATGATTAAATCCCCCCCCCCCCCCCTTTCTCCTTTTTTTTTTTTTTTAAAGTTATATAATTTAGGCTCCCCCCTATTGGATCAGATTATCATAAGTCTATATGTTAAGTATTATTTTTTTTGTCCACTCTTAGTAAAAATGTCTTTTCCTCCTTCCTTCCTTCCTTCATTTTAATATGTCAAGGCTATCCCCCCCCTACTTAGTGACATAAACTTTATACTGCCCCCAAGTCGAGTTTCCATCCTTTTTCCCCACAACATCAAATTTAAAATAACGTGCCCCCCCCCCCCTTTCCTGTCCCCCCCTCCCTTTGATATTGCCTGTGTCCTTTTTCCCCTAAAGGTGTGAGGGATTTTACTTAGCTACCCCAAGCTACGTTGAGGGCCCCTTCTTCCCTTTCCTTTTTTGTTTTTTTTTGAGGAGAGGAACCGTTTTCGCCCCCGTAGATTTTCCCTCCCCCCGTTCCCCCCCCTTCCCCCCCTGTATGCATATGCTGCTATCCACCTCTTTTTCATGTCCATTAATGTTCAAGAATTTTACTCCTGTATTTAATTTGATTTTCTTCCCTTATTAAACTTATAAGGAGGCTTCTTTTCTCTTTTTTCTTTTTCTAAAAAGTTATTGGACTAATTCTTTCTGATTAGAGCGTGACATATTAAAAAATTACTAATTAAATCCCCCCCCCCGACATTTTTACTAAGCCCCCCCCCCCTTTTCTCCCCCCCTCCGCCTTAAAATATAAGCCTTTCTCCTCCCTTCCATATAGTACCCACTAAGTTCTACCTTATATAAACTTTTCCCCCCTTTGGAAAATTACTTTTATTTAATCCTTCTTTTTTTTCCCTTCCCCTTTTTTCCCCCGTGTCTGAAAAAGAGATAAAACGATTTTCTCTTCATCCCCCCTTCTAAAGATAAATTAGAACTGAAACTTTTTTCCTTTTCTTACTTAAAAATAACTTATACGCCCCCCCCTTCTCCCTTTTCCCCCCCCCATCTATTTAGCCATGTAATTTCGGGTTCCGACCCCTCTTCCTGATGGTACTGAAAAATTGTATGTTGCGTTTCGTTTTCATTGTTTTCACCGTCAGGAGATGCGCACCCCCCCCTTTCCCCCCTCTCCTTTTTTCTGTGTAGTTTTCGAAACTCGTGCTTTTCCTTTTTCTTCTTGTAAAGGGACGTTATCTACATCTTGATTTACTTTTCCTTCTCCCTTCGCGAACCGCAGGAGCTTTTCCCCCCTTCTTCTTTCGTTGACCATACGCACTATCCTGCCCCCCCCCCCCCGTTTCCGACATGGAGTTCTTCACAGCCAAGGCTTCTTTTTTCCCATAACTGAAGTAAGTAAGACCTTTTTCCTCGTATAATATGATATTAGTCTAGCCACCTTATCGCACTTGTTTTTTTTCGCGAACATTCACGGTCCCCCCTCTTTCCTTGAAAAGTTAATCGACCAGTTTTCTTTAGTATGTTCGTATTAATTCCTGCGTAAGAACCCCCGATCTTCTTCCCCTTTAAAATCTCTTTTAGCGGTTTTTACAAGCTAGTGATACCCTTCTCCCCCCGTCGTCTAAGACTCCATCAATTCTTTTTCCCCCCCGGACTACAGGCCTTCCCCTGGCCCCCCCCCTTGCGTTGCGATCCAAGCCCCGCTCCAAAATTGTTCCCTTGCGCGTCCCCCTTCGTCCCTTCCCTGTCTCCGTGTAAATGACTGCTCAACGTGTGGTTTTCCCCCCCTTTTTTTTTTTCTCTCCTCCTTGGAAAAAGAACCAGGGCCTTTCTCTCTTCTTTGTGCTGGCCAGATCTATGCGCCGGCCTTTTACTTCTTCGGCCCCAACACAGTAGACGGCTTCTCTTTTTCCCTTTCCCTTCTGCACTACCATACGCTTTTTCCTCCCCCCCTTTCTCCCCCCCCTTGGGAAAGAGGAAACCACCACGTTTCGTGGATTGGTTTTGTTCTGCCAACGTTGGGTTTTTTTTTCTTTTTTTTCCCTTCCTTCCTACGAGGGGACCTCTTTTCTTTTCTCGGAAATGTGATAAAAAAGGTTGTCGGCTTCCCTTTAGTGCCCCTCGTAGCGCCGGGCCGTTTAGCATTTCCTCCCCCCCCCCCTTCCCTGCCCTTTAGGTAGGCCGGCCGAGGGCAACTTCCCCTCTTTCTTCCCCCGAGCACAAACTTGATTTGTTTTGCGGAGCGGCTTTCTTCTCTTCTTTCCCTCCCCTTTTCCCCTTTTTTTATGTTTGAGGATCTCTCCCCCCCTCCCCAGGCTGGTGCGGGGAGCTCAACCACCCCGGTAACCGCGTTCCCTTTTTCTTATACTTATTTAGCGTCCATGCTCCCTCCCTTCCTTCCCCCCCTTTTCCCCCCACAGGCCCCATGGCCCCTTTCTCTCCGGAAAAAACTGTCCCTCGTTTCTGACCCCCGTTGGCGACCGTCGGCGGAGGCCCCCCCCCCCCTTTCTTTTTTTTTTTCCCTTCGTGCACGGTTACTCAGGGCCCGCATTTTTTTCTTCCCTTATTTGAATCGGCAGCGACGCCCGTCTCGTGGTGTTCCCCGATTTCCTCTCAAAGGGCCGGAGCCAGTAGCCTCTTTTCCCCCCCCTCCTTCCCCCCCTCATCGACCGAACACGGTTCCCCTTCGGCTAGGCAAGGGCGTCCAGGTTTTTTTTTCTCCGGCATTGACACGAGACCTTTCTTATTTTTTCCCCCTCCTCGTCTCCCAGGTCGAGTCATTCCTTTTGATAGGGGGGCCGCCACATTACTTTTCCCGGCTGTAGTCCGGGCGAACGTTTCCCCCTTTTTTTCTCCTCCTTGCTAGTACCCTGCGTGTTATTTCCCTTTTCTGTTATACGATGATTTAAACGCAACGTCCGCCAAACCTCTGGCTTCCTACGAAACATACTATTTTCCTCCCCCTTTTCTTTTCCCTTCAAGGAGGATCGTGTCCCCCCAAGGAACAAAAAACAATTAGGGCGATAGGTGGCGCTCTTAATCCTTTATCGGCTCCGAACCCCATCCCCTTTCCCTTTTCTTTTTCCCACGGCTGTGAGAACTCTTCCTGGACCCCCTGCTTTTTTCGCATGAGAGTTCTTCTTTTTTTTCCTCCCCTTTCATTATTGTTCTCCAGCTCCGCTTCTTTTTATGTTAGTAAAATTTACAGTATCATCTTTCCCCTTTTTCCCCCTTCATTCCCGCAATGTGGCCTCTCGAACGGCACGAGTTTCGAACGACACATATTTTTCTTTGAGTCCCGTGGGTGAGCAATCGCTTCCCCTTCCCCCCTCTTCCCCCCTTTCCCTTTCAAAAAAACAGGCCAGCCCCTTTTTTATGGCGCGGATGTAGTTTCGTAAACCCCCGAGCTCCAATTTTCTTTCCACTGCAATATACTTTGTCTTCTTCTTTCTTCTCTCGCCTTCCCCTCCCTCCCCAGAGAAAGTTTCTAATTTTATCTTTCTCTCTTTTTCCCCCCACTAGAAAATTGGTATTATAGCTTTCGCCCCTGAATAAACCGTCCTTTTCATCATCCCCCCTTATTTCCAAATTCGGAACTTGTTTTCCCGTGCTCTTCCTTTTTTTTTTCTCTCTTCCCTCTTTATCAGAGGACTTCTAAGTCTTTCTTTTTTTCTTTTCCTTTGGTTATCGTAGTAAAAATGTCTTGAATCTTATTTTGCCACTTTTGAATAATGTCAAGCTGATAATCCTCTTGCCCCCTCCTTTTTCCCTCAAAATTTTATAATGCAACCCTCCTTTTTCCTTCACCAATTATATATAACAACAACATCAAATTAACTCTTTATTACTCCATGGCAAAAAAATAAGTGATATGCCTTTTCCTTCTCCCCCCCCCCCCTACTGCATACACGTGTGCCTTTTCCCCCTTTTCTGTCAAAGCATACGTTGAATGACCTAGGACCGGGTCTCTTTTTGTTGTTGAGATCTTTTTTTTCCTTTTCTAGTAACTCAACGTAGTCTTTTTCCTTTCATCCCTGAACACTTTATGCATTCCCCCTCCCCCGCGGACCTTCCCCCTTTATTTTTTGCCAGGTCCATTATTTTCCCTCTTCTTTTTTCATTGGATGTTGGTATTATAGAATTGGCATTTAATTACCACCCTTCTTTAGACGTTTGCATTTCTCCCCCCGTTTTTTTTTTTTTACTCAGTATTTAAGGACATTGGTTTTTTCACATATTAAAATTAATTAAATTAAATCTCCACCAACTCTTTTACTAAGATTAAACAAAATGCCATGCGACCCCTTTTCAAATATAAGACTTAGAAGTAATCTTGATCCAATTAAGCTACCTATTTCACTTCATTTAAAACAAAAGTTACGACCCCCTTTTTTCCCCCTTCCTCCTTCATGAAATACTGTTCTTTTCCCCCTTCCTGAAAAGAGATAATACCGAGTTTATAGTTTTAATCTCCCTCCCAATTAGAAACTTTCCTTGTTCGCTGTCCCTCCTCTCCCTCTGCCCCCCAAGTATATTGCAGTGGTCTCTCGTGATAGTAAGCAATGTAATCTCGGGTTCGAACCTCTTTTTTTTCTGAACTTGTCTGGGATGTTTTTTTTCCTTCTTTTCCCCCCCCTCCTTGGACAGTCAGGCGATGCGCACACACTTTCCCTTTTGTGTCGTTAGAAACTCTGGACCCCCTCCAACCTTATTTCCCTTTTTTCCCCCTTTTTTTCCTCTACAGATGCTACGGTCCAATTCTTTTTAGTAGAAAACGCAGGATCTGTTCCCCCCTTACCGGATTTTTTCTGATTCTTTTTTTCCCCTCCTCTCATGCTCCGTGACTCAGTTTTTTTTTTTCGAATGGAGTTCTCCCCCCTCCTGATGTACCATAACTGCAGTAAGTACTTTTTTTTCTGTTTTTTTTTTCCTCCTTTCCACTCGTATTTCATATGATCTTATTTCCCTTTCTCCTCCCACGGAAATTTGGTGTATTTTAGCACGACCCCCTTCCCTCCCCCTTCCTTCTTTACCCCTTTTTTTTTCCCGCCAAGTATGTCGTATTACGTTCGATGTCCTTCTTCATTTTTGGCGGACTTGTAAGTAAATCATAAGGTTAGACCCCCCTCGCTTTTTTTTCCTTCCCAGCTAGTCTAACACGCCGTTTTTTCTAAGCTCCTAGGGGTTTTCTTCTTTCCCGGCGCCCCACTTTTTCTCCCCTCCCCCCCCCCCCCCCTCGCAACAAGGAATTCCCTTTTCCTCTGATTTCTCGAGCTGTCTCCGTGGGCGGCACATTGACTGTGTGGGTCCCTTTCCCCTGTAAGAGCCGACGTGGACCCCGCCCAGGGCCCCCTCGTCTCTTCCTCCCGCGCTACTGAGCACGGCACATCTCCCCCCTATTTTTTCTGCCCCCCCCCCTATGACCTGCAGTCGCTGGCGGATTCAACCAGTGAGCTAATACCATTAGGCGCTTCCGCCTTGCCTTTCCTGACAACCCGTTAGTGGCGGTGTGTTTTCCCTTTTTCCCTTTTTCCGCCAAACGTTGGGGTTTCTTTCTTTTCCCGATGGTTTAAGGAGAGGAGAGGCCTTTTCCCCCCCCCCCCCCCTTTTTTTCTTTCAATGGGGCCTGTGGATCCTTATCCCCTCTCCGGCGTTTAGACATGGACGAGCATAAATTCTTTTTGTGTAGGAAGGCCAGCTTTTTTTTTCCCCTTTCCCCCTTGGTGGGGGGAGCTCCCTCACCCCTGCCCTTTTTGGGAGGAGAGATTATATACTACCTTCACCTCATAATATTTGTGTTCCCCACATAAGGATGTGCGGGGAGATCCCCCACCCCCTTTTCCCCCCCTTTTCCTTCCTTTCCTTTCCTACCCAACTACCTTGCCGGTATAATTATTTAGCGTCCATGCTAAAGGCTCGATAGCCCCCCTGGCCCCATGGACCGCCACTGTGTGAGCACCCTTCCTCTCTCCCCCCTTCCCCCTTTTCCCTTTTTTCTTCGCCTGGAGGCACGACCCCCCCTTTTTCTTCAACCACCGAAAAGAACGGGGTGTCCTTTGCCCCATAGGGGCGTAACGCGATGTTTTTCTTTCTTTTCTTTTTTCCCTCCCTCCCTCCCCTTCTACGTTGGGGCCGAGTCGCTTCTAATGCCGGAAGCAGTATGGAGATGGCCCAGTCCCCCCTCGGACGATCGACGAACAGGCCTGTTCCGTTTCCCCCTTTCCTTGGGCCAGGGTTCCCCCCCCTTTTTCTTTTTCCCCACGGAGAAAGCTCGAGAGCAGAGTACCCGATGTTTCAGGTCGAGTCATTCCTTTTTTCTCTTTTTTTCTCCTTTTTTCTTCCGTTTTTTCCTTGCGCGGGGACAGGTTTGCTGTAGTCCTTTCCCTTCCTTTTTTTCGTACGACTGGCTAGTCCATGGTGGTTATTTTCAATAGCTTTACCCCTTTTTTTTTTTCCCCCACGTCCGACAAAAATATCTTTTTTCCTTCTTCCCTTCCTTCCTAAACATACTAGGCGTTCGCCCCCCCGGCGGATCGTGCCGAGTCGTCCTAAAGACACCCCCACCCTTCCTAGACTACGAATCATATGGACCCCTCTTTTCCTTCCTTCCCCCTTTTCCTTACTTATGCAGTTATGTAAACAACGGGGTTGCTTGTGTCTCCCTTTCCCCCGGGAAGCTGAATAGTGCGTATGGCAACTACATCATCCGGTTACCTTTTCTCTCTTTTTTTTTTTTTTTTTTTTCGCGACTATGTGACTTTCCCACCTTTTCCCCTTCTCATCTGGTAGTCTAACTCCCTGTGGCGCGTAAAATCCTTAACCCCCCCTAAAATGCTACGGGATTGCTCCCTTTTTTTTTTCCTTCCCTCCCCCCCCCTTCGTGAAGTATCCATCCGTCAACACCCCCCCCCCCCCCATCTGACTACGTGCGCGCGTGTAAGTTTCGCACCGAGATTCCCTGGTACCCCCCTGCAATATACTTTGAGCTCCTTTCTTTTTTTCCTTTTCATTTTTTCCCTCTCCCCCGAGGAAAGTTTCTAATTTATCTTAGATCTTTCCATCTCCTTTTTCTCTTTGTCGCACTGAAAATAAACAGTATTTCCTTAGGGTCCCCCCTCTTTCCAATTTCGTAAATTTGTTTTCCGTTCTCTCCCCTTTTCCTCTCTTCCCCTATTGAGATCATATTACTTCTAAGTCCCTTTCTCTTTTCGCATTTCCTTTGGTTATCTCGTAAAATGTCCCTAAATTCCATTTTTAATAAGTCAAGCTATAATCCTCTGCCCCTTTCCCTCCTTCTTCCAGAAACTTTTATAATGCCCGCTTTTCCTTCAGTTTGTAGAGAACACCAACATCAACTTCTGACCCGGTCCCTTCCTGGACAATGGCAAAGAAATACCTTGCTCTCTTTTTTTTTTTTCTTCTCCCCCCAAAGAATAATGCAACCCTCCCTTTAGAGAAAGTTATATGTCAAAGCTACGTTGCTAAAACGGTCTCTATCTTTTCCTCCCCCTCTTTTTCTCCCTGCGGACCGTTTGTCTCTATTTTTTGCTTGACATATAACTTATCGACCTACTTTATGCATTTATTGCTTGCCTCTCCCCCTTCCTCTTCCTCTCCGTTATTTTGCCATGTCCATTCCTTTTTTTTCTTTAATTTGAGTTTGTTTTATCCTTTATTAATAAAACTTCTCCGGCTGCTTTCCTTCTTCTTCCCCTTTTTTGTACTAAGTATTAAGACCCGACATTGGAATAGATTATAGCTTTGACCCCCCCCCTTAATTATTAAATATCACCACCTCCCTCCCCTCCCCTTACGCGAAGATAACCAAAGGCCCCCCCCAAAGAATACGGAAAAACTATAAGACTCCCAGTCCCTCCATGATAGTACACTAAGGTGGTGCCGTTAATTCTCTCCTTTTCCCCCCTCCCCCCTTTCCAAAGAATTGTATTTAAATCATCTTTTTTTCTTTATTTTCAGTGGCGAAAAGCGTAATAAGATTTTATCCCTATTCTAAAGATAAAATTCTCTTAGCCCCCCTTTTTCCCTCCTATATGGACCTTAAAAATAAACTTATCCCCCCCCAGTGGAAACCCAAGAGTATAGTAGCCAATGTAATCTGTCCCCCGCAGCGCACGTAGTCAGCTTTTCGAACTTGTCTTGGTCCCTGAGGGACTTCACTAAGTGGCGTCCGGCGATTTTTCGCACCCACTCGTATAGCATGTTCTTTTTCTTCCTCCCTTTTTTTCCCCTCTTTTGGCGGTTCGAGCTTCTTTCCCAAGATTATCTACCAGATGATACTGTCCAATTCGTAATTTACTCCACTCTGAGATTTTGGTCTCCCCCCCCCTTCAAGGATTGATTAGTTGTCCCTCTTTGGACTCAGTTTCCGGCCATGGTCGTTCTCACAGCCCCTTGTTTTTTTCCCGTAAGTAAGGAACCTTGTTCGGAGGCCTCCTTTTTTTCCTTTCTTTTGCCCCCACCTTATCGCACGAAATTGGGCTTCCCACGATCCGCCGGGAAGTGAAGTGTACTCGACCATCCGGTATCTCTTTCGATGCGATAAGCACCCCCTCCCTCTTCTTTTCTACTTTCCTTTTTCGGTAAATATCGTAGAACCCTTGGTCCCCCCCCAGACTATGATAACAAGCAATTTTTTCCTCCTCCCCTCCCCTTCTTGGGTTACGTCGCCGGACTCCCTCCCCCTTTCCCCCGCAACGGGCTGCGATCAAGCCCCCGAAATCCCCAGGCTGCCCTGCGTCTCTGATATAGGAGATGTCTTCCGTGTTTCCCCCCTCTGTGGGTAACACTGGCTCCTTAGCCGACGTTGTTCCCCCCCTCCCCCCCCCCCTGCCTTTCGTCTTCCCCCTGTGGCTGGCCCTCGATAATGAGCCTCCCATTAGTGAGCTCTCGACTCGGTCCCCCCCCCCCCCTTTCTTCTCTTTTTTTTTCGGATCAAAGAAGTGTAGCTTCCTTTTTCCGCCCTGCGGGCCATGAAGTAACCGGTGACACTGAATTCCGGGGGTTTGCCCCCCTCCTTCCCTTTTTTTTTCTTTGAATGATTCAGGCGACGATTTACCTTTCGAGCGGAATGTGATCACCACAGGTGATTTTTTGGCCTTCCCGAGTAGACGAAGGATTTTCTCCTTTTTTCCCCTCCCTTCCCCCCTTCCCAAAAGAGGAGTGTAGGGCCGGACCGAGGTCTTTTTTTTTGGGGAGCTCCCCGCACAAGATTGATGTGGTGTGTCCTCTCC
>Ga0179593_1516457_pt1 | contig 10431 bp, 14 predicted proteins | sample CZODoug2_1_08_16_FD_185931 | JGI IMG/M metagenome (GOLD analysis project Ga0179593, IMG submission 185931) | Vadose zone soil fungal communities from Angelo Coast Range Reserve, California, USA - CZODoug2_1_08_16fungal (PacBio error correction) | ecosystem: Environmental > Terrestrial > Soil >... | reverse complement strand
TTTCCACACTTTTTTTCTTTCTCTCTACTCTTTGCGGCTTGATGCCTTCCCCAAGAATTGGGGTAGTAGGACTCGTTTTGCGGAATTGTCGAAGGCGGGGCATGGGGTTTTCAGCAACCCGCCCCCCCCCCCCTTAGGAGTTAAGGATATTGCGTTTTTTTTCTTTTTTCCCTTTTTGAACCATTTCGGTCCTTTCCTGAAAAACCTAAATTCTCCCCCTTTGCGCTCCAGAGGAGCACGCGTCTTTTTTCTTGACACGTGAGGGTATTTCCCTCCCCTGCTTTTTCCGTCGGAGTTCTTTTCTCCTGAAACCCTGAGACGTAATTTCAACTCCCGTATCCTTCTTTTTTTTTTTCCCCATGATGGTGGGAACCTTTTCTTCCTCTTGAAGATGGGCAAGCCCTCCCCCTGGGCCTCATGTCTGAGGCCACGTCGTCACCTCGGATGGGCTTCCTCCTCCCCCCTATTTATGGATTTCCCGCATGCCATTAGGATCTCGATTTCGCTTTCTTTCCCCCAAGTTAGTAAGGCACTCCCAGGGGCGGCAGATCGACCTTGGTTGTGCCCGGCGGCATCGTTGCGCTTTTTTTTCCTGGCGTATTTTTCCGGATGGTTTGTTGAGTGTCATACACACCAACTTTTATTTTCTTCGTCTCCGTCACCCCCAGCTGCTACAGATACCCCCATTACTGGAATTCTTTGATGCTTGAGCACCCTCTTTTTCTTTCCCGACGCCCCCGGACACTGAAAACGCGATCACCTCTCCTTCCCCCTTTTTTTTTCGCGAAAATCGACCTCTTAGGGTTACTGGGATTCTCCCCCTGTCAGAGGTCCCGTGAACTGCGCCCTCGATTATTTCCGCCAAACACCCCTCTCCCACCCCTCACGCATTTCCTTCTTTTTGCACGATCTAAGAGCAGACCCAACTGTTTATCATCGTTAGATATTTCCCCCGGATAACACCCCTTTTCACCCAATATTTTCCTGCCGCCTCGACGTCTTTTGGGTAATTTTATGGGGAATTCTTGCTTTTCAAACTCCCCTTCCCCCTTTTCTCCCCCTTTTTGCTGCCTCTCCTGCTCCCCCTTGAATCAGAGCCGGAACTTTTCTTTAGATGTTAGTTTAGGTCGAGAGCTTGTCCTGTTCCGCTTCGTGTGATCCTTTTTTCCTTTCTCTTTGGAAAGACGTTTCTTTGGGGTGCGGATGAGAGACTTTTTTACCTACCCCTTTTTTTCCTTCTCCCCAGCGCAGTCTTCTTCCTGAGGACCCGTAGAAGATGTACTGAGCTAAGAGAATCCCTGAAGTTTTTGGGTGTCGACTTAATCCGATTCTTTCTTTTCACGGTCACGCAAAAGAATTCTTCTTACCCGACTTTCTCTTTTCTCTTTTCCCCTTTCCTGCCTTTTCACTTGCCCCCCGATAAGTTAATGCTTTCGCGCCTTAACATTCAGCTCTCCCCTATTACGCTTACCCCCTTTTCCCCATTGCCACCCCCCTGGAGTATTTAAATTACCCAGTTGTGCTGTTCCTCTTTGTGGCTTTTGTGCTGTTCCTTTTTACCATCGCATTCTTTCGGGGGGATGTACACCTCCCTCTGGAAAGGAGCTTAAAAACTTTTTTTTTTCCTTCCCCCCCTTTAAGATTTTTTGCTTGGGAAAGAATCGTACGCCCCCGATTTTTTCCTCCTCCTCCGTTTCCCCCAACCGATGCCCTTGGTTCTAAAGACATTGATGGTGTCTGCCAATGACGTTCGCCATGTGTCTTTCTCCGTCCCGCCGAGGTTTTTTCTTTCTTTTTCGTTTGAAGACAGGTGCGAAAATCCCCCTAACCCCCTTCCCCCCGCTCCTTCATAGAGTTAAAGTATTCAAAAAATGACGTCCTTCCCATGGATCTTTCTTCACCTCTCTCGCCCTCCTAAGGGGTTTTTTTTTGTCCGAACTGTTTCCCCCCTCTCGAAATGGCAATCACTCCTTTTTGTGTGGGAAAGACCCTTCTCCCCGAGAGGAATTTCCTTTTCTCCTGCCCGTGTCACCGGTCTGGACTTCACCGGCCCCCGGCAACCCCGGCGAGGTCCTCTCTTGAATACCTTCTTGCGACGTCATGGCATTCCCCCCATCAATTTCTGATTCAAGGGCATTAGGGTTTGCCCTTTGCCTCCTCTCTCTTCGGCCGCCCTCCCCAAGCACCGCAGTCAGACTACGAATCTGTTTAAGGGATGACTCAAAAGTTTCTCTCCGTTCTGTGTACCCATCGCTTCCTTATTTTTGACCTCCCCCCCCCCCCCCCCACTTCGGCCGGAGTCTACACACTGTTGACTAGTCCTTCAAAATTTGCAGATTGGAAAACGGACTTCCTTTCCCCCTTTTTTTTCTTGGACCCCAGGCATGATGACGTTTTCAACGTATCGCATTCTTGGAAGTTAAGGTAATTCCTTCGGATTCGAAGAAATCTCCATGGTCCAGCTTAGAAGCTTTCTTTTTTTCCTGCCAGAGATACTTCCTCTTGCTTTCCTTTCCCTCTTCAGGGATTCTCTCTATGAAAAGCATGTGGTTCATCGTGTTCATCGAAGCAGGGCATTCTGCGCTGTGTCAGAAATATTTTTCCCCTTCCGCCCTAGAACCTGACTTCACCAAGCCCAAATCGGCGCCTCTCTCCTTTCTTTGTCCCGAGCAGGACATGAAAACACGGACAAGAGCTCTCTAAAATCGGTTTCAGCGCCAAGTTAGGGCTTCCGCATTGTTTCTCAGTGAGAGGCACTCCCTCTTTTTTTCTTCCCAGAGGGATTTTTTTTTCTTTTTTCGACTCAGAGTACACATCCCTGGCTTTAACCCCCTTTTCCTTCTGGGTTCACGCAAGTGGGGCCCGGAGAATTTCCAATATCTCCCCTATGATACCCAGAAAAAGTTGCTTTTCCTTTCTCTTGAGCGCGTTCCAATCTTTCCCCTTTTCTTTTCTTTTCGTGGTTCTCTCCCCTGTGAATTTAGTAGGGCGAGTTCACCCCTGTCGGTGACCCTTCCCTCTTTAGTCCCCTCTCTCGCGGAATGAAGTCGAGTTCTCCTTGGTTTCTTTGCTGCAAAGGGAGATGAGGTGCTCTCCCTTCTTTCCTCTTTTTCTGGAGGGACGCCCCCTGCTCGTCCTTCCCCTTTTATTCCAGGAATTGTGACTTCTTTTTCACGGAAGGGGTTACGTGAGTCCGCATCGCTGTCGATATTGTTTGATCTGGTTTTCTGGAAAACTCACCCCCCCACCCCCCCTTTTCCCCGTGCACCCTTCCCTGCCAAAAGCGAGCATGAAGTCTTGCCGCCTGGAACGCCTCCTGGCGATCTGCCGCCCCTTTTTGTTACTTGGGGGCGTATTTTCTCGAAAGTTATCGATGGGATCGAGTTCTTCCTCCTCCCTCCCAGATATACATGTCATTTTTAATCCACCACCTCGGGTGACGGAAGTGCGGGCCTCAGCCCCTGAGCAAAATGAGTTTGTCCCTTCTCTCCCAACTTTAACAACAAATCCTCTACCCTACTCGCACCCCTCCTTTCCCCTTTCTCCTACGTTCTACTTTTCATTCCACCCCGAAACGCACAGGAATCCTTGTCCCCTCCAAATCCACTAAAAGTGCTGAACTTTAATGAAGCGCTCTTCCTTTTTTTTTCTTCCCGGGTGCTTTTCTTGTTTTCAGGCCTCGGAAGGGCCGACGTTTCCCATCACCCCCCCCCCCCACCCCTCATAAACATCCGTAAAATCTCTGATTCGTCCCGTCCCGGCCCCATCCTACCTCTTCCCCTCCACGGCGCCTTCCCCCCCTTGGCCGACGTCTGCTTCCTCAAGCCATCTGCTTCGCTTCCGACAAACGCGTGTAGAACCTTCCAGTTTCATAACACCCTCCCCCTTCCCCCATCCCGCCTTCCTCCTTGTGGAAAGAATAAATCCCTTTCCCTTCTTCTTTTCCTTCCCCGCTGCCATACTCCGGTCCAAAACTTTGAAAGTCATGTTAGTGCAGCATGTAGAGCAGTTCCTCCCCCGACAGAAACCCCTTTATAATTCAAACATCAGTCCCAGACCCCACTGACCCTTCTTTCTTGTTTCCCCCCTATATTTTTCTGGCAAACCCCCTCCGGCGCGCCTCAAAAAAATCTCTCTCTTTTCTCCTCAGGTGGTTGTTTCTCTCTTTTTTTTATCCATGATTTTTCCTTTCCAAACCATTAGAAGTGCAATTATTATCTTTCCCTTTTCTTTTATGCGGTCTTCTGATGGTTTCTCCACGCAGCGTCAGGATATGTTCTTCTGGGCTTTGGTGTGTCAGGTGCTTTTCGCTCGCCAATGCTGACATCCCCTTCCCTTCTCTCCCCCAAGCGGAGTATGGCCGAGTTGCTCTCCGTCTCCTTTCCTTTTTTTATTCACTTCTTCCTTAAGCGGGGGTGGAGTATCCGGCGGTTTTGACGCGGATTTTCGACACGCGTTTCATCCCATGCACGAGAAGAAGATGGCGGTCTTCCCCCTCCTGCCCCAGAATGGGTTTGTTTTTGTTGCGGATGAAGCGAATCCTTTCTTGTTCTTCCCCCCTTGACGAAGCCAGATTTTAGGTTCGGATGTTTATGCTTTTTTTTTGGCAGTTGGGGTGAGGTGATTAGACCATTTCCAGTCCGCGCCTGAAACCCCTTTCTTCCCCCCCCCCCCTTTAGCTCCAGAGGATTTTTCCGACACGTGGAGGGATTGGGCCTCTCACCATTTCTTTGGCGTCGTGTTCCCCGTCTCACGTAGATCAAACGACCTTTCTCCTTTGAGAGTTCGTAGTCAATTCTGTTTTTCTTTAACGGAATGAAGATGGTTTTTAGCCAGCATGCAGGTGCTCATTTTTTTCCCGTTGTCACATCCCGCTCCCCGCTCATTGATATATGCGGTTGCCCCCCTTTTCCCCCTTTAATCGCTTGTCGCACCTTTTCAACCACGTAGTAAGGCCTACCATGGTTTCCTCTAGTTTCTTTCTTTTGTAGCGTGCCGGCGTCTTTTCCCCTTGAGCGTTTGCCCGTCTTCCTTTCCACGGATTGTTTGGTTGAGTTCTAAACAAATATCGACCTTCTCTGCGTATCCGTACCCCGGCCGTTGCACATCCCCCCCCCCATTCCTGTTCTTTGAGCACTCTCTTTCTTTTTCCCTTATCCCTCGGACAACGTTCCCCGTCGAGCACCTCAGATCCCTTTAGAGACCGGCAGAATTCGAATTTAAGTACAATTCTTTTTTTTTTTTCCCCCCATGTATAAGATCTCCCTACGTCATTCTTTTCCAGCACCGGAACCCCCTCCCCCTTCCCCCAGTCTCTTGGAACCGCTCTCTCCTTCAACTGTTCTGTGGTATTGTAGATAGTGGAAATTCTCGAGGACCCCCCTTCGTGGAACCCCCTTTTTTTCCCCTAGCTCGACGCTTTGGTAGATTAGGTTTTCTTCCTTCAAACTCCGGATCCCGTTTTCTTCCGGTGAATGCCTATACCTGAGGCCCCCTATCAGAGCTTAACTTTGGCGGTGGAAACCTTCTTGTCGGTCGATCGCTTGTCAGTTGCCTTCTCTCTCTGGACAATGCCCTCTCGGACTGATCGTTTGAGGGGTTAGTTTCCTCTTCTTTTTTCTTCTTCTTCTATATTTCTCCCCCTTTTTTCACCATGCTTAGATGCCCCTTATGACCTGCTTGTAAGAGCTAAGCATCCTGTAGCGGGTGTAGACTCCCCCCCTTCTTCTGGAAAGGATTTCAGCCAAAGACTTCTTCTTTCATCTTCCCCCCCTGCTTCCTCCCGAGGCACTGCCCGGACCCGTTCCCTTCCAGATCATGGCGATAAGTTTATGCCTTCAAGCAGCTGACCTTAAAATCTTCACTTCTAAGTAGCGTACGTCTTTTTTCCCCCCCCCTTCTTCCCCCAATTTCAACAGTGGGTTCTCTGCCCTATGGAGTTTTTTTTCCCACGACTTGTCGATGTTTTCCCTAAGCGTCTGGACTGATCCTTCTCCCAATTGGAGTTTTCCTTCATATTGTTTTTTTTGCGGGGCAACTTTTTTTCTCTCCCTCCGTCAGGAGGTTTTCTTTTTAAGGGCAACAAAAAAACCCCCTCTGCACTGGACCCTTTCTTCCCCTCTTCACGACCTCCCCAGTACGTAGCCATGTTTATTCCACTCTTTTCCCCCCCCTGTTGCCCCTTTTTAGGCGGAAGTTGAATGTGCACGGGTAACAACTATGGGTTTCTTCCCCCCCGGAGCGATCGGTAACTTCAGTCGCTTCCTTACCCAATGGCTCAAGACTTGCCCTCCTTATATCTCTACTTTTCCTCTCTTGTTGTTGTGGATCTCTCCTCTTCATGTTTTTTCCCCCGGGCTGGGGTTGAAATTTAATCCCCTTTCTTAGGGAACTCTAGCCTGGGTTATTACCAGGACGTTGTCCGGGCACACCCCTTGGATTAAAACGTACTCCCCCGCTCCTAACAGCGTGCGGTCTATCTTTGACATTGGCGACCGGCATTTATGAAACACCCGGTCGTGATTTTGTCCAAGGTCATAGGTTTTCAATTGAGCCCCTCTGCGTTCTTCATCCCTCTCTTCCCCAGCCCACAGCAGGCAGCTTCCATCTGAACCATGGAAGCACCCCCCTTTTTTTTCTTCTCTTCCGGTAAAGATTCCCGGTCAAGTAGGGAAATGCCCCTCCCCCCCTCGACGGATTCAACACACTGTTGAAGTCGACTCCCAAGTTTGCAGATGTTCCTTTCCGGTTAGGAGGAACCTCTATCACTTTCTGAATTGTTAATTCAGATATGCACCCAGCCATCATGGGGAGTTCACTCCGTTCCTTTCCTACGGATTAGAAGTATCGAAGTCCATGGCAAGATTAGAATCTTCCTCGTTTTATTCCCCCCCGCCCGTTCTCCTCTTTTGAAGTCGACAAGCTTCTTCTCACCAATCATGGTCATCGTTTTCTCCGTTTTTCCCGAAGAAGGGCAATGCCGCTGGTTGTCGAACTATCACCCCTATAATAACCTACTCTCCCCCCCCCCGGAACCCCTTTACACTCTCTCGAATCAGGATCACTGATCTTTCCAAGCGATAGGGACCGAACCCCTCGGTTCCAGCGCCAAAGGTAGGCCTTCTTTCCTTCTGGATCGAAGGCCCTTTTCTCCTTACGTTTCCTACGTACCCTCTGAGTTACCCTCCCTTGCTGCCTGAAAAGATTCCACGAATGGGTATCCTCGATTAATTTCCCCCTTATCTAAAAGATTCTCTCCCCTTTTTCCCTCTTTCTGAGCGTCTTTCCGTGGTCTCGGTGTTTTTTGGACAAGTAATCGTCTTTTTTGACCTCTTTCCTTTTTTACGACTCTTTCTTCCTGCGACTTTGTCGCTAAAAAGGTTAGTCTCCTTCGGGGATGATACTGTCAAGGAGCAATCCCGCTTCGTTTCCAGCATTTTTCTCTTCCAATTTCCGGGTATATGTATCCTCCCTTCTGGTAATTTCCCCCGCCTGTCTCCTTTCATCTGGAGGAAAACTCCCCCAATCCGGTGCAAAAGCCAGGACTACGCAGCCCCCCCTTCCCGCCCTTGAAGCTTGCCTCTACAGAGGAGCCCCAGGGCACTTTTCCCGCTTTGCCCCTCTACTTGGTGCGTGGTCTCAGAAAGCTTATTCGATGGGATCGCGCCTGGCATGCGCCCGCTCAATTTTTATTCCCGCGCAATACCCCGTGGTGCTGCTGGGCCTAAGACAGTTTTGAGCAACCTTCTTGAGGGGCTGCCCCCTCCGTTAAATCCCCCCTACGACTTCGCAAACCTTGACTTTCTCGTTCTTTCTTTTTCCCCTTTTTAATAAGAAACACTCCCCCACGGAAATCCTTGAATCAATCCCCATTCCCTCCAACGTGGCCCCTCTTTTCTTCATGACGGCTGCTCATTTTTGTATCCGCTTTAGGGTCAGTTTTGCTCGACGGGCCGACTTCAAACTGCCAAAAACACAACCCTCCCAATACGTAAAAACGCCTCCTTCGTCAGGGTTTCCCCGCCCATGTCTCTTTTTCCCCATCGCAACAACCTCTCCCTTCTCCTACCCCCCCCCCATTATGGCCCTGTCCCTCTTCTTTCTTCCTTTGATCCGCCTTTTCGAACTCCCTCCCCCCCCCCGGTACTCCACCCTCTTCCCTGGTGTTGCTCTCCCTGCATAAAATTCCACTTGAACTTCTCTTGCTTCCGCGATGCAACCCCCCCCCTTCCCTTCCAAAATCCCCTTTACTGGTATTGCGTCTGCCATCCCCCCCTTCCCCCCCCCCCGCCCCTCCCCTCCGGACGATGAGTGATCCCCACCATAGAAGACAGCCATTCGTTCTTTCTTGAATGCCAGATGATCCTTGTCCTTCCCCCTTTCCCCTTTAACGATAGGCCTCTCCCAAATTTCTCTTTCCTCTTACGTTTTTTTTTCTCCTCCATGATTGGCGCGGCCCTGCATTTCATTCACAATATACGGACAACTCTTCCCCCCCTTGGCGGGTCGAAGTTTCCCTTCTTTTGCGCTTCCTTCGGATCTGTTTCGGTCTGTTTTTCCTTTTCCCTGCCCCTGCTGCACCCTACCTTCCCGATGAAAAGTTGTGGATTCCGTGATGCAAGCGCGAGAATCAGAGCAGTTCACTTTATGCTTATCCCCTGCTCCACCCTGTGACTTTTTTTCTTTTCCCCTTGTGTTGATTTCTCCCTCGGTTGACTACAAGGAACTCAGAGGCGTCTTCTTCCTTTTTCATGGGGGTAGTAGGCGCGTTCCGCGGTGAATAGAAGGCGGTTCGGTGAAACCCAGGGACGTGCAGATTGTCGGAGTTTACGGCTTTTCTCTTTTTTTTTTCAGTTTTCTCCCCCCCGTAGTCCCAGTCGGCCCTCAAACCCAAGAGGGGCTTCTCCGTATGGGCAGCGTTTCCCCCTTTGTTCAGGACACGTGAGGGGATTTTGTTTTCCAAGATTTCCGTGGCGTAGTGTTCTTTTCCAAAGTAGAACGTTCTCTTTCCCTCCCCTTTCCGTCTGTGTTTTCCTCTTTTGTGTGGACATTGATTTAACTTAATTCATCTGGGCCCTCCCTCTTTTTCATGTCTGATTCCTAAAGGTCGTCACATCGGATGCGCGAAATCCATCAGGGATTCGGCTCTTCCTCGCGATCCCACCTGAGTCCCCCTAAAAGCCCCGGGGACGGAAGATGCCTTGGATTAAGCCTTTAGCGTTTGAAATCGATTCAAAGGCCCTTGGTGGGTTCGGAGAGTCATTGGCTTTTTTTTTTTGGTCTCCTTATTCATCGTTCCCCGAACCCCGGCTTTTATAAAACTTCACCTGGAATACGCCGGATGATTGCTAACGAAGTCTGGGATTGATCCCCCCTCCCATCGGACCCCCCCCTCTCACCTAAATACACTTTTTCTGCCTGACCCTCTCCTCCCGTCCAAGGCTTACCTTTTCAGAGAAAACTCAGGTCAACAGTTGAAACTCCCCCCTTCCCCCGATTCTTTTCCCCCCCCCCCCCCACGAAACGTCCTTCTCAGATAGACCCAAACGTTTTCTTGTCTTTCCCAAATTCTCGAGGCCACCCCCTTTTTTTTGAAAACAATCTTTTCAGCCCAGCTCCCCGCAGTGCTGGGGTCTCCTGCTTGATGGGCGACTTCTTCCTTTCCCCTTCTTTTCCTGACCTCTACTGAGCCAAATTCTCTCATTGAGCCCTTACTCCCCCATGTAGTTTCGGTCTCTTTTTCCTTTGTCACGCTAGTGATCCTGATTTTCTCCAAGACGGTGTGGTACCTATAGGACGCTCGTTTCAGGGTTTCTTTTTTCCTCGTACCCCCCCCAGAGTATGAACTGACTCTCTTTTCTTCAGAGTAAGCGACCCCTGAGCGGGTGTAGACTTCTCTGACGTTAGGAACGGATCTTTCTCCCGCCAAAGACGTCTTTTCTTTCTCCTTTTCTTTTTTCCCTTCGAATCTCCTTTTTTCCCATCTCATGCGATACTTTTTTCTTCTTCCTCGCCTTAACATTCCTCCCCTCCATCAGTTACGCTTACCTTTCCAATCTGCAACACTTTTTTTAGTCTCACTTAAACAGTTTTTTCTCTTCCTCTCGTGTGGAGTGTGCTCACGAATTTCTGCGATTATCCTCTTTTCTTCTTTCCCTTCACAAGTTTGATGTTTTTTCTATTGCGTAGGCTGTGCTGTTGTCTTGGTAAGAATCGTGCACTTCTCTTCTTTCTCTGCGCTCAGGGCATCCTGTACTTTTTTTGTTCCCATGCAAATTTAATGTTTGTATTCTTGCCGCTGTTGCCCTTGTTTTTTTTCCGCGGCGTACGTTTGACCAGTGCGGTCCAACTTCTGGGTTTTGACCCCACTGCGATGACCTTTCCCCTCTTTACCGATTTGCAACCCCCCCCAGGCGCCCCCATTTCTTCATG
>Ga0179593_1495650_pt1 | contig 10431 bp, 10 predicted proteins | sample CZODoug2_1_08_16_FD_185931 | JGI IMG/M metagenome (GOLD analysis project Ga0179593, IMG submission 185931) | Vadose zone soil fungal communities from Angelo Coast Range Reserve, California, USA - CZODoug2_1_08_16fungal (PacBio error correction) | ecosystem: Environmental > Terrestrial > Soil >... | reverse complement strand
CTTCCCCTTCCTTTACTTATTGAACGTGTGCCCCGTTTACTGACCTTTCTCTCTCCCCTTTCCCCTTCCATCAAGTTTTTTCACTCGCCATTTTTTTAATAGCTGTTGCAGCACCTGTTTTGCCTTAGGTTTTTCTCCTCCCAAGTAGCCCTCCATAATTATCTTTTGCACACCACTGGACTCGTTCGCTTTCCCTCCCTAAATGGTGACGAAAGGATGAGTCCGTCCTTCCCCTGGTGGTAAGGATCAGCTTGATCTGTTTTCCGGCAATTTTTCGCTATGGTGCAGCCGGGATGCGTCAACTAACTTTCTACCCCCCTCTCTTAGGGGGATCCCGATCGAGTTCTGCGGTTACTTGGTGTCTCCCCCCCTGGCCTAGACCGTCTTTCCGATTTCGGTAACACGGTCTTTCCTCGTGAAGATCCCCCCCCCACTTTCTTTGCTAGGTTATGTACCCTACCTTTTCTGGGCTTCACGGTTTGTTTTTGTTTTGTACGTCGGAAACTTGCACCCCCTTTGCTCCCGCAGGTTTGGCTTGCACACCGCGATGATTACTTTGTTTCTTTTTGATTTTTCTCCGCGTGTCTTCACACTTTACTTTTCCCTTCTCGCGACCTTGGAGGAGAACTCACCTCGCGTTCCTCCCAGGCGCCCTACAAACTTCTCCGTCGTTTGCTTAGATTTTTCACCTTTGGCTACCCAGCAGGCGTCTACTCAGGGTGGCCAACTTTTCGGAAGCTCCACCTAACTTATGTCTTTTTCATCGTACCATGTACATCCTTTTACATACAACAGTACGATTCCTGTTCGCAGTTTCTGCTCTCCCACATCATCCAAGTCCCAGTCCTTACTCCTCCCGCTACGTATGCGGACGACTTCCCAACCGTTTACGGTTGTCCATTTCTAGCAACCGGGCAACACTTTCTTTTTGAATCATGGCCAATCGCTCCCCGTTTCTGCCCAAACACCCCCACCGGCCAAGAAGCTTTTTTCCCTTTTGATGAGAGTTGTGCGTAGGTCCTCCAACCCCGCTCTTTCTTTCGCACACGGCTGTGACATGACCCCGCACTGAAAAGTGTCCATTGAATTGTTTTCTCTGAATTTCCTTCCCCCACCATCTGAGAAGATGTTACCGCATTGTGCCCCCATCTTTTTCCATCCCAATGATCGTTTCTTCGAGCTTGCAAACCTTGCCACAGCTGATCTCTTACTGAAATCAATCACTCTTCTTCCTCAACACATTGACCCGCCTTGAGTCACCGTAGCACGTCCCGTACCTTCGGGCCCATGCGCACACGCCTTTTCTTCGTCCCTTTAGTGTGGGCGCAGCGTCTGTGGCCGCTGCTCTCTTTTAGCGGGTTTGCGGTCATGCGTTGTCCTCTCCTAGAACTGTTCCAGCCCCTTTCCCGCGCTCTCCCCTCTTTCCTCTCCCCCCTTTGTCCTTCCGTCGTCATTTCTTCGGGCAAATGCCCTGTTTGAACTAGGAGAGCACACCGTCGGGATTCGTCTGTTCTACCCCGCGGGTTTCATCGGACGGCCTGCTCGCTTACCTTAGCCCCCACCCTGTCCCGCCGTAAACTGCTCTCCAACCATCCTTGTCGACCCCCTGCTGCTTGGTCTGGCGGGAACTCGCGGCTTCTCCATCCTATGCAATCCTTCTTCCCTCGATTCTCCTTTTGTTGCTTTATTTCTTTTTTGTTCCCTTCTTTTCCGTCGTATTTTTCTGATCCGTCTTTTTCCCTCCTGTTGGAGGTGTTCTATATTCCCCTCTGATACTATTTCGTTTGTAGTTGTGTTTCTTTCTCTCGTCGTTATGTTGTGCGCTGGCGCTTTTTGTTTCTGAAGGTGTTTGTGAGGGGAGCAACTGTGTTTTTATCCGTGTTGTATGTTTTTTCAACGATTCGTCGTCTTATTGTGACGGGTTGGTTATTTTTCCCCTCATGTCCCTATTCATTTGTGCCGCGTTGTTTTTTTAGCTTATTGACGATTTCAAGCGGATGTTTCACGTCTCCCCCCCTAGTTCTGTTGGGTGACGGTTGCGTTCTGGTTATGCAGGGTCCAGGAGCATCCATCCCCCGTCACCCGTTTATCTTTTTCTTTTCCTGGACCGTAGCCCACGCTCGGGTGCCCCTTCCTTTCCCTGAAAGGTACCATAAGTAGGTGGAGAAAGTGCCAGCAACCCGCCCTATACCACCCCCTTTCCAGATTTTCTTTTAAGACCAGGGACGCCTTTGTGCCACCGGCGCTCGAACCTTCTCGTATATAGCTTTTTGGCGGTTTGATAGCCGCGATCCCCCTTTCACGCGTTCTTGACGCGATAGCTGTTCCAAATTTTTCTTTTTGTTTTTCCTTTGACGCTGCTCAAATTCGTCCCGTTCGTCCCCAACGAGGCCCCGCGCTTTTTTTCAAGACCCTTTTGTCTATAACTCTATTTTAGCTTTCGCCCGGAAGCATGAGAGCTTATCCATCCCCTGCGATCTTTCTTCTTTTTTGAGCGTGTTGAAGACGCGGTGCGCGTGGCCCCCTTTTTCCCCGGACCGGTAACCGCACCCGCAGACACTCCGAAATACGCGAATCCACTGAGTTCCGCGCTTTTTTGCGCACTAGTTACGACATGACGGTTCCCTGCGCTTTCCCTTTCTCCTTACCGGGTTTTATTTGACTTTGTCCCAACGGATGTAATTCCCGCCGCACACGCACACGTGCCTGGTCCGGTTGAAAGATCTATTGTTATCTTCTACTGCGTTCCAAATTATTGATGCTCTTTATTTCAAATTGCTTCCTGCTGAGGTTCCCAATATTATTACAGGGCTGAATTTATTCAGGTTGAAACAGGTTAATATCCACGTCTTTGAGTTTCTCCTCCCTGTTGTTGAGAGACTTCCGAAAGCCCCTTTTTCATATCTTGAGTTTAAGACTTCCGGACTCGATGCTCTCAACCTTCCTACCCCTGCTTCAGCACGTTTTGTCACTAGCTCATAGCTTTTGATTAGTCGCCTTTTTTTACTCGAGCTTTTTTTCTTCTGACAATATTTTCTAATTTCCAGTATCGCACATATATCTTCCCCGTTTACATCCCCCCTTCTCTCTGATCCCATGTACTCCCTGGTGCCGACCATGCGAATGGTTTGTCCGTATAGTTCTTTTTCCTTTCGCGCTAGTCGAAATCGGAGAACCTCCGGGGAATCGGTCTTGTTGTGTTATGAGCGCCACGGGCTGTCCTTTTCTACCCTGCGACGTCTTGGATCCGATTCTTTCGGTTCTGTGGGCCCCCGTTTTTTACAGAACCTGGCCTCCGTACTCCTTGCTTTTTTCCCAGCGTCGTCAGTTCCCTTCAAGGTATGTCTTTATTTGCTCGTTTTTTCCGTGCTGCTCCCCGCAGAAAACGCATGTTCCCCCCCTCGGTTGAGCAGTTGTGATTGCCAAGTCCTTGGTGGCGGGTTATCGCTTTCGGATTGAATTTAGCACGTTGGTGTTGTTTTAAAAGCAGCACGCTTTGGAAAATTGCTCCTTTTAGCCCCTGCTGCGGTCCCCAATTATTTTAGTGGGTTTAGCCCAGTATTGCCACAACACCCAAATTTCCCTGATTTTATGTCGAGCGCGGGCGCCGTCCTGGTTCCTTACCAACCTTTTCGTCGCTGTCCTATTTTCAACGGGAGGAATTTGCTGCACGATTTGCCACTCTTCACCCTTAGACTTTTTTCTTAGCAAGTCCCGTCTTCTCTCTTACCCCCATTCGCCCTTCCCAGTTCTATTTTGCTCTTTTCCCTTCCCCGACCCGCCACTTCCTTCACCGGTTTTTTTCTTGCTTTATCGACGTTTCCCCCTGTTCTTGGCCTCCGTCCCCCCCTTTTCTCTCTTCCCCTGCAAAATGTGGACCCCCGGCCTTCCTCCTGCCCGAAACCTTTATTGCCCCCGACGCCCCACTCCCTTGCCTCAGCCTCTGCTCAAGCGTTGACTTTTTTGCTGCCGCTTCCTCGATTGTTAGGCGGCCTTCTTTCTCCACCAAGTATGTCCGCCTCCCACAGTAGTTGGGAAGCTTTGCCCCCCCAAGGCCTTCCGCGTATTAACGTTTTTTGGATTCTGAGTTTCTCCATCGATTGAAATTTTTCTCTTTTCCGACCTAGGTTACCTCCCTCTGTTGTACTCTGTCAATTCGCCCACCCCCCCCTGCTTTCTCCCTTTCTTTAATCATGAGAATTGGCGATCGGCACGCTTTACCGAGCCTCCCGAGGGCGAGGTGCCGCGCCCCTCCCTCCTATGCCGTTCTTCTTTGGTTTTTTTTTTTGTGGATCCGTACCCTTCAGTTTTTGATCGACAAAGCGTTTCTTCTAAACGACTGCGTCCATCGCGTTGCTTCGCATTTATGGCATCTCCTTTGGCTCCTCCCTTCTGATAATCGCCATACGCGTGAGACTTTCTCCTCTCATATAACTGACAGGTCTCCTAGCGTGCCCGTCTCTCTTTCCCTCTCCTGTTGAGAGAGGAGTTTGTTAGTTGTGTTCGTTTTCTGTTTTCGATGTATTTTATCTATGACAACTTGCGTTGTGCCCGCTGTTTGATCTTATTTCTGTGCGTTACTTGCCATAGGCGGCCAAGCTTGAAGCGTCAACGTCGTTATGTTCATTTTTTACCATCACCACTGAAGTCGATAATTCCGGCCGCTTCCAATTGAGTTCTGGGTGGGAGGGCAGCGCCAGTGTTTTAGTTGTCCCCTCGTCATGCACGTACTGCGTCGCTGCTTTGTCGGTTCTTTCTTCCACAGTTTCCGAGCGTTTTCAAGTTAGTGATCACGTTGCCTAAGGCCCCCCTCATCCATTCGTCTACCCCCCCCCAACTCGCGCGCACTTTTCTGGCGTAGAAGGTGCGGCGTTCGCTTTTGCTGGAGGAAAGCGCCCCCATAATCCCTCTTCTCAGTTTACCTTGCAATCGTTTTACGTTTCATTTTGGTTGGTTAGTTCCAGAAACCTCTGCGGCCCTCGCTCCTACTTTGTCCTTTTCTAGCGGCATCTTCCACTGACCTCATCCGCGTTCATTTTTTCATCGTTTCCCCTCCTCCAACTATCGAGAGTTGTTACGGAGCGTTTCTGGGGGCCTTTTCACGGAGCATCCTCTCCGAAACCTTTTTATTCTCCTGGCACAGGGTGTATATCACTTTTCTGGGTTATCCCCCAGTTTCCCCACCTTTCTCTAACCCCTGCCCGTATGGTGGCAGACCATTCCCTCCTCAGTATGCATTTCTCGTCTAAGGGACGTGTGCGGGGGCCCGGCCCTCTTCTTTTTTCGCCATGAACGCAGCACACATTTTGAGCAGGTTTCAGAGCTTCTCTCTTTTCGCGACAGCTTTCCCGCCTTTCGCGGACGCTTCCAAAGCGATGTGTTATCTGCCGTCACCTCGCCTACTACACTGTCCTCAGAGCGTTAGTTGCAAGCCAAAATCATGCTGAGAATGTGGTTTTTCTTTTCCGTACGCTTTTTTTATCTTGGGGCTCATCCCCGACCAATCGATGGTCTCTGTCAGCGGCGCTCTTGCCATCGATCGCGCGTACTTGTGGGTCTTCACACACTTACGGAACCGCAGAACCTCCGTGTCCCCCTCCTATCATTCTCTGTTAGCACTGGATTATTTGTTGCCCCATAGCCCCCGCATTTTCCCGGTCTCTACTATGGCGAAAGCTAGAGTGCCCCTGGCCTCTTGACGCGGATGGTAGCCTTTGTTTGCCGTAACCTTTTTCCGTTTAGCCAGGAATTACTTTTTCCCCCGTTACCGATATCTGTGAAAGTTATGGTGCACTTTCATTCAGGTTTGCCCCTTGCTGCTTAATCCTTGCGAGAGTGGACGCCCTGTTCATACCTTGGGCTGAAGTCTCCTCTTTTCTTTACACACCTCCCCACGGTGTTCGCAGATCTCTCATCTTTTGTTTTTTTTTAGTTCCTCCTCCGTTTTTTCTTTTCTCTTTTTCCCCCGGTTTACTGCCCCTTCGGAGACCCGTTCCAGTGTTCCTCCATTGTTCCCATTTTCTTTCATCTCCTTCTTCCCCGTATTTTTTCAAATCGCATCTTTCTTTTCCGAGCAAAGTGTAGGCCTCTGTTTTGATTTGCCTCCTTTTTACCTCCCCGTTTTTCCCCACGTCCGTACCCCCCCAAGTCGGAAGACTTTTTGAAGTATTCACGTACTCCCTGGTGACGCAACTGTTCCCCCTATCAGATGTTAGTCCACGCCGTATGACAGGGGGCAACACCACGGATCGGGTCTCAGCCATGTAGACGACCCGACCCCGCCCACCTTTTGAGTTCATTAGGGTCCGCTGTTTTTTTCAGCCATGTCGAAATCATTTTCCGCGACTACACGTTTCACACAGGCTCGAACTGCCTGGTTCTTTTCCCTTTTGAACTTTACCGGAGTAGAATGTATCCCCGCTCTCTTCGCCCCACTTTCTTTTTGCTCCGCTCTGCATTTAACACCCATCTCTGGCCGTGGAGCGCTCGCTGTCGTTTTGGCGCCGTTACACGCTGGGCCGCATGCGCATCCCGTGTGTGGCTTCCTACCCTTTCTTCGGCCGGGAGCATAGGTAGGGGTTCATAGGCTTCGTTTTCCCCTCGTTTTTGCAGCCCGATGCGGGAAGATTATCATCACTCGCCCCCAACTTTTTCAACCTGCGCGTAATGCTTTCTTGTCCTTTGCCACCCCCCACGTCGAGTATTAAGGTTTGTTTTTGCCACAAGGGGGGATGTTGTGAGATCAATATTTGATCCCGTTCGCCTCGCTGCCCATGCATAGAGCTCCCCCGATCTTTGTACTAATGTCTTGGACTTTAACCTTTTTATCCCCGTTGGGTGGGACAACCTTTGTCTCTTCATGTTCTCGGTGGCCACGGACCCCCCTCCCCCACCCTATTTCAACCCACGCCACCTTTACTTGTCCCGGCCTTAGTGACCCCCCAAGCCGCTATACAACGCAGCCTGTAGTCGGAGGCGAGGGGAGGGGGCGTTCGCAAGCGGGGAACGACCGACCACTCGAACTTGGCCATCCCTTCTCTTTCTCCGATTTCCGAACCCGTTTTTTATTATTTGAAATCATCTTTCTTCAGAAACCCATCCCACTGCCGCCGAATCATCCTTTTTCTTCAATTGCGTTGTACCTGCTCCGTTATAGATGAATGAGTTGGGCGTTCCTCTTCCCCCCCTTCTATCTCAATCGAACACTTTTTCCCGAACTTTTTTTCATTTTGTTCTCCTCGTAGCCTTCCTTCTCCCTTTCGGATTGGTTAATCGCTCCGCTTGGGACAGAGTCCCACACTCCCCCCCCAAATTTATTTGAAGGCAGCATTCGATTCTTGACCCTAGCATTCCGTCCACCCCCCACAATCATCCCTTGAGTGATCAGATGGACCCTTCCCTATCCCCCTCCCTCAGCCGGCGCTTGTGGATCGTACACCTTTCCCCAGTTTTTTTTTCGACCAATTTATTCTTCCGATACCTAAGGTCCCCCCCCCTTTACGCGCGCACCTCTGGCAAGTGATGCCGCGGCTCTCGGTTAGAACATCTTTCCACGACCTTTTCTCCCAGTAACTGAAAGCCGGCATTTGCCTCTCCTCTCCTGTTTTTCTTTTTTCCTCCTCCTCCGTGTTTGATTCTCCTCCTTCTTCCCTCGGCCGCCTGTCGATCAGTTCTTGAGAATTTTGACCACCGCTCGCGGTCCTCCTTTTAATTCCCCTTTCTTTAGCCTTCGCATTCTTGCCCTCTCTGCGCTCGCACCCCCAGATTTGTGGGTCCCTTTTCGATACCCACCTTCGTCGCAGACAGTGAAGGGTCGATCCACAGGCACGCCATCCACAGGATTTTCTGTGGGGCGTCCTAGCCCTTTTTTTTTATGTTCCCCCCCTGCACTGATGCAATTCACCCTTCTTCTTTTTTAGCCTATCATTTCTGTTATACTTGACATTGTTTACACCAGTTTTTCTGTCTCCCTTTTTCCCCTTCGACCTTACGGCTAGGTTTCAACTTATTCGCTTCTTCGCACAACCCTTACTTTACGCGCTCCAACTTTTGTGCCTTCCCGCTTATTGCGGTTTTTGTGCTACTGACAGCTTTTTGGTTGGCCCCCGTATGCTTGAGTCAACTTTCTATAAAGTTGTCTTTTTCAAATTCCCTCCCAGACTGATTGTTTATACAGCTTTTTCCGTGGTTTTTTATGGCTGCACCCAGGCCCATACCGCTGATTTGTTTTCCCATCCATTTGCGAACTTCGGTTTCTTCTTTAGCCACGTGTTTTCCCGATCCCATTGCGGCTGGTTCTTTTTACCCCTTATTTCTTTTTTGAGCGTTTCTTTTGTTTCGTTTTGTGGTCAGGGTAACCACGCCACGACACGAGGGTCTAACCACGCGCGCCACTGTCCCCCCGTCCCACAGGTTTGCCTCCCAGCACCCCACGCCACGCACCGTTACCTTTTTCAAAAAGGTCCCCCTCCTTTGTTCTTCCTCAATCCCTTCGCCTTTGTGCGGTTTTTCTCCCCTTCCTCGGAGTGCCTCGCGCTCCCATATGCCCTCTCCTTTTCTTCGCGACGATTTTTGGGGCGCGGGTGCTTTCACGCTGAACTTTCGCGTTGCGTACACTCTTCGCAAGCGTGTTGTTTTCCCTTGTTTTTCCCCCTTTCGCTCCCCACCTACCACACCCCGCGCCGCAGACGCGTTATTTGCATTGCCCCTCCCTTTGGGCATCAGGTTGGGCCTGTTTCGACGCCATTGGATCCTCGCGGCTCCCTCCTTCCACCTGATCCTTTTCTACTGTCCCCCCTGGATGATTTGATTTTACGCTCGTCGGCGTTAAGGCAAGTTTCCCCATATTCGACTTAACAGCATCGTAGACCAAGTGCGACGGCCCCCTCCACCCTAGTCTTCGTGGTTTACAGTCTAAGAAGGCGTATGAGACTATGGTCTGATTCCAAGCTCTCGGTCTCCACTATTCTTTCCTTTTCCTTCTAATTTTCATGACGCAGTTTTTCTCGCTTTTGCTCCTTAGGTACGTTCTTCATCGTACCAGTAGTTCTTGTACTAAAAAGATATATGGAATTACACTGGGACTCTTACCGCATCACCGCCCCAATTCTGAGCCCCTTGCTCGTAATCCGCATGTTTTTGGGCTTTTGTTGCAGACCTTTCATCCTGGTTCTCTTTAAGTTACGGCTCCCAGGCGTCCGCTAAACGGCTTGCACTTTATCTCTTTTCTCCCCGTTTTTGTGAGAGAGGCTTGTTCCTTTTGTAGATTTTGCCAGTGAACCCCTCTCAATGACTGGAAGGTTCCCCCCCCTCAGCCCAGTTTATCATGCATTTATCGTCCCCTCTTCCAAGCGTGATTACAAACGCAAGTGTCAAGCCCTTCTTCTTTGATTTAATTCTCCATTTGCCCTTTCCCCCAATAACGTTGACACCTAAGCCTTCTTTCTGCCACGGACCTTTTTTTGACTCCCAATGTAGCTAATCAGGCGCCGTAAGGCCCCCCGGGTTCCCTTCGCTGCGTCATTGGATACAGGAGCCCATGGAGAATAGGCTCAATGTTCGAAGTTGCTTCTCCCACCCCTCAGTGATCACGCTTCTGATCTGCTTGAATCTTCTGCGGTTTGCTTCACAGTCCAAGTTGCCCCTTCACCTGCCTCGTACGCATTCTGTAGTACCCCCGTGCGCAAGCTTCAGACTCGCCTATTTTCGTATTTTCTTGATATGGATTTGGCGATTACTTTCCCCCCCAGTATGCGCATCTCCGTTTTGCTTTTCCACCCGGTTGCCCTTTGTATCGGTCTTTTCGAACGGACGTCATTTGATGCAGGACTCCAAGGACACACTTTCCTTCCCTTTTTTCAAATGCTGAAAACGTTCTCTGATTCTAGCCCACCCGCCCACCCCCATAGCTCCCCTATGGCGCTCAACTCCCGGAGGGGAGGGCCGAGTCTTGGTCTCCTCAACTCCGTTTGTATTTGTTCACCCATTGTTTGCTCTGTTGGAATATGAACGTATGGCCCCACCACTATGTAATAAGGTACATTCCCCTCTTTGGTTCCCCCTACGCCCTCACCTTTTAAGTTTGTTGCCATCCTTACGAAACCGCTACGCCCGTCACTCTCTCTTCTTATTTCACCGCTTGGTTTTTCTTTACTCTGCCGGACGGAAGCCCCGTTAACACGTCGGATTTGGCCAATCAGCGGCTAACCCAACCCGTACAACTGAACGCTCTGTTCGGTTCGTTGGGTCTATTTTCTTGAGGGTGCTTCGTTATACTCTTCAACACTGGGGCTCGCTGAGCCTTTCCTCCCCTTGCTTACTCCTCTCTTACTCTATTTCCCAGCCAGCCGAACTCTGTACCCATATGTCCCCCCACTTCTCGTCGCGCTAGTATTCCCCCCCCACGATCTTGCCTTTCGCCAAAGATCTTGC
>Ga0179593_1374635_pt1 | contig 10431 bp, 18 predicted proteins | sample CZODoug2_1_08_16_FD_185931 | JGI IMG/M metagenome (GOLD analysis project Ga0179593, IMG submission 185931) | Vadose zone soil fungal communities from Angelo Coast Range Reserve, California, USA - CZODoug2_1_08_16fungal (PacBio error correction) | ecosystem: Environmental > Terrestrial > Soil >... | reverse complement strand
ATCCCCACAATCCACCGAAGCAGCCCGGACTTCCAATTTGAAAGACTTCCTGCGATCCTTTTCCGCTCCTTCAATCTTTGTACACCGGTAGTAACCAGTTGTTGTCTCCTTCACGATGTTCGTCCGCAGACGTTCGCCCCCTCCCTTCTCGGTTCCTCTATCTTACGGGTTACGGTCATTCCCCTTTTTCTCATCTAAACTTCCGGTCCCCTCTTTTTCGCATAAGAACTACTTGCTGAAACCCTTATGTCTGATCCCCTCGTTCCTGGATCTTCCCCTCAGGCTGGATGATGCGTTTGGCCTTCGATCCGAAGGGGTCTGCCCTCTTGCAACGACAGAAAGTTCTAACCTTGGATCTTATTTTTGCAAGTCAGGACTCAAATACCATTTCCCCCGCTCCACCAATTTCTTTTTTCTTCGTGACCTTTGTTTCAAAGGCCGAATTTGACGTTAAGATTAAATGTTTTACCCCCATTTCTTGCATCCCGAAGACTTTTAGTTTTTCTTTTTGCCATCAGATTCCAACCTGAGTACCTGGGTTCTCTCAGGACCCCCTTGTGTTTACTCAAGAAATTCCCCCATAGGTGGATCTTTCCGGCCCATAAAATGTTACATGGTCTTCCCACCATGTTCGACAGGCGCAGCTCCTCCAAATCCGCCAGAGAGGGTTTCTTCTAAAGGGGACTTCCTTCTTCCCTGAGATAGTTAGGACATGTCTTCAAAGGCCCAGCAGGATATTCTTTGAAAACACGCCCCTTTGTCATGGGTCTTTCAAACTCTAGCCACTTTTGTTAACTTTTCCTTCTTTTAGTTCGCGTCTTTTTTCCCCCTCTATAGCAATTTAAGGAGAAGATGCCCTCTTCACCAATCAGTTGATTTTCTTTCGGACATCTTTGACCATGTATGTCATGGTTTCGGATTTTTTTCTTTACACCGGCTGGAGTCCTTTCCCCCCTCTCAATTCTCAAATTCCCCTGAAGAACTTCGCCCCCTTGCTTTAACTCGTCCTTTCCAAACTGAACTCCCGGTCACTCCTGACTACCCCTCTTGACCGCCCACGGCCCCTTACCGGTGTCCCCGTCCCTTTCTTACTCTAACTCTTTCCCCTACAACCCTCTCTAGTCAGGACTTTTTTTTCCTCGCAGTGCTCCTCCCTATTTCCTCCACGGCTCTCCCTTTTTCGTCTATTCACTTACTCCCCCCCCCCGATTAAATTCACCTTTTCTCGTGCACCGCTCCACAAGCCCTCTTCATTCTAGGATTCGTCGTCTTTTCTCCAACAAATTCCTGACGTCCAGCTCTTGCTCCCTTTCCCCCATGGACTTCCTTCTTTCCTTCGACTCTTGACCCGGTTTCGGAAAGATCGCTTTCGGATTGAGATTCTCCATGATTTTCTCCCGATATATCTTTGACAGGCAGGCCTCTTCCCGGAGTTCTTTCCCGGTATTGGATACCATTCCTCCGTTCATACTTGTGTATATTTTGAATATGCTGGAGCTTCCACCATGCGAGCATCATAAGTCTAGGATTTATACCTCACGAGCTGGTGTCCCCTCACTCTTTCCCGATGAATTGAAATCATGGCCTACGAGCAACCCCTTCTCCCAATCTAAGTTCCCGTTGGTCCAACCTGAATTTCCCTTGCTTATGTTGAATTTACTTCGAAAGAGTCGTAGGGGATTATCCTGGCTTTCCTAACCATCGAGTCCGCCGGGTCTGTTCTCGTGGTTAGGGATTTTTTCTTTTCATCTTGGATCCCCCATCGCGCTATTCCTGGATTTTAAAGCAGGATCTTGCCCCCCCCCAACACCGTTTGCCCCGTCAGAGAAGGACGTTTGTTTGTTCTTTTTTTTTTTTTTCCCCATAGTCTCCACTTGACCTGACCTTCCTAGCGAGATCTTAGCGTATTTCCGGTCGCTTATCCTTTCATCTTCCTTTATTTTTCCGTTTTTTGCGGAGATACTGCCACAGTGAACTCCCCTTTAACTTTCCTATACGAACAAAGTTTTAATAGTCTGTCGCCCCCAAATCGGCGTCGGTATTCCTCCTTCAATCCTTAGTACACAAGAGAGTGTTTTTCTTCTAGCCGACCTATTCTCTCCCAATTAGTATTCCGATTAGTTGTTCTCTCCCCAGCATGCCCGCTATTCTTTCGATGGAAGGAACCGACTCCCCTCCTTTCCTAAGCATGGCCGAAAGATCCCCTCGTTTATCCCACGCCCCCCCACCCTGTTCACTCCCCCCCCCCATATCTCCCACTCGCCCGCCCAAACACTCCCCTTTCCCCCAATGCTACTCTCCTTCTAGCTTACATCCCCACAATTCCAATTACCCCCTCCTCCCTCCCCCCGCCCCGCCCCCCTCATCTCTCATCAACCTCCCCTTCGTCACCACCCTCCCCCTCCTCCACCCGCTACCTTTCACCCGCACATCTCCCCTTGCTTCCCCACAACCCCTACCACCTCCCACCCCCACCCCCCCACCTGACCCACACCTTCGAGCTTCCTTCAATCTCCCCTTTCCACTTTAATTGCCCCTCCCCCGTTTCACCACCCCCTCAATCCTCACCAAAGCCCCCTCACACCCCTCCCCATCCTATCCCAGCCTCAATGGCCACTTCTCCCCCACCCCCTCCCTCCCCCCCTCTATCCCCCCTCCCATTCTTCACTCCCCTTCCTCCAACCCCCCCCCTACACACACACTCCCCCCAGTGCCTAATCTCACACTCACCCCCACCACACCCTTCTTTACCCTTCCCTCCCCACTCTCATCCCCCACCCGCCATCCCAACCCCACTCACAACCACCCACCCCCTTTTTCCACCTCCCCGTCCCTACAGTCCCACTCCCCTACCCCCCCTACCACCCTACGCCCCCCCTCTGCCCCCTTCCTCCCCACCTCCCTTCCCTCACACTCTCTCGATTCTTTCTTTCCCCCCCCAAGTTTCCCATCCTCCGCCTTTCCCCAACCCTCCACCCTATCTCCCTCCCCTACTACTCCCACCCACACCTCAATCTCCCATCTACCTCCCTCCCTCCCCCCACTCATTGCTCATCTCCTCCCCTCCACCCCCCTCCCCCTTGTCCCCCTACCCACAGAACTCCCCCCCCCCACCACCCTCCCACACCCCTCAGAGTACCTCCATCCTACTGAACCCCTCCAAGACACTAATTCCAACCCACCCGTCAACTCTCAGCCCACCCTCCCCCCAAACCCGCCAGCGCTGACAGAACCCCACACCCCGCCCTCATATCCCCTTTCCCCCCCCCCCTCCATCTCTCCCCCCCCCACACCCCCACCTCTCTCCCCTCCCCCTGCATCGTCCCCCCCACCCGCCCCCCCTTACCCCTCCTGCCCCCCCCCACCCCTTCTCCCCCTTGATAACTTCCAACTATCTCATCGTCCCTCACAACCTACACCCCCCCCCAATCCGAACTCCCATCCCCCTCCCATAACCACTATCCTGAAAGCCCCACCTACCCCCCACCCCAAACCTCTACACTCCCCCTCCCCTACCCCCCTCCCGCATCTCGACGCTCCCCTTTACTCCCTGCCCCTTCCCCTCCTCACCTCCTTCATTTCCCCCTACTACCCACTCCGCCACACCCCCTCCCCACTATATTGTCTCCACCCCTCCTAACCCCACCCCCTCCCGCGCCCCCCTCCCCATTGCCCCCCCTTTCCCCCCCCTACCCGCCCCCTCCCCCCCCCCATCCCCACACCTCATCCCCCCCTCCCCCCCCCCCCCCCCTCACCTCCCCCCCCCCCCTTCATCTCAACCCCCATTACTCTTCCCCCAACTACCATCTATGCACCTTAACCCCCACCCCCTCGCCCACCCCCCCCTACTCCCCACCACCCCCCCCACCCCCCCTCCCCTCCCCCACACCTATACCACCCCCCCACCCCCCTTTCTCCCCCTCCTACACATCTCCTACAGACAACCTCTACCTCACCCCTCCACCCATCCCACCCCAGCTCCCCCCCCCTACCCTTCACCATCCCCCTCTCCCCCACATCATCTAACCCAATGAACTCCTTCCACTCCCCTATCCGGTACCCTCCGCTTCCCCTCCTGCACCCCACACACCAATCCCCCCCGCCCTCCCCCCCCCTCTACTCTTTCCCCCCCACATCTCTCTCCCCACACCCCACAACCACCCCCCCACAACCTCCGCCTATTCCACTCTTCCCCCATTACCATTACCCCTCTCCTCATACATACATCAAACATGTCCTTCTGTCCCTTCCTCCTACTCTCCTCCCTAATGGCCTGCCCACTCTCTCCCCCCACCTGCCCATTCCGTCAACCACCCCCCCGCCATTCCCCCCCCCCCCCCCCCCCCCAACCCCATTCCCCCCCACCGCACCCCCTTTCCCCTCCCCCCACCTCCCCCCCCCTAATCTGTACCCCCCTTCCATCTCCCCCCCCCCCCCACCCTTGGACTCCAAGCCTCTCCCTCCCCCATGCTCCCCCTTACTCATCCTACCCACCTACCCCTCTTTTTCATTCTTACAAATGCAAGGGGAATTCCAATTCCTCGACTCGATTTTGTCTTCGACAGGAAGAGAAATTCCTGATTTGACCGACTTCCGTTTATTTTAGGGTCCTGTCTTGATGGATGCCTCTTGCTCCTCAAATTTTAAATCCCAAAACCTTTCCTTGTAGGGCACAGGGAAAGCAGAAGCTTTCTCCGGGGCATTTTTCATTGGCGCCTCCCTATATTCCGGCCCCCGAAGAATCTGCGATTGGCGAAAGCAGTTCCTCTTCCTCCAGTTGGATAACGGCTTGGCTTACTGGAGCTTTCCTCTGCCGGCCACATTATCCCTGGTTTCTCTATGCTGATTCCAACCCCCCTTATTCGCGACCTCTTTCCCTATCTAGTCTCTTACATACCTCCGACCTTCTCTCTGGCCGTTCTCGAACCAGTGGTCCCGCCTGTTTCCCCATCTCTTCGACATTCCCTATCGACCCGGGCCTGTGATTGCCCGACTTCTAGGGTTGTCCTCTGGGGTTTTGAGTCTTTCGCTTCTTCCTCCCCTTTTTTTCTTAATCATTGCGCTTTTACCTCTCTGACAACGTCCTGGACGATAGTCGTTGGTCTTTTTCTTTCCTCTTAAACCCCCCTGTATTCAGGCCCTGTCGCCTCTCTTAAATTCCATTTTTATAGAGCTTACGGGTTTTCAGTTGTTTCCCCTTCTCCCCTTCTTGTCTCAGTCGTTGAGGACACGATCGGTCTGTGTAGGGCGTATTTAATTTCAGAACATAACAGCTCCGTCATTGTCGGTTGTGGGCCTCCTACCCCCCCGAGACAGCCGTCTTACCTTGTTCTTTGCTCAACCCTCCCTTCTCGTGTTCCCACCACTATAGTCGCTCAATGGGCTGCATCTTTTCAACATGGTGCGTACCGAGAAACTCTCCATGGGTCTCTCCTGTTGACCTCTCTGATTACAAACCCCATTGTTACCTTTTTTCCATTTACTGTGTTTCCTCTCGTACATCCGTAATTCATCTGCCGGCTTGTCAAGTCCATCCCCTTCTCTTCTTCTTAAGATGTTCCCTTTCTGATCGTTTGCTTGCAATTTGGTTTCCTCTACGTTCATGAAGACAGCACCTGGGTTTTTTCCGTCCCTGCCCAACGTACGACGATTTATTTCTCAACCTTCTCCACTGTTCGGAAAATAGTCACTCCTTTTCCTAGTCCTTCGTCATCCATCCCTACTACTCCGCGCTGGATGTCCCTGAACAAGAATCGCCGCTCTTTTTCGTAGATATACGGCGCCATCGGTCATACGCCTCCCTCTTTCCATGGTTACCCCCCTCAACCCTTGTCTGTTTCAGATTATTTAGTCAAATTTGAGAATCTCCGGCCGTGTATTTTCCTGGTATGAGATCATGGTCCAGTAGACAAGTCCTTTCTCAATTCCCCCTTCTCGCTTCCCCTCTAGTTTCGTGGCCATTTCTTACTCTTGATCTCTCGAAGGCGTTTCCAGATGTCGGATCGAACCTCTGCAACGTCGGTGAGGAACGACTTTGTGGTACTAAGACCCCCTTACTGCATAGACCCTTTTTGCTTCCCCTTCTTCTCGCCTTCCTGAGGACATTGGTAGAGTTTGCTAGTGTAGTCGCCCCATGCTTAAGATTCCCCCTCTTGGACTTGATTTTTTTTATCTATCCGCGTTTCCGGTAATGATTCTTCTCCCCCTGTTCGGTTCTTCTTTTCGACCTTTCCCCTCTCCTAGTTTTTTTTTTTCGCTATACCCACAGAGTTGAAAAATGACCCCAGTGGCGCAGTTCTCTCTAGACCCTCGTCGTTCTATCAGAAGCCCTCGTTTTCCAAGGGTCTTAGTATTGGACTCCCCTGCTCTCCTCAGACTTTCCCAAGTAGCCGCTGGATGGCTATTACCCTTCCTGCATATCGTTAGCTATATTAAGGTTAGAACGTCCCCCCCGCGAATTTTTATCGAAAAGTCCCTTTCCCCTCGGGTTTCTCCTCCCATGCTTGAACCCTACGACTGGAGATCCCAATCCCCTGAGACCCTCTTTCCTGTCTCTCTCGAGTTGGTGTTCCTTTTTTCCTTAGATCCCGGCACTGGGACAGGGCCCGGTAATTCTCATTAATACGCTCTTCCTTAGCTCCGATTTTTTATGCCAACTAAGCTTTTTCTTTCTAACATTTTTACCCTTTTGTTTCCCCCCGTCCTGACGTTTCTCTTTTAGATAAAGAACTATTGTTCACTTCTGCCTTTTCTCCTTTATGTCCTCATCGAACACTCTTTACCTATGGCCAAGTCTTGTTAGGTTTCCCTTCAAGCGATCGTCTTTCTTTTCCTGATGTCCCGCTTCAAAACCTTATTGTACTACTTTTGTATTCCAGACTCCTTGGGGAAGGCCTTTAAGAAATACACTGTTAACCTTTCTTAGTTATGTCCACCTGAGGACTCACCTTTGTATACGTCCGGTCCACACGGTTTTCGACGGCCCCTCCCTCGACGACCCCTGACCACTCCCTGAAGCCGCGACGGTGTCCTCATAAAGTCTTAAGGCGCCTCAATGATCGTCCTGTCTTCCGCTCTTCACCACCGTCCTGATCTTTTCCCCCACGCCCATTTTTTCCTCCCTTTCCACCTGAGAGTCCCCCAATGTCGTCGGCTGTTGATTTCCTGGCTGTCTCCCTGACTATGACCTCCCCCCCCCACCCATTTTCCGGTCGCCTATTTTTGTATGCCTATGGTCTTTTGCTGTGAGCAATTAGTGAAGTTGCCCCATGTTGAATTTGTGCTGTCGCTTTTTAGTGATGGCCGGTATGGTATTTCTCTGTTTTCAATCATCACAACCAACTATTCTTCTCAAACTTTGCCCTTACAATAGCTCCCTACTCCGTGCCTGCAATCCCGGTCACCGTGCTACAATCTTCAATGTCTCTAAGGAGCCGGACGTGCAGCCCGAATTTTTCAGCGTACAACCGCCCCCAGCCCCCCCCTCACCCCGTAGCCATTAGGTCGCGACGTATCCCAGCCCAATAGGCCTTTAACTTTGGCGACATTACCCTGACCCCCAAAAATTTGCCGTGTCTGCCCCCTCCTGTGAAACACCCCTTCTTTTTTCTCCTTCGTCTTCTTCTCTGACGCTCACTAGGACTGGTTTAAGCATTTTTCCGCTACTTTTTCGAGGACCTAAGGACGGTCTTGCCCCGATTTCCTGCCATTTTTTTTTATATTTTCTACGCGGACTACCTTCCCTGATGTAAGCCGCTTATCTCGCATTGGAAATGAAGTATTCCCGCGTGATTTTTCTCTGGCTGTAGAGCCTTCACCTCTGCAGATCGGTTTAGTCTACTTTTTAATAGCCTTCGCGCCCCGGCCGATTTCGATTTCACTTCTATCTACCAAGTACTAAGCGCCCTTTTGTTCCCTCCCGTATTGTATATTGCCGACGCCCGCTGCACGAATCTTGCTAGCACCAACCCGCCGCCGTTCAGGTCCCCCCCCTCCCCCCCTCACTTCCTTGATGCCTTTCTCATTAACTCCCGAGAGTTGTAGTCTTCATTTCATCCTGGCGTAGACCCTCCCTCCGCGGTGACAGGGCGTCGTTTTCGCCATCGGGTATGCGCTCGTCGGCATTGGGATTAAAGACCCTCCATCTATTCCTGTTTCGATGTTTGCCTGGTTGCTGTTGTTTTTAAAGCGGATGTTCGAAGAACGGCCTTATTGTCGCACTCCCCGACCGTTCCCGATGTAGAGGCCCTGAATTTAGAATTCTTCCTCGCCGATTTTTAGTGTTATATTATTTGTCTGACTTGGTTTCTATTTTAATTACAACTTTTTGGTTCGAGTTCCTCCCTGCCTCCTCCTCCCCCCCCTTCCCTACCCCCCCGAGAGCCGCCGGGGCCGCTATAGCCTCCAGCCTATTTAAGTCTTTTACGTCTGATTTTCCCCAGTCAGACACCCCAAGGGTTTTTTGTTTTGCCGAAAGAATTCTTTTTGACCCAGATGTACCCACAGTCGGCGAGTCGAGGGCCTTTTCTCCCCTGTTGCCTCAGAGATTTTTCCACGCTGCCCAAACCAGTAAAAAGCCGCCCGGGCACGCGCTCGATTTTTGTAGCGAACCGGCCCATGGGCTGAACCACTCGACCTAGATTCCGCGTCACTTTGCCATTCCCTCCACTTCTCGCAGTTTGAACCCTCCGGCCGATTGTGGTCCTCTACTGTGGGTCGGCCCTTCCGTCCCCACGGCATAGTAGTTTTCCATTTTTCCCCAACGTCAGCGGTGACGGTTGTCTTACTAAACGGTGGAGGGACCGTGGGGTTAAGATTGTCCGGGTGCCCCGTATTACTGACCCGATGACTATTGTCCTAGTGGAATCCTCCCTCTCTTCCTGAGAACCCTTTCCAGGCCCCAATGTTTCCGTCAGGTTAGATTAATCATTCCACAGTGGATTCATCAGTACAGTCCAAAAACCTCTCTAGGTCAGACCATCGTTTCCTCTTCTTTCTGATAAGCCCCCGCCCTTTCGCGCGCAGGCTGGCCGCGAAACCTATGCGGCTGACCCGCCCTACGTTAACTTCCTTTCCTCTTGCACTAAGGAGAGGTTGAATATGTCCTCCATTCCGGTTCTGTGTGCTGGAGTAATCGTGGTCCTACATGGAGTGCCTGCTATTTTGCTGTCTCCTCTAACTCCCACCTTGAGTTTTAGGATTTTTTGTGATCTTTACCTTGTCCACAGGTCCTTCTTTGCGTAAGTCGCGACTAGGGACATTCAGATTTTTTGCATCCCCCCGTGTCTTTTTTTTCCGTTGAGTAGGATTCCGAGGTTCTCACCGTCTCTGACGACTTTCCTGTGCTTTCTTTCTGCTGAACTTGCCCCCAACCCAGAAGAAGTACACGGCGTGACTCCCTACGCAAGCGGAATGCGTCTTCCCTTGTTCCCCTCATGCCGTTTGACACATCCCGGTCCCCCTCGTTTCCTACAAAACACTTCCTCAAGTCCCAAGCCAATGTGCGGAGATTTGGCACCCAAGGCGCTCCGTATTGGACCCGGCCAATGCCTTTCCCTTTGAGCATTTGGTTCCAACGACGATGACCAACCTGTGAGTTTTTCAACCCTAGAATAACGTCTTCCCCTCTCTCATCGTCCCTTGGCCTATTATCCCGCTTAATCATTTCTGACCGTATTACGTGAGCTCCAAGTCTCAGGCTGGGAGATTTTGCTGTTGCGTGTTTTGAGGTCCCTCGCCAAGGGGTTCCTCCGTATAAGCCCCTGAAGTCTCACATATTTCCTGTTACGACGATACCTGACTTTCTTAGTTGTTGATGTTTTTTATAAACCTTCTCCAAGGTCTGTCTGGTCTAACCATCGTCCCTCTTTCAGCGTGAGACACCAGCCACGAAAATCCTTATCTCTTTTTTTTCTGTAACCCCGAAAGACTAAAATTGAAGCTGTTCTCTCTGGAGGCGTCCCTGACCGTGAACCATACGGTCAACTTGACTCCCTCTGTTCGTACTCCGCAACAGTGTGTTTTTCAGTCCCCTTTCTTCCCTGGCATAGTTCAGCTCCTCGGCAGCCCACTAAACTTGTCGAGCTTTGCTATTCATTCCACCTCGTTCTCTAAAGGAACCCTCCATCGCTTCATACAGCCGTAGTTTCGTCCATCTGACGGCTACCCCTGTTCTTATCGATCGGGTTCCAAGCTGTCGAGGCTTCCCGTTTTCCGTCTGTTGAGCGCCCACTCTCATTTGGGCGTTATGGAAACTTTTCCCAGATAGTCTCATAGATTCTCGGACTAATCCGCGGCGGTCCCCGGTTTCTGCTTGATGGAATAGTGTGTCGCTGCATTACTCCCCTTGGAATGATCCCTTTTCAGATTCCCTCCCTGATGTGCGTCCCCCCCTCGATTGAGCTCTTCCTTCATGGGTTTGCTTTTTAGCCC
>Ga0179593_1307085_pt1 | contig 10431 bp, 17 predicted proteins | sample CZODoug2_1_08_16_FD_185931 | JGI IMG/M metagenome (GOLD analysis project Ga0179593, IMG submission 185931) | Vadose zone soil fungal communities from Angelo Coast Range Reserve, California, USA - CZODoug2_1_08_16fungal (PacBio error correction) | ecosystem: Environmental > Terrestrial > Soil >... | reverse complement strand
TCCTTTCCCCGGGTGTTTTTTTTCGGGGGGACGAGCGCATTTCTTTCCGCAAAGTTTCCCGGTGCCGAATTGTATTCGCTGAATTACAGCCTGAGTCTCTCGGCAGGGTCCCGCTTATTTCGATGCTTCTGCGGAACGCCTCGGATGAGTTTAGTCGGCGCGCTGATCTTTTCTTTCCCCTACAGGAGCGAGAAGACAGCGCGGCCTGAACCGAGTCCGCGTTGATCAACGCCCGCCTATTTCTCTCGTTTTGCCTCTTTCCGAGTCGGCACGCTACCTCCTTTTTGACGCCCTGATAAAGAAGGTGCGCGGGCGGTTCTTTTGAGCTCTACACGATTTTGGACTTTCGCAGTGGGGTTCGGGGTTTCTCCCGCACCGGGCCTTTTTGCGCGCCCGTTTCAGGTCGTGCTCCTGGCCGACTCCGACGTTTTTCATTGTGCCAGCCACTTCTGGCACCCCTGCCCGTATCAGCGCACTTTTATGACCGCATGCCCCGCTTCCCACAATATGGTGGGTGTTTATGAAGCTTGCGGCTCTCCTCTGCAAGTTTTCTATACGAAGATCTTTCGGTTCTCCGTACCCCATTCGTCCTTTTTTTTCTAACGCCCAACAGCGCCCCATGCGAACTTCGCCCGTCTACGTTCGCTCGCCGCCCTGAACTAAAACAAGGCTCTTCCCCCTAAAGACCCCCCGAATGCAGGCACCTTGCCGGTTGGCATCCGCGCCCCAGAAACTCGGGCCTTCTTCACCAGGAGTGATGTATGTGAGGCCTCGGAAGGAATCGACCACAACCTGAGGGAGAGCACGCGGCCTTTCCAAATAAAATCCTCCCCCACCAGTGGTATTGAGATTTGACCGTAACTCCGAGCTGCCATGACACCCAGAAGGAACCTTAAGATGGACACAGTTCCTCATCCGAAGATAGAGTTTCTGGTCCCTTAGATAATCTAGTCTCTCTATGGAGTGGTTAGTTCTTCTTTTCCTCCCTGCCAGGGGGGTGAAAACACCAAATCCCGTTCCTTCGATATAAGAAGATTTCTCTTGACTCCATTGATTTAAATTAATGTAGGAGAAGGACATTCCCCGCTTAAATAATGATCATCGGAGAGTACGGTTCTTTAAGAAGTTTTCCCACTTCTTTGGTTAAAGTCTCTTTATGCTGATGCCCGCCCCATCTCAGCGAATCACAGAGAGTCAACACCCCGATGCCTTATTGAATCCCTTTGGCTTTTCATTAGCGCCCTTGCTGATGGATTCCACCATATTCGTGTCCGACCTTGCCTATCGGGAGTCCTCGGAGTACATTCCCACGCTCTCTCTTTATCAGCGATCGTACACCCTTCTCAAATCGGAGTTCTCCAAGTGCTTCTACCGGGCTCATGCCATTTCATGTGCTCTGCAAAACCACATTCTCATATTCGCGCCTTCGGCGGAGAGATTCTTCACTCCAGCGGCGAAGATCACAGGTACCAGTTCCTGGGCCTCATAGATAGCTTTTCATTTTTGCATTTTTCACGCCGCCGTCTCGCTCCCCCAGATTTTCGATGACCTTTACCTCGCCTACAGATGCAATCCTCTCAACGTTTGCGTAGTTACCCAGGTATTTTGCTTAGCTTGTGAATTCCCAACTGAAAAGAGCCTGGAATGTAGGAACTCCATCCTGAGTGGGAGTGCCCACCCCTTGCGGCGTGCATGTCAGAGAGCGATACTGCTCGAAATAGCGTCTAACCCCGTGTCTTTGCCCGAGCTTTTCCCCTCAGTGTTCCTCTATCGCCGATCTTCTGCCTTGCTTCAGCATCTTACAGCGCCTTGATTGATGTTAGATCGCTGCTCGTACTTTCGCGCATGAGAGACCTTTCTGATTAAGGAGAAACGCATGTGTTGCTTCCCCTTCCCTCCGCGCTGTCCTCCTCCACCTCACTGTGGTCCCCCTGCGAGTCATTGTTATTGATATTGGAAGCAGAAAGACATCAGGAAGAGAAAGTAAAGCTGACGACCCCCCCTCAACACTCATCCAGACCACATCACCCCCCCCTCTCTGTTTACTCCCCTCGTGTTCCCACCCTCGCTTTTCCTCCTCGTCTCTCCTTCCTTCATACCCTACCCCCCTATTTTGCTTTGGGTGCCTCAACTCACCCTCCTCGAGCAATGTCTTGCAACCTCCTGTCTGGACGCCATCATATTCCCCCCATTTCCTCGGCACAGCCTGTTCGGTGAAGTGTTTTCCCACCCCCCCCATTTGCATCTCCATTTTTCTCCTCTCCCTTGCTTTGATTCTCCGCGCACCCTTTTGCCACACCATTCTCTCCGGACTCGCCTATGCTCCCTCGTTCTGGCTTCATACTTCCATGTCCGCTTCGCCCGCCGAGTTGTCCGACATTGGTGCTGGCGTAAGCACGATTTCTCCCTCCCCCCAGTAGCTCTATTCGCCCTAGTGCGGAATCAACCGCCGCCCTCGCACTTAGACCCCCCCGCTTGGTCCTCGCCTCCCTACCCGGGTACGTCCTTACTCTACACTGTTTCCTCTTATCTCTCCTCACTCCCAACTCTCCTTCACCCCCCCTTCTGTCTAACCTTACCCCCCTACAATCCTGCGCCCCCCCCAACCATCCCCCCCCCCTACCCCTCCCCTCTCACTTACGCCGCCTGCGTAGATAGCCCCCCAACGTGCATTCTATTTCTATCCCCCCCCCACTCCTCACGACCCGTATTTGTTGCCTCCCCTCCCTTATGCTTCCCCTCTAACCCCACCCACAACCCACTTCCCTCGGGGAAGCCGTAGTCCGTGCGCACCCAGTATTTCCAGGATGGAATTCTCAGGGTTCCTCTTCCCGCCCCCCTCGCGTCCTCTTATGACCGACATCTATAGTTCCTTTCCAGTTTCCCCACCCCCCCGCTCCTGCATCCCTGGCCACCCACCCCCCCCTTTCCATCCCTCCACATTCGTACGCAGAATTCCCCTTCCCCGTCCTCCCTCGTCGTTTTTGTTTCCCATCCGCTTTTTATAACTAATTCTTGCTTTCCCTCCCTCCCCCTACGTTACACCCCCGCACATCCATTCCCCCCAAAGCCTTCCCCCCCTCCTTCCCCCTCTTGCCACCCCCCCCGTCTTTTTTCTCCTTCTCCCTGCACCTTCCTGCCACTTCCTCCGCCCCTATACTTCAGCTGACCTCTCCGGTCTTCGATCTCGCTTCACACCGCCACTCTCCCAACCCACTACCCCCCTATCCCTTACACCCCGTGCCACCTCCATCCTCACTTCCCCGCCCCACTTCTCACGCCCCCCCTTATTTGCCCCCCCCCCTCCTCTTCTGTACTCCCCCCTTCCCATAACCCCATTTAGCGCAGACCCCCCCACTCCCATCCTTCCCCATACCTCCCTTTCACCCCATTACTCTTCCCCCGATTCCACCATCCCTTTCAAAGCCCCCCCTCGCCCGCATCCCCATCTAGCGTAATCCCTCGATCTCACACCTCCCTCCTTTTACTTCTGGCCTTTCATCCACCCCCCCCCCTCGCCGCGTACACCCTTGGCCACATATCGATCCAATGTGGCTTTGCTAACCCCCTCCTGTCAGAACTTCCCCCGCCATCGCCTATGGCGAAAGCGACTCGGTCGCTTCTGGATATGAGTACACGATGCGAAAGGCCGGATGGCCCCCTTGTAGGCTAGCGCTGGCCATCGGCAGGGTCTTGGTGACGATGGCGGATAACGAGGGAAGCCGTGTAGGTAAATGGTAATGAGGGGTACGCAGGGCTTGACAGGGGAAGGAAGCGTAGGGAACGGAGGAAAGAAGTAGAAAGGCACCTCTTATCTTCTCACGCTCCCCACCTCTCATTATTCACTCTCTCGCTCCTTGACCTCCCTCCCCCCCCTCCCCACGCCGTTCTCTCCCCCCTCTCTTCTCTTATAACTCCCATCTCAACTAAAAACCTCCGTTCACCCATTTCCCCTCCTCGTCCCCCCTTTCTCCTACCTCTCATTACCCCCATCACCCCCCCCCTCCCACTTTTCCCCTCTCCCATCTCCCCACCTCTCGCCCACGCCGTGATGTCCCCGCATTCTCCGCTCTACCACACTATCACCGGTCCCCTCCCTCCCGACCCCGCCCCCTATTACCAATGTGATTCCTCCTCCGCCCCCCCTCTCCTCCCCGACCCTCTCTCCCGCTCCCCCAAACACTCTTGACCCATCCCCCACGCCCTCGCTTACCCTCGCATCTCTCGCGCACACCTCCTTTCTTTCATCACCGCTCACACCTTCTCACCTCACCACTCCCCTTCACGACCACTCCCCAACCGGGCCACATCCGCAGCCCCCGTCTACCCCCCCCCCATTTCTTCGGTCCCAACACTTCCTCCTCCCCCCCTCACTACCCCGTCCACCTCACCCACCGACGCCCCTCACTTCCCCTCAAACGCAACCCCCCCCCTCCCCCCTCGCCCACCCTCCCCCCCCATTTGCCCTCTCTCCCGCCTCCATCCTCCCCCCCTCTCCTCTAATCCCTCCTTCTTCCCCCTCCCATCCTCCCCTCCCTCCGACGCCTCATCCTACCGCCCACCAGCTCCCACGTTACCCCCTGCCGGGCCGCGTCCCCTTCTTGCTTCTCTCCCTCACTCCATTTACCAGCTCTACCTTTGAACCCCCTTCCCCTTGCCCCATATCATACACCCTCCCACCAACCCCCACTCCCGCCCCCACTGACAGCAAATCCGCCCCTCCTCCCGATTTACCCCCCCCTTTACCCACCTGCAACCTCCGTACTCCCATCCCTACCCTCCATCCTCCCCCCCATTTCCCCCACCCCCCCATTCCCCCCCACCCCTACCTCGACTCTCCTCTCTTCTCGGCCCCACACACCCCCTGCTTTGTCCTCCGTTGCCCTCTTAACCCTTGCCCTGTTTCCCCTCGCACTCTCCTTCCCTTCCCGTTTCCTCTTCCCTCCATCAACTACGACTCATGCTCTTCCCATCCCCCCCCCCCCCTTGCCTTGCTCTTCTCAATACCCCCCCTTCGCACTTTTTCTCCACCGTCCCCTCCTCCCCTCGTCTGCTGCCCCTTCTCGCCTACCTTGTGCCCCCCCCCCCCCCCCTATTCATTTCATCGCTCTCCCCTAACACACACTCCCCCGCCTCACTACCGTCATCCCTCAGCTCCCTTCTCTGCTACCCAACCCCCCACCTACACCCCCCGCACACTTCCTCTCACTCTAATTTCCCGCCAGTCTCCCCTCCCCTTGGCTTTCTTCCCCCTTACCTCACACGTACCCCCTCTCCTGGACGAAAGAACCCGACGACTAGCGGAATGCACGACCATTCGCACTACCCACCCAGCTAGCCTCTACCTTAATCGAGACCATACTGTCGTCCCGGTTATCGATCTTTGTGTCCTAAGAACACCGTGTTTTGTTTGCTACCTCCTCTCCCCCTCTCCTTCCGCCCTTTTAGCGGCCCTGAACGCCAGCTCTCTTATTGCTAAGTTATAAACCGATGAGGTCTGCTGATCTACTCTACCCATAAGCTGGGTACATGGGCTGTCTGTTCCCTGCCCGAGTGAATACCCTTCTCCTCTCTAGAGTTTCCTTCTTCTTCCATCCCTCTTCCTTGTCTGCCGTGCTACCATTCTAAAACGTCATTCCCCCCCTCCCGTTTTTTAGTTTCTTTCCTTCCAAATGCTCGTACTCCCTCTCCTTTTAGAATCCTTCTTCACGCGATCTTGATGTCGCTTCCTCTCGGGTATCTTCACTCCCACAAAACTAGGGCTCCTGAAGGCGACCCTGACAGAGCTAGGATACTCCGTAATCCTCTTCCTTTTCTCTTGACAAATCCCTCCCGGCTGCCCCTGTCGACCTTATGCCTACCTGACCCCCCTACCTTCGACTCTTCCCTCACTGCCCTGACCCCCCCTCTATTTTATCCTTTTGTTTTCGTACCTCTGTCCCCCCTATTCCTGAGTACGCTCTCCCGAAATTGAACAGCGAAACTTTTTTTCCTCTCCACCCCCCTCCCCTTGAGTTCCCCTTCCACCGGTGACCCTCTGTTTTTTGTAATTATATCACCCCGTCTCAGAGAACCCACTTTCTCTCAGGTCCATACCCCCCCCCCCTCTTTGCGATCAGATGCTCTGTTATCCTCCCCCGGATCTCTCCTCCAAAATCCCCTCTTAACTCTTTTTTTAGCCTGAGCTCTTTGGAACTGCTTCTCCCCCCTTAGCCTTCCTGCCCCCCCATACAGATTCCCCCTTGGATATGTTCCCTCTATTTGACAGCAGTCTAGAACGCCCAGGCCCCCTCCCGTCAATACTTCATGGTTTTCCTGACGATCGTCACAGCCGATGACCGTTCTCAATTTCCCCTCAGTCCCCTGTACAAAGGTCCCAAGCTTTCCTCTTTTTCCCCCCTTTTTTTTCCCCGATAGGCCCCCCGACAAAGACGACCTGTCTTCATCCCAACCTTTTCCCTCCGCCTTCCCCGTCCCTTTCTCCCCCTCCCCCTGCTTTCCCTGCCCCCCGCCCTTCCCCCCCTGTTGCGCCCCCTCCGGAGGCCACTCCTTCAGATTCCCTTATAGGCAGTATTTTTTCCTAGCTGGTTGTCCTTCCCGTTCTTTGGCCGTCTTAAGAAAAGCCATTCGCCTTTCTATGCCCCCCTCCCTTGATGGGGATAGGCTTGTTCCCTCCCCCTCCTCCCGATGATGGAGGACATGATGGAGGGTCTTTATGCTGATGAGAAGTTTCAGACCTTTTTTCTGACTTCCCCCCCCCCTGCAAATTTTAGTAGTCCTCTTCTCTAGAGGTATTTTTACGCCCCCCCGGGATAATGTTTCTCCTTGAGACCTCCGTTCCCACTTTTTTCTGATCACCCTCCTCTATTCTATCTCATCTCGGGACACCTTCCTATCCAGGTTTAGATGAGCTAGGATTCTTTTCAAGCTTCAGTGGACCGGCGCCTGGTACATTTTTCTATCTCTTGCTCCCCCCGCCCCCCCTCTCCAAGTAAAAGGTTCTTTTTTAGATGAGGAGTCTTGCATTCCTACGTATCCCCCCTTCCTCCCTCAATCCCTGATTTTACGGGTTTTTGTGGATTTGTATCATCATTGCCGAGAGAGCATCGTCCTTCCAATCCTCTCACTCCTTCTTAAAAGAGTGTCCTGTTTCCTCTTCATTCTCCCTTCACCCGGTGCTTGAATTTACTTGTTCCTTTTTTATTCAGTACGCTTTTTTTCTATGTCTCCGCTTCCCTCTCGAAGATCGCTCCAGTGTCCTTTATTCATGCCCTCTTTTTTTGGTGGTCATTTCCTTGCAACCCCCAACCCCTTACCTTAAAATACCCCTTAGATGATCTCTCTCATGCTCCCATCGCAAGTCCCTCCTTTCCAAACACCCCCCCAATATTTTGACTCTTCCTTTTCCTGTCCCCCCATGCTCTTTTGAGTCTTTATTTGGTTATCACCTTGACCCCTTTCTTCGGAAATCCAAACTTTAGTTATCCCCCACGTCTCCCTCAATGAAGTTGTTCTCTCTCCCCTCTCTTTTGTCCGGGGTACTAAAAACCCCCCCAGCACCCCCCCTCCCCGAGACCCCCCCCCCCTTTCCCCCCCCCAACACTCTTTTTTTCACCCCTTTCCCCGAACCCCTCCCCGAGTTCCATGACGTGCCTTTCTAATAAACTATTACCCCGGTAGTTTACTTCCCGCGACCGGCCCTCCAAAGTCCTCTTCTCTCATAGAGGCTTTTAAATGTCCCAGAGGACCTTCAGCAGCCCTCCTTCCGGACGCTATTATTTTCGACAAGGGAGGCCCGGCCCCCCCGTCCCAGTTCCTACTTTTCAATGCATCCCGACAGCCCTTTTAGCCACCAACATCCCTCCTCTACTTGAATCCTAGTCCCGCGACTGAGTCCCTTCCTTCCTTTCCTTCATCCCCCCTTTTAACCTCTTTTGACTCGGTATCCTCCTTCCCCTAATCTCGGGCTCATATATTTTTTTTTTTTACATAATACCTAAGTTGTTTTTTGTCGAGAGATGCGACCCCCGCTTCTTCCCCCCCATCCCCTACTCCCTTTCTTTTCTACTGTTGTATTCGTATGACTCCCACCCACCTGCTCTTGGATGCCTAATGTCCCCCTGTCTCCGTAAGTCCGCATTTTCGGAAGGTCTGTTTTACTTGACCTCTCCCTTTCTAGTCCTCCTTTCTGATTCCTTGAAGAAGCCAGGGTCTCTCTCCCCTCATTCCTTAATGCCAGCTGAGTAAGCTCAATTGTCTGCCCAGAAGATCTTACAGAATATTACCCGGTTCTTCCTCGAAGGTCTTTTCCCTCGCAATTCCCCCCTAGGTGATTCCCTGAGATCCAAGCCTGCCCCCAGCTTTCTTTTCTTTTCCGTAGCTCACCACTATGTTTTTTTCTTGGTTGGCCCTTTGCCGGGTTAGGGTTTCGTCGACTACCGGATATCGCCCTCATCCCCCCTTAAAGGTTCTCTCTCCCCCTGGCGCCCCTCAGTTTCTTGACCCTCCGACAAGTTTCCCACAACTCCCCCCCGATTACAGTAGACCCCTTCTAACGCCTTCCCCCTAGTACTCCTCAACCATTTTTTTCTATCTGTGATGACCTTCATTTCAGGCTAAGCCGATTCCTTGTCGTGTCCCTTCCCAATTGTTCCCACTAACTCCCAAAAGGTCGAAGACCTGCTCCCAGTCCGCTATAGGTAATCCCCTCTCAACGAAGTCTCCACAACGCGATGTCCCCTCACCTCCCCTCCTCCCGAAACTTTTGACGTGAGAAAGTCCCTATTCCCCACCTACATCGGCAGCGCTTCTCTTTTCTGTTCCGTCTCCTTCGACTATAAGGCATCTCTTTCAACTACCAGACTTAGGGATCCCCCTCTCCCTTACGGAACCCAAAATTCATCCTCGTCCCCCCCGTTACTTCTGAAGTCTCACTAAGCGCTGCGCAGTCCCCGTTAATCTCCGTTCCCCCTTGAAATGTTTCCCCCCCCCGAATTTCCCTTATCCTCCTCCAGTGATAGATCTTTCTGTAACTGCGCTACCTCATCCCCAGATTTGTCTAACCTATAAGCTCCTTAGTACGTGTCTCCCCCCCTTAGAGATAAGTTCTGATCTCTGATCCCCCGTTCCCAACTTCCCCTTTTTGAAAGGAGAACCCCTCCCTGCTGCTTCCCCTGTAGCCCATCCCCCTGACCCTCCCCTTTCATCATGCGTTTCCCCTGCAGTTCTCTGAATAAGAGACCAATATCGTTTTTTATGTGAGTCCCGGACTCCTTTTCTTCTCATGCACCTCCTTCCCATCCCACCAAGCGTTAACCCTGAAGACGAGAGATCTGCCTCTTGCCTCCCCCCTTTTTCTGAGCCCTTTCTAGGAGTAAACTCCCCCGACTGAGGGCTACCCCCCCCTTTTTTTCCTGAGTTGCTTCTTTTTTCCGTCCGACCCTTCTTTCGTTCTTTTTTCTCTCCTATATCCCCCAAGTACTTCCCAAAAACGTCCCTTAATCCATTTGAGTGTACGGTCCTCTTCCCTTCCCTCGATGCTCTCCTTTTCTTGCCAAACCCAGCACCCCCCCCTTTCCCCTCTTGCAGGAGCGTCTATTTTACCCCCCCTCCCCCGTGGAACTAACTCATCAACAGTTCCCCCCTTTCATTTCTCTTTTTTATCCTCCTAATCTCCGATCTGAACTTCCCCCTTCTCTCCTATCGACACCTTTTCTGAGACTTATGTCCTCTGCCCAGAGCTCCCGCTTACCATTTCTTCCTGCTCCCCCAGTGGTGGTAGTCTCCTTGCCCCCCATTTTCATGATTCGTAGTGGCCCTCTTTTTTCGTACCATGCCAAAGCTCCACTTGTAAGGTAGCCCCCCCCTTCTCCTTCTTTTGGGACCAGTCCACCTCCCCTGCTTTCTTTTTCTCCTAGTAATAAGGCTTTTCCTCGATGTCATCCCCCACTTAGAAGAGAGGTTTCGCATTCTGCTATCTCTTCTACGTATTTCCCACCCTTTGATCTCCCCCTCAGCTACAGCGCGTTTTCGGTAATTATAGATACCTCGTTACTAGCCCCTTCTCCTCGTCTCCTATTCCTCCCTCTGGGTGTTTGCTTCCCCCCCATCCCCCTCGAGGCTGCTCCCCAGAAAGATTTCTCTTCCTCCTGGTTCCTCCCCTCCTCGCCTCTTTTTTTGTCCTATTTTACAGCTTTTCCACATTGAGGAATCATTTTCGCAATCAATGTCACTCCAACCCTCCCTTCTAGACTCCCCCCCCCAAGTCAGCTTCACACCCTGGTTGCTTCCAATGCCTTTCCTTTGTAAAAACCCCCTGAACGGGCAAATCTGTCTTTTTCCTCTCGCATAAGCCCCACTCTGTCATCCTTCTCAGAAAGCTACTCTTCTAGTTTAATGAATCCTTCCAACCTCGGCCTTCTCGTGGACTAT
>Ga0179593_1282309_pt1 | contig 10431 bp, 10 predicted proteins | sample CZODoug2_1_08_16_FD_185931 | JGI IMG/M metagenome (GOLD analysis project Ga0179593, IMG submission 185931) | Vadose zone soil fungal communities from Angelo Coast Range Reserve, California, USA - CZODoug2_1_08_16fungal (PacBio error correction) | ecosystem: Environmental > Terrestrial > Soil >... | reverse complement strand
GTCATTTGGGATCGGTTCGGGCACAATTTTTTTCCCCCCTTTTAGTCCAGATAGGCTTTTTTTTTTATGCATATGCCTTGATTCCCAAGTCTTTTCTTTTTTTTTTCAAAAGTTCTTTTCTCCCACCTTTGTCGTTATTCCTTGGCGCATGCTGTCAGAGACGTTCCCCATCGGTACCCAAAAACCTCCGTCTCTAACTTTCCTACACTCACTCAAGGTTGTAGAGATTCCTGATAATCTTCCCTTTCTTTTAGGACTTTTTTCCTCTTTGCGCATGCTCCCGCTTGCGAAATACTGCCCACGACCACATTTAAACTACCCATTTCCATAATATAACCCCTTGTCTGCCCGTTCTTCAGCTGCTGAGTCGGTTTAACATTCTCGCCGCAGGGCTGGGACACTCCCCCCTGTGGACACTCAGCCTCCAAGGAACAATATATTTTCTTATGACCCCCCACATATGGGACAGCAGCTTTCTTCTTGCCTTCTTTCAGAGTTGCCCCCACCCCCCAGCGTTCAGTACACGAATCCTCTCTTTGGTTATTAAGCTCCCCTCCCCACGTCGCTTCTTCCGCCCCAATGCCCCCAATCGTCCGCCGATGCCCTTTCCATTTTCTGGTATTGGAAACCATCACTTGCCACACGCTCTTTCCCCTTTGCAATCCATGTTTATTGGGTTTACCTTTGACCGACGCCCCCATTGCAAGCTTTTCTCCTTTTGAGCCCCCTTGGCTGACTTATAAAAAAGTTCCATGCGGTCCTCAACAGTTCTTTGCTCTTCGTTCCACAACCACTTCTCCCCACTCTTGTTTTCAACCAGGACTCTTCTTATTTTCTTTTTCCCACGTCCTCTGGCTGGGTGGGCGCGAAGATCCAAATGTTTATCCTGCCCGTGCCGCTCTCAATGCAATACCCTGTTTGATCCTTTCTCACTCCATTGCCTTTCGCAGTCCTTGTCTTATTTCGATGTTATCAGACACATGGCTTTGCGGCTGGGCCAGAGATGAACCGATCTACTCGCCTCCGAATCCTTCTCCCTCATTTTTTTCTTTTTTTAGCTCGGATCATCTCCCGCCTTCCTCGAACCTTTTCTTTTTTTGTGTTCTCGTCCCACTGTCGGTGTGACCTTTTTCCTAGAAAAACCGCACAAATAGTCTCGCTTGCGGCGATTACTGGCAGAGGCGATTACTGTTCTCCCCCGTCAAAGGTTACACTTCTTCACCTTCCCGGACACGCGGCACCCGGGCGGCTTTTTTGCAACGTTGACGACATCCGGGTTCGCGTCACCTCTTTCACTTCTGCGTTACATATTCAATTGAACGCTTAATCGCGACTTTCTGTCTCAGGCCCCCTTTGATTCGCAAACGCATTTTCTTTCTTCTCTTTCGGAATGGTTCAGGCCTCACACATCGTCAGGTCAGATTACCCCGGCATCTTCTTACAGGCTTCCCTGACGCATGGCACCCTCTGAAACCCCGGTGTTGTTGGTGGACCCGCTGGCATCCTTTGATGGGGCCCATAACATGAAACAGTTATTTTCCCGTTGCCATTAAGGTCCTTTATTTCCCCGCTCACGGTGATTTCGCACCTGGCCTTTCATTGCGAGTCAAGTCCGCGTCCTTTTCCATTCAGCAGGACCCCTGCCATGATTGACTTCCTTAACACCACCTAAACTTTCCCCCCATTGAAGTCAGAGGAGAAATCCGGTCGTCTCCCTTCCCCGCTCCCCCCGGTTTTCTCTTTACTTTTCCTTCATATCTTTTCATGGCACCTCAGACGACCTTCATTTGGGTTTTTCCATCCAGTTTCCTAGGGTCATTCACATTTATCGCTTGAGCTTCCTCCGAAATAATTTCGCCGACTCTAGTTTTTTCCCTATCTCTTTTCCCCCTTGTTTCTTGCTTTTTTCAGGCAGGCCATAGCTTGTAATCCTTTCCTTGACCTCAATCAATTCCGTCTTTTTTTTTTTCGGCATCCGCTTTATCATGAATATTTCTTGATCGCCATTATTCATTCGAATGATGGCTTTGTTTACGTTTCGACTCCTGTCTTTGACGCTCGGCGCGCCCTCGTAAAGTTCTGTTCGAATTCTAGCTTCTTGTCGCTCAGTGCACGGCGGACATAGGGCTAACGAGACCATTTTCTTGGTGGGGGGGGGGGGGGTAACTTTCTGTAATTTTCTTTTTCCCGTTAACCTCACCGTTTCCCAAGCCTAGGGAACACTTTTCCAACTTAACTCCCCCTGCGCTATTTTTCCTTTGGCTTTGTAAGGCTGAAGTGCCAAATGCGAATTAAGGATACCGGTGCTGCCCCGCTTCCCTCATTCTCAGACTCAGCGGACGCCTTTTCTGGGAACTTTTTTTTTGAATTTTCGTCCCCTACCCCGTACACTCCCAACCGCTGTGTTTCGGGTTATTCTTGAGCCTTTTTCTTTTTCGGGTTACGAACTGGCAGTAAAAGACTTGATGAGCTCTCCTGACCCGCGTTCACGGATAATCCCCCCCAATCAGGTGCAACCTCTGGCCCCCTCCCCTAGTATTGCGAAATCGCGTGGTTTGGTCACTTTTCGATTTCTCAGTATGGTTCGCGCCTTTTTCTTCTACAAATTTGAATGTCCGCCGTGGTTAAGGTCTTTTCAAGGATCTCTTCGCACTCTGTGCTCTGGCAAAGATGCGACAGAAGTTCCGGTCCACGCTATCTGCTAACTTTTCTCCACCGGCGGCGCCGGACGTCCAAGCGCGTTTGACATCTTTCCCCCAGTCGAGGTCCTTTAGCGGCCCAACAGAATTTTCCCTATGTTTCTTTTTTCCCCCAGATTTTACTTCCTAGATATTTCAACTTAGCAGACCTCTGAATTCCCGTAAAGGAACGTTTGGCCCCGCCTGAAGCTTTTTCAGCATTCCACCCGCACCCCCCCCCCTCAATCGTGGCACCCGCCTCCTTCAGCCCAAAAAGATTTCTGAAGCCTCCCTTTATGCGTTCTCTCCCAATCTCAGGACCCCACAGCGACACCGGACAAATCATGGAAAATTCCATCATTCGATTCCGTCTGTCACAGCCAGCTCTGACGCAGATTTTTTTTATTCGACAAGAGTAGTAACGTCCCCCCGCTGCCGTCTTTAGCTCGGCATTTCCTGTTCACTGTCTCGCTTCTTCCCTTTTTGAAATTTTAGTGTCTTCTTTACGTCCTCAGGCCTTATGCACTGCGCCTCGCAATAGGAGTTCTGCAATCTTTTTTTTTTTTCCCATATCACTTTCCGCTTTTCCTTTCCATACGATCCGTCTTTCGTTGCACCTCTCTTTTCGATCCTTATCACTCGTCAGCGCGTCCTCACCACCAGACCCCACGTTTCTCCTCGACACGCCAGCACCTGTCCTTCCCTTCACGGTGTTGCTGAACTACTACTAAAGTTGCGCCTGACTCGCTCCCTCTGTCGATGCTAATTCGAAAACTTCCCCCCACCTCACCTACCCTTTCTTTGACGACTTTTCTAATCGTTCCGTTGTCCCGTATATTCCCTCCTCACTTTTTTCCTTTCACTACGCCTTTTTTAGTTGCGAACCGGAATTTTTCATGTTTTTTGCAACCCATCCCCCTTTTCCTCCTCTTGCCCGTGGCGCCTTTTTTAACCCTTTGCTACGGTTTTTTTTGCCATATCTTGACGACCTTTTTTCCGTCTCTTCTCTGCGCAAGTCTTCAGACACCTGTCGTTTGTTTCAGTCGTTGATCCCTCACCTTTCGTCTACGAGAAACGCTTCCCCGACCCCACATTTCCCGGCTCTCAGTCCTGCAGACATTAGCGCGTGAGTTCTCAATAGACTAATCCCCCGCTACCCACCTTGTACGCATCCCCCAGGCTTTGACTACCTGGCGTAGAACAATTTCGTTGCCCGAATCTTTTTACCGACCGACGATTTCCAATTCACATTGGTACCCAGTCCGTGTTGAGGCCTGAACCCATCCAGATGTTTTTCCCGACCTAACCTCCAGGGCCTTGTCGAAATAGAACAACAGGTTCGCTGCACGTTCTTTTTCCTTTCCCGTCACCCTTTTGCGTAGAACCCCTCCCCATGCGCTTTTTGCCAGTTGGTGTTACAGACATTTTCATCTCCTTGTGTCTCACGAGGCTCCCGTTCGTGTCGAATTCATTTGTCACCCTTTCCTCTTCCCCTCACATGTTTTTATGGCCTCCCTTATTCTGGCTCCCGCGTGCCTGTCCTCACTCTTGCCAAGCTCTTTTGCTGCTTTTTCGGTCCAGGGGGCCCAAGCCAACCCCTCTCGGCGGCTTCGGCTTTCGTCTCTCTTTTTTCCCCCTCCATCTTTCTTCACTCCTTATTTTTTCAGTTTTGACTTCGATCGTTTCTGTCCGTTTTTTTTGATGCCACCTCCGAATTCGTGGGTCCGCCGGGGTTACGTTACAAAGCTCTGCCCTCTGCCCCCCCCCTCATTCTAGTGCACAGTTTTTACCCAAATGTGTTTTTTTTACATTTTTGGTCACGTTTAGTTCCGTGGGCACAGGTCACTTTTTCTGTCCCCCGCATTCAGGCGGTGACTTTAATTTTTTTTAGTATGCTTTTATGCCCGTTCGTCCCTTTTTTCCTTTATGGGACCTTTTTCTTAGCCGGTTTTGTTCTCGAATCAAGTTTATGTGCGCCCTCCGACCCTTTCTCCCGTCGGTACCTCCCCACCCCAATCCCATTCCATAACCCCTCTCTCTACACCCTCCCTTTTGTGGTCGATCTCTGAACTGACCGGGTACGGTTTTTTTGATTCACGAATTTAGTCAGGCTTCTTTTTCTCCCTCAGGCTGCCCTTTCATTGCCCCACGACAAACGGCAAACTTCACCAAATCCCCCCCCACTTCAAAAGGCGCCTTTACGGCCGCGCTAAGTTCGGTTAGTGAGCGGGTTGGCGTCCACCTGTGTCCCTTGCCTTCCCCCCACGGCCCAATTTGTATTCCCCCCCCATATTGTTCCCCGAGATTATTTTTTTTACCATTTATTTTTGGAACCCCACTTTTTTACCGACATTCTAGGTCTCACATCATCCGAGCTCAATTCCCCGCCTCATACCTGAAAATCGGCGGCATCTGCCCGCCGCGAGTGTAGTCCACTACTGACGACACTCTTTCCACCCGGTTCCGAATCTTCATTTTCTTTACTGTGGTCGGGACCCTTTTTTTTTCAGACTCCCTTTTTCCCCCTTCCCATCTTCTTCACGATTTTTCGTAATCTTACTGCCATGCAAAAAGTTCTGCGCCTGGTTACATCACCTCTTTTACAGTTTTCTCGAGGCTTACCCCCAAAATTTCACTTCTGAAAAACGGACCCCCCCTTCCTCTGACATCGCTCTGCAACCCCCCGAAAGGCCCACTTGGGGCTGCTGGTGGAAGGGACGGCACACCTCTTTTTTTATCCTTCCCGTTTGCCCCCTCTCCTACGCCCTGCCTTTTGTGTTGAGTAAGTCGCTCTTTGTTCGGTTAAAGTCATATCTTTCGCCTATCATCAAGTTGTCTCCTGGTGCCGAGAGTAACCCGGAAGGTCCCATCAGGACTGCCCCTTATTGGTGCATCTATCATGTTGTCAGCTTAAGAAAGCTCCCATACTAACGACGATCAATTGTTAATAAAGATTGAGGAAGGACCATAAGCTTACTCTGGGTGTGGAATTCCCCCCTGAAGATCACTTTTCCTTCTCATCTCTTCGCTCTTGCCGTACCCTCTCCACCCCGCCTATCCCTCACCCCTCACACCCATAACCCCAAAGTGCCCGCTACGTTTACCGAGACCTACCCTATTTATTAGTGCTATCAACTCTCGTTCCAACTGCATCTAGAAATTCATCTCACCTACCCGCTATCTCTCGAATTCCTCATGTCTTACACACCCATTCCCCTTCAGGCTAACCTTGGCCCCTAGACAGACGGCTAGGGTCTACAGACACCGCCACATTTCCATGCTTGCGTTTTCGACATACAGACTTCAGTACCCTTTCCGCAATTTCGGCACACGCCCAATCACTGGATGGTTGGGTAGGTTGACCCCACCAGGACCTCTGAACACTCCGATGCTCTGACTCCCCCTCCTTCACGTCACTAGTCAACTCTAAAGCCCCAGTGGTTGCCCTCCAAACTAATTCGCATCCTCCCATCTGCCCTCGCGCGAGCTCCATTCCCCCCTTTCTATCTGAACTCCAGCCACCTCGTGTTCCCCATGCTTGCCTACCGTCCACTATGATCATTCCCCACCTCCCCCGTCATCCGCCCGCTCTCCCCGACCCCACATGCGACCCCTGTCTTCGTCTTGCGCCATCTTCTCCACTTATCGCTCTTTCCTACTCACCTCCCAGACCTACACCCCTTCCACGTACGCCACGTGGACCTGCATTTTGTGGACTTACAACTCCTGTCACCTCTCCCTCCCTCAACCCCTCTGTAACGGACATTTCGATACTGCTCGTCCGAGTGTTGGGAACTGTTTGTTGCGCCTACACTATCTCTTTGGTCTTTAAGAGCGACAGTTGTTGAATTTCAACGCACCCCAGCAGTTCTACCGGTGCTACTCTGTGGACGCCTTCTGGCCTCACCGTGAACTAAGTCCACGGGGGGCGGCCGAGCTGAATAGCCCCCCCCTTAGGTACCAGCCGCGCGGTAGGGACTCGCGGAACTCCGAACCACGACGTGTTAATTTCCCCCTTCCAAATTAATGCGGACCCATTGAGTCTCGAGACTTAGAATGCCTCTGCAAGCCTTGCTTAGAGAAAGAGGGTTAATGTCCCCACCTTTTTTTCCAGCAAACATTCCATCGGTCACCCATGTATCACAAGAGTGGGATGTGAAATAAACGGCCGCATCTCGCAGGACCACCCATCGGTGGAACCAACAGATGGATGACCCTGCCAGGTATGTTGGTTCACATCATTTGGTCTGTGAATGGACCTTAATGACCTCTCGAAACGCCTATTTTCACCCGGTTTTTTGATAGAGCATCAAGTTTCATGCTCTCATACCCCGCTTGACCACCCTGTCGAACAACTGGCCAATATGGTCAGGAGTTCTACTTTGCATTCCCCAATTTTCTCTCCGTATTCCTTATGGGACACTACCTGGCCCAAGGTGTCCCCGGCCCCAACGACCCCTCCCCACCACCCATCAACGTTCTACTTTCAGACCTTCCCTCCCAGAGTCCCCATTCCGCCGATCCCCAATCTCCCTCATCCCCCACCAATATCATAAACCAACCCACTTCCTACCCGTTCTCTTCTTCCCTAACACCCATACCGCGCTTGCACATTATTCCTTACTCATAACCCGTCCCTTGCAGAGGATCTACCGTTCATCCCTTCGTCCCCACCCACACATCTCCCCCTCTAGCTCGACACCCTCGCTTCCTACGCACCCATCCGTACTCAACCTCTCCCTTTTACCGACAGCATTGCGCATTTCACTCCGACTCTCCCTAAATGGCCCTCAATTGGCACACCCCTCCACACCGCACCACAACTTTACCCGATGCGCGCGCACCAGGTCCAACGGCAGGCCTTCTCCCTTTGGCTACACGCTCTGAGTTTTTCTTCTTTCCTTCATCTTTCAGCACGCTGCATTGACATTGACGTTCTTATTGATTTTTTTATTCTTTCAATCTTTTTTCGAGTGTCTCTCATTTCACCGCTGGCGTGAGTGAACAGAATCATTAATCATTTTTGCGCTCTGTTCCCTTCGTTTCCTCTAATCTCGGTTTTCGGGCGTTTTGAGGATTACATGTCCGGTTTTGCTGATCTTCCCTCATTTTTGTTACTTTCGTGACCCTTTTGCATACTTGAATAATCGCACCAGACGCCCCTCCCCGCTTCTTCTTTTGAAAGCTACCCTTCTCTTTTTCACTAAGCCCCCCCCCTTTGCTTCCATGTGTCACGTTCCGTTGGCTCATTCGAATCTCCGTCAGCAGCTCCGCTGCACCCTTGGCACACCACATACGTGCTCCTAATCTTTACCTCCCTTTCCATGCATTCGTAGGGAGTCCAACTGTTTTAAACGTTACTGTCGTCATCTTGTCACCTTATTAGGCGGAAACACTTGCCCGGATTCGTGCCATACTCGTGCTTTCAGCGGATCTTTTCCCACTGACTTTGACCTAATACCGTTGACTAGTAAGCCCCCTTCGGCCTCCCAGTCGACCTCTCCCCTTTGATAATTTCGTTTTTTAGTTTTAGTCACGACAGTCACCAATCTTTCTTCCCCTTTTGTTGTGTGAAGATGATTTCCCTGGCGGGTCCCATCCCGCCGAACCTTCTCCTCTTAGGTCTTCGCTTTTACTTTATACCCTTTGTCCCAGACAACGTCTTAATTAATCCTTCGGTGCAAGCTCCTCGACACGAGTCACTTTCCTCCTCTCATGTTCAGTTGACCTTTTCCTCCTTTGCTTGCTTCGTGCCTTTTTATTCGATTTTACCGTATGCAAGTAAGAGCTTGGTCCCCTGGGCTCCTGTAGCCCAGTCTGTTTCACCTCACCCCGGATTTTTGCAGCCGCCGTATTTCCGCGGTACCACCCTCTGAATGCCCTTCAAGCGGAGCACCTCACCCGTCTGCCTCATGCCGTCCGGCTGCCCCAGCCAGCGACTCTCCGTCTGTCCTACTCGGTTTCCCCCCGTGTTTTTCCCCCAAAAGCCCCTCCCTCTGACATTTATGATTGGCTCCATTACTTCCACGACTCCTCCCAACCGGACGACCCCCTAAAGAAGACCCCCTCCCTCATCCTTAAGCCAAGTTGCTTTATGCCGCCCCATACTGACTGCCCTGCTCACGTGACCATCACCGAGATGACTCTCGCGCGCAAAACGTTTCTCGAACTCTCTAGATCTTTTGTAAATTCCATTTTTTATTTTCTTCTTTTTTTGAAGATAACACCGGACGCCCCTTTTCCCAACGATGCCCATCCAAGTCCCCGCCCTACTTATTAACTTAGTCTGGACCCCTCCTATCATGACCACCCGTAAAGGAAACGCGGGTTTTTTCATGCTCGGAGGAATTCTTTTCCCGCCGAATATCTCGCGCGCTGCCTTGTTTTGTCAAATTTAGTTATTCTTTCCTTACCTGCTCCCCTTAGGTGCTAGCTCCCGCCATTCGCGTTTTTCTTCCATACTCTTTGCCTCGCTCGGCTCTGGGCCCCCCATAATTTTCTCTCACCTGTAACATCCTGCTTTTTATTTTCATTTTTGAACATCTGACACGTCACCATTGATCCCGCCCTGTGGCGATGCCGGTGTCCGATTCCCCCCCTTTTTCTCTGTGACCGATGTTTCTTTAGCTCTCAATAACCTTCCTTCGCTACTCCGTGACTTGTGGATCCAGTTCTGCACAGAATTCCTCTTCTTTTTTCTCCCTTTCCTCTGCCACTCGCATAATTCAAAAGTTCGAGCCTAACTGTCCTTGTATCGTCCACTCTTTTTGCCACAACATTTTTTTCAGCTGGGAAGTGGGCATTTCCTTTTCCCTTTCTCTATGCTCCCTACGGAACATTCAGTTCTTTGCCTTTCAACCATTCAGTCTCTATCTTTATTTCCTCTTTCCCGACCGTTAGCGTCTCCGGTACTCGACCTTCTTAGCGTTTCGTGACCATCCTCGATCCCTGCGAACACAGGTTCGACCTTATCTTCCTTTTCTCGCTATCTTGCAATCGCAGCACCCCGATCGCCAATCAGGGTCTTAACAGTGCTGCTTTACTGTCCTTCCTGTGATGCCTCTCCACGAAGCCTGCCATTTTTCTTCATTCACCCCATAGTCGCCTTACTCTTCCGTCCTTTTTTCCCGTCAGTTGCTTCCCACACTCCACATGGCTCCGTTCCGTCGGGTTGCCCTCAGATCCCTCCTGTGGGCCCCTAGGCCTGGACGTTGGTTGCACGATTTGCGTAACCGCTTTCTTGAGTCTGTTTGATCCTTTGCCAGACCCGTGTTCCCCTTATGCTTAGCGGACGGCATTCCCATCGTGACCCCACGATCTTGCTTTTAAATCTTACTTTTCCTACAAACCCCCCAGTCGCTCTACTTATAGGGACACGATTTCATCCCGTCTCGTTATGGTTCCTACAGACGAGCTTTTGTCTCCCTTAGTCTTGTTTTCCGTTACTGCGAGATGATCGCTTAGGCGCCTTGCGCCCACTCCTCTTCGTGTTTTTTTTCTCCTTAGGAAAAGCCGGACCCGGGTACCATCCGCGGTCCATCTTTTACCCGTCTCCTTTGTTTTCCAACGACACCTTTTGAGTCCTGCCCCCCTTTTTTAAGGCGGCTTCTTCGACGTAGAGCGCTTCATGTTGCGAAGACGTTAGGTTTTTTTGAAATTCTTATTAGACCTTTTTTTTGTGCTATGTGGCATTTTTGCAGCATGAGTACATTCAAGTCACCGTCCTTTTTCCTCCCCAACCCCTTCCATTCCT
>Ga0179593_1664638_pt1 | contig 10432 bp, 22 predicted proteins | sample CZODoug2_1_08_16_FD_185931 | JGI IMG/M metagenome (GOLD analysis project Ga0179593, IMG submission 185931) | Vadose zone soil fungal communities from Angelo Coast Range Reserve, California, USA - CZODoug2_1_08_16fungal (PacBio error correction) | ecosystem: Environmental > Terrestrial > Soil >... | reverse complement strand
TTCTTTGATTCTTCTGTTTCGAGCGCGCGCCTTCTTCCCTTTTCTTCCAGACGATAATGTTTTCTTTTCCCCATTTTCAAGGGTTCCCCCTTTTTTTTCCTTTCCCGGTGAGTTTATGTCACAGTTTTTTGACGTTTGTGCGGCTTGTTTTCCCGACTACGTGTTCTGTGATTATGGGCTTTTTGGGGTGTATCCGAAGGACCGGGCCTTTTTCCCGGACCCCAAATATCTTGATTGGTCGTTTGCCCCCTCTACTCCCCCCAGGCGGCGTCGTTTAACGGCGTGTTCTTAAAGGTGCGCCGTTTTTCCCCCTTGTTTTTTTGAGCCTTTTTTTTTCTTTTGGAGGGAGTCGGCGATCACGGTTCTCTTATTTTATGGACCCCCCCAAACCGGATTGTGGCATTTGCTGGTCCCGTCCCTCCCAAGAAACTTTGCCTCTGTGGTTTCCTCCGAACGGGGGCCCCTTTTTTGCCCTGTCAGCGTTGCAACTTTTTTTTTGATCCTGTGTTTTTTTTTTCGGTGATTTGATCCAGATTGCCTCCTTTTTGTTCTTTACAATTTCCTTTTCCTCAGTTGATTATCGAAAACTTTTCCTTTCTTTCCCGCTGGTTTTACATCTCACGGAAATTTCAATCGGGTGCCGGGACTTTCTTTTTTGCAGCAGCATTACATTCCTCCCTCCTGTCGAAGTTTTCCAAAAAGGGGTAAAGCCCCCCCTCTTGTATTTTTCCTCACAGCGATTCTGAGACCTTCCCCACGCGGTCAGAATTTACCATTCCAGAAAGGGGAGGCCTTAGGGGGACATTTCATGGACCTTCCTTTTTTTGAAAGAGCGGATGACCCGTTCCCTTTTCTTTCCCTTCCTGAATGTCCTGCGGGGCTTTACGGACCCCTCCCCCCCCCCCCCACCTTTTCTTTCCCCACGGAGGGACCCCCCTTTAAGTTATTTCCCCTGAAATGAGAAATTTTGTGTTGTGGATCAAAACCTTAATCAATCAGCCGTCCCAAAAACTGTCCCACATAGTTGGAACTTGTTTTTTTTTTCTTCTTTTTGATTAAGTTTTCCTTCCCCCTAAAAGGTGAGCAACCCCCCCCCAAGAAGCTGTCTTTCCTTTGGACCCGGTTTTTCGGGCCGGTCTTCCCTTCCCCCTTTTTTCCGTGCCGAGCTGTTCCAACGTCCAAAGAATTTGGGGTTTGTTAAGGTATGGTCTTCAAGATGGAGCCGACGGTTTTCCTTCTTCCTGGCCCCTTTAAAGGATGTCAGGGCCTTTTTTTTCTTCAGTTCCTCCAAGTAGGGACCATTTTCTTTTTCCCCGGGGGTGCGGTCGTTAGCGTCTTTCCCATTGGGTGCGGGAGGGCTCTTCTTCTAACTTTCCCCCCCCCCCCCCCCCCCCCGTGTTGGATAAACTCTTTCCCTTTGGCTCTTTCCCTTGCCGAAGGCATCCCCCTGCGCTGTTTTTTTTTCTTTCCCCTGATAGGATCGGCGGCGTCCCCCCTTCTTTGCCACTTTTTTAGTATTTCATGCTGCTTTTTCTTACTTTTTCGTGATGTCTAGGTAAGAGCCCCTCAGCCCCCCCCCTCAATTCGAAATCCTTCTTCCCCCTCCTCTGGAGCGTTCTTTCCGGCCGTCCTTGTTCTGCTTTTTTGCGCGTTTCTTTTTTTTCTTTGTTTTTTTTTTTTTTTTTTCCCCCCAAAGGAAGTTTTGTCTCCGTTCATGGGCTTCCGTGTGAATTTCTTGGAGACGAATTTCCTTTTGGGTTACCGGTTCCCCCCTGTTAGGGTTTGGGACCCCGCCCCCCTGAAAACTTCTGTTTTTCTTTGTCCCTCTTTCCCCGTTGGGATTTTCTGCTGATCGCAATGGGCTTTTTTTTTCGCACGTTCTCTCCTGAAATAGGAGTCGGACCTTTCTTTTCCTCGGCGGCAATGTTTTCTATCTCTTTTTTTTTTTTTTTTTCTTCATTGTTGGTTTTTTTTTTTCGAGAGATTTATAGTTTTCATCCCCCTTTCCCTTTGAGACTCAGAGTCGCCTTCTTTCTCCTCCCCCTTTTCCCTTTTTTTTTTTTTTGGAAGACTCCCCATCTTTGCGGTCTCCCTCCCCTGGGTCCAACCCCAAATCCTTTTCCTAGATCCCCTCCTGGTCTGTAATTTCTTCGGCCCCTACCCAAAAACTCACAGTGAAGCCCTTTCCTTTTTTTTTTTTTCTCAAAGAATTAAGTCTCCCTTGAATAGTTATTTGGGTCCACAATTAAAGGAATCCCTCTTCATCTTTCCCAGCAACTTTTCCCGACCACAATCGGCCACCCTTTTTTTTCTTTTTTTCTCAGGCTCGATTTTCCCCCTCTGGACCCTGGCATTCCTTTTGCCTTGATGCCCCTTAAGTGGCCAGTTATGAAGGTCTTTTTTTTTTTTCTCTTCCCCCCTAGACACTTTCCTTCATGGAAAATCCGTCCCCCCCTATTTCACTAAGCGATTCTTTTTAAGAATTGTTCCCGACTGCCTCCTCTCCTTTAGCGGCAGCGAAGGTTTACAGGACCTTTCCCAAGTGAATTCCCTTCCCTTTTTTAAAGCACTGTTCCCTCTTCGCGCGGGGCTGGCCCCCGGGCTAGGTACCAAATTAAACTTTTTTTTCCCAATTTCCCTCTGGCAGGACTTGACTTTTCTTCCGAAACTTTCCGGACTATGTCCAGTCTTGACCCCTCTTAAGAAAGTCCCCCCCCCCATGCTTCTAACAAACCAGCCCCTTGGGTCGTTTTAGAAAGGTTTCTCTATACACGCGGCCCCGTGTTTTCCTTTTTTTTTCCCCCCCCCCCTCGGGCCCTCCTAGATATCGCCCCACCTTCCTGGGCGAACCCTTTTTTTTTTAGTTCCTTTCCTCCCAGGGTTTCCTTTTCCACGATTTCGTTTCCGTTTCTTTTTCTTCCGGGTCCCTTTGGTGTTCCCCCCCCCCCCCCCCCCCGACAGTTCTGGTTTTTTTGAAAAACTTCCAAAATTCAGTAACCTTCTTTTTTTTTCCTTTTGTGCTTACTTCTTTTTTTCAAGCGCCCCGTCTTTTGTAAACCAGATACGTGACCCTTTCCCAACCTTTTTCTTTTCTCCATAAGCCTTTTCCCAATGTGCCACCTCAGTTTCACAACTTTTTGCGGGGCCCTTTTTTTTTTCCGCTACCTTCGGAAAAAAGTCATTTTTTTTCCCGAACACAATGTTTACTCTCCCCCCCCCTCCCTGGAACGGCTCCCGGTAGTTGCTCAAGAAGAGGTGGATTTACCCCTTCTTGGTCCTTCCAGTGGATTAGGAACCTCTCCCCCCGAATGGTTTTTTTTTCCCCCTGAAGACCTTCCCCCGGCTTTGATCATTTTCTTTTGTCAAAGCGCAACCTTTTTTTTTTCGAGACTCCCCTTCGATGCAGGTTAGTTTCGGTCTCCCCCCCCTTGAGGTCCCGCCCCACATTGACAGTGTTCCCCCCCCCTTTTTCGATGATTTTGCAACGTTTCCCTGCCCGTGTGGCCTAAAAAAAAACCTTTCTCTTTAACCACTTTCCGGGCAAACACAGTTTATCCGCCCCCTTTGCCCAGACACCGTCCCCCCCCTTGGTAATATAATCTCTTTTTCCCTCCCCTACTGGCTCCTCCTCCCCCTACAACAGGCGAAAACCTCCCCGAAACCCCCCCCCCCCAAACGCAAGCTTTCCCTTCTCCGTCCCTTGCCCCTTTCATTCTTTTTCTTTTCCTTCCTCCCGGGGAAACGGTCCGGCGGATACCCCCCCTCCCGAAAGCCCCCCCCTTTTTCCTTTAGGTAGTTCGCATCCTAAATCAGCTTTGTTTTTCCAGTCCCCTCCACCGAAACAAATCTTTTTTCTCAAATGTCCCCCCCCTGAAAAGTTATCGTAGTTCCTCTTCTCACGTCATTTTCTCCCCCCCACACTATCCGACTTCCCCCCCTTCCTCTCTTTTCATCCTACATAATTGTTGTTTTTCCTTTGGGTTCTCCTCTTTTAGATTGGAGGAGGCGATACGTCCCCCCCTCTTTTTTTTCTTCCCGACGATTAATGTTTTTTTCCTTTTTTTTCAGAGTTTAGTTTTTCTTGTCCCCCTTTTTCCGTTGCGGCTTGAGGGAGATGAGCCTACTGGGCTTTTCTTTCTTTTTCCCTTTTTTTCCAGAGGACACGGGCCCCTTTTCAGAACCCAACTTTTCCCTTCTAAGGGAGCTCCCCCTTGCTCCTCTTTTTTGTAACGTCTTTTCGTCCCGTTTCTTTTCCCCTCTGGAGAAGTAGGGCTCCTTTCTTTCGTAGGCTCTGACCCTTTGGTTTTTTGTTCTGGGACCGTTGCGTCCCTTTTCCTTTTGCCCCTCCGTGAATGTCTTTTTTTTTTTCCCTATGTTTTGAGAAACTGCTTTTCTTTTTTTGGGGGGGGGTTTGGGGGTTTTTTTTTGTGGGGGGGGTGGGTTTTTTTGGGGGGGGGGGGGGGGGTTTTTTTTCCATGCCGTGCTTCCCCCTTTAGGCATTAGGGTGGACCGGCCCTTTTTTTTTCTTTTTTTTGCTGTGGTATGTTTTCCTCTCCCCCCTTTTCAAACACCTGAAGCGGCAAGGTGCGTCTCTCGAAAAACAAACGGCTGCATATGGATTTTCCCCCAAGTTTACCCCTCCCCTTTTCCCCTTGAAGGAGTGGGACGCTGACGCTTTCCCTTTTTCCCCCTTTCCCCCGGGTCAACTCCTTTTTTTTCCCGTTCCCTTTTACCTGTTCAACTTGCCCCCCCCTTCTTTCTATACTCACGCGGGTTTGGCCCCTTCAAAACTTTCCCCCCCCTTCCCTTTCGCGATGTACCAAGGGCTCCTTTTAGGCCCCCCTTCGTTTCTGGGTACGCGCTTTCTTGTTCTTTTCGTTGCCTTTTTGACATTTTGCCCCCCGGTTTTTCCCCCCCTCCCTTTCCCCACCCGCGAAAGCATTCTGGTTTACATTTTTTCCTTTTTTTTTTTTTTTTCTTTGAAAGACCTTCATTTTTTCCCCCCCCTCGCCCCCCAATATTTTCCTGATTTTTACAGGGGGCGAACCCTTGCGAAAACCTTTTTCTTTTTCTTCCTTTTTTTTTCCGGCCAAGATCCATCCATCTTCAAAGAAACAATAGTGGACCCTTTGACTCCCTAGTCATTTCACGAAATTGAAGAAAGTTCCGTCCAAGTCCCCCCTTTCCCTGTCTTTTTCTCCACTGCCGGCTGGCAAGCTTTCCTGCAAAATGGTGACAGAGGATTTTTCCCTCTACCTCCCGTCTTTCCCTCCCCCTTTTTCCGAATTGGAGGGTTGTTACCTTTCCCCCCCTCATTATTCCCCCGTTTCTTTTCTTTTCGGCCTTGAAAAAGGATGGTTCCTTTGAGGGTAGTGAAGTTCGTCTCTTGCATCATTTTTTCCCCCCGTTTTCCCCCATTTACAGGAGCTCTTTTTCTCCCCGGATTGGTTTTTTTTTCGGTTTTTTCATTCGATCAAATGTGACCCCCCTGCGAAAAACTTTCAAGGGAATTTCCTTACTTCTTTTTCAGAAACAGGGAGATGCGCTTTTTTCTTTTTCCCTTATGATTAGGTTTTTCTTTTTTTCCCCCCCCCCACCGTCCTTTTGTTTTTGTTTGTTAATTTTTCTTTTTTCCTTTGATTTTATACCTGGCGAAAGATTTTCCCCGCAGAAGTCCCCGTGAATAATTAGAAATCCCCCCTTCTGTTTTGCTCCCCTGGCCCAACGGAAGATTGTGGCCGTCCTTGCTCTTTGGAGCGACAACTCTCCCGGTACCTTCCGCGGTGGCTTCTTTTCCTTTTCTAGGGACTTTTTCGCCTTTAACGGTTTTGGTTGGGGACGCCGCCTCCCCTCGGCTCCCGGTTCCGAAGTTCACGTGCTTTTTTCCTTTGTGCTGGACGCAATGGGGCCCCCTTTTCCCTTCCCCCCTTCAACTTTCTCCTCGTTTGTTGCGACTAGATTTCGTGCCGCGCTCGTTCCTTCTTTTGGCAGACGAAACCTCCCCCCTTTCACGTTTTTTTTTGTTTTCTTGGGATTTATAGTTTTAGTCTGCCCCCCCCCCCATGCCTTTCTTTTTTTTCGACCCCCTCTATTCCTGATAATTCCCGTTTTTTCCCCCGGGCCGGAGATGCTGATCAAGCCCCCCCCTAACAGCAAAAGTGGTTTTCCCCCCCCCTTTCCTTTTCGGAATTAGCCTGAGTGACAACAAAACCTTTCCCTTTTCAGTTGCTCTTTTTTCTCCCCCTATCCCTTTTCGGTAGAAAAAAGTCCCCTCCCCTTCTTACAGCCCCTCTTTTGGAATAACAGAGCAACTGCATCTTTTCCATTTCGGCCAAGGGGTTGAGGCCCCCCTCCGGAGGTCCTCCCTTCTTAATGATTTTCGAATTTGATGCTTTCCCTTGTTCTTTGCCCCTTAGTCCCTCGTCGGCCCCATCCCTAGCAAATTTTTTCACAAGTTGACATCCTTCCGAATATCTCCCCGTCCCTCCCCCCCGCCTTTTGCGGACAGGTTCCCATTTCACAGTGAATCCTACCTTTCTTTTTGTCCCCTCAGAGAAGCGCTTTTTCCGCACCCCCTCTTACCCCCTGAGAAATCTCCTTGTTTTATCCCTGACCCCCCGTTTTGTGCAGAAGCCGTTTTTTTTGTTTACTCCTCGGGGACATCATCCCCCCCCCTTCTACGATCACTTTCCTTCTTTCCCCTTGCGTTCCATACATTAAAAACCCTTTGGTCGGGTCCTTCCGCCTCCCCAGCGCGGCACATTTTTTTTTCCGGCTGGTCTTGGGTCCCCATAACCGACGAATTCTCCCCCCCCCTTCTTTGGTCATTTAGGAATTTTTCACGGATAAAGGCCTTCAACGATTTTCTTCTTTTTTTTGATTGATAGTTTTAATGTCCCCCCCCAATCAATAGGAAGGGGGCGTCCTTTTCCCCCCCCATAGACCCCTTTAGAACACTTTCTTGTCTCTTTTTTTTTTTCCGTTGCAGTTTTTTTTTTCTCCGTCACAATTGAACTTCACAGTCGGACCCCTTATGATGTTCAACCCCCTTTTTTTTTGGCCAAAAGAATGGGAACTCCCCCTTCCTTTCCCAACGATTTCTCCCCCGTCCCTTCAATTAGGGGAAGTCGGTAATATTTTCTTTTTTCCGAGTCAATCTTCCCCCAGGGCGGACAAAATCGAGAGTACCCTTTTTTTCCTTTTTTCTTTTTACCTTTCCTTCTTTTCGACTTTTGTTTGTCAACGGAATGTTAAGGGTGCTTTTCCTTTGTCCACTTCCCTGCCTTGAGGTTCCTTAACAGGCGTCAGCAATAGTCCCTTTTTTTTCCAAAACTCCCCCTTTTCCTTTTTTTTCTCTCCGGTTTTTGTTTTTCAAGACACCAGTTGGATTCTTCTCCCCCCCCTTCCCCGCCCAAAACCCCCCCCTGTCCAACCCTCATCTATGTCTTTGAAAACGCATTATGGACCCTTCCAACCCCCCCCCCCTCCCCATCACGTTCCCTTTGCCAAACTTCCAACCCCCTCCACGTTTTTTTACCACAGCACAGAACTTTTTCAAATTTCCTCCCCCTTTCCTCCCTTTTTGATCGACGCCTTTTTTTTCTCCACTACTTCGTGACGCGCAAGTTCTTTTTCCCCCCCGTTCTCCTTCCACGGCAGTTAAAACACCCTCTTTGGTCGCTTTCCTCTCTTCCATTTCCATAAGTTTTCTTCCGTTCGAAAAACCGTGTTTTTTTTTTCTTCCCACCACCACCTCACCCGCCTTTCCCCAGGCAACTTTGAACAATAGGTTCCTTTTCCCCCCCAGCTAAAGTCAAAGCCCCTGTCCCATTTTTTTTTTTTTTTTCCCCTCCCCACCTTGTGGAAACTCGGTTCCCCCTTTTTTTTTTTCCCCAAAAACTGAAACGCTTTTTCCCGTTTATCGGCGAGGAAGGGACCGCTCCCTTTTTAAGCGTCCTCTCCCCCATTCCTCCCCCGTCCCCTTCTTCTCTCTTTTTATCCTTCTTTTTTTTTTTCTGAGAGAGGGAATCTTTCTCCGGAGAGAGTTGCTTTTCCTAACGGATCAGAGGGTATCCTTTCCTGTTGCAAGTTTTCAGGTTTCTTTTCTTCGTTGGACAGTTTGAGGTGAAGTTTTTGCGCTTTTTCCCTTTCCTCGTTCCCGAACTTTACTTTTTTTTCTGGGGCTTTCTGGCGGGTGCGTTTTTTTTTAATCCGCCGGCCCGGCAAGTGTCCCCAGAACCCTTTTCTTTTTCTCCCCATCATACGGAGAGACCCTGGCCTTTTTGTTTACCGGCTTTCCCCCTTTTTTGGAGAACGTTTCTCCTTCGAAACTAGTTTTTTTGCCGTCTTTTCTTTCCCCTCGACTAATTCACAAACGGATTTTTTCTTTTCCCCTGTTGAGGAATCTCTCTGAGGAGGTGGTATCGCCCTTTTTTTTTTGACGAACGGCTGATTTTTGCCCCTCCGCTTCGTTTTTCCCCCTCCCCCCCCCCCCTTTCAGTTGCCCCTTTTCCCAATGGGTGTCTCGACCCCCCCCCCCGGCCGCCGACGGGTCCCTTCCCCCCAACTGGCTTGGCTATGCTTTTCCCTGGCTTTTTTTCATCAAAGTTTACTTTTTTGCAGGGGGTCCTGTTTTTTCCAGTCAAATCCGGGTCCCCAACTCCTAACTGTCTCTGCCGGTCCAGTGTGCGGGTAAGGCCACCGGGCCTTGTCCTCACTCACGAGAGTTGTTTTTTTTTCCCTGTTCCCCTTGCCCCCCATATTGTGTCGAGATTTACCCGTCCCGACATTTTTAGCATTCCTTATTCATGGACTGCGGCTTTCCCCTTTTGCAAGAGCCTGTGAACAAGTATCTTTTCCCCCTTACGATCTGGGTTTAACCGGGCGCTGGAAGAATTTCCCACTCACACTCTCCCCAATTCCGTGAATTTACCTTTTTTTCCCCCGCGCCCTCTTTTTGTTGGGGAATTCCCCCATCCTCCCGTCACGATCAATCTCCCCTTGGGAACGAGGATTTCTTTCCACTCGAACTTCCTAAGTTCGCAACCCTCTTTTTTTCTCGTTAGGTTCTGTTTCCCCTCCCCTGTGCGCAGCAAATGTGACGACCAGATCAAGAGGATGGTCCCCCTTTTCCTTCGGCGTGGAAAGTCTACCCTCTTCCCGCAATTTGGTTTTTTTTTTGACCGCATTTAAGAGGGATAGTTTTCTTCTCCTTCCCCTCTTAGGGGGAGTGAAGTTCGTACCACCCCTTTCTTTCCCCTCGGAATCAGTGTTCCCATTTACCTTCCTTATTTCGACGCTTTCTGGGTGGTTCCTGTTTCGATCTCAAGTTGCCCTTTGCGAACTTACCCCCTACTTTGCGCTTTGCTCCCACCCTGGGCTGCGAGGGAGCCCTCTTTTTTTTCGGCGTTTGACCCCAAGGTAAGGGAGCCTTTTTTTCCCCCCCTTTTTCTTGGAGGTGCTTTAGGTACGGAGCCAACCTTCCTTTTCCCGTGTGCATCATTCGAAATCATGACGTGATTCCTCTCCCCGCTCTTTCTGCACACCCCCCCCCTTTTGTTGGCGCATGCAGTTTTTTTTCTTTGGCCAACGTCTGGATCCGTCTAATTTCGTTTTTTTTCTTTTTGGAGGGACGAATCGTTTTTTTCCCCCTTGGTTACGCAACCCTCCGGTGTTTCCGGAAGCCGGCAGTAAACACCTCTTTAGTAGGCTGTCACCGTTGGATGTTGGGGGACCTCCCTTTCCCCATTGGGCTTCCCTTTTTCCCTCCCAAGGGATGATCGAGCGTCCCTTCCTTCCCCCGTAAGATTGGGATTTTTTTTCTCTGGACAGACGAAACACCTCCTCTCTTCAATACTTCTGTGTTGTTGTGAGAGCTTTCCCCGCACCCTTTTTCTGCGCATATACGGAGACTTTTTTTTTCCTGATTATACCGTGCCGAGTGAAGCACATTGCGCTTTTCCAGCCCCCCCCCACTCCCAACCCCCCAACCGTTGAAATCGATACCTTAATTTTTTTTCGGCGGGCCCGTTCCCAACACCCCCCGTGCCTTGCGTAAACCCGGCCTTTTTCTTTCTCCACCTTCGCTGTCGCCCCATCTTCACGATCGGCTTCCCTCTTTGTTCCATCAAAACGGCGCAAACCTTCTTTCCCCTTTTCGGGCCAATGTTTTTTTGAGCAGAGCGTCCTTCCCTTTGGGGCCATCTTGATTTCGAATTGATGCCACGTTTTCCTTCCTGGGCGTGGTCTTACAATCGGCCAGGCCTTATCCACCGGCATGGATTCCTACGCGCTTTCCCCTGAATGTCCGCCGTCCTCCCTGTATTCTCCCGCGCCTTTTTTTTCTGCATCTTTCCTCCCCTTTCAAAGTGAATTCCTTTAATATTCGCAGGCTAAGGGCCCCCTTCCTCCTTTAGCAGTGCTTTTTGCGAGA
>Ga0179593_1631592_pt1 | contig 10432 bp, 13 predicted proteins | sample CZODoug2_1_08_16_FD_185931 | JGI IMG/M metagenome (GOLD analysis project Ga0179593, IMG submission 185931) | Vadose zone soil fungal communities from Angelo Coast Range Reserve, California, USA - CZODoug2_1_08_16fungal (PacBio error correction) | ecosystem: Environmental > Terrestrial > Soil >... | reverse complement strand
GCGCAGGACGATTGGTTTAGTTAAAATCCGGGTCCCTGGCGTCTCTCTCCACAAATTTTGGTCCTCTTCGTTCCTCCCTAACGGATTACACGCAAAAGGGTAGTGGCAGATGGAATTACCCCATGCGGTCGCCTTTTTTCCCCGAGAGGAATCCTCCATTCTCCTGCCCTTGTCCAACTTGGTTGATGAAGGTACTGTACGTCGCACCCCTCCCGCGGTTGGAGCACTTTCCCCGACACTCGTCCCTTAATTTCGTGTCTTCCCGACTTCAGTTCGGGATACTGGTTGTGTTCGCGTTTGCTACCTTCGCCCCGCATCCATGCCCAAAGGGAGTTCCCCCCTTCCCCCGAGGCAGCTTTCATTATCCCTGAACGTCCGAACAGTATGTTTTTTTTTTCTTTTTCGGGTGACGATGTCATGTGGAAGAGGACTCGTCTGCACAGCTTCGAAGCTGCCAGTAGTTTTTTTTTTATCGGGTCCCCCCTCGATTCCGTTCGCCTCTTTTTTCCGCCCGGGTAATGTTTCGTTCTTGAGAAGAGTGTAAGGTTTTCTAATAAGGCAGCGGCGCCCCATATATAATATCCTGACTTCATTTCCCATTTTTTAGGGAAAGTCGGGTAATTTTAAAGGCATCCAGTGACCTTTCCTCTCAATCGTTCAAATAAAGATGCTTGTTTATACCATTCGCATTACCCCCTTTGACTTCGATCTGTTTTCGAAGTCCCTCACTCTTTCCCACTGACGCAGTTTTTGTCTTCCCCCTTTTTCAGACGCGTCGTCTTCCTTCAGCTCCCCAAAATCCTTATCGACCTATCGACATTAGCGATTGATTTCCATCCCCAAGTTATTTCTCTTTTTCTTGTAGAATTCATTAAGAAAGGTTCCCCCTTTCCAATGACACAGTTCCCTTCCTATACCGAATAGTGTACCGGTGATTTCGCTCCCATTCTGGAGGGTAGATGGGGCAGCTCTTCTATATATATGTTCCATCTTCCGTTTTGCCTCGCACTGAAAAAACGAAGTCCTGGTAAGACTCGGGCCTACCTGCTCTCTGCCAGGACCTTTTTTTTCCTTTGGTCCTGCACCGTTTCTGACGTTCTTCCTCCTTCCACCTGGCTTGAGTTTTTTGCGTAGAAATTAGTGACCATTTTCTATCTAATCGTTCTTGGTTTTTAGTAGCGTTTTTTTAAAACTGGTTCTCTCGAAATCCCTAGGAGGTTCGTTCATACCCCCAGCATTCTTTTCGTGAACCCGTTCGGACCCGCGACGTCTTCTTCCACCGCCCCAGCGGTTGCCCCTCGTTCGATTCGGCTTCACGCTCTTTGTTCCCGCCTGCATTTCCTTTCCCGAATTCGAAATAATTGTCTCTTCCTTGCTATTTGGGTCACCCTTCGCGTCGGTGACAATTCTCCCTCCCAAAACGTTTAACTCCCCTATAAGAGGCACGTGGCTCCTATTCGTAAGATTTTTTCACCCGCTTCTCAAAAAACTCTCTCTTTTCTGGCCAGCAGACTTTAGAGTCTGGGGCAGTGAGTCCATGGACGATGTCACCTCCGAACCACCCCTAAGACCCTGCCCACATACGGTTTAAGGCTCTTCCCTTTCCGCTAGAAGGATTAAATCCTTGATGCTTTGAGTCTCCGCAGATTCATCTCCCCGACGCCCCGTCATCAAAAGTCTCCCCTCAAAAAATTCTCTTTCCCCTCATCGCAGACCCCTCTACTCTTTTCCCTGCTTTGCAAGTGAGGCGCCGTCGCAGGATGGAAGCCCCCCGCGGAAATTCGACCTTTCTGGAGGGGAGAGTCCTCCCTCACTTTTCTCATCTCTTTACGTCCGTAATTTTATGCAGGCCGGCCCCCCTAGTTTCCTTTCCCCCTTCTACCGCAACGTTGCTGGTGATCCGCTTTGTAGTGATTGCCCGAACAATGGGGCCTATCGCCTGGCGTATTTCCCTGACCCCTCGTCGAAACGCTCGACCCCTCCCTTTAGTTTATTCAGCTTTTCAACAGCCCAAGTCAACACAGTCTAATCCCCTAACAAATTACGCTAGCTCCTTCCCCCCCCACGTTCCCCAAGGGCTGGTTTTTGTGGAGATCAGTTTTTTTCCAGCCATGTCTTGAGGCACAATTTTTTCTTTCGCCCTATCCTATGCTTCGTTACAGGCCAGCAGCTCCCACTTGTGCGGATGATGCCTTCTCTGGTTGTCTTGGTTTTTTTTCATAGATTTCTTGTATCAGCCGAGTGGAACTTCCGTCTGTTCCTCAGTTTGTGTAAACATTCAGGAGTGCGCTCCCGTTGCATCGTAACCTATGGATCATACAACCAGTGCCCCACGGGTTTTGTGTTTATTTTTCATCCTCTGACTGACTGCTGTCTTCTGTACCCCTTCCCCCTGCGAGACCTTATACCTTTTTTTAACCTCAGGTTGTTTCGATTATCGGTTTTCTCACAACCGCGATCGTATCCACTTTTGCTTCTTTTCTTTCTTGGTGAGAGATCTCAAAGTGGGAGTCCCGATCAGCAATGTGCCTCCGGTCAATATTTTTCCACCCCCCCACCCTCTTTTAGTTCAATAGGAGTCCTCTCACCGTCGTCATCCCGAACATGAGGGAGGCGAGCATTTCTGAGTCGTACGATCCACCTCCCGTTCTTCTTCTCCATCGTGATTTTTCTCGCGTACCACCCCTCAGCCGCAATCCTTGCGTTTTGCCCCCCACTCTAGTCCTTCCTTCGGGCTTCCAAGGACCCCCTTGAAAACCACATTTCGCCCTTCCGGCATTTACTTTCCGAGCTCGCTCCCCAATCTGACGAGGTCTGGGCTTCCTCAACGATGGAAGTGTTTTTCCCCCGCATTCCTATTTTCTCCCCCCCACCTTCCGTAAGGGTCCTGCTTCTCAATCTTCTTTACGATGGATTCGATGTAACGTTGTTCCCTCTCTTCCCTGTCTATTCCTTCTCACTTTTTTCCCCAGTGAAGGACAACCCCTTTACGTCCCAGGCGTGATCTATCAATGGGTCGGAATCCCCCTTTCTAGGCTTGGTCAACCCGCAACTGTTTTGACCTCCTCGTCGTTGCCGGCGGAATCAGTAAGGCAGGTCCAGAGCAAGCCCAAGTTGCTAATGTCTTTCCAAAGACTTTCTAATGGGTTCCTGACCGTATGAATCCTTTGGCTGCACGTCCCGAAAGTCTGCTTATCTTTTCTTTTTTTTCGGGTGTAGGAACTTCTTTTTTTGACATCAGACATTTTTTTCCCTTGCTGGATATGTACCGCTCGCGTCTGATCAATTCGTCACCTTCCCGTGATAGGGTTTCCCCCCCCCCTCGAGCGACTTGGGCATAATTATTCCATTTTTTTCCCCAAAAGTATGGAGGCTGAATTGTTCCCCCGTTTCCGATCGTACCATGTGGAACGATTCACTCTTTTCCATCCTTCAGTGCTGCCTGGTCCCCACGATGTTTTTTATGATCGACTTTTTTTTCTAGGATCGATCCCGTGCCGCAGTTTTAATGGACGTTTGCTACTCTGAAGGTTTCTTCTTTACCAGAGTTTTTCAACCCTAATAGTCATTGTTGATCGGGGACCATTTTCCCCTTCAGGGACCCGTCTTGATCCTGCATTTTCCCGGTACTCGATCGGACTACCGGCGGGTTGATACCTCTCCCTAGCACGACACGGTTCCCGTCCCGATTTCCCGACATCTGGTATGCCTTTCCCCGTCGTTGATTCTTTCTGACAGGCTTTTTGTTCGAGTCGCATCAAAGAATCGCGAATTTCCCGATAGAAATGGAGCGACATTTTACGCAAACTCCAGGATCATTGGAGCCCTTTTTTTGAGCGACTCCCCCGGAAATCCCTGCCCGAGAAAGCCTTTTTTTTTTTTTTGGTTCTTTCATCTTTATGGACCCTTTATGTATGAGTGTCAGAGTTCTCGCCTTCTTTTTAATATCGTTGTTTGTTTTTTCGAGAATAAGAGCAGACACTCTTACAGCCAGAATTTCCTCTTACAACCCTTAAGAAACGGTTCACGAGTCTCCCTTTGTAATACGTTAACCGGGCTGTTTTCGGCTTTCCCTCCACGCGCCAATGCTTTGAGGTTTTTGATCAATTAGATCCTTTAGGGGAATCCCGAGATTCTTTCGCGGTAGTCCCCTGGCTTCCCCGTCGGCCGGAACCCCCACGCCTTCCCCGGACACCTTTTTTCGGGACGGAATGATCTTCTCCGCTTCGGTATCTCCTTCGGAGAGCGTTTATAACCCCGCGCCCTGTAGTCCGCGTCATTCTTTTCCGACAGATGCCTTTACAGTCTGCCCACGACGGCTCAAGAGTCGCCATTGTTTCAGAATTACTGTCGTTCTTGTTTTTCCCCGTAATAGTTTGAGTAGGACTACCCTGCACGCTCCCTTTCCACTGTTCCCTTAACCCTGTCGAACTTCCGGTTCCTTCCCGCTATTTTACTCGCTTACCATCAATCCCACAAATGAGCATTCCCTTCCGCCTCCTTTTCGACTGCTGGCCCTCGTCATCTTCACCTTTCTTCGGCCACCAACCCCCAGCACCTGGAATACGGTTCTTTCATCTCCGCCCCAGCAGCCCTTTTTTTCGTTGGTTGAATGTGTAGGGTGTTCCTTTTCCTTTCCCGGCTGTAGACAGTTATCTGGTATGTGTGTGTAAATGGTCCCCCGCTTGTCCTTTTTTCCGACCTCCTCCTGTTCCTAATCTTCGCGCTCCCCCCCAGACGCGGATGGCACTTCTGGCCCCAAATTATTTAACGCGTTGGAGTTTTCCCAGTTTTTTCAACGCATGGAGGCTTGCCTCACGTGATCTTTGTTTTTTCCCACGAGAGAGTCATTCCCCCGCATTCCCGCCCGTTTGCTTTTGGCCAAGTGCGACCTGGAGTGAGTGCCCGAACTCTGCCTTGTACTCGCCCCTTCCCGGACTCTTTTTTCGAACTAGTCGCCGTTCCCCCCCCCTCAGACCTTTTTGACAGGTCCGATTATAACTCACACCCCAGTCGTACTCCGACACGCCCTCGAACACTTCGCTCCCCTCCGACCGGACCTTTAACGGGTTTTTTTTGATCATCCCCGGAAAGGAAATTTTGCCTCCAAACTCCTTCTCTCCCTCCCCCGAGCGCCCGGCGAGCCCTTCCCCCGATTTGCTCTTCCAGGACGCGTGCGGCTGGGTCCCTTCGCTTTTTCCTCGGTCTTACTCAGCCGATGGGGAACCCGGCTCTTCTTGTCCGTTACGTTTTCCCTCTTCCAAGTTGGACGGCTATTATCTCCGACTTTTTCACTTTTCCCCCCTTTCTTTCGTTCGCGCAAGACGCCCGTTCCGTCATCGGGTAGGTCTTCTTTTTTTGCCGAGTCCCTTCCTTCACCTTGTTGAAGTTGCCCCGCTGATCTGGCCGGCTTCAAAACCATTTGTGCGGCCTTGCCAACTTTTCGAAGAGGAGAGTCTGGTCCGCCCGCCGTTGTTGTTTTTGAGAGAGGCAACTTTTCTTTCCCCCCCCCCGAGCGAATGTGTTTTGTCCCATATCAACCCTGAGTAACAGGGTGACCGGTCTCTCCTCGCCGTTCGCCTCTCCTCCCGAAACCGCGGCGGCCTGAGCTTTTTTTCTTAAGCTCCCACCTTCTTAAATAGGAGAGCCATCTCGGACGATGATTCCCCCCTTTTTAAGTAGCAATCCTTATGAGGACAAATAGTCCCCTTAGGCCCTCGTCTTGCACACTTTTTTTGAAAACCGAGACACGCACACACCTCGATCTCCCACTTCTGAGAGCTGCTGGCCTGGCTAATCTTGGGGTCGTCTTCCCTCAAGATGAATTTTACGCCATGGATCCCCCCCCCCCCCATTCAGGTCCGGTTGTCCGGGTTTCGTGGATTTCTTTCATTGATTGAATGTGTTACTTACTTTTTTCCGATCGTCCCCTTTTCTTTTTTTCTTCTTTTCGCGATGAGTTCTTCCGATTGCCTTTTTCAAGTTTAAGAAGTTTTGATAGAGCCAGGTTCTCGGCGTCATAACCATGACCCTTCTTCCCCCCCAAACGGGCCTGGACGCGGGGACTTTCCTTTCGTTCGGCAGGAATATAAGTCGTCAAATAGCCCGCAGCCCTCGGTGTTCATCTCCCCGGTCCCAACTTCGTTTTCTCCTGTGTTAAGAACTTCTGCCTAAGCCAAGGTTCGCCTTCACTTTCGACATTTTCGTGTCGGCAAGGCCTTCCATCGACATAATTTTTTTTTTGCGTGCCTGCCTTTCCCCCCCCTTACCTTGCACGCCTCCCAGTCAGCAAAGGCGTTTCCCTCTCCAGGTACTGATGACTTCCTTTTTCCCCCTCGGAATGCGATTGTTGTCAGGGTGAAGATGTCCATTGAATGCTTTTCTGCAAGCCTTACGACCTCCTGCTTGCCGTTCTTTCTTTTGGATGTTTGTTAGAGGGGCCCGATTCAGGCTTAGTCCTTTTCTTTCGCTTGTGTAATGGACCCGTTTTTCGGGAGAGCGTTTTCATTTTTTCGTTTCTCACTACGGCTGGAGTTGTAACCCCCCGCCGACTACCTTTTCCCTTTTAAATTTCGACCTTAGGGCCCCTTGTTTCCCTCTTTTTCAAGGCACACGGTGTTCCTCCCCTGACTACGCCCAGCGGAATCACGCTGGCGCCCTAATTTTCCTTTAGCAGGAGGTCCGATTTTTTCGTTCCTTCGAAACTCGCATGTTTTCCGCCTTCGTGGCTCTGTCGGCGCATCCGTCGAACTACGTTTCTCCAAAGAATCGCGACCTTCTTCAAGGATGCGCCTTTATAAGCAAAAACTTCAGCGCATTTTGTTCTTTTTCTTCCGAATTTCCGCCAGGTGGCCGGATTCCAAACCATTTTTTTTCTGACAGCATTTTCTTTGGCGTCCCGCGTGGACTCTTAGCGGACCTGTTTTTTTCACGCGCTAGCTCTCTATCTTCCTTTTTTTTTTTTTTTGATGAGTTCCACGAGTTCTGCCACTCTGACTCATCCAGAGTCCCGATTTTAGGGCACTCCCCCGATTTGCTGTCCTCTTCCTTTTCACTGTTCCTGTCCGGAACCGGATGCTCGGATCCATCCCCACACGCTTCTTTGAATTCGCTCCATTTCTTTCTCCTTAGCTTATTCTTTGATGAATTAGTCTACTGGCCTTCTTCCTGTCGGGTTGCTCCCCCCCGAGGCCCGGGGCTACATGTTCTTGCTGGTTCCCCTCAGATCTCTCGTTCGGGAACATTCCCTGGAAGTCTCCTACGATTCGTATAACCCGAGCTTAGTCCCCGCTCCCCCCGAGTCCCCGCGTCACGCGTTTTACCGACCCCACGTCCCTTTCCCTCATCGTCAAGTCCCATACTTTTTGATTTCGCGTTTGACCCCCCTGTCGGTTCTTTCCACCTTTCTCACGCGGGTCCACGAGACACCCCCCTCCATAAGGTATATTATTTTACTTGTTTTCTTTTTCTAGCTACTCCCCGTTCCCCAGATTGGCACAACCCCATCGACCTTTCCTGTTCACTCTCTGTTCGCCTTTCCCTATGACTCTTTCAACCTGTTCCTCTCTTCACTTCCCTGCCCCCTACGTCGCGTTCTTGAAAGTTCATTCTCCTGCCCGAAGACCGTACTACACTATGCGTTAGGCGTTTCAGCCGGACTCCTGCCTCACGGCACCCCCCCGTTTCAAGCACTTCAACCTTTCTTTTTTGCCGCCACGCCAGACATCCTGTCGCCTTATCTTCAGCCCCGCCTTTTTTTTTCCTTGACTTTGTAACCAAACTTCTAACTCGTTGGATGATTTTTGTAAGATTCCACCCTGGGGCTCGCTCTTTGACTTCCGTACGTCTTTGTCCCCCTCCTTCCGTAATTTCCCCGCCTTCCACCCCCTTCTTTTTGGTCTCAGCCTTCGTAGTGCTGCCGACCGCGCCTTCTGCCCGGCGTTTTACCGGATGTTCCGGAAGCAAATTAACCTCATTCTGCTGCCCTCTCCCTGGGACGATAGTCTCCCCACGTAAGAGAAACACAGTCAATCCCCCCCCCAGACTTAACAGAACTCGCTCGACGACGGGACGATTAATTGGTTAGGTTAGCCCCCTTTCCGGTTTACCAATGGTCGGGCCCATTTCTCCCTCCGAGCGAATCCGATTCCCTTAGCTTTTCAAGACTTATTCGTTTTGAGATTCCGCGGTTTTTTCCTTTCTCTTAGAAGAGAGTTGCAAACTGATTCTCTGTACCTTCAGGGACAGTGATTGCGATTCATTGGACGGTTCATTTTTGTGTTATCCTTCAGCGGTCCCCCCTTTGCGACGGGGACGCGCCCTTACGGCCCCTGATGTATTCTTGAGACCTATCCCCTTGAGGTCTCTCCTTCACAATGTTTACTCCGATGTCCCCTGATCGTCCGGAGGTAAAAATTAGCTTTATTATCCACCATCTCTATCTTTTTTCCTTCCTCTTGTTCTAATAGATCGCACATGGAGTACGACGCTTTTTGACCCCGTTACTCTCCCCCAGCGTAACACATCGTAACCTTGACGGAGCCTCGCAAGGGTTTTTTAAAACGATCGTCCTTCCCGTTTCCCCCCTTCCCCCCCCCCAGTAGGACAGCCCGCAGTTTTTTCCGCCGAACCCCCGGGAGCCGATGGACTCTGATCCACGGTGAGCAGTCAACGGTTGACTCAAATCCTGTCCCCCCTTAAAACAAACGCTTTACGATTGCTTGATACAAAATGATCCGTGACCTCCCAACCCCGAACGAGTTCTTCGGCAGCTTATTCCCTCTTTTTTTTTTCCTGGCCACGCCTCTGCAGCGGGCGGCGCTAACTTTCTAAAGACCATGGAATGGGCTCCTCCCTACACCCCCTCCGTGCCATCAGTTTTTTTTTTTTTTTTTTCTTTGTTCTTTCTCAGGAATTTCTTTTTTCTTAGTCGATGATTCGGCGTTCCTTGTTTTGACGAGAGTGCAATTTCTCTTTCCTTTTCCGGAATATGATTTTTGATATTTGCCGGTTTTTCCATATTAAGCCGGCGGAATACGACACCTCTAGGCTCAACCGCTTCCCCCCCTTATGTGCCCAACCATGTGTCCTGAGGGTACTGACATAGTTTAGTGCACGTCCCCGCCCTTCCTACCTTCGTACAATTCCTCCCGCATCTTCCATTGGTTCCGGACCTTACAAAGCCTTTTCGAATGTGTTCCTTCTGCCCTTGGCTGAATTTCCTTAAGGATCATCCCCTTCTTAGTGTTCGCAAGGCTTTTCCCTTTCCCCCTCTGGTTACTGGTGAGGTCGGCGCGCGTCTGCCCCTTTACGAACAAGGGATTAGTCTTGCAGGACATTCTGACCCCTCCTCCTCTGTCGGGCTAGGTTTTTCTCCCTCACGAGTAGTTTTTTTGTTCCAGTATGACCTTTTGAAGCCTTAAGCTAGGATTCCCCCCCCCCCTTCCCCCCCCCATGATCTTACCGAGAGCGATTCGCTTTTCTTGAGCCGAATCTCAAGGTAATGGACGTTTTTCGGTTTTCTGCGTCACTGTTTGTCTACTTTCCTTTTGGCCCACCCGCAACCGAATATCAGTCCGCCTACTTTTTTCCCAAATTTCGAACTTTTCTGGCCAGTTCTTTTTTTTGACTCTCTTCCACGTCACGCGAGTGAACTACATCGGGCCCGCTGTCTTCTACGCTTTCTCGTAGAATTCCGACATAGTCCTCATCTTTCGAACCAGACTATGCCCGACGGTAGTTTTCGCTCCTTTCCGGAAAAGACCTTCTTTTTTCCCCTTCCCGATTCAAATTCGCCTCCCCCCTCTCCCCTAATGTGGCGAATTTGCCCCCCTTAAATTCCTGGCAGTGGATTGAGCCTTTTCCCCTCCCCCCCCCTGTGCAGAAGTCCATTACAGTTTACCCCTCTACGGCTCATTTTTTCCCCCGTGCTTTTCCTTGAGCTGCCCTTTTAAGATTTTCATGCCTAGACTTTTTTTCCTCCCTTGTGGAGAGACCTCTCGCACTTTCTTTCACCTTGCATCCCCCCTGTTCTCTTTCTTAAATTTTGTGACCTCTTCGGCTCGAGCGTCCACACTTTCATGGCACGGTCTGCTGAATTCCTCGATGAGTTTTGAGTTTTTTGGGGTTTGATTCCATCGATTTTCATCGCAGATTCGGTTGATCGACGTAGACTCTAGTAGGTTACATACACCCCCCCCCGACCATAAAAGCCGTATACGGTTTTAACTCTGTCCCCCCCTCCTTTCTCTGTCTGGCAATAACGGACAATCCCTGTCTCCTAACTTTAGTACTCACCTCCTCCCTTTGCCACGACCCCAGTCCCTTATGCCCAGACAGATCCGGAGATCGTCCCCCCTTCTATTCCTTTCCTTTACCCTCTTCCGGCTTTACTTTTATCAGTAAGGTACCTTCCACTCCATTCCCTCTCCCC
>Ga0179593_1556569_pt1 | contig 10432 bp, 21 predicted proteins | sample CZODoug2_1_08_16_FD_185931 | JGI IMG/M metagenome (GOLD analysis project Ga0179593, IMG submission 185931) | Vadose zone soil fungal communities from Angelo Coast Range Reserve, California, USA - CZODoug2_1_08_16fungal (PacBio error correction) | ecosystem: Environmental > Terrestrial > Soil >... | reverse complement strand
TTTTTATTCCCTTTTCTCTGTTTTTTTGTCAATGACCCCTTTTTTGGGGCAATTGGGCTTTTCTGCACTACTCCTTTCCTGTCAAAGAGACACTTTCGCACTTTCGAGCCGCAGCGAATGTGATTTTTTTTTCCCCACGCTTCTCTGCCTTTTTTTCCCCCTTTTCTGCCCCAAAATCCCCCCCCCCTCCCTTTTGTGTCCCAGGCATCGGTGCCACCCTTCTTCCGATGATGACCGGTCCCTTTCCTTTTTCAAAGATCTTTTTTTTTTTTTCCTCCTCGTGACCTGCAACGGTTGGTTCATGGGTCCCCCCCCTTCCCTGTTATACTCCCCAACGCCATTCTGGTTTTGTCATGATTCGTGATCTCCTTTTTTTTTCTGAAGCGTTCTTTTTCGATTCCAACTCTACCCCGGGAGGCGAGGTAAGCAAATTCTCGGCTGACTATTTCCCCCTTTTTTAAGTTGAACCCGCCCTTTTTGGATCGGCCGCCCCCCTCCCTTCCCCTTCCCAGATGGTTTTTTTTTGGTTTTTTTTTTTTCTCACTTTTGTATCTATGACGTTATGGTTTTCCTCCCCTTGGCGTTCCCCCTTATCGGCAACAAACCTGGAAAGGACATCCTTTTTCCTTCTTGGCAGTGATCCCCTTTTCTCCCTTGGATTCTCCTTTTTTTTTGATGGTTCTCCCCTTCGGATCGTTTACCTTTTTCAATAGAGGCGCTCCTCATGATAGACTCTTTCCCTCTTTTCTGTGGTGTCTGTCCTCATCATACCTTGGAGTGGAGGCATTCTCGGGTGAGCAAATTCCCCTGCGATGTTCCCCCTTTCCTGCCTCCCACCATTCCCCCTCCCGAATAAAATTCCCCCCCTCTTTTTTTTTACACCATGAAGTATTCTTCGGGCGGGCTTTAACCTTCCCCTTTTTCTCAGGCTGGACTTCTTTAGCAGTTGATGGTTTTCCCTGTGGATTTTTCCCTAGTTCCTTCTTTTTATGCGTCTTTTTAGAACTTTCCCCTCTCTTAGAGCAAGCGACAACGGTTTTCTCCCCCTTTTTTTCCCCTCTTCCTTTGCGTGCTCTATATTCCACGTCCTTAGCCGGATGATTTTCCGCAAAACGACCCTTTCCTACTTTTTTATCTTTTGATAGGAGGTCCTTTTCCCTCCTTCGTCTCTTTGACGTTTTATAGTCGATTTACCCCTCCTCGCGATTTCCCCCCTCTTCTTTTCTGATTTGCATTTTTTAGATTTTTCTGCTCCGGGCGTGGGCATGTCACTTTGATATTTTTCGGCCTGCGCCTGTTTTTTTTTCTTTTTCCCCCCTTTTCCTTGGTCCCTTTTTTTTTTTTCCCAACCTCCCTCTTTGGATTTTGCGAAATTCCTTCCTTGAGCGCTTACGGGTCCTTTTTTCCTCTTTCTCGCCTGGTTTCTCGTTTTGCGCTGCTTTTTTCTTTCCCCTGGTCCCAAAATTTTTCTCCCCTTACTTGCCTTCTTCCCGCCAAACCCTTCCAACGATGGTGTGTGTGTCCCCGCAAGCTGAGAATCCGTGCCGGCCCCCTCCCCCTTCCTTTTTTACAAAATCTTTCCTGGCCCTTTTCCTTTTGTCCTTCCCCTTTTTCTCTAATGCCTCCTTTCCTTCTAACCTTTTCTCTGGAAAACCCCCCTCGCAGGCGCCCAAACACTTTTTTTTTTTCCTTTTTTTTTTTCCCACCGCGCCTCCGTATTGACTCCTTTTCACGGCTATTGGGCCTTTTTTTTCCGCGGATTTCACTCGGGAGACCCCTTCCCCCATTCGCCCTTTCTTCCCCCCCCCGTTAACCTCCTTTTTTTTTTCGTCAAAAAGACCTTCTCGTGAACATCCCATCTTCATTTACCCCCAATCGAGGAGGCACGTCCTCCATTCTTTGAAAATCGCTCTTTTTTTTTTTCCCACGAAACACGTACCCCCTTTCCTTCTCCTCCAATTCAAGACCCTTCCCTTCAAACACTCCTCCCTCCCCTCCGTGCTTTGCTTTTTTGAATAAGATCTTCCCCATTTGGCCTGACAATCTTGATCCAAGAACGTTTTTTTCTTGCGAAACAGTTCCTCCCCTCGTTTTCCCCCCCCTTTGCCGTTTTACCCCTTCAGATTTCGCTTCCCTTCCCCCCTGACTCTTTTTCTACTTTTTCTTATTTAGGCAGGGATTTCTTCGCTGGATGGATTATTTCCCCGGACATGTTTTTCTTTCACTTGGCGGATTTGTTTTTTTTCCACCACCCAGACATCGGGACATTACTTCTTTGGATTTTCGTCGCATTTTTCTTAGTAAAAATGTTCTCCCCCCGGGTCCCCATGGTTTTGTTCCCTCATAGAGTTTTTTTTTCCCCCCCGGGTTTGGCCTTTTGACCACCTCCCAGATCCCCCATCTTTTCTTAGGGAATGTACCCCCCCCATTGGCGATGACAATATTAATTGAATTCTTTGTCTGCTTGTTCCCTTAATTGAGATTCCAAGCTCTCTAATCGGACTCCTCAGCCTGTCAGCCCAATAACTTATCTTCTACATTTTTCCCCCCCCGCTTTTTTTTCCTCTTTTCCCTATTTCGTTGTAGTAAGGCGGAAAATTGTAGAGTCTCGGCGAGTGCCGCGCTTTGGCAGTATTTTTTTTTTTTCTCTGATTGGTTTTGCCCACAAGCCCTCATTTCACCCCTGGTCTAGCTGTGTTCCCCTTTCTTTTTGTTTTTCCCCTTCCGAAGGCGCATTTTTGGGACTGTGTTTTTATTTTTTTAGGGACATTAGTCACCTGATTCCCCCCCCCGTCTTCCTTATCACCTCCCTGTTCCTTTTCCCACAAAAAAAACCATTTTTTGACGATATTGCTGTTTTTTTTTCTGGACATTTTGACCGATTTTTCGTTTGTTTTTTTTTTTTTTCTTTTGTTTTCCGTCGGACCCCCAGGCCTCAAGTAGGGAAGTCACCTTGGACCCCATGGGAAAGCAAGGCGCCCTCCCTGGCCCCCTCCCCCCCGGGGTAGCGAAGGACATGAGGCTTGCTTTTTTTTTCATCCTCATTTTGAAGTTCGTTGCAAAACGTTTTTTACTCGATTCCTTGTTTGGCTGGGTCGTCGGGGCACCTAGCGTTGCTTCTTACAGTTTTCCCCCCCAGGTTTGTGTCAGAACGGCTTCGGATGCACCCCCTGTCAGCTCCCCATGCACCTTTCGAGGTTTTCCTCTCTTGACCCAGTGGTAGTTTTTTTGGCTTCAGCAGCGGAAAGTTCCTTTTGGTTTGGATTGACCCCCCCCCGACGATTCCCCCTTTTCCGATTTCTGTGGGTCTTGTCTCCCCCACTCCTTCCCTTTTGGGAAACCCTGTTGGTGTCGCGCCCCCCCTGGTCTCTTTTTTTTTGACCGTCCGAATTTTCTGTTTCTTTTTTACTTTTTTTTTGGAAACTTAATTTTTGCGACTTCCTCCACACATCCCCCACTAACCCCCCCTAGTTACCCCCCTTCTTTTGCACAGTTCCCATTTCCTTGTCTGGGGGGAGCTTCTTGATCCCGCGGACCCCCCCACATCTGGACATATGAAAAGGTCCATTCGTCTTTGCTTTTTGAAAAATCACTATCCTTTTTTCTTCCCCTGATTGGCGCTTTACTTCCTTACCTAGTTTGAAATACCGGGCTTCTCTTTTGCTTCCTGCCCTTTAGTCTCAAGTTCCCCCAACGTCTCTTAGAGAATGGTTTTCACAACAAGACCCATTCGATGACGGATTAAATTGAATTTCGGGATCCGGAAGTCCGGCGACTTTTTTTTTTTGTCACTTGATGAAGATGGCTTCCCCCTTTTCTCTTTTTTCCGTATTTGTCCAACATTCTTCCCCCCCGGATGCCGCTGCGAGGCCTTCCACCGGTTGGAGATCCCACAAAACCCCTTCTCACGAGTTTTTTTCTTTACCCCTCTTCGTACACAGAAACTGTCCTCACAGAGAAAACCGAGGGGTCTTTTTCTTTCCCCAAGCATTTTTTCACCCCGCTCTCGGCCGGGCTTCACGAAAAAACGGCCGTTTTCCGCCGCAGCCCCTTTTCAGGGAATCTTTCCAACCGACCCGTTCCTCTGGAAGGGATCCTTTTCATTGCGGTTAGGCAGAACCTAATCGGACTGGTGTGACTTTTTGACTTTCTTTGGTGCTGAGAGCCCCCCTAAGCCAGGTCCGCAAAGATTTTCTCTTTCTGATCCTTCCTTCGGCGATTTTCTTTCTTTCCGAGGCAAAAACGGCTTCCCCCTTTGTTTTTCCCTTTCTTGAACAACCCACGGCGCCTCCCCCAAAAGGCCCCTCGGAAAGATCCGCCTGCTTTCGTTAGTCCTGCTGTATCGTGGATAATTCTTCCTATGCGATTTTCTCCCGGATTTTCCCCTTGCGCTCTGCTTTTGGGCTGGACGCCCCCCCTTTAGCCCATTCTTTGGCGCTTTTTCTCCCCCCCAAAGGGACGTTCTTTTTTTTTTCACCACATTTTGGCTGTTTCCTTTTTGCTTGAATATTATTCCCCCCCCCCTTTCGACCGGCACCCTTCCCACTTTTTGAGGTGGAACCTTTCCTTTCATCCGCGAGAGTCTTCACTGCCTTGGGTTTTTCCCTCCCTCTAAAGGAGGAGGTCTAGGCGATTCTCCCTTTAATGACACTCATCCACCCCACCCAACCACAAAACAACCATGGTGGCTTCCGTGTTTTTTTTTGGTATTTTCATTTTTTCTGCGCTGGGCCTGCTCCGATTTTTAACTCCCGGTCTTGGCTGACTATCTACCTGAGACACAATCTCGCCGCATCCTTTCTTTTTTTCGCATGGTTTTCGCCCTTTGACAGACTTCTTGGTTTTTTCGAGCTCCCCTGTCGCCCTTTGGCAACATCCCAAACCCCAACGGGTTATCTCACGCCCTTTAGAAATGCTTTGCGTTCACGTCCCACATTTTTCCCCCCTTTGATGTTTTTTTTGTTTTTGAGGAATTCCGGTTTTGCCCCGTCCCTTAAAAACGCAATTCTCAACCCCGAAGGGTCCTCCCGCAGAAGTGCATGGTCCTTTTTTTTCGTGCTTTATCCCGCGGGCTACTTCCAGGTGCCTGAATAGTCCGTCTTTTGACCCCCCCTTTTTTTTTTCCCCTCTTTTCACTTCTAGGGTACTTTCCTTTGGCGATGTTTGAGGTCCCTTTTTTTCCGACCAGTTTCCCCCCCGTTTTTTTTCACACCCCAAACCCTGCTGTGATCACATTTTCTGCTCCCAGTCTTTGCGTTGCTTTTCTCTCCTTGTCTTACGGCCCCTCCCCCCCCCCCAATGGTTGCACCCCCACATCTTTTTTCCCCCTGTTGCTTTTTTCAGTTTTTCCCACTTTTTGGTCCTGAGTTAATGTCTTTTCCCTTTTTTTTGGGTGAGGTTTTTTCTTTTGTTTGGTTTCTTTTCCAGCAGTTTCCCGATGGAAGACTTTCTGTGGTGGCCCCTGATTCTTTATCTTGTCTTTTCCAGTCACTCCCGTTTTTTGAAAACGTTTTTAGTTGTTGAGCAGGGGTCGACCTTGAGCCTCCCCCCCCTTTTTTACACCCCCCAACCCCCCCTTTTACTTCCGATGCAGGTCTTCCACTTTTCCGAAACGATTTTCATTTGGCTTTCTTTTGCGCTGCCGCTTTACGGCTCTTTTCCCTTTCCCCGATTTCTTCCCTTCGATTCCTTTTGCGCTTCTTATTTCCTTCCTCTTTTTCCTTCTAATCCCTTTTCTTGGAGTGATGTCCCCCTGACGCATCCCATCTTTCTTTAATAAGAACCTTTTTTTTTCCCACTTGGAGTCTTTCTTTTTTTGGGTTGAAAAGCGATTTGAACTCCCCCCCCCCTTTGAAATCGTTCGGTGCCACCCGACCCATTCCCCCCCAGACCCCGAAGCTGACTCCTCCCCCCCCCAGCGATCCTCTCGTTTTGTTCGAACCCCGATTTCCCCAGTCCCCTTTTTAGAACGCACCCTGATTCCTTGTTCCTTTTCTTGTCCTTTTTCTCCTTTTCTGGCCCTAGGAATCCATTTTTCAACAACACCCGCCATCTTCCTTTCTTGACTCCTTCCTCCCCCCCCCCAACCCCCCCCAGTCATACACCTCCCAGGGAAAACCTTTTTTTCCCCGAATTTTTTCCTGGTTCTTGTTTTCTTACCAATGCTTTTCATCAGCCACTGGAAAGATTTTATTACTCTCCCAGCACTCTCTCGTTTTCTTCTTTTTTTTGTCTTTTTTTTGAGGGCACCCCCCCCCCCCCCCCACCCCCCCCCCCCTCCCACTGAGGAGAGTTCCGCAACTTCGTCCTAATTTTTTCCTTTCGACCGATTTTGTCCCAAAGGGAAAGGGCCTTCCCGCGGTCTAGGAAGGAACCTCTTCCCAGAAAGATGGTCCTTCGAGTTTTTTCCCTTCATCCTTAAGGTTTCTCCTTTTCTGGAAGTTCGCGTTCCACGTCAGGGCCCCCCCCCCCCTTACCTTTTGCACCCCCAAACCATCAACCCTTGTGACCATTTAAGTTATCACTCGTTTTGGCGGGGCCTCAGCGTTTCCCTTTGGATCCTTGCAATTTTTTTTATGTCCTCGTCTACCCCTCCTATCGCCCTCCTTCTCCTTCCCCTCCACCCCTCCCCCATGCTGCTTACCTTTCCTACCCCCCACTCTCCATACCCCCCCCCTCTCGACTCCTACGCCTCGCACCTTGCCCCTCCCCACTTCCTCCTCCTCCTTCCCCCTCCCCTTCCTCTTTCTACCCACCTTCCCCTCTCCCCCCCGCCCCTCCCCCTCCCGTCTGAACACCCACCCCTACCCTCTCCCCCCCTCTCGTCTCCCTTCCTCACTTCCCCCTTCCCCCTCCCCTTCATCCCCCACTCATCCACCCGACTCTTGCTCCCCCCGCACCCCCCCCCCCCCCCCCTATCTGCTCCATCCCTGATTCTCTCCCTCCTTACATTTCTCTTACTCTCCCCTCTTCCCTCCTTTGTCATCCGCTTATCCCTTTTCCTTTCACCCCCTGCTAGCCCCCTCCTCCCCCCAAAAAAGCCTCCCTTTTTTTCCCGGAAACCTACGAATCACCTATTACGCATCTGCGGAGGTCTGTTTTACCTTTTCGCCCCCCTGCCTTTCCCTCATTTTCCCTTGGCAGTCTTGAGCCCCATGAACAAAAGAGCTGTCCCCCCATCCTTAAATCCCCCCCCCCCTTTACTTCAGTCCCTGAATTGCATTTCCAACTTCACTTTCGTTATAGCTTACGGGGTTCCTTCGCAAGGTTTTCTCTTCCCTCAGATGACCTTCCCCATGACCATTCAGGGAACAGCCCCCCTTGGAATTCTTCCCCCTCGCTGTTTTTTCAATTCCCAGTTGTTTTCTTCGCCACACGGACAAAAATTGGATTAAGCCAAAGAGACCCCCCCTTACCTGGGACCCCTAGAAGTAGACCTTCTCCAGGCCTTTCGTCGTTCTTCTACGACCCCTATATCTTCCCTTCTTCTAGGATTTCCTCTAGCAGTGATTGTTGGCCTTTTCCCCCGTGCATCGTCTTTTTCTTCGCTCCTTCAAAAAGACGTAGGGCTCCCCCCTATCTCTCTCTCTCTTTCTTTGTTATGGAGAGATCTTATCTTAAAACACTGGTTGTGGAACAGTGGGCATTTCCCTTTCCCCGATTACTCTCTTGCCTTCGCTCTTTAGACCCTAAAGTGGCCCCCTCCCAGAAGTTCCTCTCACTCTTTTTCATGTTCCTGGAAGTGTCTTTGGGTAGTCCGCCTTTCTTTCCCTAGGGTAATTTCAGTGTTGGTTTCTGGCTGGTTCTTTCCCATTTTTTGCTTCTTCTTTTCGCAGGGCCCCTTTTGGACGGACAGGATGTACCGCCCTGGGACATAACTGGAAACCGTTCCCCCGGTGCACACTTTTTTCTTTTTTCCCGAGCGGGGTCCCCTTCCCTTCTCATCTTTCTCGGGCCCTTTTTTTTTTTGCTAATGGATTAGGGGTTGTTCCCCCCCGGCTAAAGGGGGTTGGTCTTTCCAAAATTATTTTTTTTTCCAAGGATCCCTGTTTTCTGTCCCAGCTTTCTTTCACAATCCCGGGTCCTTCTTCCAGATGGGAATTTTCTTTGTGGTGGGCCGCGTCTTTTCCCTCCGGCGCATTCCATTCGCACCCTCCCCCTCCCTTCCTTTTTCCCCCCCCAAAAAGATCCGCCCCCCCTTCTTTCCACAATATCGGCCAGCTCCAAATCGAGAGTATGTCTTCTCCCGCGCCCCCTTTTCGGCTTGGTCCACCCCCCCCAACTTTTTTTCCGCCCGTCTTTTTCAAGCCCGTTCTTCGCCCGTCAACTTTTCCCCGGGAACCCTCCGCCTTCTTTTTTGATCTCCCCCTTCCTTTTCCCCCCCTTTCCTTTTACAACCCTTTTTTTCTCGATCAGACCGATTCTGGGCCGCCCCTTTTTCTCATCACCCTTTTACCCCGTGGCCCCTCCCCTATTCGTCAATCCTTTTTTCCCTTTTCATTTTATTTTGTCGGCGGGCTTTGGGAGCTGCTGCTATTTTTTTTAGGCCCTGGTGATTTTACCCCCCTTATCTGTTTCCCCCGTTGAGCCCCCGAACTCGGCATTTTTTTGCCTCTCTTTCTTCTGGCGCAAATACTTGGTGAATCCCCTTCTCCCTCTTGTTGTTCTCAGTAGGTGGGCATCTGTTGCACTTGCATTATCTTTTCTTTTCCCGACAGCTTCCTGAAACCCCCCTCCCTTTTCTTTATGTACTTTTTGTTCAGGCTTCCCCCTTGAGACTACATCCGCGGAGGCGCGCCGCTTCTTTTTTCCGGTAGTCTTCCCCACGAACCTTCTCTCCTCTTTTCTTTGAGATCCCTTATTTTGAGGTTTTTTTTTTTACCTTTTCGAACATTTTTTTCTTTTCGGCCTCGCCCCCCGTGTAATGCTTCTTTTTCGGATTTTCCCCCCCCCCCGATAACAACCCCCAATTCAATGCAATCCCGCGGGCTCTTGGTTTTCAAGGCCTGTCCTCTATTTGTTGCCTGGACCTTTCTTTTTTTTTCCAACATGCCCACCGCTGGCCATCACACCCCTTGTTTGACTCCCCCCCCCCCCCCCTGTTGTTGGACGATCTTTTGGTTACCCGCATTTTTTTTCTCCGCTTTCTCTGATTTAGTGTGGTTGCGCTTGCCGCGCGACTGGACCATCCACCTTCCAGTACTCTCAGCGCCCTCCCAACCCTTCCCTGACGAAGAAAGAATCGAAGATTCGGTGTACTTTCCTGTTTTTTTTCGAGCCCCCCTTTTCTCCGGGGTTCCAACTCTTAATCGTTTCTTTTTTTTTTTTCCGGGGTGATTTTATGGATGATGACTCTTTTTTTTTTCGGACCCCCATCTGAGTCCTCGATCCAGGAAAAAAAGGTGTTTCAGGATTTTTGGGGCTTCTGAGAAAACGAGGCAGAATTGGATTTCTTTTCAAAGTTGACCATTTTGATTTGAAGTCGTATCCCGGTAGTCCCCTTTTTTTGTATTTTTTCCCCGAACGATTTCACCCCATGTCGGTCCCTTTTGCCGAAATACTCCCCCTCATCTGGAATGTTGGAGGGTGAAGGAGGAGAATTCCCCCTTTTGGGTCCCTAGAGGTTAAGTTGGACTCCTTGGGGAACCCAATTTCTTTCCACACTGGAAGTGTCGACCTCATTCAAATTTCCCACACAAACCCCCCTTTCCATGCCCAATAGTGTTTTTCTCCTTCCCCCTATTCGATCGTTCCCCCTGGACTTTTTCCCTTTCTTCTTTTGGCTTCTCGTCAATTTCTTCGCCGCTAATTGGTCCCCCCCCCCGAACGCCCACTTTTATCCCCCCCCCCACCGCCTTTTTTCCTGGCCCGTGCTTTTAAGACCTTTTGTTTAAGGATGAATTTCTTCTTCCCTTCCAATTCTCCTTCTTTTTTCCCACATCCCCCCTCTTTTGATGGCCCAGTTCAAGTTGTTTTTCTTGCCTCCTTCCTGAGAGTTTTTTTCCAGTTCTTCCTGAGAAGACCCCCTTTTTCCTCTTTTTCAAACTCCACGCGCCCCCTAAGAACCATTTGAAGGGGTTTGCTTGGGTGATGGGGGTGGGGGGGTTTGGTGAGTTTGGAGGGGTTGGGATGGAGGATGTAGGGGAGGTTTCTTCTGCTTTTTGGGGGTTTTGGGGGTTTTGGGTTTTGGGGGTCCTGTTTTGTCCTTTTTGTTTCTTTTCTCCCCCCCCCGGGGGTTCCTCCACTTGAGATTCCCCGAGAGCGGCGGTACCCCCTCCCGCTCAATTTTTTTTTTTTTCATGTTTTTGGCTTTTCAGCCCTTTGTTCCCCCCTTCGGGTTGCGCAGGCGCCTTTCCCCTGAAAAATAAATCTTCCCTTTTTTCCATGGGCCTTTTTCTGGTCCGGGAAAGCTTGCCTCGCGGCACGATCGCGT
>Ga0179593_1406792_pt1 | contig 10432 bp, 10 predicted proteins | sample CZODoug2_1_08_16_FD_185931 | JGI IMG/M metagenome (GOLD analysis project Ga0179593, IMG submission 185931) | Vadose zone soil fungal communities from Angelo Coast Range Reserve, California, USA - CZODoug2_1_08_16fungal (PacBio error correction) | ecosystem: Environmental > Terrestrial > Soil >... | reverse complement strand
CTCGAGTACGACTTGAAGCTTGAGCGCTTCTCCTCTGGTCGCCTTTTTTTATGGCCCCTTTCAATTGTGATCCCCCAACTGCCACCATTTTACTGACATGATGATTTACCTTGACTTGGTCTCCTCCAGACGTTTCGTCCGGCACGTGCTTTTGTTAATACGCCTGCTTCGTGGGAGAATTTGGGGGGGTGCGTTGTCTGTTCGCGTTGGATTCATTTTATACGAGCTTCACGTAGGCGTCGGGGATAGCCTCCCCTTGCTGGTTCACATTTCCTTGAAGTAATTTTGGCCTTCCCAGCTTCCATTCCGCTCCTTGCTTTTTTGTCCATTGTACTCTTTTTTTGCTCCACCGTACCACCTTTTGCCCCCCCGTCCAATTTTCTTTAGATTTGGCCACTCATCGTTTTCCTTCTGAGCATCAAAGCCGTTGTTCTAAGATTTCGGGTACGGACAGCACTTGCTAAGGTAATTCGACGAACTAACCCTAATGTGCGCCTTGCCCTTCCCTTGATGCTGATTTTCTCTTCTTGTTGGTGCCGTTTCGGATATATCCCGATATCCCCAAAGTATGGTATTGATCTCTCCGACCCCTTGGAATGACCTTCTTAGCGCCTGCGGCCCCTAGGTCGCACGCCTTTATCCCCGACTGCCGTTACTATTATACCCTAACTGAGAGATTTAGCCCCCTCTGGTGCTGGGGGTTCTTTCGCGCAGCATTCCCACCCTCCCTGAATATATATGATCGCCTCTACTTATTCCCCTGGGAATTGTGAACTCCTTTTGGAAGGAAGGTTGGTACAATCTTCTTCGTAACCCGTTGTGGTTCCGGGTGAAGGCATCTTTACATAACGCAATTCTCACAGGCCAGCTTGAGGTTGGAGTCACGCCCCGCTAGATGCGACCTGTCATCGCACCTCTCTACGAGTCGGACTTCTCACGAAAGCCCTTCGTGCACTGCGATTTTTTTTGGTCATGGACACGGTTAATGTTCTGGTTTTATGTTCCCTTTCAGTTAATCCTTTTATTCCCCCCAAACCTTTCATTTTTTTCTTTGAGTTAACCAACCCCCTCCAGTTTTTTGTTCGGTTTATTGTGGGTTTTTCGAAATTCTCTCCTTTTCGGGGAGACATTTCTTTTTCGCCTGTTAGCTCTGCCAGAGGCCGACTGTCCTCTACCCTGGTTCCCCCCCACCTTTTCTAAGGTCTTTTGCCCCGATTTCATGACCAATTGAAACGAACTTGCTCTTTAAACTTGCATTGTGAGAATCAATGACTTACTTGACTTTCTCTTTTTGCCGGTTCCATCGCCCGGCATGTCAACCTTTCCTTTTTTGACCCTTCCAAATGTTGGTTTTTCCCCCCCTTGTTTTACTATCAGCTTTACTGCCAAGGTTTTGCGCGTACTTGGGGACAATTTTTTCCATTTTGTTCCCCTTTTATCTTTGTTTCCAACCTAAGGAGTTTCGTCGGATCCTCACAGCCCTTCCCAAAGAGATTAACGGTTTCCTTAAAAATGTTGTTGTTTCTGGACGTGTGATATTATCTTCTCTTGAGTTGACCCTTTATTTGCAAGATTTTTTCCTTTCTTTCTTTTCCCCCCCTAAGCTTTAGGGAATTTTTTTCAGAAATTTCGGGAGTTTTTTTACCTATCCATTCCCTAGGTTTTGGACAAAACCTCTCTCCTTCTGTAGTCGCACTTCTTCTTCTAATCCTTCCAGCCCTACATGGGACCAACTTTCTTTTGTTCTGGTTTCTGTACCTTTCGTATACATCAGTTTCCCTTTTTACAGTACCTTCGCTTTTTGCTCCTTTGTTATACGCTCTGAACCAATGCTTTTGTCTCCTTCGATATATTATTGAAGCCCATCCTGTTCCCTCTGGTCCTGGCCACCCCCCAACCCCAGATTTTCCCCTTCCCATCTGTTACACGCGGGACCCCCCCCCCCTCCCGAGCTGTCTTCTTCCTTTCTAAACTGCGGCGTCTTATCTGACTTTTACTTTTACTCGTCCCCTCCCCTTTATCCCTGCGCGCTGGCGACCACAGATCGCTTGGTTGACCCCCGCTTGCCCTCCCTGCTTGGGTCAGCCGTTGGGTGAGTCAACGAATTCCCTTGATGAACTGAAGTTTTTCATATCCTTTTCCTCTCCTCGTTTTTTTTCTACTCTTTTTTCAACTCGTTCACATGCCTCCCCGTCCAGATCAGGATTTCGTTGGTTGGTTACAGTTTGCCGGTTTTCCCCATACCTTGCGCCGTTGTCGGGTTTTTCGTTTAGATTTCCTCTCTCTGCCCCTCGTTCCTTTGCGTCTAACTGGGATCGGCTCCCTCCCGACAGCCAGCATTCATCTCTTTTGTGCGCGCTTTCAAGTTTGCAATTTTTCGAATGGGGTTTGTTTCCCTCCCCTGCAGGCCAGGTCATGGGTATGAATACGTTGGTTTTCCCTCCTCTTCTTTTGGGTGTGCCTCGTATACACGACAGAAAATTCTCATTACTAGCTTTCTCTTTCTTCTTACCCCCTCGACAGCAAAAGACCCCCCCCATTTCCCCCACAATCGTTGGGGGGACATTTTACCCCACTCGATGAGGACACCTCCGCCAAGACTTTATCCTTTTTTTTTCTTCCTCCAGCCCATGGAATTGGCCTTCCAACAAGACTTTTCCCGAAAGTTTTGCTACGGACACCCTTAACCGAATCGGTTAATTTTTTTTTTTCAACACCGCCCGTTTCCCCTTTAGGCAGTCTCCCCCCCCCCTAATTACGTTCGCCTCAAACTTTCCTTTCACCACACTAAAAGGTGGACAGTGCCCTGTCAAGATCCGTTTTGTTCGGCGGCGACTCCGATTTTTCGGAGTCTACCCTCTCCAAGGGGACCCCCATGACGGCTGTCCAAGTACTACTATGTAGTTGGGGTACAGTCCTTTTTTTTGTTCCTCGGTCACCCCCCATACTTTTAGATCATTCAACAGAAAGTGACCAGGCTCTTTTTCTTCTTTAAAGCCGGGCACCCACCATATTCTATCAAGTCTTCTTTTTTCTCTGTCACTGACTTTTTTCCGATAAATCTTTGGGACTTTAACGAATAGGCCCCCTCTTCTTTTTTTTCAGCATTTTTTACCCTTTAATGTCTAAACAGTTGTGTCTTTCTACGGAGGCTACTTTTCCCAACAGGCATCCAGCCCTTTTTTTTCCTGATGCGATTCGACCCCCCCCCCCCTGACCGACCCTGCCTGTGATTTGTGTTCCGAGCCTTGAGTTCCTTCTCATTTGCTTTTCCCTCCAGGCTCAAACCTCACCCTTCCACAGCCTGTCCCCAATTTCTTTTCGCGTGCCTATAGATACTTGCCTAGCTTCTTATAGCCCGGTTGAGCCTCTTTACGCTCCCGTAGGGAGCCTGCGTGATTTCACACCGATTTAACTTTCTTTTTGTATTACCGTCTCTGACCCGATCCTTTCGTTGTTCGAGGGATAGGACCCCCCCCCCTCACTGCCCTTTTTTTCTAAACGTTCCCGTTCGTCCTTCTGTGTGTTCGGGAGCCGAAAATTCTTCTTTCTCCCCCCTCGGCTTCCAGCGGTCGGACTCCAGAATTCTTTTTTTCGGGCCATCATCCCTCACCCGCCTCCGAGCCCCCCCTCTCAGCGGACCCCGCAAGGCGAGTCGGGTTTCCCCGGATTTTCGTCGACTCAGTATATGTGTTTGGACGAGCCCCAGCTTAGCCCTTCCTGTTGCGTCCGTTCCCTGACAGATTTTGGCACTCTGAAGACTTGGACCATTCGCTTTGGTGGGGTCTCGTTCTTTATTCGATAGAACTTCCCCCGTAGATGACTTTTATCTTAAGCCGAGCGATCCGCTTCTTGGGTTTCCCTTTCCTATATCCAGAGACGTATAATTTTCCCTCTTTATAGATTTTTTTGCTCCCCCCTCCTGTCTACTTTACCCACAGCGCGTGTCAGATTTTCTGTCCCCAGAAACTGTTTTCTTTCTCGCGACCCCTTCGAGTTTTCCCGACATTGGTTGCTTTGTTTTCGCGCTCCCCCTTTTGGTGACGTTTCCGACAATTGAGACCCAAGCTTCTTACTAGAACTTCAACGTGAAGGATATTCCTCACTTTCCTTTTGTTGTTTGTGTATAGATCCGAGTACGTAAAATTTGTTTTTGTTGGACCTTGAGGCGAGGCGCCTTGGGCGAAATGTTTCATTCCTTGTCTCCTCCCCCTCCCAACTGTTAAGGACCTTCTTCTGTACGAACACTACTCCTCACTTCGTCAGTACGTTTTTCGCATCCTCTTTTTCTTCCGATCGTGGCTTTCTCTAGGAGTTTTGCGGACGATTCATTCTACAGATTTCCTTCCTATTTGTCGTGTTCTAGTAGACCTCTTCCTTTCCCATCCTTCCCTTGACCAGCTCATTCTCCCTCCGCCATTCCTATCGTTCCTTTCCCTGCTCTCCAGTGTAGACGATCGTACCCCGTAACAACGGTTTGTAAACCCTTTCCCTTAGGCCCTCTCTTTATGGGTCCGATGTTCCTAAACTCCGTTGTTTGCTTCTAATGTTGAATGTTCTACTGACAAATGAGACAAGGAGCCCCGCTTCGCCTGGCCGATCCTTTTTAGTGATGTTAGTTCTTTCGTTGGTTGACTCTATCCCCTGATCGACGAAAATTCTCCTGTGGCTGGATATCGATCTCCCCGATGGAATGTTTTTGTTCTGAGACTTCCGGCGAGGGGTGCCTCCTTCTCACTTCGGCCTCCTACCTACCCCCCATCCCCTTTTTGAAATGTCTCTCGACTCACTGGGGATTTTTTCGACGGCTAGCGAAACACTCCGAATTCAGTCCCGAGCTGTTCCAATTTCCGTGGCAGCTGTTTCCCAAGACGGCGGGACCTGACGAGAGGGCCGACGCAAGCTCTCGGTCGACTCGCTGAGATAATGAACCGATATCCTAGATTGACTGCGCTATTGTTTTTCAGCTACGTTTTTTTCGTTTTTCGTTGTAAGGCATCAGTTTCCGCACTTAGCATGACGTTCCCCCTCCATGTCGGGTTTTTTTTTTTTTCCTCGTCCCGCGTCTTCCCTGTGACATCCCAGTTGGCTGGTTGCCGGTTTGTACGTGCCCTACGATTCCCTTGTAAGACCGTTTTCCAAATGCGACTTCATGCTTTGGCCTCTTTAGATTTTTATTGCCCCGATTGAGAGTCACCCCTATCTGTTCCCGAGAATCAAAAGTCATTCTCATTGATCTAGATGGTTTTTCCTTCTTAGCGGACCCCTGTTTCCCCCACTTCCCGTCTTTTGTCCTTCCCATGTTCCCCCCCCCGTCTTGTTCACTATTACTGAACCCCCCAGGAAGGAAGTCTTTTTTGTGACAGGCTTCTTTTTCCACTTGATCTGACATACCTCGTCCGTCCTGCTTCGCGCACCCGCCCCCACCGGGCTTGAATTTTTTTTCCTTTTTTTTAGTTTGTTTGGACGTTTTGCGTCTATTTAGATGATTCTCACTTTATCCCAAGAAGGGTGTTTGCTTTCGTTTCTGCCGCTATCCTCATATTTGTTGCCCGATCCTCAGCTCTTTTTCCTTCTACCGCTGGCCACGCCATGTTTCTTGCGGCTTTCAACACGTTGATCTTCTTTTTGTCTGAGCCACATTTGTTTCCCTGGCCCCCCGCGAATCGTGTTTTTTCTCCGTATTTTTCTTGTTTTTCGCGGTTTCCGCCATCTCTCCATGCATCTTTTTTTCTGTCGTTGTAGACCTCTCCCACCACCAAATTGGCGGGAGGGTCCTAATCTACTACCCCTCCTGTTCGCTGCGGTTGCATGTCCAAGTCCCCACCTTTTGGCGTAATAGGGTTTGGCCCTCGGTCCCCGCACGCGCGGTCTTTCGTGGCTGATTGTCCTTCCCCGCCCGGCTCCCAGTGATGTCTTGGGTTTTTTACTGTTGCACGAACTCGTGCCCCTTCAACTCCGCGCTCCCTTAGACCACAGTCTCTGTCTGTTCCGTGTCACTACAGGTGGGGGTCAGCCTGATTTGTGCTCGTTCCTTTGATTTTTCCAGAGTTTCCCTCTTGATAACTTCAGTTTTTTTGAGAGCTTTCCCCCCACACTTCCCGCATCCCCGCCTGATCAGGAATTTCGCCCTGGCGCGGCTGACCTCTTTATTGTTACGGTGTTTTTCCCTCTTTCTTTGTCGGGTGCCCAGCGGCTTTAGTTTTCGACTCGACCATTCTATTCCTCTGTTGTTGATATGCTTTTCTCTTTCTCCCTGTTTCTCCCCCTCTCTTCAAAGTCGAATTTTTCCTTTCCTTGTCGCCGGCTACGAAAGCCCCGCCGCCTCGCTCTTATTGGGCCATAGTGCCCCTTTCCCCTATAGGCACTCCGGGGTTCTTTTCCACGACCAGCCCTTCCGGAGGTGGTGTCGCCACAGAAGGAGACCCCCTGCCCTCTTATTGTGGCCGCTTCCCCCCTACCGCCCCGCTCACTCTCTTTCCTATTTTACGTCCCGCGACAGCCCCCCCATCCTAACCCCTCCTTCACAAACACTTACGGACGGTGACAATTTCCTCCCCTCGTATGCTTTCCCGACCCTTTCCAATCTTTGCTGTTTTTCTTTTTTCAGCCCGACCAGAAATGCAAGTGCGCTGTCACAAACCGACTCGAAAGTTTAGTATCCGGCAAAGTCACGAGCTTCGCGGCCCTGAAAAAGACGTCCCTCGGTTTTCGGTATAACCCCTACCTCCCTTTAAGTCCGCCTGAACGTAACGGTGAACAGAACTCAGCCGGTGTTTTTGCAACTTCCTTTGTGTTGCTTTTCTCCTTCTCGGCGCGGACATTTTTTCTGACATCATCCCAGGGGCTTCCCTTTTCCTGTCACAAGTGACTCTTCCTTCCGTGGTTTTCCTTCACCCCTTTGCGCCCCCCTACAGGCCTCCCTTTTCCTTCCCAACACGCACGTTTTAAGTGGTTCCCGCCGCTCCTCGGTACTACTGTGCCAAACCACTTTCTATTCACTGCCTTCATGCCCTTGCCGAGGCACCTCCCCTGCAATGTCCCCACGTTTGTCCCCTCCTCGAACTCCGCCGGTCTTCCGTTCACCACCCGTTTTGGACCATTGTTCCTTTCCTTCAATCTTGGTTCTGCGGCATAATTCCCGGCTCCACCTGTCGTATTGACTTTCTACACCCCCACCCCTAACTCCCCCAGTCCCCCATGGTTTTACGGCAGCAAGTCGGCTCTTATGCTTTGACAGGAAACCCGACAGTCCCCCCTTTCTTTTTTGCCACCACTGTGCCTAATCTTCTCCCTCCCCTTTGCCGACTTCTTTCGATCGCACGCTATCCCCTTTGCTGCCCTAACCTATTTCTCCGGCTTCTTTACAAGATACCCCCCTCCTGGAGACGCGTCGACTATCTTTTTCCTCCTTTTTCGCTAGCCGTCGAGAAAAACCGCCCGGATTTCTGAAACGTCTGCAGTTCTTGAGGAATGCGTGGTTTTTCTCATGCTGCTTCCCTAGGCAACTGAAGTTTCTATTCGACTTTGCAGTTTTTTCCAGGCTTTTGGCTTCCCTCTCCCCTTTGGTTTCTCGCATGATAAAGACAATTGACCCGTTATCCCTAAACCAAGCTTCTCCTTGCCAGGCGCATGTTTTCCCTTGTCGTCGTTAATTAACGGCTTCGGTTCTTCCTTCTCAGAGTAATGATTCCCCCTTTTTTCATTGTCGTCCTTAACGAAAAAGATCTGGCCCAATCCTTCTGGACCAGTCGATTTTTATTTTCACGTTTTGGTAGATAGTTGAACCCACTGCTGATCTCCTTTTGCTACTTCCTTCCCGGCCGCCCGATCTTACGATTATTGGGCCGTTCGGGCGATTACCCGACGCGCTCGTCAGGTGCCGTCTGTAAATGCTTCGGCGCTTCCCTGAAATTTTTCTAAACCTTTGAAACAGCCCCCTTTTTTGAGCGAACATTGATCGCTGTCAAAGTTCCTATTTCCTGTAGTAATCTTCTTTGCCCCTTTACCTTTTATGTTTCTTAGTGCATGCTGGTTTTCACGGGCTCCCCATTTTCCTCTTCTTCATGCATCAATTAAGTATTTTCGTGCTCTCTTCCTTTGTTGTTGTTGATGAGCCTTTGCCCACTACTTGCAGGTACTGAGCGCTGCCTTCCTCTGTTATCTGAAATCCCCCACCCCTTTTGCAGGAGGAAAAACTTTCCCCTTTTTTTCCATGCTCCTATTTTAATGTACCCTTACCTTCTTTAGTCCCGCTCAGGAACGTTATTGTCGTGACCTTTTTCCGATGACGATGTTCGCTCTTATTGTATGTATCTTCCCTCCTGAAGTATACAGCTTCCCTACTGTCCTTATTCGGTGGCGAGTAGTTGTTGGGCCAACATCAGCCTACGCTCTGCGGCCTCCTATCTCTTTCATCTTGAACATTGTCCCTTTCGGATACCCTTTTTCGGTGGCTCTTCCCAGTCCACCCCCCCAAGGGTATTGTCCAAACTGGTCTTGGACAGAGCATAGTTTTCGATTTTGCGATTTCACTTTTTTTTCTTGCTTTTGAGGGCGAAGGTGAAAGACCTCATGAAACAGCCGACTCCTTCGTTCCTGCGCCGTCCTAGCCCCCTCGGGAATGCTTCGTTTGCTTGCTTCCGGCGTTGCTGTGGACCTCTTTCGCGCCCCCCAAAAAGTTTTTGGTAGGCGTCGTGCCTAACGACGTCTGTTCGCGCCACTGTCCCGGCCCCTCGGGTTCGCAGCGATCCCTCAGTCCGTCCCTCCTCTCTCCCTCTTACTCTCCGGTTGCTGTGTTTGGATAGCTTCGCAGCAAACACGACGCAAGACTCTTTCGGATGCTCTGTCCCCACGTGCCAGTGTTTCGAGTTTTTTCCCGACCACCGGAAACATTCACCGCAATAGCCACCTCGGTTTTCAGAAGATCTAACTTTCCCTTCTCGAAATGTCCCGCCTTCCAGTTATCTCCCTCCAAGAGGCCATGCGATCACTTTTTGCCAGGGAAGTTTCTTTTCGTTTTAATTTCGATTATAAGTCCGGAATCCTTATTTATTGCTCCTGTACATCCCCTGGCGTTGGGATTGGTTGGGTTTTTTAGAAAGTTAGCCGTACTTTTATTGCTTCCTTTTTTGCTGGCGAGGTCCTGATCGGCCTCCTCCCGATATGCTTACCAATGCACCCTGTTCAAACCTTGGGTTCTCCTCTCATGAACCTCCCCTCCCATCTGATCGCCAATTTTTTAGATATAACAACTTCCTTCCTCCTTATTGACTTTTGTTTTTCGGATCCCTGGCCTTCAAAATAACGTTATTGTCCAAAATTGTTCGTCCCCCCCAATGTCTTTTTTTTACCCGCTTTAAGCCACCGGCACAGTTCGCTCCTTGGTGTTCCCATCCTGTCCTTTTTTACCCTTTATGATATGGTTCGGCAATAAGGCCTTGTATCCTCCCTCCACCCCCCGTAGTTTTAGTGCCCATTTCCTTTTGTTAACTGAAGTTGATGCTTATTCTTTGTTGCAGGTTTCTTGCACGACTTTTCCCCTTTCTTTGCGTATATTTGACGGTTGCCGATAATCCTCCTCTTTCGATTCGTTTTTTTCCCTCCTCCCTTCCTTACTGGGTGGAAAACTGGAGCAAGGATTTTCCCCTGTCCCCTACTTGCTTTTTTGTGCCAAAGCGAAGTTTTTCCTCCTTCTTTCGTTTTTGATCCGTGAAAGCTCATGACAGCTTTTGATTTCTTTAGATAGTCCGCTGCCCCCCCACTCTCGGCTTGTCGTTTTCCTCTTTTTTATATTCTCCTGACCCCAAGCCTTCGATGAGGGTATAGGACCCACGTTGAACAAAAAGAAATTTGTGGGGCATAGTTTTCTTTCCCATTCTTGACCACAGCACGAGTTTGGAGGAGTGGATGGCTTTTTGTCTTCCTTTCCCGGCGCTCTCCCTCATCGACTTTGACGCGCATGCCCCTCTCAACTTTACTCTTCTCCTGCTTCCTCCAATGATCGCATGTGAACCTTGTTTTGTTTTAGACCTTCCGTGTTTCGATTTTTATCGTAGGTGGATGCAGCGGGTTTACTTTCTTCTTTTTCCTCCTCCCTCCCCGTTGTTGTGTTTTTTTTTTTGATCTTACTCTGCATTCCCGTAGATCTTCCTTTTGTTCTTTACCAGCCGGTTCTGTTTATTGTCCAGACGGCGGTCCGTTTCCCATCTGCGTAGGCTCATTGTCCTCTTCTTTTGCAGCGTCACCATCGCTTTCCCTGGTATCTCTCGGAGTGAAAGACCTGCTGCTCCAGCTTTCTGGGTTTTTGTTCCAGCAACCGTCCCCATGTTTCCGTGTTCCCTCCACTGAGGTTCTTCCGAGTTTCCCCCGCCTCCCCTTTTGATTTTGTTCTGTTACCAACCCCTCCAAACCCTCTGCTCTGTGCGTGATA
>Ga0179593_1349937_pt1 | contig 10432 bp, 21 predicted proteins | sample CZODoug2_1_08_16_FD_185931 | JGI IMG/M metagenome (GOLD analysis project Ga0179593, IMG submission 185931) | Vadose zone soil fungal communities from Angelo Coast Range Reserve, California, USA - CZODoug2_1_08_16fungal (PacBio error correction) | ecosystem: Environmental > Terrestrial > Soil >... | reverse complement strand
ATTCGATTTTTTCTGGATCGTTAACTGCTGCCTCTTTTTCGCTTTTTCTCTTCTCCTTTTCCCCCCCCAAGTCTTGGACCATCGTTGTCGTCATTTTCGCATCGGTTGTGTTCAACCCCGCCGCGCCTTTCTGCCCCCCTCGCTTGGAGGGATTTTAGCCCCCCTTCTCGACGAACCTTAACGGTCCCTGTTCCCTCACCTTTGAGGCTGCCTTCAAGCTAATGCCTTTCAATTCTTCCTTTTTTCTCGAAGTCCCCAATTCTTTTTTCCATTCCCCCCCTAGTCCCCTTTTTTTCCCTTTTCCTCCTCTGGCCTCTTCCTAGACAACACTTTCCCTCCCTTGAGTAGCATTGTTCATTTTTCCTTCTTGCCTTAGTGCTGGCGTTCGCCTTTCTTCTCCCCCCTGATTTTTCCCCTTTTTCTGCCGCCACCTCGACGCTCCGGCCCGCCATTCCTCCTTTAAAGCGCCCTCTAGTCTGACTGAGCTGGGGAACTCTCCTCTCTCAAGATATCCCCCTCCTTCCCTGTAGGTGATCCCATCTCCCCGTCCGGTTTTTCTAAAATTTTTTTCTTTTTTTAAGATTCCTCGTTTTAAAATCCTTGTCCCTTCCCTCAAGTCATACCGCTGACTACTCTGCTACCCTTTTGGTTCTATACCCCTTTCTTATAACCTAGTCTCCTCGACGTTCCACATCTCCTCTTACTTTTCTCAGTCATCCTTGACCTTTTTTTTTCTCACCACTTATCCGCGTCCCTCGTGCTCTCCCTCCGTTTCACTTTTTGTTTTTTTTTTTTTTTTTTTTCCATCTCTTTCACCAAAAATTATAGTTCGGTCCCGCCCCCTTTTACGCATTCCTCTTCCTTCCCTTGCTTCAATCAAACGCCTCAGCGGAAGATTCTGCCCACTATTATTCTCCTTGATCGTTTGCCTGCCCTTTCTTGAGTTCTGCAACTGATGTCTATTTGTTTCCCTTCTTCCTTTTTTTCCTCCCCCCTCCCTTCTGTAGAGAGGAGATCCCACTTTTCGTTCCAGTTCGATAACCTCACCACTCCCCTTTTTTTCCCCTTGAGAACTTCCTGGTCCTCACCGGAAGCTGACACCTCCCCTTTCCCCTTTCAATCTAACAACCCCAGGCTCATCGGCCCCACCCGATTTCCCCTTTCCTATCTATTCCGGTGTTCCCCCCCTTCTTCCCAGAAGTTGCCTACCGGCCTCTTCTTGTAGTCATGTTCGGCCTGTCAACCCTTTATTAGTCGCACAGGTTCCCCCTCTTTACCTCCAAGACCTCTACCGTTTCTCCCCGGAGCTCCTTCTTTCCCCCTCTAGAATTAAATTTATCTTTCTCCTTTTCGAGAATATATGCTTTCACTTTTTTTTGATGGCCCCCGAGGAACTGTCAATGGACTCCCCTTTGTGTTTGTTAAATCCTTCCAATTTCCTTTTGAGAGGTGTTGTGTTCATTCCTCACCTTTCTATATTTTTTTGACCTTTCTCCCGGAGATTTCTCCTTATGATTCTTCCCTTTTCCTTACTCTCCTGAATTCTTGTGGGCCCTAACGAACACCTTTTTTAATTCTTAACTGTTCCTCGGTGGGGATCTAAGTAAGACCCCATTGACTTCCTCTTCCTTCCGATCCCCCATTTCCCTTCTTTCGATGGAAGCCCCACCCCCCCCCCCCCCCCCCCCCCCCCCCCCCCCCCCCCAGTGAAGTCTCCACTTCCCGTGATGGCCCTCAAATATCTTTCTTTTTTTTTGGCTTGCTGTCCTAGTCCCACTCTTTTCCCGTCCAGAAGAGCAATGATTTTTTCTGGTTCACCTTCGTTTTTTTCCCCTCCCTTTTGTACTACTCCTACGTTGTTGGTGTCTTTTCTTTCTTGAACAGCTGTTTCCCATAAAAGCTTTTTTCGTCTTTCGGCTCTCACTTGTTTTTTGGCTACCCAAACCCTTCCCCTGTTTTGTCCGGCTGTTCCATCCTTCTTTTCTTATTTGTACTGTAGTGACGTCTGATGGCTAGTACGAGTCCCTTAGGTTTTTTTATTACTGTTTTCCCGTTTCCGGCCCCACCCCCCCTGATGGCCCCCTTTCTTGGCCTGTTTGCAAAGCTTTAGATTTTTCGTTTCCTCTTGTTTTTTCCCTTCCCCATCTAGAACCCGAGCTATACTTCAGTCTATCCTCCGCATCTTCCTTTCCTCCTTTAATCCCCTCCCCCCCAACCAAGTACCGGCCATTGTTTTTGTAGGTTCAAAACAAACACTTCCTCTCCCCTTTTCCCCTTTTCCTCTTTGAAGCAGCAACCCTTTCTCTCCTATTCTCGGACATTCCCCTCATCCTCTTTTGTGAAGTCCATAGCATAATTACTGTTTCGAGTTGGACTCCCTTCCTTCCCCTTTTTTCTGTAATCCTTGTCGCTTCTTTCCTTCTACTTCCCCTTTTTTCTTTCCTGAAGAGCCCGCCGAAAGACTGTATGTTAAGGCGTCCCATTTCCCTCCCCTTCCCTCCCTCCTTTCTTTTTTTTTTTCCTCCTTTTTTTCCGATGATGCCGATTGTTTTTTCTCAGTTTCCCGTTTTGTCGAGTTTTTCCGCTTTCTTTTGATGTCCTATTTCCCCGATTGATGTGAGTGTTTCTTTTTCCGCCCCTCCTTCTTTTCGTTATCCCCCCCTCGTTCTTTTTTTTCCCCTATGACAATATCTCTCCGGATTTTCCACCAACTTTCTCCCTCCTTTTCCTTTACCCTCCGTCTTAATTTTTTGGCGCACTCCAATTCTATATCGTCTTTCCCGCTTTCCGATGTTTTTCTGCCTTCTCTTTTGCCTTTCTTTAGTCGGCCCACGGCTTTCCCCCCTCCCCCTCTCAAGTTTTGTTGACCTTCTGCTCGATCCCGCGTTATTCGCGGTTTCTTTCATCTCGATGTCAAAAACACATGCGCTTTCTTGCTGCCGAGTTAGTCTTTGGCCCCCCCTTTTCCCTGCCCTCATGTCATGCCCTTCCCCTTTTCTGCTCACCTTGGAGCTGAGCGTCTGTCCCTTCTTTATCCTTTTTTTTCCTTCCCCTCCCCTAGGACAAACGATTCCTCGTAACTTCCCCGCCTTGTAAGTCCAACCGGCACTGCGCCTTTTTTATCTCCATTCGTCTCCTTTTGTTTGTATTTAATTCCCTTCGTGTCTCCTCTTCGGACCCAGTCATTCGCCTTCTTGGTTTTCCTGATGTTCATCTTTTTCTCTCGGGCATTTGTTTGCCTTCCCTCAAATTAGTGTCCTTCTCATAGAACTCCCCATCCATCTTTCCACGCTCACAATTACACCATGCTTTCTCTCTTTAGGCAAGTTTGTCTCCCCTTCCGATCCGAGGAGAAATTTCATCGGGCCGAATCTTTTGGTCCCCCTGACAGACCCCGTCCGTAACCCCCCACCTTTCCTCTCTTCATTATTTTTTTACTTTCTTTCTTTGACTTTCGTTACGTTCTTCCCCCCCTCCTGCGTAACCCTTCCCTAAAGATAGATTTTTTTCCCCTTTTGACCCTCTTAGTGTTTCAACCTCTTCGAAATAGATCCCCCTCCTTCTCCTTTTTCTTGGTTTTTTACGGAGATTCAAGTCCCTCTTAGTCTTCGCCTGTAATGACTCCCGACTGTCCATTCTTCTCCTCATCAGCTCAACGTCGGATCTGGTGAACCTCCCTCATTTTCTGACTTTTCCTTCTCCGTTCCTTTTTCTGTCTTCCCCTTTCTATCTTTTGGCGCGCGTTCACTTTGTTTCCCGGGTGAATGAAGATCCCCCGTTTGCGGTTGCATTCCTCTGCCCACCCTCCTCCTTCGGTAGGACACTTGACTTTCCCCATTCGACTTTTTCCTTTACCAGTGCGTTTTGGGGAGTACTTTTTTTTCCCTACATAGCTAAGAGTCTGTCCTTTTCCCGGAGCATTGAGGTCCCCCGAAGTTCCCCAGTAGTTATTTTCTCGACCCCCTTTTTCTAACCGAGTTTCCCTTCTCACGTATTGTTTTAATTAGTCTGCCGCTTTCCAAAAAGAGTTCTCTTTGTTTTTAGTCTCCTAGGTCTGTGACCCCCATTTCCGACATTGAGTCTCCTTTCTTTTCTTTCTTTCCCCCTACCCCCCTCCTTTCCCGAACCCCTCCCCCCCACCTCTCTCTTTCATAAGTAAATCGTGCCGTCCTATCTTACCCTTCCAGTACTAATTATTCTCTTGGAGTGCCGTCCCTTTCGCTTTTTAGTAGACCTGCTTCTCCCTTTGGGCCTTTCGCTATCTCAATTCTCGGAATTCAGTGCCCGTCTTATCGAGTGTCTCTTGCTTAGATTCATTTCTTTCTCGTACATTTACTGCTGAACTTCCTCTTCTTTTCCAGCCCCTTGTCCCTCCTCGGTCGATTCCTAATTTATTTCTTTGTTCTCCTGTACCCCGGGATTCTTCATTCTTCGGTTCTCGCACTCCTTATAGACCCCTCTCAATCCTTCCCTTTCCTTAAAGAGAGACTTCCCCTTCCTCCTTGCTTCTTTTCTTGACCTCACCTTCGTTTCCCTCTTCTTTTCTGTTCTGTTCTGTTATAATTTTATTTTCTCTTTCGCTACCTCCCCAGAGCCTTCTCAACTTCTAGATATCGCCAGACATGCTTCGACTCTTCTTCCTCTCTTCGGGCAATAGCCTCTCGCGTCCTAGATCTCCAAGAGTCCCCTTCCCCGAACCCCTCTTTTTCCTCGCTCATTCCTTTTCCTATCCTACTTGGTTTTTGGCTGCGTTTTTTCCAGACGGAACTTTTCTCTGAGTCAGTCAGTTCCGGAGGTTTGCCTTCCCCTATTTCTAAGTGCATGTCCCTTGCTCCTTTCTCCTTCCAGTTCAGATCTTTCTCGGTTTTCCCTTCTACTCTAAGAGTTGCGTTCCTTTTACCCTTGTAGATTCTTTTTTCCTTTCTCACTAAGAAAATGTCTGCTCCTTGGCTTCCTCGCAATACTCCTAAGGACTGCCAACTCCCAGGTAGGTTTCCAGTCTTCCCCCCCCCCATCCCTTGAATTATGTGATCTCCTTCTTTTTAATCCAATGCGTATCCTTCTCCTGTTTTTTCTCCCAGTCGGACCCATTATTCCTTTCTCTAGTAGACTACTGTTTGGGTACTCAAAACTGACCTCTCTGCCCCCAGTCTTCCCTTTTTCCTTCTCACACCTTTTTAACTCTAACCCCTCCAATTCCTCTACTGATGAATTAGCGATCCTTTGTTTTTCTTTCCCTTTTTAGTCTCTTTTCGTCCAATTCTTCCACGCATCAATGCAGTTCGTAGGCAGCTTGTTTTGGCCTCTCCCCGTTTCCCCCTCCTTTCTCTCTGCGGCCCTTTTTTTTGATGTTTTTCGGCCCCACCTCGTGGTAACCATCCAACCTTCCTCTCCGTTCTCCCCATTTCTCCCTTTGTTCCCCCTGCCTGAAGTTTCTTTCCCCCCTCTTTTCCTTGTTTGCTACGATCTTCTGGGTCGCAGACACCGATGATCTGGAGACTTTTTCTTTTTCAAAGAGGTCCCTTCTCCCCCCCTTCAATTTGGCTCCTGTTACTTAACTCTCTTAGAACTTCCTCTCCTTCTGCCTTTTAACACTTCCCCCTCCCGAAATGAATCCGGAGCTCCCTTACTCCTCAATTTCAATTATACTATCCTCCTCCTTTGAGTTCAGACTCTTCCACCTAACTCTTTCTACCCGTGAAATCTTGCAGTCTCTCCACCCCTTCCGTGTCGCCCCCCATCATTCCCTCCTCATGTCTCTCCGCTTAATCTACTTCACCCTAGTCATTCCTTTCGCGGAGCCCTTCCTGGCGTTCTTCTCTTTTTGACCCTCGCCTTCTAAGTTCCCTTTAATCCTTATTGATTCCTCTGGTCCCCCCACCCCCCATTCTGAGACCCGGCGGTTGCTCATTTCTTAATTGGTTGCAACACGAAGGCTTGCCGCACCTCTCTCTTTCTTGGATTTGATGTAGATCGAAACTTTTCAAAGGTTTCCCCTTCCCCCCCCGTCCTGATTCGCCTCCCTCTCATTCTTCCCCAACTCCTTTTCCTTTTCCTTGGTTTCCACGACTCCTCGCTTTCCCATTTTCAAATAGCGCCGCATTTTCGCCCTATTTGAAGATGTTTCAGAAAAAATTGAATACTTTTCTTGAATGGTGAATGGGTAGTCGCTCCCCCCTCGTTTCTTTCTTATCTTATGCTCCTCCTTTCTCAGGTTGTACTCCAGCCCCCCTTTCCCGAGTCATTCACCCCTCTTATCTTCCGGTCAACAGCGACAGATACGTTGTGCCTGCGCGGTACCTCTCTCCTTCTCTACATGATTTTTCATAAAATACATTAAGCTTTTCTTCTTTTTCACCTTCACGTTCCGGTTTTTTTCTTTTCATTCTTTTTCCGCTTTTCGAGGAATCCCGTTGTTCAACCTATCTTTCTTTCCCTTTTACCCCTCCCTGAAGATTTCCGAGATCCTCACGTTTGGTTTTTTTTCCTGTTTTCTCCCTTCTCTCTGCGACGGAATCCTTCAGAGGAATGCCCCCCTCCTGAACTCTCCCCTTTTGTTTTGAGCTCCTCGCTCCCATTTCGGCCGATGGTCTAAAGCCGGTTTCTCTCCCCCCCCCCCCCTTCTCTTTCCTGTTACCGCCGTGGTCGATTCCTTCCCTTACGTTCCTTCAAAGACACTAGTAACCCCCTGAAAGCTGTCCCCCCAGTTCCCTGTTCCCGGGCGGTTTCCCCCCCCCTTCGTTGTCGGAACCCTCCGTTTTTCCCCTTTTTGACAAGCGGCGGATAATCTTCCATCCTCATGTCTCTTCTGCTTGTCGCCTAACCCGTCGTTTCCCGTTTCATTCCCCTTCCCCCCCCCCCTTCCAAGACCCATTTTCTCCTTTTTTTTTCCCCCCTCACCCCGACGCGAAACAATCTCCATTTTCCCGTCAACCAATCGGATCTCGGTTTCCCCAATCTTTTTTCACATTCTCCTGCGGGGCTGGCTATGAATTCTCTCAGGTTAATCCCCCCCCCCTTAACTTCCCTTCTTTGTCTTCTTTCGTTCAGATTTTACCCTCTTCGCCCTCCAGAGACACTATTACAGACAAGTCGATTTCGTCTCCGACCCTTCATGAGTTCCCCGATTCCTTTTCACTCCCTTCTTGACCGCTTGATACTCTCTCCGATGACCGTTTTTGGATGATCATCTGTCACTGTACATGGCCCATCCTAAACGTTTTGCTTTGGAAACCCCTCCAAAACCGCTTGCCTGTGGTGCGGGTTAATTGAATTTTTACAACTCTTTCGCTCCTCTGCCTCCTTATATTCTGGTCACGATTCCTCCCTGGTTTTTTTCCACCCTCCACGTCCCACCGTGGCAACTTTGTGAAACTGGTAATATTTTTTTCTTCAACCGCCGTTCACTTAAACCGTTCCTAGCGTACATCCTGTCCCTTTCTGGGCGATGTCCCTTCTTCTTCTCAATGACGTCGACTTCCTTCACTTCCTCTTCTTGGGGGTTTTCTCCGATAGAACCTTTCCATTCCCTCCCTAAGAGACCTGCTTGGGCTTGGCCCGGCGTTTCTTCCTTTCCTTCTTTTTCCCCCTTAAGAATTTTTTTGTTTTTCTCTCGATTCCCCCCCTGCCCCTCCTTTTCCCCCTCCCTATTTTCTCTGCTTTCTGGCCCCCTCAAATGATTCATCGAGTACCCCCCCACCCCCCTCGCAAAGTTTCTTCTTTCCCTTCTTTGAATCCTTTCGTGAGTATCTCCCCTCTCCCCCCGTCATTCCTGACCTCTTCTGTCCTCTTCTCCCCCCTTTTTTTCTGACGCGTTTAGCGGTACCCCCTGTTGTCAAAAGTCTTCGGCAGTTTCCCGTTTCTATTTTCCCCCTTTTCCCCCCCCATCCCCCTTTTTTTTTTTTTTTTTTTTATCCTTTAGACACTGAGCTATTTCCCGTACTTTCCTTTTTCTCCTTTTAAGGAATGGCATTAACACACCACCTCTGCTCCTTTTTCATTGTTTGCTGGTTTCCATCCCCCCCCAAAGTTCGATGGCCATTTAACTTCCTCTGGACCCTCCCCCCCCCTTTCCTCCCCCTCATTTTTTCTTCCTCCCCTTCCCCTCTGGTGAAGTCTCCTCACTCATTTCCGGGATTTCTTTGTTAAGTCTTTCCCCTCGTATTTTTTTCTTTCTCCTCCCAAGGGTCTCGCCGCAGGTCCCAGACGTCCCCTCCTTTTTTTTTTAAATTCGGAGGCACGTTCTCACTCTTATCCAGCCCTTCCTATTAATCTTTCCCTCCTCTTTTTTGAAGTATGGCTTTTTTTTTCTCTTCCTTTTGATGTCGAGTTGTTCCCCTCCTTGAGTCTCGTCCCCCCCCCAGATTTTTTTGTGTAGGTTACCGACTTCCTCTTTTCCTTTCCTCTCGACTAGTCCTCTTTGACACTATAGAATCCTTGAATACCCCCCCTTCGGGTCAACCTTTTGCCCCCTTCCACTTCGACCCTTGTCGGAAAACCTCCCAAAGCCCCATTGCGCCTTATCGTTGCTCTCTCAGCTGATCGTTTTCGCCTCCCTTTCCGGTCCTTCTCTGCCTGGACAACGGGCCTTTGCCCCCGTACCTCTCTTTTTTTTGACATTTTCGATCCTTTGTGTTACCTTTTTGCCCGCTGATCTCGCTGATAAACAAACTTTGCTTTAGCAGGCATGCCCCCCTCTTCTCTTTCCTTTCTCCCGTCTATGACCTCCTCCCCCGGTCCTGGCCGACCCCCCCCTTGTTTGAGTTTCCAGCCTTCTCTTCCTTAGTCGCGATCAGTCCACTTTTTTAAACCCTCGTCCCCAGCCCGCACCGTACCGCATGTATACCCCCTTCCCTTTTCGCTTTTGAGAAACCCCTTTCGGCTTCCCCTTTTTTTTTCTTCATACCTCTCAGCGAAGACGTCTTCTTAACCTTCCTCATTCTCCTATATTTCGCTGTTGCCTGATCTGACGTTCCCCGTCCCTTCTGTCCTTTGATGGCGTAACCCTGCCCACCTTCTCCTAATCTGCCCTCTCCCTCGGAAGCGACGACCCCATTCCCTTCTCTCCCTGTCTCTTCTTGTGTTCTGCCCGGCCATTTAATCGTTTCTCAATGCTTTCGTTCGACTTTTGGACCCCTACAAACGAGATTTTTTTCGATAACAAACATTTCTCCCTATCTTTTGCCCATCTTTTCTCTTTACTTAGTCCTTCCTTTTTTCTTTATAACTTGACCTTTCTTTTCTCTATCATACCCCCCGACTGATTCTTCCTTGCACAGTGACGATTCGTGTTCCCCCGTCGACAGCCTTCACCGTTTTCTCTTCCTGTTTTTCCTTTTCGCTAACTAGTCAATGGCCCTTTTTTTCCCTGTCCCTCAGGCAGGGGTCACCCTTTCTCCCTCTTCTCCTTCCTCTGTCAAACGAAGTGAGTTTTTCCTCTTTCGGAATGTCGGAGACCTTCTCTCCTTTCCCTTCTCTTTAGTTTCCCCCCTGATATAGGTTGGGCCGATTTCTTCCCTTTCCTTCCCTTTGTCAGCTTTTCCCCCCCCTTCCGGTTGAAGTCGCGACCAGCCTCTTTTCTCCCTATCCTTCTTCTCCTTAGCTCCTCTGCCTTTCGTGCCCTGGTTTTCAAGGCAGACCTGATCTTAAGTCTGTCTGCTTAGAGCATTGAAGTCCCCTCTTCCCCCTCTCCCCCTTTTGTTTCTTGGACCTTCCGGTTTTATACTTTTTTCCCCTGTCCCCCCCCCCCATCCAAGTATGCCTCCATCAGGCAGCGTCGCAACCAGTTTTTCCCCGGGGTATCTCCTTAGGTGATTTTACAGTGTCATACGTGTATCTTCGCCGTCTCTCTTCCAACCAAGTGTCCCCCCATCTCCTCTTTTCTACCTGTCAATCTCCTTATCTTCAAGCTTTCCTGATGCCTTTTCCCTCAGTTCTTGTGTTCAGGTTCAAGGTTTCGGTTTCTTTTTCCTCTCTAGAGGGCTCGCTCTTTTCCATCCTCATGTATTCTTCCTTGCCCCCTCTTTATCCCTCTTTTCTCTTATCGATTCAAGTTCTACGTCCACCTTTTGTTACTTTGAATTTCTTGTCTCTTCGGGGTGTGATCCTGTGTCCGTTTTCTTGCTGGACTATGTCGGCGACTGGTTAGGCACTTGGCCCCCCCATGTCTCCGAAGATCCCCAACGAAATTGGCTTTCTCCCTCCTCAACATTCCCCATTCCTTTCCCCTCCAGTTCCTTTTGCCCACTGCCTTTCATTTCTTCTCCTCCGTTCCTGGAATTCGGCGTATGTTTTTTGAGACGCGTCCCCCCCCCCGTCTTCTTGTCTTTGTTTTGCCTTTTTCTCCGGGTAAACTTGAAGATTTCCCCCTTGAAGGACCCTCTTCAAGTCATCCCCCCTTTTTCTCTCTCGTCGACAATGCTGACTCCCCCTC
>Ga0179593_1710833_pt1 | contig 10433 bp, 11 predicted proteins | sample CZODoug2_1_08_16_FD_185931 | JGI IMG/M metagenome (GOLD analysis project Ga0179593, IMG submission 185931) | Vadose zone soil fungal communities from Angelo Coast Range Reserve, California, USA - CZODoug2_1_08_16fungal (PacBio error correction) | ecosystem: Environmental > Terrestrial > Soil >... | reverse complement strand
TGTTATCGGAACGATGGGCAAGTTTTTCGGCTCCCTTTTTATATTTTTTCCTTCCCCCCCCCTGTGAATCAGGTGGAATCGAACCATTCCCTTCCCCTCAGGAACCCGGCGCCGAGTGCGAGTGCGCTCTCTCAAGGATTTTCAGTATGCTCAATTCTCCTCCCCTTTCCGATAAGGAGAACTCCCTTTTTTCTGGTTTAAATGGCAATTCAGCAGCTTTTCCCCCCTACACTGCTCACCGCTATAGAAACAGCCTCGTGAACGTGGTGGTTCTCTTCCTCCTCTCATCGCGGACTCCGGTTCCCTCTCCAGCCACCCCCTAAACTTGGGTCCAGGATCCGGCAGGCAGGCAAACCCCTCGGATTTACTCCCCCCCTTGCTTCCTCTCGAGGCATGAAATTGACAGCCGGGTTCAAACCTCCCCCCCCCCTCTTTTTTTATACCTGGCTTTGTTTTGAGATAATGCCCCCTCTCTTACCTCTCCCCCTTGAAGGGGCCCACTCTTTCTCCCCCCTTGCTGCAGTGCCTTTCCGGCGGAAGGTCCTTTCTCCACCCCTTTTTTAGGTCATAAATCGGGGGATCATGAAACTTCCCCCCCCCAGGAATGGTCCCCCACACCACTGCGCCCCCCCCCCCCCGTGTCTCCCTTTCCTTTCCCCCCGCTTGTCGCAAATAATCCCACGTCCCGTCTGTCTCGGATTCCCCACAATCCTCAACCCACCCGTCTCCCTGAGCCTGTTTTTTCCCCCCTGTACAGCCACGATCCCCCTAATTCTCGTGTCTCGGGATGATAAATTTTCTCGCGTTTTCGGCCCGTCTTTTTCCCTTCTTTTTGCCAAATGTACATCGGCTAAGTCGGGTCTTTTGGATCTAACTTCTTCTTTCCTTGCTTCCCGGCTAGGCCGTTCTTTTAGCGGCACGGTTTATAATTCTAGGCTGTGCCCTTTGCGAGTTTTTTGTTGGTGCATCTGGTGGTCACAGCGATCGTTTCCTACATGACCATTCCAATGTGGGCCGCGCGGATCTTTTCCCGGTTAAGTTTAAGTTTTTCTCTCAGGAGCCAACTCAGCCCCTCACGCCCCCCCTCTAAATCCCTCCCCTTTTCCCCTAGCATTTTTCTTGGGTGGCGATTGCCCAAGATAACGGCCCCCCGAGTGTTGATCCCCAGCACGTTCCACCCTTCTGGCCTCTCCCCCAGTAAACTTTGTTCCTTTTTCTAACTGGTCTTAAAGAATCCCCGCGCTTCCCTGCCTTCCCCTTGTACTTTGGAATTATTTAACCGTCCCCCCTCCTTTTATCTCCTGTGCATCCCCTTGTGGGGGGGCCCGGTCCCCACCGATTTCCTCCTTCTGTGCTCATCTTCACCCCCCTCCTCTTAGGCAACCTTTTTCTTACTTGGGGGGCGAGGTCCCTTCCCCGAGGTTGAAGATCCTTCTTCGTCCGGTTTTCTTCTCCAGAAGCAGGAACAACCTCTTTCCAACGGACCCCCTTCTCCTCTTCTTTTGAGCACCTGGGGAGTCTCCTTTTATGAGCCACAGAGGTGACCCTTCATGCCCAGTTCTTTTTTCCTTTGCCGCTTATTCTCGACAATATGTTCTTGATCCCCATTTTTCGACCAATTTTGACGACCCCCCCCCCCTCTCCCAGTAGTTTAGATTTGGGCCCATAAGCGACTCTTGTCCTATTCCCCTTTATATTTTTCAGACTATGTCTGTTCTTTTTTGTTGATCTTTTCCTATCCCTCCCCTTGTTGAGGAGGGATCCCTGATCCCTTAAACTTTAAGGCGTATTTTTATTCCCTTGTAGAAAGAACGTTCTGCCTTATGGATTTCTAGCCGGCCCGCTCACTGATGTACCTCCCCGTGAACCCCCGGCAGTTGCGCCCCCAAGCACGACGTCTTTGAGCCCCGGCGACCCAACTCCTTTTTTTACCAGGCGCGTGTTGGCGTTCGTTATTCAGCTTTCTTTTTAGCAACGCTTCAGCGCCCACCCCAGGTCCGTCTCTCTTTTCCTACCTCGAAACACAATTTTTTTTCCCCCCCTAGGATACTTTTTTTTTTTTCTTGTGTTTCCAAAGTGGAAGCCCCTCGCTTCAGAATCACAGTTTTTCCGCGGCGAATTTTTCTTTCTCCCTCTCAGATACGTGATAATTCAACCCCCCCCAAAATTGGGTTACAAGGGTTGGACCTTCAAGCCCCTCTCTCTGGCTTCCCGGCGACGTTCTCCCTTGCGGAACGTCCAATTTTGGCTTTCCCCCCAAGACAATTTTTTTAACGGTCTTCCCCCCCCCCAGCCCGGGGGCCGGGGGCTCCTCGCACATCCCTTCCGTGGCATTTTTCCCTTCTTTCTGCCGCGGCTTTTTTTGTTTTCTTTTGATCCGTTTCCCCCCCCCTGGACCGGAAGTCCGAGCCTCCTGACGTTTCCTCGTACCCTTTCCCCCTATCGAACTGCCAGCCCTCCCGACCATTTTCCCCAAATCTAGTCCCAACTTTCTTCCTCCATTACATTCCCTCAAAACCTTCCTTCTCCGACCGTACCTGCAGTGATGCCCCTTTTCTATTCAGCCAAAGAGACTCTGACCTGCTGCCAACCTCCTCCAACTGACCTCCGTTGCAGACCAAGCTCATAAAACTTGATCTTTACGAGATCCTCCTTTTTGAGGATCGTTGTGGCTTTCTTTTTCCCATGACGTTCTCCTGCTCCTTTTAGTTTTTTGCGGATCCTAAGCGTTGTTTTCCCCTCTCCTGACCAGCCGGTTCCTTTAATTTTATTGGTATCAAACCCCTATTTACTTTCAAACTTTGTGGTTGCGGCTTTCTTTCTCCCCCCCTTCCTGGTTTCATGCTTCCGGTTTTATATCCCCCCCCCGATGCTTTTTTCCCTGACTTTTAGAAAGTTTCTAGATTTTTCCGCAACCTTTTTTTTTTTCTTTAGAATTCTCGCTCTTTTCCCTTCAGATTCTTTCTTTTTCCATGGCAGAATATCCCATCCCCTCCCCCCTCTTGGATGTTTTCTCCCGTTCTTTTGAGATTATCACTAACAACCGGGTTTTTCCCCCATCATTGTTGGGTTTGAATGTTTTTTAGGCCTGGTTGGCCAAAGTTAGGTCGTTTCCTTTCCCCGATTTTCGCGCAGCGTCAGTATTTTTTTGCATGATAGAACCTCCTTCGGTCCCAATCTTTTTGCTCCAAAATTTTGTATGAGTCTTGGGAGGTGTTAGCCAATCGTATCTTCCGTGTAATTTCCATTTCCCCCCCCCTCTTTACATTCGGTCGAGTCTCTTGGTTTTTTCTCTTTTCATGTTCCGCAGACCGCCCAAGTTACGCGTCGCAGCTAGCGTCCGTTCGATGGCTCTGACCAAGATCTTGTCTCACATTTTCCTCTGTTTGTAGACCAACCCCCCCCCTTCTTTTCCCAAAGGACAATTCTCCCATCTTAAGCGAGACCCCTCCTTTAGTCACAGCACGGTTATTACAATCATCAAGCTCGACCATGCCCCCCTTTCTTCCTTTCCCATATCTCAAGTGTTTTCGAGAGTCCTATTCACCCCTCTTTTTTTTTTTGCGCTTCTGATTTATCCTCCCGACCTCTTTTTGGCCGACTATTCCCTCTCGCGAACGATTTTGCTGACTTTTTTTTGTGTTTTTTTTTTAATGATTTCGACAAAGAGCTTTTTTCCCTTACTTCCGCGGCATCGACTTTTTGCCCCCCGAGTGCCGCATCTATGACCCCTTTTTTCTCTCCGATCCGATCACCTCGATCCTCCCCCCCGCAGACGAAGAGACTGGCTGATTTCCCCTTCACTTAGCAGCGGAATTCACCACCATCCCTTTTTCCCCGAGACGGATTCCCCTAAAACCAGACCTCGTTTAACGTGGATGGGTCCTCCCTCCCTTTGAGATTCCCAGTCACGCATTTCTCATGCAAGTGGTCTTTTCTAACCTCCTTGTCAACATATCTAAACTTGGCCCCCTTCTCTGCCGGCCAGCAAACCCCTTCTGGACCCCCCGCCCAGGTGTTTTTTTGATAAGCTGAGGATTGTGTCTTCCTCCTTTGAAACGCCGAGTGGGTTTATTCTTTGTGGCTCGATTCCATGCCCTCTCTTCCCACATCGCCACCATCTCACCTCATTGCGGACGCCTTTTACCCCCCTGTGATATTTCCCCCAAGTTAGACTTCGGCAAAAAGTCTTTTCCTTCCTTTTTTTTCTGTTCTGAAATCGCGGATCTTCCTGCCCCTCGCTCTTCCTTCGCCAAGGTTTTACAGTACCAAGGCTCCATTCCTTTCCAAATTTTCGACCACTTTCCCCATTCCTTTTTTCACCAGTTCCTTAAAATCAAAGCGCGCCACCCGCCGTGCTTTGATCCGGCTGGCCAGCGTTAAAGCCCCCCCCCACCCTCCCTTCAGGAGGTCGAGCCTCTCAAGTCTCCCTAGGTCCTGTTTTGCCCTTCTTTTTTCTGGTCCGGCACATGTTCAGCAGGAAGCTTTTTCTCTCCCCTAGAGAGATCTCCCCGTGCAATCCGCAGGACCTGTTGATGGCCGTAAAACCTGTGAATTCTCGTGCTGCATGTCTTCTTTTTCCTTCCATATGCTGGCGTCCAGCGACTTTTTTTTCTTCCCCCAAGTCACTGCCCTCCTTTAATTGCTAGCCTTAGGTCTCCTTTTGTTGAGCCGTTCAGCAAGACCGCCTCCTCTGGATTCCGCGCCACTCCCAGCGTCCTTTTGGGTGCGTGGGCTCCCCCCGGCCCGTGTCTTTTTTGATACTCAAGTTTCCCTTTTCTTTTGTTTGACAACCGTAACTTGACTCCTCTATGGTTCTTTTCTTCCTCAGCCAGCGGGGCGGCACGCAGCCCTGTACCCATTGCCTTCTCCCTCTAGGCGCCTTCAATTCGTCCCTTCTTTTCTTGTCGTTTCCTCTTTTTCCCTTTTATCTGAAGATCTTCCCTATTTTCACCCTTTTTTCTTCATCTTGAAAGAGGTTGAAGAAGCCCGTTTTTTTCTCGCTTTTCTGCGCGTGGAGCTCCCCTTTTTTTCCTACCTAACCAACACGCGTTCAAAGCCTTCTCTGTTAGTCCCCCAGTCCTTTTTTAAGTCGGAGGGTTGTCAGTCTCAATTTTCCCGTCTTGCCGGACGCTTTCTCCTTCCTAGCCTCGAAGAGATTCCTGATTGAGATCACCCCGTTCAAACCGTTTCGTACTCCTCCCTTACGTTTCTCTCTTACCCCCCTCCTTTGATGCGATTGCATCATATATTTATCCTCCTCTTTTTGCAATGTCCTCGGCCTTCCCAATGAGTCTGAGGATTCCCCTCTTCTGATCCATTCGAGGTCTCCCCCCATTTTGTAAGACTGTGTTTCTTTTCCTATGAGGCAATGGTAGCACCTTGCGATGCTTCCGCTGCCTTTTAAGGGAACTCAGTCCGGTTGTCATTTTCTCTGTTCACCCCCTCCTTCAAAGGGTCCGGCGAACCCTTGTTCCCCCCTCCTTTTGGAACGCGTTAGTTTTTCATTATAAAGAGCAGATCCCCTCGGATTCCCCCTTTTCTTATATTCACCCCTTTTTTTTTTCCTCCCAGAGCCACCCTCCCCTTTTCTTGGTTCCTCTGGTGAACTGTTGAAGCCACCCTTCCCCATAGTGAACGGATGCGCCCCTTCCCGTTTGCCTCCCCACATGGCACCTTGTTGATTTTTTTTTATAAACCTCTCAGAGAGGCTTTGCTTCCTGACTGGTTTTGGAAGGAACCTTTTCTCTGGAGGCAACCCCCTTCCCCCCCCAAGTCATTGGGAAACTTTTTCTTTATATCAAACCTCTTTTTAGGATCGGAGTCAAGAAACCCGCACACACCAATTCTCTTTTCCTTCCTTGGTAGATCAGGAGGCCGGTCATTGCTCTTTCTGCTAACCGTTAAAAGCCGCTTGCGTGACCCCTTTACTCTTTCCTCCCGGGACATAGCTTTTCCAGCAAGATTCAATTCTCCCCCCCCCCCTCGACAATTCATCCTCAATACCCCTTTTGCGGTCCGCAACGCTCTCCTTAATTCCAACCAGGTCTTTTTTTTTCCCCCTCGGTCGCTCTTGCCAAAACACATTCTTCCCAAAGGGCACACATCCCCCTGCTTCCCCTGACCAACTCATAAAAATTGACTCTTTTTTTTTAATCGATCCGGATTTGTCTTCTACTTTATCCGGATGTTCATCCTGATTCTCCTGCTGTGGGGGCGCTCCCCCCTTCCTCTGGGGTTTAGGAGCCCTGCGAGCACATAAGGGCACGTTAGCTTTAAACTTCTGCAGTTCGCACAACTTTTTTGGACTTTTTAAGATGTTTTTTCCCAGTTTTTTTGTTGCTTTCCGCTTTTTCTGACTCATCCCGAATGTTTTTCTCGGAATTTTCCGTTAGATTTTCCCCCCTGTCATCCCCTTTAGCCCCTCATCATGTCGATTTTTGCACCTAGATGGGTGCTCCTTAACTCTCGCTACTTTTTATCCTCCAACAAATTCCTTGCTAAACCCTCTTTTGTCTTAAGATTAATTCCCTGCCTCTTCTTTTCTTTTCCCAGCCCCCGGTTCCTTCCCCCCTTGATGTTTTGACTGCCTGAAGCATGGTGGTCCTCGAGTTAGTTTCAGGCCAGTTCCAGTCCCTTCTGGCGTTACTTACCTTTGAAGAGGGCTTCGCCCGTCCCCCCCCCCTTTCACCAGGAATGTATCTCCATTCGCGGATGACGCCGCGCGGTTTGGTTTTCTCTTCATGTTCGGGCCTTCTTGGCCAATCCACGATGTCTTGCGGTCCGAGTACCGGCATGTTCTTTAGGTCCTCTTAGCCTTCCCCTTTTCTAAGCCCAAGGCTGGGCATTAGCTTTCCGCGGCCAGTATTTCCTCCGTACCGCTTTGTAAACCCCCCCCAGAATGCTCCGTCGCTTTTACCATGCGCCCCTCGTTCCTTAGACCCTCTAACCTCTGGACCCTGTAGACTCCTCCAGCTCTCCAGACCACCTATCCTTTCTCCCTTTATCTTTTACTCCCTCCTTTTTTTGAGAGAGCCCGATTCCTCCTTTGGTTGCTCGCGTCTGATTGAAACTCGACCGGTCTGCATGTGTTTTTATTATATGAGTTGAAAGCTTTTCTCATTGTCTGTTTTTTCTTTGTAATGGTTCGACAAGCTTTCCTGCAGTGGTTTTCGAACACATTTTATCCTTTCCGCCTTCCGAAACCTCAGTCTCAGTGTGAGCTCATCTCAGGCCCCCTTTTGCAGGCCCGATTCTCCCGCTCTAGACCCTTCCAACCACCCGTTCCGACATAGTTTTTTGCTTGGATGAGGGTACTTCCGAAGCCTTCTTGATACAAACAATCCCCCGCGTCCCCTTTCCCTTTGCAGGAACAGCCGCTTTCCTCGGTGACTCTTCTTACCCCCCAGACTTCCCCTGATTACCCTCCCGCTGACTTTAAGCGCGCTCCTGACGCTACTATACCCCACCCTTTGGGACCCCAGTCCTCGGAAAATTCCAACCGTTTCTTTCCAGCCACGTTTGTTCTTTTCCCTTATCGGCATGAATTTTCAGAATGTTTGACCCCACCGCTTATACCTGCTTTTTTTTTTTTTCTTTCGGATGCCGCCGCCCAAGTGCCACCCTCTCTGGGCATTTCCGCCTGCTTTCCTTACAACTGGTGCTGTGCCCCTTGACCATCCCGCACTTGCTTATTCCTTTCCTTTTTTTTGTCTCGAAATCGCGTTCCCCTTCCCCTTCTCTTAATGTTACCCGCCCTTGCCTGCCCCCCCTTTGCCACGTCCCTTCGAGATGACAAATTACAGAAACCCCCCCAACTTTTGTCTTACTTGCGCCGGTCCCTCCTTTTTTTTCCCGCCAACCTTGGTCCGTTTTCAGCTTTTTGCCTGGCCCTCCTTACAACCCGATACCCACCCTTCCCTCTTCGGCTAAAGCTCAATTATGTTTTTTTTTTTTTAGTCAGGGCAGGCACCTTGTTTCCTAGCGTCTCCCAATCGAGAGATAGTCTTCATGGAATTAAGTTCTTCATTGCCTTGTGCCCCCGTGGGTATTCTCTTTTAATGTCTGAGATTGTGAATTCCCTTTCTTCCCACGCCGTAGGTCCGTGGAAAGGCATGGTGAGCGCTTATTCTCTGGTTTCCAGGTTCTTCTTATTAAAGGCCCGTATCTCCGATTCAAGCCCCATCTTTTGTTCTGGGTGTTTTTTTCTTTTTCCTCCCGGCCCGTAGCTTTGTGATACGACCTTTTCCCCCCAACTTCTGGCCTTTGTTTCCGCACCAGTCCTTTGGTCTTGCGCCGGCATCCTAGCGTTTTTCCTCTTTTTAAAACGTCCATTTGGTCTCCCACCCTATAGATTGCGCCCCTCCGCCTCGCCGCGCATGATTTTGGTTTACTACGTAAGATAGGAACCTACTGATCACAATGCTCGGTTCTCGGGAACAGCGTTTCCGCCTACTTTTCTTTTTTTGTCCCCGATTGGAGCGCCGTGGTGATCTTCTGAGCACGACTAACGATTTTTCCCCTCATGGCACTCGTCCTTTTTCGATGTGGAGTTGCTGGAGGTTGTCGGCGCATTCCTTGGGTTTTTTGCACCGTTTCTTTCCCGTCAGGCGCTAAGCCGCGCTGAGCCCATTGTCGTTTGCTATCAACCAGGTTTCTTGACACAATTTTTTCTTCCTTACCCGCCCCCACCCCCCTGTGGCGTTTTCCAAGCTCCGCTCCGTTTGGTTGCGCTTCCTTTTTTCCTCCTCCCCCTCTTTTGTTGTTGGTTTTGCATCCACTCCAAGTTGCTTTTTTCCTGAGTCTTGAAACTACGGCGCGTTGCAACCCCTTTCCCCCCCCTCCCCTGTGTTGATCTTTTGTTATTATGGGAAACTTTTCGCCCCCGTGGATCTTCGGCGGGAGAGAAGTCCCCCTGAGGCAACCCTAGTGGCTCATGAAAATCCGAGCCCCCCTCCCCCCAAGGATTTGCTCCGGAGAAGTTTTTTTCCTGGTCCGGTGGCGATTGACCCGAATACCCCTCATCTCAAAATTCCGTTTTTTTCCCTTTCGTTCCCCCAAACTCTTTCCTTCCGAACCCCCCCAGCCTTGTTCCCCGTACTCCTCCGATCCAAATCGCGGACCCTTAAAGTGTCTCCCTTTCATTTGATTTTCTGCCATACGTTGATCTTCCCCAACGGGTACCCGTACCTGCCACCTACCATTCCGGATTTCCGGAGGCACGGGCCCCCCTTCGATTCAAAGTTACGTGCCTTTTCCCCCAAGGACAGTTGTTATGTTACCCCACCACGCCAGGGGGCCCCCCGACGGCTCTAACCGACAAAGTTGGATTAGCGGGCCTGGCGCCCGGCGGCACGGTCTTTTTTGCCTTTTTGCTCCCCCTTTGACTAATTCTCTCTTTCCCCCCCTCTCCCTTTCCCCCTGGCCAGTTGTCTCGCAACGTTATTTTTCCCCTTGGTTCACATCACCCCCTCTGTAAATGGCCTACGAAGGAAACTCTGGACTAAAGAAATTTGAGACTTTTTCCAGGCACAGCCGGTGCCTTTTTCCTAGGGTCACAAAACCGATTGAGGAAATGGAAACCCCCAGGTGCACTTCCCGTCCGCCCAGAGAAACTCCCTCCCCATTCTTTTTCTTAGACCCCCCTATTTCTTTATTGTTTTTCCGTGTCTTAAGGACTCTTCCCTTTCCCGGGCTTTGGCCAGTCTCTTACGCGTTCTTTGATCCGGAGACAGAAGGGAAGTTTCTAGTCGACCCCCCTTCTCTTAATTTTTTACGGTGTGGAGATGACTGTAGTTAAATTCGTTCCCCTTCTGCCTCTCACCAAGAAATGTTTCTGATCCCCTTCCTTGTTTTCCGAATAGAGGCAATGACCACGAAACACTTTTTAGAACCTCCTATTCCTCGACCATATAGGGTTCGCCTTGCACATCGTCATCTCCCCAACCTCTTTCCCCCCTCTTGGGGTTCTCCAAAGTCGTTTTTTTTCCCTGCCTCTGATTCTAAACCCTAAAAACTGTGGTACATTTTTGGGGTTGACTTACTTTTTTTAAGAAGTTGCCACCCCAATGCAGAGTTCATGGACCGGCCTTAGTACAGTAGTTCTTTCCTACCCCGCCTCGGGATTGGCCCCATTACCATACTTTCCTGTTTAAGGCATCACCATAGATGATAGGCTTTATTTTTCTGTAATTAAGTTTTCGGAATTGTTCCCTTCAACTATACTGTTTAGCCGTCGTTAGGCATTGCTTTTTTCTCCCCAAATGCCCGCACCAGTTTAGATGCTCGCCCGCAAGGATCCTTTTCAAAGTCGATGGCCTTTCCCGTATCTTTCGAACCTTCTAATCTGTTTCCCCTCCTTATCAAGGTAGACCTCCCTTCTCAAGGTCCCTCGACGATAAATCCTGGCACTCGGTCGATTTTCCCTCCTCCGC
>Ga0179593_1681585_pt1 | contig 10433 bp, 11 predicted proteins | sample CZODoug2_1_08_16_FD_185931 | JGI IMG/M metagenome (GOLD analysis project Ga0179593, IMG submission 185931) | Vadose zone soil fungal communities from Angelo Coast Range Reserve, California, USA - CZODoug2_1_08_16fungal (PacBio error correction) | ecosystem: Environmental > Terrestrial > Soil >... | reverse complement strand
TTCTGTGAATCGAGATGAGGACGCCCTTTCTGTATTCAGGCATTTTCCGCCATTTTCGGCGGAACTTTTTTATCATCGAGCAGTGATTAGCGTGCTTTCCTTTTTTTCAGTCAGAAGGATTTTTTCGGCCCGTCCTTTTTTCCCCTTTCTTTTCTCCCCATGATACCACCAGGTTCTTCAAGTCATCTGACTTTTTTGTGGTCGCTTTTTCCTGTTCGTCTCGAACCGTCCTTAGCGGAGGCCTCCCGGCACAAAAGTTTTCCCGATCATCCCAATTTTCCCCGCGGAGCTCACACCTTCTTCCCCTTCAAGATGCTCAAAGGGGTTGTTTTTTTTTTCCTAAAATGGACGCTTTCTGCCGATCCCATTCCTTCCAGGGTCGATGTGTCCCCCTGAGAGGAAAGTTCCCCCTCTCGAAGGATAGTTCTCTCAGATTTTTTTTTTTTTGGTCTACAGGTTAAATCATCTTTCCTTTTGAGATTGCCCTTTCTTGTGTGGCGAATTCAAGCAAGGAGCCTTCCCCCCCCGAGGAAAGCGGCGCGATCTCTTCCCCCCTGACCTCCTGTCATTTTGCCTACGTGAAGGACAAGCCTACTTCCTGCTCTTCCGCCCAGGTCTTTTTTTGAATTTAAAGTTTCGCTTTTTAAGCCGCTCCCGTATTTCCCTTCCTCTCCCTCAACCCACCCCCTATTTAAGGTAATCGGTCATTTTTTCCTCTCGCCGACTCCTCTTTTCACAAAAAGAACCCCTTCGAAAGATCTTTTCCTTTTTTCTCCTGGAACGCGCTCTCTTCCCCCTCGCAGACGTGACCCGCCCGCCCTCGGTGGTGGCTCTTCCTTAAAGAACAAAAACATTTTTTTCGCGAGGGCGCAGGATGATCCTCCCTTTCTTTTTTCTTTTCCCTTCCTAGTACAATTTTTCATGTTCTACAGTTCTTTTTTTTTTTTTTCTATACGAGTGACCCCCCTTTTCCCTTATGAAAGGTGTGGCCCCTCCCTCTGAAGGGTTACGTCCTTTTTTCTTTCCAGACTCTCCCTCTCCTTTGCGGTTTGAGTAATACCGTAGTTCTTTTTTTTGCGGCCCGACTTTTCAGAGTACTCCTCCTTCTCCTGATCATGTGCTTTTTTTCTGGGCATGTAATGACTTTCCTTTCCTCTCATGAAAATTTGTATCGTCTTCCCTGTCAGGAAGTAGGTTGACTTTTCTAAGGTGTGATTCTCTGAGCTTGTTGACCAGGCTTTCTTCCTTCCGCGCGCCCGCGACCACAAACCTTCCCACTCGGCGACGGACAGGTCTGTCCTCCTTCCCCTTTGCGTGCTTCCTTCGCGGTATGTTCCATTCGTCCGTTAGTGTATCCTTTGTGAGAAAAGAAGCTTCTCGTCGCAAGCCCCTTGACGACGCAAAACCCTTTTCCCTTCTTCGAGACCACTCCCTTCCTTGTCTTGAACGGAAAGGGATCGATTTTCTTTTTTCTGCAGTTGTCAAATTCATCTCCCTTTCCGTCTTAGTGGGCCCCCCCCCCCGTTGCTCCTTTCCCGCGCTTTAAGACCCTTCCCCTCAATACTCGAACGCTGCGGTTTTCCTTATCTTCGCCGGTCTTTTTTACAGACGACTTTCATTTGCATACCTTCTGGACTCCCTACTTTCCGATTTTTTCCTTTTCTTAACATCGTAAGTATCCTCCGCCGTCTTCCTCTTCCCTCCCCCACGCGCACCAATTTTTTTTCCCTGAAGTTGACCTTTTTCGATGATGATTTTTTCTCTCCGTGAATGTTAGAGCAAATTTTTCCCCCATGATAGCCTTCTCCGGCATAGGGCTCTCCCCCCTTTGTAGATTCTTTTTTGCAGCACCGTCCCTCTCTGCACGATTCTCTTTGTGCTATGAAGCAGATCCGGCCATTCTAGTAGAGCTTTCCCAACTTGACGCCCATCCACTTCTTTTGCGGTCATGGTTCTCTTTTCCCTCGGAGCTAATTGCTTTTCCAATTTGCTTCTTTCCGCGAAATATATGTCTTTCCCCCCCCTTGTTAAGAGACAAGCGGCTACATTTTTTTCCCAGGGCTTCCTCAGGGAATTTAGCCTTTATGTCGTTGCCTTCCTCAGGGAGGAGAGCCCCTCCTGTAGAACCTCTTCCTGTTCCCTCCGATGGTGGTCCTGTCGAGTACCTCCCCGGCAGGCGAAGTAGTTCCTCCTCCGAAAAAAGCGATGAGCGCGCCTCCTAACGAAATCTGAATGTTCTGCGTTCCCTCTTCTTCACCCCATTGCCTTGGCCCCCGGTCTGAGAACCTCTTCCTCCTGCGTGCTGAAGCAGGGTCGATTCACTTTTTCCACATATTTCGAGCACGACTATACGCCCTTCTCCTCTGTTTTCTTTTTCCTCCCGGTGCGCGACAACGGCTTTCCTCTCACCGTTTAAGACATTCCTTTCATAATGCTGACGCCGGCCCTCCTTTCTCGATCCCGATTGTCTCCTCCCCTTCGACAGCCTTTTTTTTTGTGAAGGGGATAGTGCATTCCTTCTTCTTTTTCGGGTTGATTGCACCCCTTCCCTCAATAAGTGTGGTGTGTATAGAGCTTTCTCCCCTCTTAAGAGACTGCTTTTCCCCTCTCCCAGCACTTCTCCTCCTCTGAGCGCCTTGAGATCACTCCCTTCTTTAAGGTAGGAGGCTTGCAGCACCTTTGCGTCGAGTACCGGTGTCTTATGTCCTCATCCCTTTTTTTTCGCGCACAGTGATTCCTTCTCCCCTCCCAGCAGAAAAACGCTTTAGAGATAGGCGTGCTCTCCCTTCGGTCCTCGTTTTTTTTAGCACGAAGATCTGTTCCCTTCTGGTTTTGGCTCAGACCCTTGTTTTTGTGAATGGATGAAAGACCTCCCTCAGAACTTCCTCTTTTTCCTCTTAAGTCAGACTTTCGCGCCCCAGACGGTTTTCGATGCTAAGGACCGAGAAAGACTTCTCCTTTCTGCGTATTCCCAGAGGAAGTAGGCGAACTTACGATTTTCTGTCGAAGGATCTTTTTTTCAATGAGAAAAGTGCTCTCTACAGGATTTTGCAAGAAGCCCTCCGCCCTTAATTAATTCTCCCCACGAACCCCCTTTAGTGTAGCGGCCCCCTTGCGCAAATAGATGTCTTCTCCCTCACACCACCCATGGGCGAGCTAATGTTTTTCTTCCGCTGTGCAGCCGCTCCAATTCCCTTCCCCCCGAGATGATAAGGGATTTTTCAGTGGCCCTCCCCCGTATTTTTTTTTTCTCCCCTGACTCTTTTCATAGACCCTCCCCCCCCTCAGGAACTTTCTAGGGTATTGTTTACCTTTCCAACGGCGATCCCTATTCGAGCACCTCTTTTGGAGACGGCGAGCAGTTCCCATGTTTTCTCCAAGTCGCCGGTCACTCATAATATCGGTTAATGTTTTTTTTCCCCCCCACAGGAAGAATTTTTGACATCCTTGATCAAGTTTTCCAGTCTCTCCTGCATCGTGCTCTTTAATCCCCCCCTTTTCCGAACCACCTCCTTTTCGGCGTGCGGCTTCCTTTTTTCCTTTTTCAAATATTCCGGTTTCCGAGAATTCCGTCCAGGCGCGATACCTACAATTTTAATTTCACCGCACTTTTTCGTAGGGAGTTGTCTTTTTAGGTTCCCCCCGACCTTGCCTTCGCGCAACTTTTCCCGTCTAAGGTTCGTGGAGCTTCTTGCCAACTTTTTTCTTCCATAATGATAACTTCCTTTCCGATGCAAGACCTTTTTTTTAGGAGATAGACCCGGTTATAGGGTTTTTTTAGTCACTCTTCCTTTTCCTTTTCGAAGGAGTGAAGCCTTCGTTTCCCGTCCGCAATCCCTCCAGATTGTATCCTTTCCGATTTCTGTCCCGAGAGATTTTTTCCCGCCAATTTTTCCTTAATTTGAGGAAGGACCATTTTTTTTTCTCGGGAGTTGCCTCCTTGTTCTATTTTTTCGATCTGTTCCTACATAAGGTCAACCCATATTCGAGGCCCCCCCTTCCCCGATTCCACACCCTCCCCCCTTTTACCCTTTTTCCGAGACCACCTCTGAAGCTGCGTAAGGCTTTCAATGAAAGAAATTATTTTTCTTGGGCGGGTGTCCCCCAATTGTGGTTTCCCCTTGTCCTCAACATCCCGGTCTCTCCTTCACTTACGGTATCCCCCCCCGCACAGCTAGAGCTTCCCCCTTTCTGAGTCTTTCTCCTTCCAATTTCTTCAATGAGGTGTTCCATTTTGCCAAAAAGTTCCTCCCCTCTTTTTTCACAGAGGCTCGACATTCTGGCCTGTCGCAACCCTCCTTTCCCCTATAATTAAGCTTCCCCCTCCCCTCCCTTCCTCCGGCGCCTTCTTGCTTCTTTTCCAATATGGTTGTTTTTCCGACCCCTCCCAAAAAAGTTCTCCCTTCTGGATCGACGGCTTCTTGCGACTAGATCTTCTCTTTCCGCTATGCGCCTTTCGGCCTTTCTCTGCGGGTTCGTTTGCCCTCTTCCCTTCGGCTCGATGACTTTTCCCTGACGACGTTCTGTTTTGGGTTGGTCTTCGCTTCAATGACGGGAGCTTTTTCGAAGGCCCCTTTTTCCCTAACTTAAACTCACTCTCGCCCGGGATTTCGAAATCTTCAGGTAATTCACGTCGGCTTTTCTCCCCTGGCCTGTAGATCGTCGCTCCCCTTCTTTCCGCCCGTCCCAAGGCGCCTTTTTCTGACCACACCCAAAGAACTATAATGTGGCTTTCCCTGATGATTCCATCTCTTCTAGGAGCTAGACTTCCCCGTGTCCATCGAAAGTTTCTGTACTCTTTCTTTCCGATCGTGACTTTTTCACTCCGAACGTCTTTTCCGGAGAATGAATTTTTCAATGGTCTCCACGTTCCTTTTCCCCACGTTTCCGGATTAATGTCATATTGGTCCTCCGTGAATTTTTGTGAGATAAGAGTTTTTCCAGTGTCTCCCCTCGTTGCCCGATCTTCCGACTGTCAAAAACCCTTGGAAACGTATACGGCTTTTTTCCATCCGGTTATTCTCCTCCACTTTCTTACCAAAAGAATTGTCGATAGACTCTTAGCCAGTGTTCCTTCTGCACTATCTGGGTCATTTCTCTGACTTCCGGAGAACGACGTTCCTTTTGAGATCGCCCCTTTCGGTATTGATTTCCCCCGAAATTTCTCCCTTAAAGATTTGGGGGGGGGGGGGTTTCTTCCCTCGCGATACGTAGCCGGCATCTCTTCCTCCCCTATCAGTTCTTTTGAGAGAGCTGTTTCTCGCGATCGCGAAATTTCCCTTTAGGAAAAGCGCCCCTTTTTTCGTCGGCCAGCCCCTGACGTGACTATAAGGGCGATTCTCTTCGGCCTGAGTCCTCCCTGGCCTGTGGAAGCGCCCCCTTCTCCCGAACTCCTTCATTCTCCCCTTCGCCCATTTTTGAATAGCATTTTTTTTTCGCACTATTTTTTTATTAAGAAACACTCCTGAGACGGATTTTTAAAGTTTCCCCATTTTTTCTTTCTGGCCCAGATCATTCCCCCCCACGGAAAAAGCGGAGCCCTTTTTTCCAGAAATCCTCTGCCCTTATCTTCCTTTTTCCTCGCTTTTCTCTTTTCCCCCGGCGTTAATGTCCCGCCTCTTCAAGCCCATTTCTTTTTTGGATAGGCACAAGTCCCCTCCCTGCGGTTCGAGGTCTCTTCTATACTCACCCGTGTCCTCTGCTCCGGCAATTTTTTTGCAGCATTCTCACTTATCGTTTGTGGTCTTTCCCTTTTTTTATCGACTTCGCCTTTGACAACTTTTTCCCCTGGAAACCCTTACGATCTAAAGACCTTTTTTTTGCATATTTCTCTCTCAGGAAGGACACACTCCCTCCATGCGACCGGGCTAATGGATTTTCTTCAAGGAGCCGCTTTCTCCATGCTTCATTCCGCGCTCCCCTTCTCACCACAAAACCCTCTTTCCGGTCATAGGCCCCTTCATAGAGCGCCCGCTTTCTTAAACGCCAAGATTTCCTTCGTTCACGAACGATCCCTCAGAGCTTCCTGGAGTAATCGATCGAGCTGCCCTTTCTCCCCGTTCCGGTCTAACCGAAAATCTTGGTGCCTCTTTTCTTCTCCCTCAAACGAACCCCCCCCCTTTAGACTTCACTCGTCCTAGAGGCTCTTTTCTGAGAGAGGTTATGGAGATTAGTCCATTCCTTCTTCCCAGTTGAGGTTTTCTCCCTCTTTCCCCATCTACAAGACATTCTCCCCTTGAAATGGAAGAAACGTCCGTTCGGAAGAAGGTTATTTTTCCTCTTCAGACCATCCGCCGTCGATTAGCGATTTTTTCTGGTCACCTCAATCATCCGCCTTTTCTTAGGCCCGATTGAAATGAAGACCTTTCCCCCTCCTGATTCATGGACCTACTGTCCAGCACGTACGAACCATGTCTCGAAAACCCTTCCCCCTCGGAGTCGGTGAGTCCTTCTTTTGGATCGAAGATCTCTTTTTGACAAGGAGTCTGCCTTCCTCGCCTAAAAAAACGTCTCCCTTTTTCCCTCAGGACAGTTCTTCACTATCGCCTTCTTTCCGGCAAACCTCTCCCTTTTTGAAAGAGAAGGTATCCCTTTTTTCGGGCCGTTCTCCCCCTGATGTTCATCCTTGCAAAACCCCTCTCTATTCCGAACCCTTCTGTAGAGCCCTTCCCCCCCCGCGGTCTTGCAGGACCTCTTTTGATCGCCCTTTTTTTTCCAAATCCTCCCCCACTCTCTCAGTTGTAGAAGTTTTCCCCGTGGAGAAGAAAGAATTTTATACTATAGGACAAAGCCCTCCCCTAGCTATGTGGCCCCTTTTTGAGGGATCCTTCTGGATTTTTTAGGAATTAGTTAACCTATTGCATTCCTTTGATCCCGTTCTGGAATTTCCGAAAGCCTCCCCTTTTCATCTTGGGGTGTAGGACCCCCCTTACGAGACCCACTTCGGTGACTCTCATATACGAAAACGCTCCACCCACTTGAGTCCCTAGGACGTTGCCTACTCCAGTACTAGATGATTCTCGCCGGTGAATTCTTTCGCAGCAAAATTTTTCTCTTCCCCTTTGCCAGAATTCCTCATAGGGAGCTCCTCCTACAATGTTTTTTTCCGCCCTCCCCTCTATCTGCACGATTTTTCAGGATCTAGAAGAAGGAAGGCCTTTTCCCTGGCCACTTGACTACCCCCCCATCTCTTCCTTCTTAATGGGAGCGATGCCACCCCCCTTTAGACCCCTGAAAATTTGATGGATTTCTCTTTAAGTGACCTTTTCTCGCCGTTATCCCCCCTTTTTCAGAGACAAGCGTCCTCGTTAGTGGCCTTTTTTTTTCATTAAGGAGGGTGTTATGATGTCTTCTGGAGTCCCCGCACTTTTCTCATTATGACGTTTCCCATAGAGCGAGGAACCTTTTTTGGTAATGAGTCCCCCCCTTCAGGAGACTTCGTGCCTTGTCAGTTGAGTTTTTTCCCCACATGCTGGAGCTGAGCCCCTCTTTTCCGCGAAATATATTTTCCCCCTTTGTCGGAAAGCGAAGTATTCACTCTCTTTTTACCTCCCAGGGCGAGCCCCCCTCTTCGATTTCTGGTGCTGGTCCTCTTTCCTATTAACGAACCCCCCCCCCCGCTATCTCGAATTATCTGGTTTTCTCTGGTGGAGGGATTCCCCCGGTGCGCGACAACTTGTTTCTCCCCCGTTTCCCCCCCAGAACAGACCTCCTTCTCGGCTCTACGCCGAATCTCTTCCGCTTGAGATCAATGAGCGCTTTTTTTTTTTTTCCTGTTGATCAGTGTGCAGGCCGTGGTCTCCCTTTGATTTCTCACACCTTCTCCTCCTACGTTTTTTTTCTCTTCTGTTCGCATATCACAACTTCTTTTCAAGAGAAAAGGAACAAAGAGCCGCGTCTTTTCCCTTATCGGAGGAATTCGTTTCCCCAAAGGGATTTCTTTCTTTCTCCCCCTTGGAGGCTTTATGCCTTCCCCCTCGGGATTTAAGGACGTCTCCTCCGGTAATTAGAAATACACCATTCCTTCCTCACCGGGCGAGATAGGCAGTGCTCCCTTCCCGGCCCTGAGCCTCACTCTAAGCGGAATAGATATGGTTTTTAGTTAAAGAATGCCATGGCCTCCCCCTTCCTCGTGACGCAGAACATGCAGCTTTTGTCCGAATCTTTTCTCTCCGCCATCCTTGTTTTTTTCCCCTCTTTCAAGCCGATGCCCGACGGCTCCTGGTAGAGAAGGCCCCTCCTTTTCTGGAAGCGCGCGTATGTCCTCTTCTTCACTAGGGCGAGCCTTTCCTTCTGTAAAGACGACCCTCCCTTAGGGAATTCAGGGTTCCTCCCGAGAAGGTTACTCTCCCCCGTTCTTGACCCCCCCCTTTTCCTTAGCCATAGATGTCGTGCCTTCCGGACTCAATCAAATGGGCTTTTCCCCTTTTTCGCGTGCAAGAAGATCAAATCTCCTTCCTTATAAGGATGTCTTTTTCTTTGAATCCCTCTCCGTCCTAGGATAAATACCCCGTCTTTCCCCCCCGCCGGAATGTGAATTTTTTTTCGGCAAAACAAGGCCTTCTACCCTTCTTCGCGCCCAGAGGGCGTCATTTTTCGAGAAGGTAGCATCCCTGCGCGCAATTCGCCTCTTCTCATCCGTATCGTCCCTCCTACTCCCTCCCTCCTCGGAGACGGGTTCGGACTTTTTAGAGAAGGCAGAGCCTCTTTTCTTTTCTCCAAAATATTGCGGTTTCTTCAATCCACTTATGCACATATCCGGGCCTCTTTAGGACGACTTTTCTTAAGAGGCAATCCGACCTTTTCCTAGGGAGAGTGGTGATTGTTTTCTAGTATTCCAACTCTTGAGGTCTCCCCTTTTAAAACGTTTTCTAAGAGTGGATCTTTTCCAATGAGAGAGCACCTACTTCCCCTCTATCCGGCATGCCCTTTCGGGGCTTTTCCCTCTAGGTTTGAGATAGATTCATTTTTTTTTCTTTCTTTGCCTCCGTCTTTCTCCCACCCTCTCCGAGCTCTTCCACGTTTTTTCCCTCCCTCCTCGCCGACATTGTTGCCCTCACTTGGTCTGAAGGAATTGCGGCTTTTTTTTGCAAGGAGTTTGTGGCAGAGGTTTTTCTTCTCCTTCTTGGTCCAACCTCTTTCCTTTCGAGTCCATCGTCCTATTCCCTCCCCGAATCCGAATTCCCCCCCCCTTTTCGAGACAATGTCATGCTTTTTTAGAGTAATTACCTTCCTCTTTTCCCGCGAGGCTTTTTCTGGTTTTGCGTCGTTCTTCCCCCCCTCCCGGTCAGATGCATGCCCTTCTTATGACCAAAACCGCCCCTTTTTTGATAGGAGAGGTCCTTCCCTTTTGCCCCCTGCCAAACCCCCCGTGTTTTTCTGCTTGATTCCCTTTTTCCCCCCTTTCAGAAGGCGTTTTTTTCACGCGGCAGACACTCTTTTTTCGGAAATGGAAAGAGCTCCCCTCATAAAAGAAACGACCTCTAAACTTTTTCTTCTCTGGAGGTTCAAACTTTCTGTTCGATTTTGATAGCAGAAAGAATCTCTTTTTTTTTTGAGGGTAGACGGAGTTTTTCTTTCCTCTCTATAGATTTTTTTACGCTTCCCAGAGTTTGTCCAGCTGTTGGGGGGTGGCGGCCGGGCTCTTTGGGGGTGTTGTGATCCTTTTCCTTTTGCGTGCGAATACTATTCTTTTACGAGCAGGTGAAGATGACCTTTTTTCCCCTTTTTTTTGTGGGTTGAGGTTTCTCCCTGAAATGATTTCTTTTTTACGTTCAGCGGATAAGTTTTCTGATCCCGGTACATGAGAGAAAGGGCGCCCTCTCCCTCGCTTATGCTTTTCCCTTTCCTTCTCAGATGTTTCATAGATTCGCGATACGCACTTTTTTTTCTTTCCAAAGGAGACTTAGATGCTTCGGCAAAACATCCCTCTCAGGGAATCTTCCTCTCTTCCCCTTTAATGTGCTCCTCCCGCCCTTCTTAGCTCCCCTTTCTCTCGAAAGAAGGTTTCCATGGAAGATACTTTCCTTTCCCCAATAAGCCCCTTTTCTTCGACATTTGAAACTCCGTCCTTTCTTTTTCCTTCATGAACACTTTTTTTCTTTCCGGAAAGCTCCCTTTCTTCATGGTGGAGCTTCCCTTTTTTCCATGTGCTATGATTTTTTTCTTTTCCCCCTCCCAATGGGCAAAGTGTTTTTTTTCCTTCTCAGAAGGCTTACGATCCTTCCCCCCTTGTGGATCCCACTAGCGTCGAGAGCTTCAAGGGCCTTTCCCTTCCTTGCATATCGGGGCTTTCAAGTTTCTTTTTTTTTTTCCTCCCGGAGACCCGGCTGTCTTTCTCGAAAGTATAGAAGAAACGGAGAGACTGAGTCCTCCTCCAGGGCGCTTTGCCTTTCTCCTTTCCGATTGATTTTCGCGATATAGTACCTTTTTTC
>Ga0179593_1643461_pt1 | contig 10433 bp, 18 predicted proteins | sample CZODoug2_1_08_16_FD_185931 | JGI IMG/M metagenome (GOLD analysis project Ga0179593, IMG submission 185931) | Vadose zone soil fungal communities from Angelo Coast Range Reserve, California, USA - CZODoug2_1_08_16fungal (PacBio error correction) | ecosystem: Environmental > Terrestrial > Soil >... | reverse complement strand
TTTCTTTTTTGCGGTGCCAGGTGTTAGGCTTCTTTCTTCCGAGCTATACTCCAGTTTACGATCACCGTCTTCCCCCCCTGAACACTTAAGAAGACTTCGGACAAGATCACCGCGGTTATTGACCGACGAGTGAAACCTCCCCTTCACCGTCCCACGACGTTCTTAGGGAATTCTGTTATCCTCTATTCTTTTTCCCGCCCCAACCTTAGCTCTTACGGCCCCCTTTCTCTTGAGATTCTCAAGGCAGTGTTTTGCATTCCTTCTTGTCTTCCGTCCTCCCCACCCGCCGTACGAAGGAGTCCCCTTCCCAACTCTTTTCCACCCTCCTCACCTTCCCTTCCCCCCCTGCTTCCAGAAGATCTAGTGTAAGAATTTCTGCGCGAGCGCTGCCTTTAGTCGGGGCGGCACCTCCCCCCCCATGCCACTGCGATTTCTGCAGCTTCTTCTCTTCTTCCGCCTTACCTCCGGCCAATCTTTTTTTTTTGTATAAAAAGAAGAACCCGAAGATCACAACTTGACTTCGGGTTTCTCCCCGTTCTCGGATTCTTTTTTTCATGCTTTTCACCCCCCAACCCGCCATTATCCCTCCTTTGATTGCCCATTTTTCGATCTGGCTAAGAACTCTCCCCCTAGGCGCAGCTTCTTCCCTGCGGCCTTTTTTCTGATTCTGTTTTTGATTTGCCTCTTTTTTTCTTTTTCCCGGCTTCGTCACTCTAATCATGAAACCCTCGTAGCGATCCTCAACTTTTTTTCAGCGCGTTCTTTTCGTCGTACTTTTTTTCAGCACTCGGCTTTCGTACCCTTCCTTTTCGAAAGTGTTTAGGTCGCTGCTCATTGGGAATTAGCCGGCTTGAGTCTTTTCTGTCCCGACCTTTTTTTAAGATGCCCTCTTTCCGTGTGGATGTGCTTTTTTCTTTTACTTCCCTCCTGTGCTTTCTCGGAGTTCCCCTAGACGAAGTCGGTGAAGTCTGCCACTTTGTAGTTCCTATACGTCTCCGAACCATAACCTCGTCCTTTCAATTTCATTGCATTTGTTTTCCCGCTATCGCTTTTATCTTTCTTCCTTCGAAAAGATGCGACGGACGCACTCAGACTGTCCGAGGTGCTTCTTCCTCGAGAGATTTTGGCCTCTCTTTCCGCAAATCGGACTTCCTTAGCGGACTTTATTTTTTAAGAGCACAATGCGCCAACCCTCGCCATCCCCCGTCGACCGTGCTTTTTCTTCTGTCACCCACCACCTTGGCTGTTTAAGAGGAATGTTTTTGGCTTCTTTTGTCCAAGAACATCCTTCACTCCCTGGTGGCAAGTTATGTCCGTTAGCGACGATCTTGTTATCCCCCTCCCTCTTTCGGGTGTGGTCTCCCTGGTATCCCTCTCTTCTTTTTCGTTTTTTTTTTCCCCGCACACCGGCTCGTTTCTTGTTTTTCGAAGTTGAGTATCCATTTGTCTCCCTCGGCGCTTGCTGTTTCCATTTCCGCCCGGATGCGCTCCTTTTTTTTCCCTCTGTAAGTCCCTCTTCCTCTGCATTTGCTTTTTCCCCTGATTGCCCCCCTTATCCCCCTCGAAATGTAATAAAAGGGCAACGTGATGATGGATCGGTGCGCCTATTTTCCCTTCTTGACACAAACAACAGTCCTTTTCTTTCCGGCCGTAGCCATTCATTCCTTATCTAGACTTTCCTTCCCCTTATTTGATACTTCCCCTTCCTATGCGTTGGCGGGCGGCCTTTTTCCTTTTTCCGAGGGGAATCGCGCGAACCGATTCGCGACGGTCCTTTAGCATGTCGGCTCTTTCCATTCCCTCCTTCTTCCCCCTCCTAACTGTCCCTTTTCCCCCCATTTGCTGCGCTTTGACCCTGAAGAACGAACCGTGCTCGTTTTTCTCCGGGAGAATTCCGCTGACCCTCCGCAAGCGCGAGTTCCTTCCCCCTTGCTGAAACCTCCCCTTCACAACGCGCTTTTGCGCTTTCCCTTTCCTTTCCGCTCTCCTCGCGATAACCATTAAATCTTAGCGTCGAGAACAAGACCTGCTTCCAGTGGTAGCCCCCTCTTCCCGACGCTCCCTCTTCCAAATCATCCTTCTTCCCGACCTCAACGTCTCACTTGATTGGCAACCTCTTTTCCCCTCAAAGGTGCTCAATGTCCGTTAGAGGTCGCGTGGATGGCGGACTTTCCCAATGTTCGTGTTTACGAGGCAGAGTCTTTACTCGACTTCCACTCAGCTTTCTCTTTCCCTTTCATTTAGACGCGGATCAGCCCCCCGCGTTCGCAGGGATGAGCGTTCTTTTGCCGCAGATGTTCTCGTTGCCAATTCTCGATGAACATGACTTCCAGGCTTAGGAAGACGTCCCCTTGCGGTTTAGGCGTTTTTTTTGTGAGGACTAAAAGTTGCTTCTCACCGACTCGAGCGCTTTTTTCTTCTACTCAGGAAAATTTCCTTTTTTTTTTAAGGACATCTTTCATCTTCCCCCCATGCCCAGAACTTTCCTCCCCTTTTTTGGTGACCCCGAGACCGCTACTTTCACCCTCGCAAATAGCCTTGTTCTCAAGAGTTGCGCCGTCGCCGACGGTGAAGATCCGGACTGACTCACTTTGTACCCCGCGAGGAGCCCCCTTTTTTTGCTATAGGACTTTCCCTGTAGCCGCCCTTTCTTGAGTTTCTTTTGAGGTTCCGCTGGAATTTTCCCATCTCTGTGCGAGGACATATCTACTTCACACCTCACGCCGTTAGGAATCTTTTTCCTTTCTTGCAGATCCCCCATGGGCCCCTTTTTTCTAGTCGCTTTTTGTTTTTCTGGGTGGGGTTTTCCCAGAAATGGAATTCCACTTCGCATCGCTCCGAGAAATTTTAGGGAAACCGAAGTCTTTTCTTAATCAGTTTCCTTCCCTGATTGACTCTCTTCTTTTCGATGTCACTCTTCCACAAGTATTGAAATCATCGCAAGTTTGGGGGTTTCCTCTATCCTCTTTGACTAATTCGTTCCGCTTTCAAATGATAGATTCGCAGCCTATCCCCATCTTAACGGATCTTCTCCCCCCTCCGGTGGCTGAAGTCTCTTTTCCTTTTGAGATTCTTTCTGTTTGCTTGATGCATCCTTTTTTTGTTCCGGAAAGGAAGCCCGGAACGGAAATACGCCTTGATCTGCAAGGCGCAGTTCCCTTTTTCTTTCTTTGGCAAAGCTCCCTACCCCCTCCTTTCTTGACCTTCCTTTTCTAGCGGTTTATCTTTGGCTCTTTTTTTTCTTTTTTCGACTTTGGCGGCGGCAGCTTTACGGTGAGCCGCCTCGTTTTCTTTGTGGATCACCGGGCACAAGATTCTATTTTTCCCCCCCCCATTCAAATTCTCCCCTTCAACTTCCACGTGCCATTTTCACAATACCTCCTCGTTTGAGAGATTTACGCGTTCTCTGTTTGGGCAAAATTGTTTTTTTTTTTTATTTGGACATGCCTTTTTACTTTCCTGTGTCAATTCTCCACTCCGAGGGCGGTAAACCATCATTCCGAGACAATTTTTTCCCAAGATCACCGCGGTTTTTCTCCTTGGACCCCCCCTTCCCCCCAGTCCACCTCTCCTGTAATTACACCTTTTGTCTCTTCCCCCCCTTACAGACCCTGGTAATTTTTGCGCTTCTAAAGGAAGGGCCTTCCCTTACTTCTTGCCTTGCAAACTTCCTTTTTCTTCTGCACTCTGCCAAAACCTTTCCTCGTTTACACATCCGTCATTGACTTGACAGCGACTTCACCTTCCCAACAGTTTTGGAGCCTGTTCCACTCCCTTGACGCTCTTTTTGCCTCTGAGAGGGAGGAACGATCACCAGGCCAAATGTCGTCTTCGCTCTGATGCCTCCTTTGTTTTCCTTTCCCTGCCCAAGTCGGGTCGTTTTCCCCCGGACCGCCCGGACGCCCAACTTGAATCGGTTGCAGAAACCTCGCGTTTCCTTCTCTCGAATGTTTTCCCACACCCCCCCCCCCCCCCCCCCCCCATTCGCTATCCCTTCGCGACGGCCTTTTTTAGATAGGGCTACAGAACCCATAGGCGATAGACTGCTAGCGAACTTTTTTTTGTGGTGCAAGTTTTCGGAGTTTTCCTCTTACCTTCCTCCACTTTGAGCTTTTTGTCCCTAATAATGCAACTTGAGATACTACAAAGTTTGCCTGTCTTTTTCGGCCTTTTTCCCCACTTCGGACGCCTCTTTTCGTCACGTATTCCTCCCCCTTTTTCGCCCTTCTTCTTTTTTTTCCCCTTTCATTGTGAATTTGAATCTCCGGCTTTCCTTTTGTGAGGAAAATTTGTTCAGCTGAAGCGTTGATGCCGGTGATGGCCTCCCGAAGATTCATGCATCTGTAAATGTGCTTTTTTATCTTTAGTGTACTCCAGTCGGTTCCTCTTTTTCTCCTTTCAAGAGCCCTTTCCAGCTTTCTGTAGAGACCACGGCAAAACGGTTTAGTTCATTGGAGGTGACCTTTGACTCGGATTTCTTCGTAGACCCCTCTTCTAATCTCCTTTCCCCTGAGTTTCGCCTTTTTTTTTTTGTGAGAGGAATCAGACCCCGTTTTTTCCCGCGATCGGCTTGCCGAACTTATCGCCCTGCGACGTAATTTTTTTTTTCGTACTTCCCGAAACCCGTCTCCCCCCGTCCTTTTGAGCACCTTGTTTTTTTTTTCCCTTTTTGGTGTTCGAGGAATGAGTGTTAGGCGGTTTAGTTCGGGCACGAACACCCCTCATGTTTCCCCCCCATTTCTGCGCGATCTTTTCTTCCCCCCTTTTCATTTTAGACGTGTTCTTGTTATCGGATCTCTCTTGGAACTTGGTTATTCCCGCGTCGCGGGCAAAGATGATGGACCCCTCCCCCCGGCGATCCCCCTTTTTTCGCATAGGTGTCTCCCTCGTTTTTTTTCCCTATGTTTCGCCGGCGCTCTTCTGTAGTCCAAAGCAGACGATCTTCTCCCTCTCCGCATGGGCGGCCTCCTCGGCTTTTGCTTTTCTCTTCCCGTCGATGGAAACCCCTTCCCGACATGTACTCTCTCCCCAGTTCATTTTTTTGAGCGAGTCTCTCTGCACAACCCATTCCCCTCCCCCGAGCAGAAGAGACCTTCAGTCGCGCCGAAATCTCTCTTTTCATCTTTGTTGGTGGTTATATCGAGCGAGGCCTCCCTTTCTTGTTGCGATTTTTCCCCCTTTTTTTTTTAGGGTTTGTTCCCTCTTCCCTCCTTCCCCAGACCCCTTCTTGCCTATTTCATTTGGGAGTACATTTGTTCTTTTTCGGATCGATGTACATAGCCGGATGTCTTTCTGAAACAAGCAGAAGTTTGGCTGCGCGGACGCGCTGCAGATTTCCTTACCGACCTTTTTTTGCCTACCCTCTTCTCCATCGCGAGGTAGAAACTGGATCCCCCACAAAAGCTGGATCGACACGCGCCGTGGTGCGATGTGTCCATTTTTTCCCGCTCACCTGCGGATAACTTTCTTTTCATCGTACGTCACAGTCTCCGTTGTCCCCAGATTCGCACTTCTTCCCTTTTACATAAAGTTAAAGGTGTTTGCCCGAAGCGAACCGCCTCTTCGCAAACATCATTCAGCTTCTTTCTTTTTTTCTAGGACAGTTTTCCCTGACGGGTTCTCCTTTTTTTTTTTTCCCCCTCCCTTAAGCAGACTTCAGTTTTCTATAGCGTCTTTTCCTTTTTGCATGGCTATCCAGCACGGCTGACCTTCCCCCCCCATACAGCGTAGCCTTTTCCTTTCCTGGAGCCCTTACAGAGATTTTTCCCCTCCCTGATCCCCTGGCACTTTTTGCACCTCCAATTTTCCACTTTGGCGCGCGTGATTGATGGGAGGGAACGGCATTCTTTTCGTGCCTCCAAAGTTTTCCCGACTTTTTTCCTCCTTCCTCCCCCATCCCCTTATAGGTTGTGCCATCACCGTCCATCTTCCTCTGACACAAAGTGCACACGCACCTCAAGGCTGCATTCCCCCCACCGCGCACCGCACCTCCCTCCCCCCAATACCCCTTCCCGCTTTCGCCTCCTTCCTCTTATTTTACCTTAAGTCTTCCGCAATGCCATGGGAGGTTTTTTTCACGCAGAGGTTTCATGATCGTCGAAGCCGTCGCGGCGTTGAAGGGCGCTGTCGATAAAGAATTTTTTCCATCCAGATCCCCTCCTTTTAAGTCCTCTCCATCGTTTCCTTTTTTTTGAACTTTTCTCAGCCCTCGAAACCTTTTGCCTTGCAGCGATCAATTCTTTCAGCTGGGTGCGGTTTTTCAAAACCGCCATGGCCTCCCCTTTCTTTACCCGAATCCTACTCCCCTGCAGTCAATTTTTTTTTTTCGGCGTTGGACAGAAGCGAGTTTTTGCTTGTTCGGTAAAGGGACGTGCCTCTTATTCTCAACCGTGACGAACCCTTCCCCGCGCATTTTCCGAAGTTCTTTCCGCCTTTCAACTTCTCGCCGCGCCTTCTCTTTACCGAGTCTCTCCCTGCGGTGGCCGTGAAGTTCTCCCCTTTCTTCACTGAAGGATGGTTCTGGCGAGGGTTTTTTTTTTTTTCCCGGCCTTTGTGTCTTCCCGTTCCTTCGTCCTTGAACTCCTTATCCTTCCCTTCCGCAACACCCCCCCCCCACCCCAACCCGAAGTTTGCAAACCCCCCCCCACCCCCCCCACCAACCCCCCCCCCCATAAACCCACACAAAAAAAACCAACCCCCCCCCCAACCCCCCCCCCCAACAAACCCCCTTTTTTTAAGGGTCGTTAAGAAGCTCAGTGTACCAAACTGGAATAGCATGAATGATCCCCTCTTCCGGGTCCTAAAGTCGTGGATTTTTTCCCCATTTCGCGCGGTTTTTCCCTTTCGGACTCTCCCTTGTTCTTTTTTTACTGGGCCCCTCGCCGCAAAGAAGTCAAAAGCCCCCCCTGGCACTGGGACAACCTGCACCCCCTCCGGCACTTCCCCCGTTTGTTGTTGTTTTTTTTTTCTTTCTTCCTCGATTTTGTTCCCCCCTTTTTTTTATTCCTGTTTTGGACTGCGGTTGAGGCGGGAATGTGTCCCTTTTTCCACAGAGCACAGATGTTTTCTCCCCCCTGTACGAGCCACACTTCCCCCCTCTTTTTCTCGTGTGACCCGCGATTTTTTTTTCCCTCGCGAATCCAAGACTTTCTCCTATGTACAGTTGTCCGACTATTCCTTTGTTCTATTGCCCCCCTTCTTTTTTCACGACCTTTCCTCCTCGAAATTCATTCCCCCTTTTCTTCTTCCATCATTTGTTTCCCCCCCCAAAGGAAGAAGTGCGGCCCTCCAGGCCCAACAATCTATTTTTTTCACCATCCGTCCTGCCATTGACTTAGTATCCCCTGTTGGTCTACGGATAAGAATCTTCCTCGCTTTCTTTTTTTTTTTTGAGGTCCCCCGGACCACCCCATGTCCCCCCTCGGCCTCTTCGGCCGCTTTCCGCAGGTAGTTTATCGTTTGTAAAGTACTCAAGGTACCCTTTCAGAAACTCTTTAAATTTCCTCCCGTGAAGACCTTCCTGCTTTTGCCCCCTCCCTCCCCGATTTTCCCGTTTGTTTCTGAATGGTGAATGCCATGCTTTTTTCCCCACCACAAACCCCCACCAAATTCCCTGATAGATGACTTTTGCTTGCCAATGTTCTTTTTTCCCATTCCTATATGCCTTGCCCTGCGGTGATTTTTTTTTCTTAGAGATGTACCGCGACGGCGGCCAGGATTTTTAGCCCCCGCTTCCCCACGAAGCTACGAGTATCCTGGTACCCTCTGTTCAATACAAGTTTGCGGCTTCGTCAATTAATTAGACGGTTGAGCTGCGGCGACGGCGCATCGCTTTTTTCCATTCCTTTGCGAAAAGGTGTCTTTTGCAGGTTCTCCTTTACCCTCTCTCTTCTTTTTCTTCGACCCCTGTAGTGTCCTTTAATCTTGGTGATGGACATTCCCCTTTTTACTATCAGTTCTCATCTTGTGCAATGTGTCCGGAGTACTCTGTTCGAAGTAGGTTTCCCTTTCACTTTGATCCCTTTGCCCGTACAGCCCCATCCCTCTGTTTCCCAATTCCCCCCGGTTCCCTAATTTTGGAGGTCCCCCCCTCAGCAGGGCATGTTTTTTTCATCGCCTCAGTTTATTTCTTCTTTCTAAAAGATGAGCCTCTCCCTTCACTGCGAATTCCCCTTTCTAGCAGGCGTCTGCGGTATCCCCCCCAATTTTTCCAGTATAATCGCTTGCCGACTTTCCCTCATGAGCGTATGTGATCGATTCTATCTCCAATTCCACAAGTAGCCCCCGAGTCGAATGGTTCACCCGGAGATTCATTTCGTTGCCGTTCCTTCGGAAAGTAACTCCTTTAAAGTTGATGTGTCCCTTGGACTCATTATTGAGACTTCTCCCCCCCATATTGTAGATTTGCTTGTCTAGACCCTCTTCCCTTTTTTGCTTCGTTGTTCCGATGGCCCCTCCAAAACAGGCGACGTTTCGATCCTTTTCGCCGTAGTTGTGATCCACGTTGTTCTCCCTCGCTCTTTTTTTTTCTTCTTCGCTATTTTATTTCTCCCAGTTCACTGATTCTCGAAGCGCTTATGGGAGGCAGCCTCCTTTTCTCTTCCGATCCGTCGATTACTCCCATCGACAGTCTTCCCCGTAGCGATTCTTTTTGTCCCTGCGATTTTTCCTTCTGACCCCCCCAAGTCTCTCCCGCAGCCTAGCCCTAGGCAACGCCTTGTTTTCCCTTGTAATCATAATCCGGGGTGTTGTTAGTTTTTCGGGCGGCGTTGTATGAAGGGCTTACGTGTTCTCTTTCTTCCTCTTGGATTGCTGGGGTTGTTCCTTTTTCACACGATACATACTCTCGGCCTTTTGTTCCTACTTCCTTTTGTGAGGTCCAAAGCAGAAGTGGCGTTTCCTTGGCGCGATCGCCGGATGCTTTGTACTTAACCAATCGGCTCCTGCTACATCAGGAGTCTTCCCTAAAAGCTTGGAGGACCACCTGCTTTTGCTCCCCCTTTGCGGACCGCCGCCGTGTTTTTTCCCATCATATGGCCGCGACTCGCCTAAAACAGGTCAGGCTTCATTTCCCCCCCCCCTCCCCCCAAACTCTTTTTTCCCCAAGACCTTTCCCCGCGCTTCCTATCGTCATCTCCCCCCCCCCTTAAATTTGGTGTTCTTCCCTTTCAAGGGCGGCCTCATTCCGCGAAAACTCTTTTTCCCTGATTCCGTTACTTTTTTTGATGATTCCCTTGAGGTAGTCTCCCCCGCTCTAGTCGTAAGGAGCCTCCTCCCATTTCGGGAAAGCCGTTCGAGTCGTGACATTTTTGTGCAGGATCTACCTCGCATCACCACCTTTTCCCCCTGATTCGTTGCTACCTTAGTTTTCTCTTGCACACTGAGCTCTTTTCCTCGTGGCAAGGCGTTTTGCACACAATGCCCACCGTTTGCCGGTTTTTATGGCGGTCTTCCCCTCGAGAATAACAAATGGTCCATCCCTTTATTTCCATTTACCATACTCTGCACATTTCCTATTTTCATGATAGGCGGAAGGCATGCTCCTCCTTTCATCTGACCTTCCTCCTTCCCCGGCATATCAAGGCCCTTTCCTTCTGTGCACAGTACCCGCCCCCCCTTCTGTAACCCCCTACCTTTTCTTTCTACTTTTGTCCCTCACGTCTCAAGCCTGAAGCTTTTTCCCCTTGAGGATCTACGGACGAGCGTTTTACCTTTCCGCACGAAGCCGTCCGCCTTCTTTTTTCCCTTGGGCTGCCATTTTCGTGACTCCCACGCAACTGAAGTTTTTTCGAGCAGTCGACCGCTCTAAGGTTCTGAGCCAGATCGACAATTGTCCATCCTTTTTCGTCGAAGCCTCCTTTCTGGGGTTGGGGCTCCCCCTGGCAGCCCCCCTTCTCTCCCCTTTGTGGTTCACCCCCTACTCCCCATTTTGGATGATTACGGGCGGCGGTGGAAACTCCTCTTTTCCCCCTTCTTTTACGGAAAGGACGTTTTTCCCCTTTCTTTCTCCCCGGAGGCATTTTTAAGCGTTTTCCATTGAAGGTCCTTTTCCTCCTCCAAAACTTTCCTTCGTCTCCCGAGGCACTTTAGATATTCTAAAATTCTTCCTTTTTGCGTGAAGTTATCGCTCAGCGGTCAACTGACCCGGATTTCTTTTCTGTTTTGGTTTTTTTTTTGTGCAGGTCCCCCTTTTTCCTCTCCAAGTCTTCCTAAGTGCCTCCCAGTTGCCTGGTTTTTCCTCTCCAGGTGCAAGAGACAAAAGGAATAGTCACTGATAAACATATTCTCGGGACTGTTCGTGGACTTCGTTAGTTCATAGCTTCTTTTCTGCGACCTTTGTTGAGAACTCCCTATGGTATCTTTTTTTTACCTTCGTCCGCTGAACACGCAGGTCACCCCAGCTTGGAAATTGGCCAACCGCCCCAATCGCGGAA
>Ga0179593_1627038_pt1:0-5000 | contig 10433 bp, 12 predicted proteins | sample CZODoug2_1_08_16_FD_185931 | JGI IMG/M metagenome (GOLD analysis project Ga0179593, IMG submission 185931) | Vadose zone soil fungal communities from Angelo Coast Range Reserve, California, USA - CZODoug2_1_08_16fungal (PacBio error correction) | ecosystem: Environmental > Terrestrial >... | reverse complement strand
TTCATCTTCCCTGTTAAAGCGCTTCTGATCTACGCCGTTTTTTCGGGGCTCTCCGGTCTTTTCTCTCTTCATTTTGTGCCGGCTGCACGACCTACCTGCCGGGCCAGATGCGCTTTCTCGAGAATAATTCAGCCTCCGATCACGGAGGTACTCCTTGTTAGACGCCCGGATTTTGTTTCTTTTGGTTGGCCTTATGCCACCGTTGATTTGAGTGGCGATTAAGCATGGAATGACCTCGCCCCCTTGTTTCCCATCTTTGGGATAATTTTTTTTCTATCGCTTTCCCCCCCCTCCTGTAAGTCTCCGTAGACTGCCGCCCACCTTCGTCAACCCGCTTGGATTGTTGGGCCCAGGACAAACCTTGCCCCTTCCAGGGGGCTCCCATAATGGGAGAGTGACAACCATTCGATGAAATGAACGTCCTTTTTCCCCTGCATTCGCCTTTTCTTTTGCGCTGTGATTTAGTGAGTTCCCGAAGAGTAGTCTCCTCTCGCACGTGCGGCAAAAATTGTAGCCACTGCTCTTTCCCGCCTTCTAAGTTCTCTCAGGACTCGAGTGGTCACCCATTTTAATCGGGACTTAACCCCGCCCCCCCTCAACCCTGCCGTAGTTTGCAAGGCATTCTCTCTCCGTAATCTATGAATTTGACCCGTTCAAAGGGATACCCGGTTTAACTCCAATTTCCCTTTCGTTGATGGTCGACCCCCTTTCGCTGCCTTCTTCCCCCCACGACGGTGACTTCCTTCTTCGTACAGGCAGAAACGGGCAAGTAATTACTCCTGGCTCCCCCAACCCTTTCCGAAGTCCTCTCCTCGTGTCTCCATCCCACCTTCGGTGTTTGCAGACTAAGGACAGTCAGATGACCAATTACTGGCCCCCTTTACTCCTCAGGGGTGATTCTCCTTGCTGTCGTCCCACTCCCCTATATCGCTTTCCTAATCAGTTTTTGTTCGAGATGATAGCATTTCTTATTTTCCCTCCTTTTCCCTCCAGTTTCCCCCCCCTTCTTCGAGCTCCTTTTTTCCTTGCGAATTACTTTGTATTTCTTTTCATCGACTCTATCGTCCAGGAGTTTCAACGGCAACTCCTACCCCATTGGCCCTGGAGACCGAGTTCTCCTTCCTTGCCTCGTCTTTTTCCTTGTCTTCCTTACTTGCCTCCTTTCCCCCTGAACCTTTTTCCTCTGGACGCAATAGCACTTACAATTTTTGGGGCGACCCGCAAATTGTGTCTTTCATTTAATCTGGGATTTTTGCCCAGGCGAATTCAGCTTCAGCCTTTGATTTTTCTAGAATCGGATGCCCTTTTCCGAACCTCGTCCTTTTGCAAAAGGTTCGACCCTCCCTTTTCTCCTCTCATGGCCCGAGTCGCCTCAACCTCTTGCAACCTCCTTCCCCCCAGCGTTAACGCTTTGTGCTACAATTTTTGCCCCTTGGCGAGCGCGACTCTTCTCACCTAACTCCCACCTGCACGTGGCGGCGGAACCGCTTTTCCCCCCTCTCTCCTTCCTCTCACTTTTGCCGCCCATTACGGCTGTTTTGCAAATTTTGTGCCGTCAACCTGGCCTCCCTTAAATTTTTTTTTTCGTAGACAGGGTTTTCGTCCCTGGAAATTGGCCCTTTTTCGTACTCCCCATCCTTTAGTGAGAATTCTCATCGCCAAGCGTCGACCTTATCCCAATCTTTTTTCTTTCCGACACGCCTCGGCCACTCAACTGTCCTTCCTTGCCCCCCCCCACGCACCATAATTTTTCAAGAACATGTTGGCTGGTCACGGGAGCCTCTCACTACTCTCTAACATTGATTGTTTCGTTATTGTCTCACGCACCAGGGTCAAGGATGCCTAACTCCTTCTCCCAAGTCCCCCCCCCCAGACCCCTTCCCGCCCGAGCGCTTTCAACTTCTGTCAAGGCCCGTGTACTTTAAACAAGTGGCCCGCTGGGTCCCCCCAAATCGATCCTTTAAGCCACTCTTTCCCCTCTATTGGGACATGTCGAATGGTTTGCGTAGACCGGACCCCGAACTTTTTTCTTGGACACTTATCGGCCTCCTTTCTGGACTGAAAGCTTCGTGAGAATGTCTTTTTTTTTTGATCCCCTTTAGCTTGATCCACATTTGTCCTGGCTCCTAATTAGTGGGTCGTTTCCTGTGTTGGAGGATATAAAGCTTCAACTCCTCTTCACAACTTTGTTTCTATCAAATAAGAATGCGTTCCTGTACCCTTTCACCAAGGACCTCTCCCCCCTGATAGATTCCTTCTCTTGGCCAGTTTTTGGAAAGCAGGCATCCGTCCGCTGAACCCTCCAAGCTGGCCCCCAACCCCTTGCCATCATTTCCCCCCCCGAATTGCCACTCGAGCGTTGAAAGACATCATCACCCTGGAACTTGCCTAATGAATGTACCTCTTTTCGGCCCCCTTTTTTTATCATCCCTATTTTGACCTTCCCTAGTATGTTATACAATCTGACTACACGATCCGATCTCTTGGACCTCCCCTTCCCTTCTTGTCTTGCTTTCTCCCTTCACATTCCTTTTCGCTTATTCGGCCCGTCGGCATTCTTCTGCCTTTTTTGGCGTTTTTTTCTTTTTTGAGCCCCTCCCTTCTTGAAGCAAGCCTGTTTCCGTAGGTTATGGCCAAGTGCCTCCCTTATAGATGACTGGCGGAGTCTTGCACAGCCCCTCTCCCTCCTGATCGTTTTTCTAAATCTCCGTGGTTGCCTTTTTGGAGCCTCTTTCCCTAGTTTTGCTGATCGAACGTACTCCTGCCTATGCTCCAACACTGGTCCCATTTTTAGTGTTCCAATTTGACCTCAACCCCCGATCGGTTCACATTTTAGAGTTTGATTCTTCCCCAAGCACCCTTCATGACAGCCGACGCATGCCCTCTCCCATCGCCCCCACAACAACCTTGTTCTCTGAACATTCACGCCCTTCCCATTTGGCACATCTTCTTAGCCTCCCATAACCTCTCTCTTCTTTCCCTTTTTATTCTGATAGTCTCCTGCGGATCCTTCCCCCAAAGGGGGCACGTAGGATGAATTATTACTTTACGGGTCGAAATTAGTAGGGCGGTCCGCGTGTCTTTCCCCCTCTTCTGGCAGAAGCAGCCCCGGTCCCCCCCTGACTAGGATGTCCCATTGAATACCACTTTTCCCCAGTGTTCTGTTGCTGGGTTATGGCCGCGATTTTCCCCCTTCTACCCTAGTCCAAAGAGTTACAAAAGGATTTGGCCAGAATACATGCCCACCTTCAGCTTCCCCCTCTCTCCTCCTTTTCTTTTTTGTTCAACCTAAACCGTTTTTCTGTCCCCCTTTTTTCCCCTACAGGATCAAGTTGAACACCCATGTATGGATTTCTTTTCCCATTCTCCACAACGGCGAAGCTCCATCATTTTCTTCCCCTCTCGGGCCCTGTCCTGACTTTCTCGCCGCTTTCAACCTCTGGCCTATTATTCATCCCCCTCACCCCCTTCTTACTTCGAAGGCCAGATCTGGATTGATGCATCTTTCTCCACTCCCCCCCCCAAATATCCTAGTCAATGATAAACACTTTCTCCTCAGGTTTTAAAGTCGATTAGGTAGATGGATGTGTTTCGACTTACGATCTTTCCCTCGATTGGGAGTCCCTTGTCGTTATCTTTTGGAGAAGGTGCAGGATTAGATTTACCCACCGCACATTGGACGGTTCGAATGCCCCCCTTCCTTTCGACGAAGGATTAGATCATCCGTAAGGGGTGCCCCCGTGATCTACTCTTCACGGTAACTTCCCCGCCTCCCCCGATAATCACTTCTTTTGCCAGACCTTTTTTCCAGCTTTCTCCCCCCCAACTTCGCAACGCGAAGGAATGCAATCCTTTTCTCAAGCTCTTCAATGGGTTTTTTTCCTCTCAGCTTTTTTTCTGCACGCACTTTAGGCTTCTGCCGAACCATTTTCAATTCGGGGTTGACCCTTCCTTTGCCCCATTTTTTTGCAACCGCGGACCTTCTTTCTTCCATACATCTTGAGACTGAATGGCGACAAAGCGGCTGGTAATTTCCGGCTCTCGCCAGTCTATGGCCCTGTGATGTTTCGGACCTTTCCTCGTTTTTCCTTTTGGAGACCATTCTCCTTGGAAAGCTCCATATCTGGTTTTCCCTTTTCATCAACTCCTGCAGATATGTACTCAGATGCTAATTAAGGAAAGGACTCCGTTCTTCCCTGGCTTCCCTCCCCCATGTCTTGGCCCATGCTTTCTTTCTTTTTTTTGGCCGGCCGTCACGATTCCACGACTAAGAATTTGAACATTGTTTTGACTCAGAAACCTTTCATACTGAATCACGTCGATCGCATTATCCTCTGGGATCAATTTTGATCCTTTTTTCCCCTTTCGCCCCACAATGCTTAGGAATGCCAGGGCGTTTTTCTTTTTCTTTTACACCCCTTTTCCACAACCTGCCCCACGTTTTGTCGATGTTTCTAGTGAAGAAAGTACCTCGTTTTTTCATCACGCGGGCCTTTCTTGTCCTACGGACTTCCCCGCGCCCTTTTTTTTCTGCTCGCCCCGGGACCTGAACCCCCCCCATTGTAGCAAACGAGGCCTCTTTTCAGGATGTTTTTCTCGGCGTGAGCAGGACTCGAAGTTTCCCACCATGACGGTTTACCCCCCCCCCCAAACTCAGCCCCCACTCCAAACATTTCTGCACTCCGGCTTACCCCTTTAGTGTAATTATTAAGTTTCCAAGACAGAGCACCAGTCAAATCATCCTTTCCAATGGCCCCTCCCTGCTTTTTTCTTCCCCAGTGGATTTCTTCCAGTCCCCTTCCTTCCCTATTTGAATTTCCTTACGCCAAATTCGGGCCAAGTCAACTTCGCTCTCCTTTCTCGGGACGCGCCGCTTCCCTTCCTCTTTTTCCCATGTTTCCCTGGCGGTCTCTGGGCACGATCGACTTCGTCAGAGACATCCCAATACGGCCTGTAATTAGCCGATGACTGGTCCACCTGCAGTGAAACTTCCCCCCGAA
>Ga0179593_1536386_pt1 | contig 10433 bp, 9 predicted proteins | sample CZODoug2_1_08_16_FD_185931 | JGI IMG/M metagenome (GOLD analysis project Ga0179593, IMG submission 185931) | Vadose zone soil fungal communities from Angelo Coast Range Reserve, California, USA - CZODoug2_1_08_16fungal (PacBio error correction) | ecosystem: Environmental > Terrestrial > Soil >... | reverse complement strand
TTTGTATTGGTTTTTTTTCTGTTTTTTTTTTTTTTTTTTTTTGGTGTTTTTTTTTTCGTTTTGCTTTTGTTTTGTTTTTGGGGTGGGTTGGTCTGTGGGGTGTTCCCGGGTCTTCGTCTCTTTAGACTTTTTGTCGGCCATCAATATTTCTCTAATTTTCATAGTCTTCGAAGCGCATCTGTGGCCTCTGCGGTCTCGTCAGCCCAAAACTCCAGATTCCCCCCAGCCGATAGACAATATCTTCCCATTCCCTGTGGAAAAGGAACCTCGTACGTTATACCTAGATTGCTCAGAGTGGGTCTATCCCCCAATACGAAGTCCGACTTTACTCCTATACGATAATGATCCTCCCCAATTAATGTCCCGTCTCGTTCCCATCAATTTGATGACCTTTATGTTGTATCGCTCCTCTTTACCTCCTTAGTGAACGCACCCCAGCGTTGATGCCCATGTGTTCTCGAGCCTCTTTTTCCCCGCCCTTTTTTCCTGGAAGTCAGTTGCTTGTTTGATATGTTTTCCTCCCTCCCCTATTTTAATTATGTTAAAAGAGGACATCCCCTTCCCGAATGCTTCGATTTCTTCTGATTTAATGCTGTAGCCCTCTTCTCCTTGAGCTTTCGTTTCTTTCCAACGCGTGCAGATCGTCTATGTATCCCCCCCTTGGGTCTAATGGGATATCCCTGGAACTGGTGGGCGTTCTTCCACCTTTTCCACTCCTCCTTCTCAGATTTTGATGGAACTCCGGTGAGCCCCGCCCTACCTCCTTCTTGGATAGTCCCCCCCAAAAAGAATAGAAGAAGGAAGAAGAGTTCCGTCGTTGAAGGAGCCGGTGTCTCCCATCCGCGTGCCTCCAGCCAGAAGAGACGGCTTTTTTTCCCCTTTTTCCCCAACCTTTAACCTCTAGGGTGTGTGATCCGCTCATCGCCTTTTCATCGATTCCATCCCTTTGATTTTTCCTTAACATGGGACCAAGAGCATTGCCTCCCTTAGTTGAGGGCCGTCATCGAAACGAATATATTAGGATACCCTATCAGTCCCCAATTCGTCCCTCTTTTGCGGCCTTTCTCCTAACTCTCTTTTATGCTTTTTTTTTTAACACGGGGGATGCCCGGTGCTGGGCCCTCCCCCCTTTCAAGCCCTCCCCCTTTTTAATTATTTCCCTCTTAGTCCCCTTTCTTTTTTTCTTTTTTCCCGTCCACGAACGACCTTTGGCCGGACCCCGGTCGGTTGACGCTTTTCTTCGCACTGTTCCAGGGGACGAGTCATCTCTTCAGCCTTTCCCTGAACGCCGCATCGAACCGGCTGTCCCCCCCCTTACTGACTTCCCATGATCCCCGCCCGACTTTCCCCCCCGCCACTCCCTAGACTTTGCAAAGCGCTTGCGACCTCTCCGCCACGTGGGATCTCTCTTTCCGCCCCATTCTTTGTCCTGCTTCACGTCCACTTCCTCTCGCCTTTCCTCTTTTTTTTTCCAATAATCTGGAAGACGCGCAGCAAGACTGTTTCGGGTTTCTTAGGTACCTTTTTTTTCCTCTTTTTGGCAAGCCCACCGGCATTGTCTTTTTCTAGGTGCCCTGTTTCGCATGTTATGTCTTTCTGCCCACCGTTTTCTTTTTGTTCGCGCTGCAGCATTTTTTTTTGTGCTTTCCCTTTTCAGATCCTTTTCTGGTGGCCACCGTAGTTCCCCGACCTGGCTCATCCAACTCCTCTTCTTGCTTGTCACTTTTTTGGCAGTAGCGGCGACCTTTTTTTTGTTTACGCTCGGCTGTTTATGTGGGCTTTTTTTACGACTGTTTGCCGTGTCCCTGATTAGTCCCTCCTCTTTCTCGCCTTCCCAGCCTCATCTCTCTCTTTCAACAATACTCTTTGTTTTGTTTCTCTCATCGGTTCGCTGAGCAGTTTTTATTCCCTCTTCCTTGAAAAGACGCCAGTGCAATAGTTCTTACAACCCACTCCACACGGGGCTCCCTTCTTCCTTGTTTCTCTGCACCCACGTGTTGAATCCCCCCCGGCAGGCTGTCTGGTCGCGGCCCTAGACGAAACGACATCAGGTTTCTTTCCGTTACCTTTCAAAAATTAGTAGAGAGCGTTTCTCTCTACCAACCCGGTTCATCCATTCATTCACGAGTAAATTCCCCTGATAAATTAAATCTTAGGTGTTACTGTTCTGAACCTTTTTTTTTTTTTTTTGTTGGTGTACCCTACCATGGACGCGCATTCTTCCCCAATTTGCCTGAAGACTTCCCCCCCCTGTTGTCGTTCCCCTTTTTTTATTTTCCCCGCTAATAGCGAGGCTGGGGCTTGCTGCAACCACCTCCCCGTCCCAGCTTTTTCCTCCCGCTCGACTGTCAGTCTGAGTTGTAAGCACTTTCGACCTCTCGGGTTGGGATTTTAGGGCCTCTTTCCAGCCGGTGCTACGGCCCGGTTCCAAACGCATGCTCCTCTTTGGATTAATCTTCCCCTAAGACGTCCGGCCAGCGGTTAATGTTTCACCTTGCTTCCCAAGTGTCTTTTTGTCTTGGGCCCTTGAAATTTTCGCTTGGTATTTTTCAGATCCTAACCTCCTTGAGGAACCTTCCGTGTGCATCTTTTTCGTCCCCCGCCCTCGGATTAAGGTTCGATTTTTCCGGCCCCTTTCAAGCAGGCCGCTGTTGTAATCTCTTTATTTTTCCTTTCCGTACCCACTTGCACATGCTCCTCTAGCCCTTAGTGTACGTCCGATTCCTGCCCATTCATTTTCCCGCGGACGACACCACGCTTTGCGCCGGTTTTTTTTCACAATCCCTTCCCCAGCGAACTTAGTCCGATCACGACGACCCCTCTCTGATTTGTTTCGAACCAAGCCATCCTTCTGTCCCCGCTTTTGACCCTTTCACAGATCCCGCCTATTCGCTGCTAACGACATCGTGATCTTCCCTTCCTGTCCCGGCTCGGGCCATTTTCCCTTCCTTCCCAGAAATTTGGAACTTCGGCCATTACATTCCCCTCTTGACAAGCAATGGCTAACATCCCCTTCTTCAGAATTTGTCTTTTTCCAAAGCGAAGATCTGCGCTCCCCTTTTTCCCCTAAATTTGAAGATGTAACGACGATGCGCTCCTCTAAAATGTTTCTTTTCTCTTGTATTGCCTCGGTTAATAATCCTTATCTCTCCCATAACCCCCTCCTTGATAATGTCGATCAGCTTTGTCTTGATCTACGTATTATCTAAAGCCTCCCTCACTATAGATTGCGGGGTCGTTGATGATCTTACATCGGCGCGATAAAGTTCCCCAACCCCCCCCCAGCTAGATCACACGCAGTAGATGCGTTGCCTCTTTTGGAGATTTTAATAGGTTCTTCCCCTAGGTTTTTTCCCCCCAGGAAATAGGAGTCTGCATTCATCTTCCCTTCCTCTTTGGTCTTACACGGGGAAAAGTCCCTTATTTCGATTCCTTTGGTCCTCTTGGTTGTATAGAGACCAGCTTGAATGAGCATGGCCAGAATATCGCCTTTCTTCTCGGCAGCATTCTAATCTTTTCCTCATCTTTTTTTCGCCTTCTGGCTTCGAAGAACATGTAGAACCCGATTTTTCTCTTCCCTCCTCCACCGACCCCTCCTTCCAGCAAACACCTACGTTCCACAGACCACCCTTCCTTTGCAGTTTAAGACCCCCTGTTTCCCCTTCCAACCTCCCACTGGATTCTCCCTCAAGGTGTCATGCATTTTATATTTTCCTACAGTTACCTCCAGCCTCCCCCCTCCCGACTGAGTACTTCATATCCCCTCTCCATCCATATGACCTAGGAGCGGGTCCCCCTAGAATTTACTTTAGGCTCCCATTCGTTCGTGGTCTTGCCGACAGTCAGCCTCGGACCTGCCTCATTGTTTCTGACTTATCATTGACCCTGCCTCGTTTGCACAGCTCCCGTCACAATCTTCTCTTCTGGATCTCTTTCCAGTAACGACCCTTTAAGTCTTTTGTGTTAACCCTCATCTAACCGAACATAGCTGTTTTCCCTGATGTATCTATGACCGGACGGCCCACCCTCACCCCTGAGCTCATGGCTTGCCAACGACTTTTTCCCCCCGAGTCCGCAGTCTTTCGTCGCTACTGTGGCCCCCTCCTTTTCCTTGTACTGTCTTACTCTTTCGGCCCGTGTTTAGGCTTTGTCATGGGGCCTTTTGACTCTTCCTTTTCCCCCCCGAATTAAGGCGCGCGCATGGAAAATGCCATCGTTTTACACTTCCTTTTGAGGATTAGTTAGTTCTCTCTGATGAGTGGGATCGCATCAAACCTAGAATCCTCTTTGTCTAGAGCTCTAGTCCCTGCCCGGCAGTTTCATAATTACGTCGAGGAGTTTTTTTTACAGGTAACCAAGGAAAGGGCAACATCTTAGCCTTGATCAATTCCCTCTTCCCTTTTGAGGATGGGCGATATTTTTTTCCGTCCAGTCCCTTTGGTCGGTGCTGTTCCACCCCCCTCGCGCACCTTCACGTCGCCGCGTCCTCCCTTTCCTCCCCTTGCCTCTCCCCTCCCACCCCCCTTCTCTTTCCGCGGCTCGGTGAAGCACCCGGCCCACGGTTGTTCGGTCTTTTCCACTATCTTGAGTGCCGCTAAAGTTTTTCACCACGGGTCCGCAGACCGCATTTTCTTCCCATCCCCCCTTTTCCCAGTGTCGCGTCCCACTGAACGAACGGCCATGGTGAATGTCCCTTCTTTTTGATTCGTAGTTTGCTTTACGCGCGCTACGATATTTTTTGATTCTTAGTGTCGCCCCCGGCCTTCCATCTCCCCCCTCCTCCCCCTCTTGAAGTTCCTTTTACTTAACCGATCGAGTCGAGCAACGTCTGACACCTTTCCCTTCCTGGCATTCTTTTCAAGCGCGCGACCTGCTACCTCCATTGGTTCCCCGCTCCTGGCAGCCTCGCTGACTTCCCTCTATCCCGGTCCTTTGTTTCGTCGCGGTCACCATTCTGGAAGCGCCTGCAGCGCGCCTGCTTTTCGTGTCCCGCCGGCCCACACTGGAGATCCGTTCTCAAGCTCCTTGCGGCCCTCGCCGTCTCGACAGGTGCCGGGTCAATGCAACGTCTTCCGGTGTGATAGCATTCCTGGGGGGGGGGTGTTTGCGCACTGGCCTGCTTTCAGTTTTTTGCTCTTTCCGTCAATCGCCCGACAAATACCTCCCTTGTTTGCCCGTATTCCCCTCCTTTCCTTCCGATGGTGCTCACGCCCGCAGGTCGTCCCTTTTTTGTTGTTCCTCCTGCCGTCGTCTGTACTTTTTTTTCAGCGCTGACCTTTTTTCGCCCAGGTCCCGAGGAGACTTCTTTTCCTCCTCCCAGTTTTTTTCTAGCTTCATTCTGCTGACGCGTTTTTCCCCGCCCCGAGTCACCTATTACAGCGCGATGATACGCCGCACCTGCACCACCTACCCACCATACAGTGGACGAGGGACTTCTTTTCGCCAACCTCTTCCCTGACGCGCGACCGTTTTCCGCAAAATCCCGTCCCCTCCGTATGTTTTCTTTTTTTCCAGACCCCCCTCCCTCTTTTTACAAGACTTCCCTTATCCCTAAGTTCATTCGCCCCACTGCGACATCTTACGTTCCAAACGTTTCACACCGGTTCACTTGCCCTTGTCGACCGTGCTACGGAGCTCCTTACCAGGCCCCTTTTTTTTTTGGACCCCCCTTCTCCAGTGTGTCAGGCAAAGGTTTCCATATGCCATGTTGAGTTCTTTCTCTCTGCTTCCCCGTCTTTCCCCCCCCCCAAGGTGTTTAACCCCCTATATTCCTGTTATTTCTAGTTCAGAATGTACCTCCATTGTTTATTTTCGTGCTACATTTTTCTCCGGTAGGCACAGAGATTGCAGCGCATGTTTAGGGTATATTCTGTTTCCAGACCTATTCCTCCTTCTTTCTCTTTAGTCTTTGAATTTCCGTCACATTCCGAGTTACCCTCTTTTCTGGTGGCTCCCCAATCGAGCCCACGTCCTGACCAATGCGCTACAAGAGTGCTTCCATACATTAAGGACCCTTCCTTTTTTTTTTCTCCCTTTAACCTTTCCGTTCCTACTTGGTACACGGGATGTGAGGGGATCCCCTTTCTTTTTTCGCGAGCTCTTCCTCCCAGTTTTTGTGCATCGAATTCTACGATGCTTTCGACCTCCATCTGGCAGATATTTCTGAGCCTACACGGACCTTCTCCTCCTGGTCCACTAGCCAGAAAAGGCGGCCGATTATATGTTTTTCCCCGTAAAAGTACCTTTTCTTAATGGAAGACGGCTCTTCGAAAATTTCCTGATTCCCATTCCCTTACGTTGGAACTAAAGACTGAGGCTCCTCTTCTGAGTCCCACTTTCCAACTGTAGATAGAACCCTCATAAGTAGATTAGATGATAGTTTCCTATCCCCTCTCCCTCATAGAGTATTTGAGCAGCCTCCTTTCTGAATATAAGACCCTGGTGGCCGGGGTCCGCGCCCCCCAGATACTTTTGAAATGGGATAGGTCCAGGTCCCCCCCTTTCCGCCAACTTCCTGCAAATCCCTTCCCTTCCGGACTTTTCACGAGCTAAGATGTGATTCCCCCCATCCGAAGCTTGTCCCAATTCTGTTCCTCTTTTAACCTCCTCCTTCTTCCTCGAAGAACTTTTTCCATGTCGTCTTGGTCCACAGCGCTGAAAGTAGTCTTTCTGATTTTCCACGCAGTTCTTTAAGTGAGAGCTTTCTTATGGTCTTTCGTGAATACTTCGGCACACGTCCCTTTCAATTTTTTTCAGATAGATTGACAGCGGTCAACTCCCCCTCCTTTGCATAAACCTTTGCCAGCCCAGAAGTTCTCTTGCGTGACATGGGTTCCGGCAGGCCGGTTCATATGTCCAGCGTTTCTGAACTTTGGACGCATAGTCCACCGTGAGGAAACCGTACTTTTCCGGTTCAACGGGGAACCATCAGACGCTTTCTCTTCTGGGTCATCTTCTGTCCCCCCCCCGTGACCTACTTTTACTTTTTTTATGGTCTCAGTCCCTCACGTGCCTGGACAGAATTTCCTTCACTCTAATTCGAGTCTGTTGGACAGCCCTCAATGTGAAGAATGCCCCCTAGGTCGGTTCCCCTCAAACCCTTTCCGGCTAAACATATGATGCTATGAAGGGTCCCGGTTAACCACAACTCTTACTGGGCCCTATCATAGGTACGACTCCCTAATGTTCTTTTTCGACCCGATTTTTCCCCCAATTCTCTGCATATTACGTCCCTGACTCCTTCCGTTTTGTCCCCACTCCCGTTTCATCTAAAGTGTATCTTTTGTTGATGCACGCTTTCTTTTGATTTTCCGCTTTCCTTTCCTGATTATCCTTCACGCAAAATCGATTTTTCACTGTTTTGGCTTCTCCACGAGGGTCTCTTTTTTATCCCGACCGTTTCTTTTCGCCTTCTTGTTGTACATGGGAACACACCTTGGCCGATTGGCATCAGCCTCGACGCCTACATGTGTCCCGGAACCTCTTCTCCGCGGCCGGCAGGACTGTATCGTAAGTTTTTTCTTCCAAGCTTCCACCGATTGAGTCGTCGCTTGGCCCTCAACTGCCTGGACCTTTCTTTGAAAGTTTATTTGCTTGTCCGGTGCCTCGCCCCAAATGTCTGGCCCTACCAATCCTTTTTCTTTCCTTCTCGATGGATGGCCCCCGGTCCTTTTTGCAAGCCTCCTATGCTTTGCGGCCTCTTCCTCGTTCTTCATCTGAAGTCTGTCTTTCCCCCAACTCTCCCTCAGGAGAGCTACGTGTTTCGTTTTGCGCGCGCGGGGATTTAATAACGGTCTTGACGCTCTTTTTCTTGACTCCAAAGGCCCCTTCTTTTGAAATTTAGTGTGATCAGAGTCCCTCTTTAATACCTTTCGTTTATCGAGCCTCCGTCCTTTAGAGGATCGGCACGGGTAAGGTCCTGTTTTGGGGCTTTCATCGGAACATCCCTGGCCGACGTGCTGGAGATTCGTCAAAAAAGTCTCTTGATCCCTTTGGTTAAGTACCCTTCTAGGAGGATGCTGTCGTCTGTAAATTTCTCATCCCCTTGCTTTCCCTCCTAACTTTCCCCAAGGGGATCCCTCCACCCTCCCAAGGTCCCCCATCACCCTTTCCCCCGTTAAAGTGTAAAATTCAGTCCCTGCCTGTCCCTTGAAGGCTTGGATTGCCTTTTCATTTGACTCCTTTTCTCTTCAGTTTATGTGTCGTGCCCCTCCTCGCATCCTGCAGGAACTTCCCTTTTTCCCCTCCCATCCCGAACGATATACGAGCGTCTCCCCTATATTCCCTCTTCAAGAAGGTTCGCTGCAACGAGCCTTCCTGCCTTTTTTTCTCCGGTTTTCTCCCGTCTTCTTTCACGGACAAACCGGACGATCTCTTGAACCACCGTCTTTCTGTAGGACCCCCTTTCTTGACAAGCGTCGCACAGAGAAATTGTCTCCCCCTATTTATTTTTCCTTCCCCCCCCTAGATATTGTCCGGGGTAAGTAAAGTCCCCCTGGCTTTCCTTTTCTTCGTGTGCACTGCTTTAACTTTTTTCCCCTTGGACGGTAATAGGTTTGTGCCACTCCTAGCCCTTCTTTTTCGTTTAATCCTCCTTGCCCTTGTGAGACCTAACCGTCCCGGTAGTCTTCTGGTGTCCGATGTTCGGTTAGTAAAGGATCCTAAGACAACAGGCCGTCTGCCGTCTTTTCTCATTGTTTCCGATGGGGCATAACGCCGACATGGTTCCTTGTCTTGTATTGTTCCCTCCTTTTTTGAGGCTTCAGAAGGAGAGGGGCCTCTAGATTCCTATCTTCAAGCAGCCCCATCATTACTACTGTAGTGTTTAGAGATCTCATCTGCTGCTCTGAACGCCCTCTTAAGTTCCCCTCTGCAGGAAACCTCCGGAAAAAAAAGACCCCACCTTTCCATCCAACATGCGTCTTTGCCCCCTCTTCCCTTTTTTTTTTCTTAACGACCCCCACAAGGCCGGTCTTATGTGGTCGGGCCCTTGAAACTTCCTAACAACTCTGAGACTGTAAAGTTTCAACTCCCATTCGTGCCAGGTTCACGATCGACCTCAAAACCGTTTTTTGTTTCCACCTTTCCTTTCCAACATTTAGACGTCCTAAATGGCCTCCTAATCTGAAATTGAATTAATAATGTGTGTCCTTTCTTTTCACCTTGTTTTCAATTCTCTTCCCTTATCTATTTTGTGCTACTGTCAGGGTCTCCTTGCTGGGCGTGAAGTTCATTTCCTCCTAGGCTGTTGTAGAGTGTCCCCCCAACAAAATTTTTCGTTTTCTCGGCCTTTCTCCAGACCTTCTCTGAGTGTAAGAATCTGCTTAGAATCGAGAGTCTTCTAATTCCCCTTAATGCAGCCTTCTGCTTCCGTTTTCTAAAACTCCCAATTGAGCCAATAGTTCTGTTAACGACAAGACCCCTCTGACCCCCTCTCCCCGGGAAAGTTTTAGTTAGAGGTGACCTCTGGGCATTTGTCACGTGTTAAAATTGGTGCTGCGGCCTCCCCCAAGTGGTGTCCCAGACAGCCTATGACACCTTCTATTCTCCGCTCCCCAGCTTAGATATTCGCAGCAGATCCTTCCCCTACAGATAGTCCCCCTTTTCATTGCGCCTCACTTCTGCTCATTTCTCATGGGATAGACCTCAGAAGAAACGTGCATTGCTAATCCACTTCTTTTTCAGGCCTCATGAAGACAAATTTCAGCTAACCCCGTTCCAGTTGCTTCCAAGCTCAGATACGGGCCGTCCTGATTCCCTTTTTCGTCCCTGAGCACTACTTCTTCTCTGTCGAGGAGAGAAGTTTAATTCCAGCTATTTCCTTCGTCGCCATCGTCCGAAAGCCTTTTTCAAGGCTCCAGGGGACATACTTGCTTCTACTTCTAGTTTCCCTTTTTTCAGGAAGGAACATTTTCCTCACACAAGTCCCCCCCCTCTACCCTGTGACCTCCTGGTTTAGTTATGCTACCTGTCTGCACCCCTGACTCTTGGGCAAAGGGCCGACTTTTTCCCCCTCCGTGCAGCCTCGCTCGTCTTTCCTGGTTCCTTTTTTTTGTGGATTAATCGGTCACCAGAAGCTGAATTAGTCATATTTCACGCCGTGTCTGCCGAGCAGCTTGTCTTTCCTAGTTTTCTCTACCTTTCCCACGTCTCCATGCCATTCTTTGTCCTTTTTTGAGGCTTATACATTCCAGTCTAGACTCCCCTTTGGTCATAAAACCCCCTACAAGGTTAGCTCAAAGCGCTTTCTCCTGGTTGTCTTTATCCAGTACTAGGAGTACCTTTTGTACCGCGGTTCTTCCGAACTTCGCGGATGCTCACCCGCGCCCACGTCCCAGTATGAAAAAGGGAACCGCAACCAGTGCTTTCTCTCTGTTATGACGTATCAAGGTCCGTACGCCTTTAGTGGAAAGCTAGAATTTTCTTAGTTCCCC
>Ga0179593_1474144_pt1 | contig 10433 bp, 15 predicted proteins | sample CZODoug2_1_08_16_FD_185931 | JGI IMG/M metagenome (GOLD analysis project Ga0179593, IMG submission 185931) | Vadose zone soil fungal communities from Angelo Coast Range Reserve, California, USA - CZODoug2_1_08_16fungal (PacBio error correction) | ecosystem: Environmental > Terrestrial > Soil >... | reverse complement strand
TAGGCGGGGCGGTTTGTCAGGAACGTCTTTTTTCCCCCCCCCTCCCTTTATCCTAAGTTGGACCTGCGCCGCCCTTTCTCTGCTCGACCCAGCCGTGGGGACGCGCCCCTCTTCCCTGCCCCTTGTGGAGAGGGCCACGTCTGGTCGAAGTTGCCCTTCTCTTTGACAAAGGATTTTCTCCCCCCCCCTTCTGAGTGGTGTGGCATGTGTAGCACTTTCTACCCTCTGGTAGTTAGTTTCGGGTTCCTTTCTTCTGATTTTTGATCCCCGGATTCCCTTGTAACAACGCCGGCCTTTTTTCCCCTTCCTTGGCGAGTCTCGCTGACCGTTCTGGCGCCCATCAAAACCCCCCCCTTCTTTTCCTTCTTCCTTCTGCTCCTTCCCCGACTGGTTTTTTCGCACAGCCCTTGTTTTCGTGTCGTCTCACCGGTTCTCTTTCCTGGACCCCCTTTTTTCCTTTTTTTCCTCAGTTCCCCCTTCGCTGCCCATTGGGGGGCAGGTTCGTTTTTTCACCGGGGTACCCTTGTGGAAAGGGCCCATTTTCCCGGCCCTCCTTTACCCCTTTGATCTCCTTCTTTCTCTTATGGATTTGCGTCACCGAGGCCGGTGCGCCTGGGACTTGCCTGTGTTTGATATCCCGTGCAACCCCTATCACGTTTTTTCCCCCCTCTTGTTTCCCTTTTCCCCCCTGGTCTTAATTTCGGGCGCCCAACGGCCCTCATACACTCTCGGGTTTGCTTTTTTCTCCCCCCCTGGGGTAGACTCCTCTTGGACACGCCATACTGTTCGTTCAAGGGGCCCGTATTTTCGGTTAATGGCAACCGTTACTAACGCCGGTCCGTTCGAAACTTGTCTTGAGAGCGCTTTTTTCTTTGCCAAGCCATCCTCCCCTTGTTTCCCCCCCAATGACCCCCCAACCTGGCGTTTTGGTCTTTTCAAGGAATGCCTGATTTTTTCCTTAGCACCCGCGTTTTTTCTCTCATCCCCCCTCCAGCAATACCTACTCTTTTCCTGCATAGTTTTCTTTTCCCAAGCCCTTGCCCCCACCCACGGTCCCCCTGTCTATCTTTTCAAATTGCTTATTCCGGACACGCCTCCAGTTTCCCCCGGACGCGCCGCCAAGTTTTTCCTTCCTGTTTTTCAATTCCTTCCCGACGGCCCCTTTTTTCTACCCTTCCCCCATTTAGGATCTCCTTTTACAAAACATCTGTGTCCCAGACTTTACACGCAGCGACCCACTTTCCAGGTTTGCTTAGTCCAATACCGCCCCGGTTGCCCCACCAAGGCCCTTTCGTGAGTTCCTTTGACGACGGACTTTTCTCCACCCAGCTGTTTGGGCTTTGACTGGTACCCCTTTGGTGGGAAGCCGGAGTCACTTTTTCAGAACCCCCCCGGCCTGGGACTTTCTTTTTTAGCGGGAGTGTTTTGACGCGATCAGATTCTTTGACCACTTTTCTTGGGGCTTTGTTGGTGACCTTTTCCCGGCTGCCACTTCGGCTACCCATACTGTGTCCCACCCTGGTCTTTAAATTCCTCCTCTCCCGAGTTTTTTTTCGGGCTTGGTAAGCAGAGTCTTTTCCCGGTCTTTTTCTCCTTGGCGTCGTGCTTGCTAAGACGGGTCCCCTTCATTCCCCCCCCCCTTCGTCGAGTTCTCCCACGGGCTCCATTGTTTTTTTTTTTTTTTTTTCCGCTCACTACACCCCTGTCGCGTTCTCTTTTCCCAGCGCCGGATCGTGGAGGCCTTTGAACGTCCAAGCCCCTAGGTTTACGCGTTGGCTGATGGTTCCCCCTCCGCTCCTTTTTGAACGATTTTCCCCCTCTTTCGAGGTTCTCCCTCCGATGCTGTTTGCTGCCCCCCCCCAGTCCGATCAGGTATGGGGCGTCCCCTTCTACACAACCCTTTCTTTTGTTTAAGGTTTTGACTTTTTATTTTTATTTCCCTCCTCTGAATACGGCCGTGCATATACAGGTCCGTTCTTTCCCGGTTTCCTTTCTCCTCTATTACAAACTGGCTTGTTTGGGAGTTCTTTCCCTTTGGCCGCACAATTCTCGGGTCACCTATGACTCCTTTTTTCAAAAGACCATACTCCCTCCAGGCAGTTTGGACTGGAAGGCTCCCACCGGTTGCTTTGTGTTCCGCCTGGTTTCCGGGCCTTTCCCCCTTGCACTCGCAGACCAACCACCTTTCCCCACTGCCTCATAGCCTGGGTCGGTCGGATTTTCTCCTCTTTTTGTTTTTGTTTTTCTCTCTCTTCCCCCTCCTTTGTCCTTTGCTTGAGATGGGTACCGGTTGGTTCGTCGAAGTCCCGTGGGGCACCAGTGTCACTTGACCCACTGTCCTCTCCCGTGTCGCACGTCCTTGCCGTCAAGCTGGCACGGGGAGGTCGTTTTTTTTCCTGGCTCATTCCCTCGGAGACTGGTTTGCGTTCCATTTGATTTTTTTTTCCACCTTTTGAATAGAAGGTTCCTGCACCTTTTCCCATGACCCCTTGTGATGTTCTTTTTTCTCTTGCCGGCGTAGTCGTCGGTTTCCGCAGCGCCTTTTTATCCCATCTTTTCTGTGGTGTATCCTTTGTTCGGCCCCCCCCGACCGATTCGCCTTTTAGCCTCTTTTTCGTCGTCCTCCCCCAGTCACTCTTCCCCCATTTGCCGGGGCGGTGTAAGGAGTGACATCACGCGGACATTTTTTTTTTCTTCCTCCGCTTACCACGCTGGGCCCGTTGGATGCTTTTTTTTTTTTGTTTTGAAAACGCCTGGTTTTGTTTTTTTTTCCGGGGTCTTCTTTTGTTATACCTTCCCCCCTTCCGTCAGTGGTGTCTGGCGGGGGGACGTGGCCTCGTTTTTCCACCGTCTTTTTTCCAGTGGCCGGGCTTTTTTGGAGCACCTTAGCCTGCCTCTCTGACACGGACGAACTGTTTGTGACGAGGATTATCAACCCCCTTGTTGTTCCTTCGTTGTACCCTGCCGAAAGTTCAGCCCTTCCGTTGCCCAAGTCGGCCCATTTCCCCTTCCCCTCGAGGCAAGGTCCCCCCTCTGCCCAGCCAGTCCCTTTTTTTTGTTTTTCGTGATGGTTTCGGTGACGTTCTAAGCTAATTTGTCAACTGAGGTGTTTAGCGCCCCACGTCCCCAACTTGTTTATTTCTTGACCCCCGTGCCTTGGTCGCCCAGTCTTTCCTTTTGCCTTTTTGTCTCCGGTCCCCTTAGTTGGAGTGTTTAGTTTGAGTTTTTTTTCGTTCCCTCAGATTTGCACGTGTTTCCCTGATGTTGAAGTATCTAGGCTTGGCCGTATGGGTTTTTACAGCCCTTCCCAGTCTTTTTTTCCCTCCGTGAGGCGCTTAATTAGGTTTCTCAGGTGTGTAGTACCCCCCCAGACTTTCTTTCTTGGTTGGTTCGTTGTTTCCCTCGTGCTTTGCCCTCGATGCCTCTCTTCTTTCTTTTTTTTTTGTGAATATACTTCAGACTTTTCTTATTGTCCTTTCCCCCTTCAAGCACACGCTTCGGTGCAGGTTTGCGTTGGCGATGTCTTCAACTCGCGTTTTTTGAAGCTTTTCCCCTGTTTTCACTCTCCTCGACGTTGCCTTCTCCCCGGCTGGAGGCCCGAAACAGTTCTCTGCCCGTGATCCGCCGGGTTTAATAGAGGTAGAGCGTTGTTGATTCCTGCGCCCCTTTCTCGGAAGCCGCCCTCTTGGCCCACTTTGCCTTTGTGTCCACGTTTTTTTTTCATCCCAAAGGTTCCCCTTTTCTGAGGAAGTCTTCCATGGCGCGATCTTTTTTTTTTCAGCTTTGACACGCTCCCCTTGTCCTTCGCTTCACTGGCCCACGACGGCTGCTTTTCTTGGTGCCTTTTTTCGTTTCTGGTTTTGTGGCGAGCACTTCTTCCCCCCCCCCCTCCGACGTGACGCGCCCGCGAAAAAAAACTTGAATTTCCTTCCACCCCTCCTGATGGATCCTGCGTCCCTTCGATTGCTTTTTGGTTGGATGGCGCAGACTTTATTTGTCCCGCTTTTCCCCTCTTTTTTTTTCCCCAGCAGCTGGGTTCCCCTTCCGGTCTCACTCTTGCCATGCCCGGTTACAACGAGTTACCTTCCGTGTCTGCCTTTTTTGACCTTTCCTTTTCCCCGTCCAGCCCCGGCCGGCCAAGGTTTTTTGGGTTTTTTTTCCCGTTTGTCTTTCCACCAGAAGTGCCCCGTCAAGCGGCCGATTTTTTTTTTCTTTTGCTTCGTTCAGAAGACTGTTTGTTCGCTGGCCAGGTCCCCTTTCGTGCCTTTCGCTCGTTCTCGGCTTGGCCCCTCCTTTTTCTGAATCGCTTTTTCGAGCAAGCGGTCATTTCCCATGGTGGTTGGTTTGGGGTTTTTTTTTTTCCCCTGGGGGGTTGAGTGAATCGTGGCCGGCCCAGTTGGCCTTCCCATAGGTCTCCTGACTTTCCCTTTTTCGCCCCTGGGGCGCCTCGCCCCCTTTCCACGGTTCCTTCCTTTGAGCGCCGCTACGCCGGGTTGGATGGGGACAGTTCCCTTAGTGAAAATTTTACAAGTGCGCGGATCGCGCGCGTCAGGTGGTCTGCTCCTGTTTTTTCCCATACGCGACCGGATTTTATCCCCTTTTGCCTCGTTGCTGTAAACAATTGTTGCGGCGAGTTCTTCTCTTTCCCTGCCCTTGGGTATTTTGAGTACCTTTTGGCGCTCCCCGGGCGGCCCGTGTTTTGCTCCCCTCCGTTCCAGTATAAGCTAACTTTCCCCCTTTGTTTTTTTTTGTGTTTGCGCGTCCGGTTTTGCAGGTTTCCTTTTTTTGCTGGTAGGGACGTTTGGTCGATGCATGCTTTGGGTGATGTTGACGGCTTTCGTTTTTGTGAACTCGCCTTCACGTTCAGGGCGCCCGAGATCACATTTTTTTGGACTCAACGGTCCGACCCTTGGTGCCTGGCCTCTTTTTTTTGCTTTTCCATGTATTTTTCACAAAACGTGGGTCGGGTTTCGTCGGTTTCCCAAGTCTTTACTCTCCGAGAACGAGTCCCGTGCACGTTTTTTGATCCCGTTGCGCCCCGTTTTTACGACTCCTTTTTCCGCCATTTGATTGAGGCGCTTCTCCGCTTGCCGGTGCCAGGTTTTTGAAACTCCCAGTTTTTCAGAGCCCTTGCGAGTTACCGCATTTTCCTGCCCTTGCGCGTTCTCTCGGCCCCGCCTCGCGTTCATTCTCGTTTCAGTCGAAAAGAGTTCGTTTCCCCGGGCCGATCCTTGTGTTGGTTGCCGCGGCGTGCTTGCATGGCGCATGGTCCGGTGCCCTTTATGCTTTTGCGGTTTTTGTTTTTCTCCACGACCCGATATCCGGTCCGCTAACTGGACCGCGCTCCTTGCCCCAGCGGTTTCTTTTATGACCTTCTTTTCACTCGTAGAACACGACCGCGCACCTGTTTTCTTTTTCGGTTTTTCCGCCTCGTTGCCTCTTGCTTTTGGAACTTCCCGGCGACGACCACTCTCCCCCGTTTGCGGCCTGGAAGAGCTTTTGGCACCGGGGCTGCCGTGGAAGCAAGGCCGCCGTTTTCCCGATGGGGGTTGCCCACCTTAGACCATTCAGGGGGGTAGGTCGTCGGCCTGGCTCACGTTAGGAAAGGCCATCCTTCAAAACAACCCTTTCCCCCACCTTCTCTTTTCCTCCTAGTGGTGTTTGTTGGTTGCTCTGGTTTTAGGATTTCATTTTTTTATGGGCTTAGCTTTATTTTCGGCTTTATGTTCTTTGGGCACCTGCCGGCTGGGTGTCACCAATCCCCCCCCCTACAGTCGACAGTATGTTTGTCCCGGCTCTCGGGCCGAGTTTGCCCACGTTCGTTTTCATTTTCAAGGAAGATGGGGAGGCTCGTCTTACTCCCCGTCTGGCAGAGCGCCCCGAGGGCGGCGCCGGTCCCCTGACAATTGGTCGGCGTGGCATTTTGTCCCCGTTTACTTTTTTGCGTCCAGGCGGTCTCCACCCCCACGGTTTTTTTTTTGTTTTTGTTGAGGCAGGTCTTTGTCTCGCTTTTTCGCGCCTTTTGAATATCGTTTTTTTGCCCGCCCGTCTTGGCCCACACGGATCTTTTGTTCGCGATGGCGGGCGGGCCGCCGCCGTGTTGCTTTTTTTTGCCCATTTTTCTCTTCTTACAAGCCGACTTTTGTGTTGCGGGACCTCCCCAGTTAGTTTAGGCTGAGGTTTTTCACCCCTAGGGGACCATGTTTTGCTCGTGTCCGGTAATACCGCCCGTCGTGCACGTGGCCGCCCGAAATTGCGTCCTGCATCCCAATGTCACTTTCTTCAACCCGACTTCCCCCCCTTTTTCATCTCGGGAAGTAGTTTGTAATGGCTGGACGCTCCCCATTGTTTGAACTGGTCCCCTTCTGCAGGTCAGGCCCCGCTGATCCACTGGTGCTAAGGTTCTTGTTCTCTTAGATCCGGCTGCGGAAGGGACGCCTCATTTTGTGCACGCCGTACCACTGTGGCGCATTTTTTAAGATGATGTCCCTTTTGGCCCCTTCCGGGGACACCATGGGTTCGTGTTTTTCCCTCCTTTTTTGGTGGATATGTGTCTTTTTTATGTTGGAACCCTTCTCTTTTTTTTGGCGAAGGGGGTTGGGGGTTTTCGTTCGTTTTTGCGGGGAGATTCAAAGAAACCAATCCCCTTCCCCCCACTCGCGTTTCCCCCCGAACAATCCCCCTTGTTCACATTCCACCCCAACACCTTTTTTTTTTTGGTCCTTTGAACTAAAAGGACCCCTCCTATTGTCATGATCTTGAGTTTTCCCACCGGTCCGGCTGGTGGCCTAAACTTTGACGAGCATTTGGGTATCAGTTTCACTTTATCTAGTGCACCCTCTTTTGAGCCTTCCAACGGGCCCCTTCAAGCCGAACACTCACCGGGCTGTTGACCTCTAGTAAGAGCTTCCACTTGACTTCGCCCTTACAAACCTTTCAACGTCGATCCCCTCTTCCGGGTTGCTTTGTTCACCCCCACTTGACGCCTGGCAGCTGGTGCTTTGGTTTGAGAGGAGGAGAAATTCTTTCAGTCCACTTTTTTATCGTCTTTTTTGAGTGAGGACCAAACTTTTTTTCTACATCGGGGAAGTCGAACGATGGGAAAGTGTTGGACTTTTCAAATATCCACTCCCCTTCTGACTTTCATTCTTCTTCGCCTGAGATCTCTTTTGTTAGGTTTTCCTTTGACCAGATAAACCTCCTGAGGCCGCAGGACCCCCCTTTCATTTGTTCCGCGGAAACCCATCTATTGGGACCGTCATCAGAGAGATCGGGTACGGAACTGGCTCCCCTTTCCCCGTCCTGAGGTTCGTTTTGCTTGAAACCGGCTTCCTTTCCCAATTCTATTGGATGTCGGGCCAAGTGGATCCCGATTGGCCCGGTGACGGTGAGAATTCTACGAACATGACTTCAGGTTCGACGGCCCTTCCGGGGGAAGGGGTAACTGAGGGGGAGACCCAGAAGGCGTGCTGCCCTTTCTGGCCAACGCGGAGACCTTTGACCCCTTTTTTGGATGTTTTTGGGCGCGTCCTTTCTGGACGTCCCTTCAGAAACTTTCCCCCCCCCCCACCCAACACCCATGTTCGTTCTCCTTTTCTGCCTGATCTTTCTTCCTACCCTCCTGCTTGTCTCTTTTTGTACCAAACCCGTTTCCAGTGGTTTTTTTTTGTCTGCTTTACCGCTCCCGTCGTGTTTTTGCCATTGGCCGTGCCGTCTGTCCCAACCGGCGCACCCCCACCCCCTCAGTTTCCTGCGACCCATCGAGGAAACCCTCCGTTGTTGGAAGGCGGGACCCCTTGTCCGGACCCAAAAATCTTCAAGGACACCCGGTCCCCCATGGGATGAGTGCCTTTTAACGACCGTCACTTCGGCCGAGCCGCCGTCTTCCCGACTTCCCAGGGTGTGACCGCTCCCCCGTGAACCCTTTCAAATTTTTTTCACATCTCCGTGGCCCATTCACCAGGTCTTTTTTGATAAGCTGGGTTGAGCGCCCGCCAAAGTCAACCTAACTTGCGAGCGTCTCCCCCCTCCCTTCAGCCCCCTCGTCTCACCCTTGGGTTCTGTTTTTTTTACCGGCTTTCGCTCGAACGCACTTATTGTCTTGTTATCAAAGCCGTTTGTTATGCATTGCCCATTCTACTCTTTCCTTTTCTGACCCTTGCGCTTGCGGGAGCGAGTGGGTGAAAGACCTCGCAAAGGGTCTATCTAAGGCCCCCCTCCTGACACTCTTTGAGTTCCCGTCTTCCGGGGCACGCTCTACCTTGCGTATTTCCCCCACCGCACACCATCAACTAAGATGGAAGGCAGACGTTGCCCCCAAAATAGCCCCAGCTCTCCCCCCCTGGCCCACCTGACTATGACACCAAGTCGTGTTACGAAAAGTTACGAATTTCTCCCCGGTTTTGCACGGTTTGGTTTTCAAGTTCTTTTCCTTCGGTCCCCCCTCACTTCAAGCTATACCTTTCCCCCCCTTAGTTCGGCCGTTTACAACATCGTTCCCGCCGGGACCACGCAACGCTTTTGAAATTCTCGTGAGATTCGTTTCCAACAACCCCCCCGCCCCCTTGCTTTTTCTTCGGAGTTTCTGGGGTGCTTTCCCCCTTCTTTTTTTTTCCCCGTAACCCTTGGCGTTTTTTCTGATGCACCGACGTGACAGACAATTTAGTGCCATCCAGAACCCCCGTCGTCCAAGGTGACTGTTGGGGCTAGGACCGTTGAAGATCCTTTTTTCGAAGTTGTGCTTCTCCAAGAAATTTGTGCTCCTTCCCTTTCGTGCACCTCCTGACCCCTTTTTCTACCCCTCCTTCGGAGTGTACCATCTTTTTTTTCCCCCTTCATGTCCGACGGGCACGCCGCGACGATGCGGTCTCTTTTCCTCCATTCCTTCGTTCGTTTCTTTTTTTTTTCAAAAGGGTTCACGGGTCCACCCGTCGCCCTTTCCGGGTCGAAGTTTTTTTTTTTTTTTCTCCCAAGGGCTCATATGTCCCTCTTGCCCTATTTATCCCCCCAGAAAACCTCGACCGACGTTCTCCATTTTTTTTGTTTCAATCTTCCCTGCCCCGTTTCATGAATGATCGGTCCTTCCCGCGTTCTTGCTTTTCCCCCCACTGCTGCCGTTTCCCCTTGCCCTTTGTCATGTCGAGGGCGCGGTCTTTCGGCCGAGTTTTTGGTTCACGGCAGCCACGTCTATCCTGTCTGAGGGTTCTCACCCAGTTTCTACACACCACCAGGCATTTGTCGTCTATCCTTCAGGCTCCTATGTCTGATTGTCTCTCCGACGGTACTACCTTCCGGCGCGATCTACGGGTCAGTTCCTCTTTTTTTTCGTTTCTCCTTCTTCAACCCGGGTTTTTTCCTTTATCTTGGCCGCTACCTTTTACCCGCCGTTCCTCCTGCTTCATTTCCCCCGTGATGCCTCCTGCCCGTATATCTGTTTCCCCCTTTCTTTCCCGGGGCAAGTTCTTCGGTTTCCTGCGGGTCTACTCCCCCTTGGAAGACGTTTGACCTCTCCTCCCCACCCCCCTGTTGCCATCGATCGCGTCCATTGGTCCGATCTCTCTCTTTTTCCTCCCCTTCAGCAAGTGCACTTGTTGTTTTTTTGTTGACCTTCTTCGATGACCTTTTCCTCTTGACTGTTCCTTTTTTTTACGCTTGATTTCAGTTCTTTTGCCCTTTTCCCCGGTTCCTTTCCCCCCTGGCCGCCTTCCTTCCCCTTCCCCCTGCTTCCCCAAGCCTGTTTTTTTGTCTGGGTTACGGTTTTTTTCATGCCGCGTGAGAATGCGGCCCCGTCGTAACCCCACATAAATTTTTCCATTTTTTCCTGAGTTCTTCCTTCCAGTCACAAATGTTTGTATTGTTTTCTTGCCTCCTGGTCCCGTTAGTCCGTTCTTCTGCTTTTCCCTCCTGCGTCAGACCGTACTTCATCCTTGGGTAGGCCAGTTTCTCCAACCCCATGGATTACGTATGCAAGTCCAGAACTCTTCCTTCTTGCCCTCGTTCCTTTGGGACCCTGTTTTTGGTGGAGCGTTGTACCATCATTTTGTTCCAAAGCAGATCTTCTTTTTTTTCTGTTTTTCGATTCCTCTGCGATCTGGTCTCTTCTTTTTCACCCTCTCGGGCTTGTACTCGGAGGTTTTTTGAACATGGCTCCCCGTGTAGAACTTCCTTGGAAAGGACGACGTGTTTTTTTCTCTTTTTTAGCAAGGCGGTGTCGCTGCGGTGCAACTCTGCCTAACCTTTCGTTAACGTCTGTTTTCCTCCCGGGAGAGTTTTCTGCGACTTTCTGCGTCCCTCCTTTGGTGTAGGTTGTATAAGAAGTTTCATCCATTTAGTTACTCCTCGTCCCCCACTTTCTCATACGATCGCTAGTGCCCCCTTACCAATAGCAAAAGTCCTTCCCCCCCTGTGCCGGGGTTTCTTTTTGCAGTTTTTTA
>Ga0179593_1456532_pt1 | contig 10433 bp, 7 predicted proteins | sample CZODoug2_1_08_16_FD_185931 | JGI IMG/M metagenome (GOLD analysis project Ga0179593, IMG submission 185931) | Vadose zone soil fungal communities from Angelo Coast Range Reserve, California, USA - CZODoug2_1_08_16fungal (PacBio error correction) | ecosystem: Environmental > Terrestrial > Soil >... | reverse complement strand
TCTATTCTCCTCCTTCAAGGCTGGTTTTTTTTCTTCGCTCCCCCCCAACTGCGAATGAGGCTGGCGCGAACCGGCCATGCTTCCTCCTTTGAGATTTGACCTGGCGGACTTTCCATCCTGCCGGTGAACCTCCTAGACGGCGTCACCCTCACGGAAGCTGTAGCTTTCCCCCTATTACTCTTTTTCCTGATCTGAGGCGGAGGGGTTTCTGAAGATACCTCTTTCCCTTTCCGAAACCCCGCGTCGAGATCATAGAGTTTAGTCCTCGAATGCAGGTAAAGAGGGTTTTTCCTTTCCCTTGAGTACGGAATACTAAATGAAAAATTATCTTACTGGCGAGGTGGCGAGGTGTGGTCCTTCGCCCCCTCGGGCCGTCAGGGGGTAGGAAAAGGAGGAGTTTGTACTTTTGTGAGAAAAAACACCCGTACTTTTACTTAGTCGTAGCGATCACCGCCAGTTGGACTTCCAGTATTTTTTTTTATTTTTTTGAAGTATTTCCCCTCACTCCCACGCGGGGAAGAAGCTCGTCATGGTGCTGCGTATTCCTACTATCCTTCTATTCCCCCGGCGGCTTTCCCCTCCCGTCGGAGGCTTGGGACCAGTTTGTCGGTAGCGAGCTGCTTTTTTCCTCCCACTGATTCCATCCCATCTCCCCGCCGCTAAGTCTTCGGCCGATGCTGTTGTCGGAACTTTCCCTCTCCCTGCACCCGCAAAAAAGTCTGTCCCTCCCTCCGACGACTAGTTTCTCAGGGAAGGAAGGTGGCAGACTGTCGATTTCCTATGTTCCCCCTCCTTTTGTCCCCCTGCAAAAGTGATTGTTGGCGATTTTTTCTTCCCGATAAGACAGAGTCTAACCCTCTGACCAGTTCTCTGGCGTCCTAAAGGTGATGGGCTCCTTCCATTGATAATCCCCCTTTTTCCCCCCTTCTTCGGCGCCGGTCACAAACCACGCCGAACCCCTATCCCCTCGGATGCCTCCTTCTCTTTCCTTTTACAAGGACAATATCCACGACCCACAGGGCCCCCAATGACTCCTCTCCCCCTTCCCATACCCCCCCCACCCCCCTCCCCCCTTCAAGCGGAGATGTTGAGTAGTTAAGACCGAGGTTTGGACCGTCCACTGATGTATTCCCCATCCTACATTTCTTGGTGCCGGACGTCCAGGATCTAAAGAGGAAGAGACGACTAAAGTCAGAAGTCATTTTTTGGCCATTCCTGCAGGAAGAGGCCCCGGCTGTTCTCCCCTCCCCCTATTTTCGTGGTACTCCGCTGAGCGAAATCACCGTTTTCTTGACGCAATGTCCTTTTTACCTCCTTTTGGGGGAACAATCTCCCGCCAGCGCCAACTGACTTGCAAGTGTTCTGTCGGAAAGCCTTTTTCGCTGCCCCCCTCCACAGTAGGTTGGGTTCTCGCCATATGTCCCCCCCCTCTCTTGTTTCCCATTGCTTGGAGATCCGGACTTCATTGAAGGTCGCGGCCGCAGAAGATTCGTCGTTCGATTTTTCACTCCCTCCATCCCTTTAGAAAGAACTCCCCCCCCCTGCAATTTTTCTGATACTCCCACAGACTGGACGTGTATGCAAGAGCCTCTTAAAAGGGACCTTCCTTTTCTGCCTACCTGTTCCAATTCCCCACGTCAACATCTCTGTCTCCCTTTTCAACCCTTAAGTCTTTTACCCGGCTTCCGCAACTGAATCTCCCGAGAAAAGTTTTACTCGCCTTTTCCTTTTTGAGTTGAAGTAAATTATTCAAGAATCCAGGTCTCTGGGCCGCCAAGTTATCTTCAAAAAAGGATTGTCGCGCAGTTCCCTTCCCCCTTCCTTACTCCTTAACTACGGCTCCCAGAATTGTCGGTAATGATTCTTGGTAAAGTTTCTGTTCCTACTAGCAGAGCCAGCCCAACTCTTTCACCTTCTTCTTCCATGAAGTCTTTTTCTCTTCCCCCCCCTTTGGGGCCCAAGGTTAGAGGATCTCACTGGAAGACAGCTCCCCCCGAACCAATTCCTCGCCCCGTCTCCATCCTCCAGCGAGCAGATGTGCTTTTTTTTCCAAGAACCAGCTCCCCCCCCTAAAGATAAGATTCAGCGATGGTTACCTGGCTGGCTGGTGCTTGAAAGATGCTTCTTCTCCCCAGTCCTCCAGCAGCCGAAACAAGACAGCTCCCCTTTTCCTACGCCCCAGGCATTCCCCCCCCCCTCCCCCTAACTCCTCCCGCAGGGAGCTTCACCCCCGTGACAGGACCTACTTCCCCTAGTGTCCAAGCGAATTTTCCGTCCCAACCCAGCGGCAACCTTTTTTTGAGTGATTGTTTCGAAAAAGGGATACAGAGGGGTAGGAGACATCCCCCCCTCTATCTGGTCGTTTGAGTTTCTTTGAAATTTCTTTTTTACCTTACTCCCGAAAATTTGCACCCCTTTAAAATCGGCTCTAGCACCCCCACTACTTACAAGGAGAAATCTTATACGTCATTTCCCTTTCTCCTGCCTCAAGACCTTTTGTCGTATTCCTTATGGTCCTAGTAAATTGTCCGCTCCTTCTTTTCCTCTCTTATTTTGTTGGTTATATCCGCTTGGCGGCCTATTGTGGGTTGACCCGCTTCACCCACAGGATTAATCCCCAGGCTTTCTCCAGAACCCTCCCGATCTGATCTACTTCCCCCTTTCCGGCTTATGTATTCTTGTAAATTCGAAGAGTTTCAAGTTTCACTTCAACTCCCTAACGATGATGTCGGACCTTAAAGAGGGCAGTCCCCCCCTAACCTCTCCTCTACTCTGTTTATGTTATGAGACCCCTAACCTTCTTAGCAAACTCCCTCCTTGGAACGACCCTGTCGCCAATGTTAGATGGACTCAGAGCTGACTTCGTACCTTTTCTTTTATATCTCAGTCACTTTCTTGATCGTTTTTCGGAATTTCGGACCCTGCTCCTTTCTTTTTTATTGAACCCCAGCTCTTCCCCTCTGTCCTTTCGGTGAGTTCGGTTGTCGCCGAACAGCCTCGGTTCCTCCCAGCTGCCATTATAACCCATCTTCTTTCTTTTTATTTCTCTTTGCCGTCCTTTTTAGAGAAATATCATAGCTCTCGCTCTTTCTTTACTTCTTTGTTTCTATCTCTATGGGAGGAGGTGTTTATTTGCTCCTTTGCAGCACAACTGCCGGACGAGACTCTCCCGGCCCAGTTCCTAATTTCCTATGATGGAACACCCTATGCTCTCCGGACGAAGGACAATGCTTCTCCTACATTTGTCCGCTCTATTTGGATGTTATTTAGATGATTGAATGACCCTTTCTCCTTTCCTCTTGGTCAAGTCATTCGTGACTCTCATGCAAGTTTTGACCAAGGGGGTCCGTCCATCATCCCCCTTAAGCTAGCATCGGGGAAACCTCGCTTTCTCGCGGTAGCTGTCACTCGTTCCGGTGATGGGCTCTGGAACTCTTCTCGGCTTTCCTTGCTGTACCAAGGGATTGAATCAATTCCTGGAAAAAACTTAGAAAAGTTTTAGCTGGTGAAGAGTAAAGTCCTTGTTTGGCTCCCCCCTTGTAGATAACTTTTTCCTTTCTTCAAGTCGTCATCTGGCCGCGCCGCGCTTTCACTGGCATTCCTGATACGCCCTCTATGGTCCCCATATAAGGAAAGTCTTTCTCTCCCCCCCAAAACAAGTAATGGTGCTGTGTTTTGCCCGGCCACCTTTTCCTCCTTTTTCGGGGAGTCCTTTATGCGACGTTGCCCCACACGACCGTTCTTTCCCCTTCGAGGATTCAATTACCACTTGGTCCTTTTCTCCTCAGAGAGTTCATTCCACGACGGCACCGGTAATGGCTCCCACACTCTGGTATCGTTCATCCGGCTTTTTCCTTACGTCGGTTTTTCCTGCTCCTGCTGTTGGCCTGACCCCTCACTATACCTGACCCCTCGGAAAGATTTTCGTTGAAGGAAGGAGGGACGGTCCCCCCACACCACCTCTAGCCCTACTCCTTCTTGAGGTGTTTCTTGTTGTTCCCCTTCTAAGGGACCTCCCCATTCTTTTTCCCCCTTAAGTAGGGTCAGACGTCGACCCCCCCCTTTCCCAGACGCCTTTCACAACCACCCCCTCAGCACCGGCCGAGAGAATTTATTATTTTCTTGGTCGTTCCTTTTGAAGGATGCAGCCACCCCCCCCCTAAGTTCATCCCTCTTCCTACTGTCCCTTCGCACCCTCTTGAAACTCTCCAGGCCGGAGATATAGTAGAAATTTTCCCCCCCTTTTGTCACTACTTCTCCTCTACCTTCTCCCCGCAAAACTTGGCTGGGCAGGGCCCCACCCGGGTTTTTTTCCCTCACCCCAATCTCAAGTCGGCCCGCCTGCCAGTCCAGTACCAGCTTTCGGAGAGTTGAATCCCGTGGTTTTTTCTCTGATTACTGTAGAAACCTCTCCTTCCTTCACCCCCTCTTTGCGTCGGCTCCCCCCGGTTTCTCCCCCAGGCACTCTACTACCCCTCCACATTTGGTAGCATCATCCCCATGATTGAGGCCCCCTGCCTCCCTCCTTCATCCCTTAGGCTCGTTCTTTCTTACCTCCTCCTGGGACCTCTACCCCCACCATCCTTAGGCCAAGCTTCTGCAGCCCACCCAACCCCCCGGCAAATTCCCAATGCGGTGGCGCTGGCCTTTTGCTCTCCCTTCAGTGCCACATCCTGGGGATTTCGCCCCCCCCTCTTACTTCACGGCATTTCCCGGCTCTTCGTAAAAATCCGGTGCCCCTTAACTTCGTACCCAATAGACCTTCATCCTCCCCCCTTTGACCTTTTTTGAGGGTGAGATCTTCGTGAAAGATTACGTCCTCCCGCCTTTCCCCTTATTCGATACGAGATTGCCCGGTCTCCCGTTAGAGAGCTTCCCCCCCCCCCCTGATCCTCATGCCATGTCACCTCGGACTCGTCCAAAAAGCGTGCCATCAACCCCTCTTTCCGGCTTTTTTTCCCCTCCTGAGTCCCCCCTTCCTGGAATTTCCCCGTTGCCCCCCTTTCCCTCGCAGGCGTGAGTGTACCTCCTTTCCTTTTTTCTCCGCCCCCCTCCTCAGTTCTGCTTTTTTCCCAGGTTTTGTTCTTGTCTCGATAAACCCCATCTTTTACATCGTCGTTTCACATTACACCTTTTCCATCCCTCACACCCACAAGTTCCCCCCTTTGTTGAGAGAGATACGAGACACCGAGTCCTGGATCTTTTTTTGCTCCTCCCCCCTTTCTAGACACATTCCAAGAGAAAGGACGCGGTCCGTCGCCTTGACCAAGCGACAGCGCCCCACCGAGCACCCCATCGCAACGGAAAGTCCCCGACAGGCCCTTCCTCTCTAGCGACATGAAGGTGACTTACTAGGGACGCATTTCTAACCACCCCCGTCCTCTTTATCACATTCTAGGTATGGCTTGAATGGTTTCTGGCCCCTCCCCTCCCTTTTGACGTGAGCCTCAGGAGAGATTAGTTGAATTAGTCTCGAATGACAGGCCCCTTCCTGTCTTTTTTCCGGTCCTACCTCTCTGTCCCTTCGCACCCCTGGTATGCAAAGGCCTTTTGCCTCGTTTCGCTTGTGATCGCCCCCCTCGGCGGACGTCGCCTTTTTGTGGACTTCTCTGTATTCTGTATACACCAACACCCCTTTATTAACGCGTCTTGCTCCCTTTTCCCTCTCCAAGTTCTTCCTCGGGGTTTGATGTCCCCCCTTTTCTCTTTCCCTCCTTTATTTGCCCCCCGCGGGACCCTTCTTTTTTTAGACGAAGAGACTTCTCCCGGGGATGACCTGGAGTTCTCTTTTGGCTTAATGCTTGGCGACATGTTTTTTTTTTGTTATGTTCTCTGGCCGGTTTTATTTCTCAGAAAGACCCCTCCCTTCGCAGTTTGGATTCTTCCTATGCGTAAAGGCCGCTTCTCTCCTCCACCTTCTTAACTGAGAAGAAGAGAGCGGAAGGGCTTTTTTTTTTATGTGGCCCTCCTTCTCTTTTTCATCCAAGAAATGGTGGCCCTTCCCCCTTATCTCCTGTGAGGGTGTATCCTTCTGCCTCTCGGCAGTAGTCTCTTCTGCCATCTTCTCCTGGCCTGTATAGTTGGATTTGCTCTCCTTGACATTTCTCCCTCCCCCTTTAAAACGGTTGATGGAGTACGTCAACCCCCTCCCTCCCCGATCTCGAGATCCTGTTTCTTTCGAAAGCCGGCCGTCTTCCCGAACTCGGGTCAAAAGGGCGGGGACCGCCCTGAATCCTTTTTTTTGAAAAAAACCCCCCCCTCCCTCAGCGTTTCGTACTCTTTTTGGACGGCCCCTGCTGCCTCCTCCCCCCTGCCAGAGTGGTGTCCTGAGTCCGGGTGTGACAGCCCGTCTCGAGAATTGACTCCATTTAAGTCTGGCCAGCGTCCCCCCAGAGGCCTCTTCCCCCGATGCCTTTTCCTCCCGAAAGATATTTAGGTCTATTAGATTTTGGCGTCGACGACCCTTTTCATTTAGCCTGTCCGTTTGGAACGAAAGGAGGTGGGGAAAAAGTTTCCTGCCTTTCTCCCACGACCCTGGTTCTTTCCTTACCCCCCGTGGCACTCCTGAAGCCCCTTCCCTCTTGCCAAAGTCGGCCCCCTTTTACGGTGTTTTCAGGAGGGTCCCCCTTCTGCGGAGGAGATAAGAAGTCCATTACGTCTGCTTTCCCTGAAGATGCGCAGTCCTGATGAGCCGGCCTTTTCGAGAAGAAAGCCCACGACCCTTGGGGAGATAAAGACACGACTTGACCGATTCCCCCCCCCTCCCCCAGAAAGAAATTTTTTTCCTCAGGCCAGGATGGTTGCATGGTCCCATTGCCCTAACAGTAGATTTGAAAATTCCCCCTCGGAGATTTTCCCAGCACCTTCAGTCGACTTTTCTTCACTACCTTTTACACTCCACCGTTTTAAGGGGTTGGTCCAAGCGATCTAGTTTTCTATGTTAAAGAATCCGCCCCTTTCTCTACAGGCTCCTTTTGTTATAGCGGCCAGGATGACGATTTGTGGGGTGTTTGGGTTTTTTTGGTGGGGGTGTCCTTCCCTTCCGCAAGCCCCCAAACCCCCCGCCCTTCCCGAAATTTCTCTATCCCAGGGTACCAGGAAGGTCTTCCCCCTTAGCACGCTGAGAGTGAACCTCAAGTTCCCCATGATGACGTCTGGTCCCCCTCCCCCAGGTGTGACGTTCATTTTTTTTTTTTTCTAGATCCCCCCCCAACTCCCTTAAGACCTATTCCCCCCTCTAAGTACAATTGAGATTCCCCAGCAGAAGCCTGCACGTGCTTTGGAATGAATCTATCCTTCATGTTCGAGAAAAAGTTTTTCCAAGCTATCCCTCCCGATTGCAATCTTCCCGGATTTGTTGAGACGACGCGGGTTCGCCCTCTTTCCTGGAAGGTCCTCCAACAGAGTGCCCGCCAAAGTTGGGGTTTGCCATTTTCTCGCTTAATTTTTCACATCATCCGGCGATGTCCCACGAGGCCATCCCGTTGATCGCAATCCGTACCCTTCTAAGTAATTCGGTCGATAATCAATGATCCCTTGAAGCACGAATTGGCGCATTCTGTGGGTTCGGTGAGATTCAAATCTTGTTTTTTTTTTGCCGCCCCAAAAGCTTCTAGTTTTCTAGTTGCCTTTCCTCTTGGTACTTCCTTACATGCCCCTCGTGTATGACTCCCTTCTAAATCGGTCCCCCCCCCTAAACAAACAACAGAAACTTATGGCTCTCTGAGAAGCTTTTTCGTCCCCTTTCTTAGACCCTCATGAAGAAACCCTTGTGGATAACAACCCTTAGTTCCGCCCTCCTTTTTCCTTCCCTTTTGTTTTTTCATTTCAGAGCGTTAGCCTCCCGAGCCGAATATCGGCCTCTTCACCCCAGGACGTTTCCCCCCCTCGGGTTCAGTCCCTTTACTATCGCGTAAAGGCGTCTTTTGTGATTGGCCGTTATTCAGGTTAAGGGATGACCCTCCCTCTATGCGTTTGTTAGGTCCGTCGGCAAGGCACCCCTCACCCCTTCCCCGAAACTCTACTTTCCATCTTTTATCTTTTCCAATTTGTACCCTTGTATCGTCCAAATCCCAAAAGAAAGCCAAGAAATCTTGTTCCCACTTTGGCTGTAGATCTCCCCGAGATGGACTTTAGTATGTTCCTTTCTGGAATTCCTTTGGGGCATTTGAGTTCTTCTATTGGAGGCCGATCAGTGTATGGACCACTTTGATTTTGTACTAGTAAGTTTGAGTTGATTCTTTAGGACCTGGTTCTCTCACAGTTTCGACCCTACATGAACAAAAATCCGTATTTTTCTTTTTTTAATAGCGGCAGCTAGTTACTCTCAACCTTTCCCCTACGTTGATATGTCTTTCTTCTAGCTTCCTTCGTTTCACATTTGCAGGCGACCTTGGGTTCTCTGAGCCCCACTTTCTTTTGATTGCGAAAACCTTTCCTGCCGACCCTCGAAGTCACCCTTCCCCCCCTGAACTCGGGTCTTTGCCTCGGATATTAAGGGAAGCGCCCTTTTCAGCAATTCTACTTCTGATGTTGGGCGTATGGCTTTTTCCGTATTTTCTTTCTTATTCTAGTTCTGTTCGCTCTTCTTCCCCGGTCTACGTAGGAACAACAACTCCCTTTCTTGTAGGGAACAGTGGCCCATTCCATTCAAGATTTCCTCTTACAAGTTGATTTTTTATTTCTAGGGATTACATCTGGTAAAGAGGACGGTCTTTCCCCCATTTCTTGGAAGTTTTTGTTCATCCTAATGGGCCTGTTACCTTGGCGGAAGAACTGAATGCACACCCCGGCTTCACGGTGCGTTTCGCGGGCCTTTCAAGGAACTTTGGTCTATTTAAAAATGCCGGGTTTCTTTTCTTTCTTCTACCGTTCCCTGCTTCTCTAAAGTATAGCATTTCCGCTGCCTGAGACCCCGGCTTCCGTATAGCCTCACGACACCCCCAAGTTAGTTTTCCCCATATCCTTTTCCCTCTTGAGAGCACCCCCAAAAGTACTGATGGCCTCTTTTGTCCCTACTGTGTTGTTTCCCCCTCCTCTTCATCCCCCCTTATGCAGTCTTCTTGTCGAGTTCCCCCACCGACGTGAGGTTCCTGACGTTCTCCCGTTACAAAAGTTGTTCCCTGTTCCTCTTTTCATGCATAAAAATACCTTCTCTTCGTGCTCCAGCCGGAAGAGGATTCTTCTGCTCTTTGAGTCGTTCTCCTGTCTGTCTGGGACTTGATAAGGAATATGAAGGGAGAGTCCCCCCTCGTTGGAGGATTTTAGTTGAACAGTTTCCCCTGTCCAAACGTGATACTCCCCCTCCGTTTTTTTCTGGTGGGCTTGGTTTTTTTCCACCGGATTCATTTTTAAAGGGAAGTCCGACATCGTGGGCGAACTTCGGTCGGCCCTCCATGGTCCTTTCTCCGTATCTTGATTGTGATGGTAGGCTGTTTCCCCTTACCCGCCCTCTTTGGTCCACTTCATCAATATCCGCAATGGCTTCCATTTCAAATCAAGGAAGCCTCTATTCTTTCTTTCCCCTTTCAGAGTGAGGCTCCCTTGCTAATCGGCCAGCCCCCTCCCCCCCCACGGGATTCTTGTGTTGGGGTGGGGTGTACTGAGTGGCACCCGGTCGGTCTCTGAAAAAATCTAAGGGCCCCCCTCGCACTCTTCCCCCTCAGTGCCCAGTTTCGTTCGGCTCTTTTTGGTCATTGCGGCTATCCCTTTTCAGACAACCTGAATACGTCCTCATCGGCTGGGTTTTTTTCATCTTAGGCGAAGAAATGGTTCTCCCCCCCGGTCCGACCTAACCCTAACCCCTTTTTCTCCGAAGACTGATGGAGTCATTGTCTCCCGCACCCTTTCGACTGAGCTTTCGTCCCCCACCTTTGCCTCCACTGCTCCAGCGGAGGGTTCATCAAGGAAGAGCTTCCGGTGCACCCATATCTAAAACCCCTGTTTCCCCCCCCCCTGGCTTTTGATTTTCCACGTTCATTATCAGTTTCCCTCGGTTTGGGGGCGCCATCCCCTCTCTTTCCCCCTCTGTCCTACTTCCTGGCCGTTCGTAAGACCACAAAGCCGGCCCCCCCTCACCCTCGTCCCCCTCTCTTCAGTTTAGACATGGGACAGGTGGCTGCCGGCCTCTCTTAGGGACGATTACCCCCGACTCCCGACGTTGGTCATCTCTTTAACTCTTCTCCTCCTGCACTGAAAGAGTGGAGAGGCTACCCCAGGGCTCCCCATATTTTGTCTTTTCAGCCCCCCTGGCATCTGAAATTAAGCGTACTGATGTGTGTTCCCTTGTCGCTTCCTAGGTAGGGAAGAATGTCCCATGTCCTCGGGCCCCTTTCGGATTTGGGACCCGCACTGTTCTTTTTTGTCAGAACCGAGTCAGGGAGGGGGGGACTTTTTTTTTTTTTCCTGACGTCCCAAACCATCCGGTCCCTCTT
>Ga0179593_1372601_pt1 | contig 10433 bp, 8 predicted proteins | sample CZODoug2_1_08_16_FD_185931 | JGI IMG/M metagenome (GOLD analysis project Ga0179593, IMG submission 185931) | Vadose zone soil fungal communities from Angelo Coast Range Reserve, California, USA - CZODoug2_1_08_16fungal (PacBio error correction) | ecosystem: Environmental > Terrestrial > Soil >... | reverse complement strand
ATTTGTGTCCCAGCGATTTTCACGGATCGGCCCCAGTCCTCCAAGCAAGCTACCTCCAGCACTCCCCATCCCCTTCCCTCCGGCCGTAGGTACCATGCATCCTTGCCTTGCGAGCCGTTTTTTATAATTTTTGGCTGAAGGCACTCGGTTCTATTCGCACCCCGTCCCCAGGTCCTCGCCGAGACAAGGAGGCTTTTTTTGGCTAAGAAAATTTCTGTCTTTCGACCCCGGACCCGCCATTGCTCTCCTCAATTCGTATACGCTCTTACACCCCCACGGAGGGTTTGACGAAGCGGTGAATGCCCCTGACGTATGCTCCGGGAAAGCGCTTATCTTGGTTCAAATTTCCCGATCTGGTTCGGATTTGACACCTAAGCGAGGAGCTTCTGCTTCCAATCTCCAGGATATTGTTTGACACCGTTTCAGTCTCAGTACCCCTTATTTTAGTTTGCATTGTCTCGAACCTGTGTTGGTTCCAATCTCACCCCCTCTGACCTGAGGAAATCCCATCCGCATAATTTAAAGTCCCCGAACCCGTGCCCGATGTCGGTCCTGGCCAGGGATGGATCTTTCAAATCGTCCAAGTAAGTAGGTCTCGCTTTTTAGGACTCTCCCTCCCACAGTATGCAGCCTCCTGGGGAGTGGTTCCCGCGTCCTCCTCGTCGTTGACGATGCGACCAAGACGCAATCTGGTCCCCAATTTTTATCTCAGCGTTTGCATTTGGCTCGGTGCGGTATGAGATCTTCCCCCTGCTTTCTACTTTTCGTGCAGCAACATTGTCACTCTTTTTTCCCGTTCCCTCCGGCAGTCTCCCAAAACCTCCTGTCTTCCGTCCCTCTTTCCTCCCCCCCGACCCCAGGCTTTAGAGGACACACACCCCCCAGCAGATCGGGATGGTCTAAGTTGCCCGCCAGCCAATTTTGCCCGGCTTAGCCCATTCGTTGGCCCCGCCTCCTGCCGATTGCCCTCGAGCTTGTGCCAGGTCGCTGCCTCGAAACCTAGCTTTTCCCTCTCTTTGAAGCACTCCCGTCTCATTTGATTATCAAATATCTCCCTATCGCGTAGTTCAATGAGATAAGCGTGTGGTCCCTACTCCTGTCCATACCGGTGAAGCGTGGGTCCTAATCTGCCCAATCTGACAACCGGCTAGCGACTTCCCATCGAGCCAGCGTTCATGCAGAGCCAAGTCCCGTTTCCCCCCATGCTTCGCCCACTCTGGTCGCCTTCCTTGCGTCCCTTTTTTTTGTTTCTTCACTGAACCTCGACGGCCTCCACTCGAGTGCCCGGTAGTAGCCGGTCTATGGACGTTTCCCCCTTGCACTATTTTTTTTTTTTTTTACTTTTTCGGATCGAGCCTGGACAGTTAGCCCTGATGCGCCCCCCTTTTTCGCTCCTGCAAGATTAAGTGCCGAACATTAGGTTGCAGGACCTCCAAAGCCCTCCCCCCTGTACGCCCGGCGGGCCCCCCCCCGATGAGAGAGCGAAGATGACAGTCAAGTGCAAACACGCACTCAGGACCTTCGGGAGCCTGTCCCCCGGAGGCGAGATTGGCATCGGCTCGTTCCGGAAAAAATTCATTCTTTGCCCAATAGCCGCCGCATGCCACCCCGACATTGTCACGGCGGCGACCGTTTTTCTTTTTTTTACGGCCCTGCCGTACCATGAAACCATGACACCACACCACTCCTTCGAGTTGAAGCCTGGTCGACTGGGCTTCCTGCGATGAATGCTGGGATTTCTTATGCTCCACCGCTCCTCTGAATTGGAACGTATTTAACTGACCGTTAAATTCAGACTTGATGCACATTTTCCATACGGCCAAGACCAGATCGCCCCCCCCCCGGTACAACAGGTACCGCCCCAGATTAATTTAGGACCTAAGCTTCGTCCACACTCGACGAACTGACTCGCCGAACACCGGTTGGAAAGAGAGTTTTTACATCTTACGTTGTTTCGATATTATTTTCCATTTTTCCGTGCGGTTCGTAGTACGTTTCGCCATACTGGATTCCCACTGCGCAACCCAGGTCGACTTCATGCTGTCGTTACTTTGGGACATGTTGCGGCTTGTTCCCTTTCCGTTAAACTCCAATGGCGATGCTGGGTGCCATGTCACCAACGTTCCCCGAGGAGCAGGTGTTCCCGCGCTTTCCGTCTGTACGCGACATACAATATTCCTCACAGAAGTCGCGATGAGGTGGTGCTGGTGTCTTCTGGTGCTGGGCATCTTAACGGTCATGGAGAATAAAAGGAAGCCCTTTTACCCATCTATATCTACACACAATCCCTTTTTGGTTGGCTGAGCGTGAATTTTTGGCCTTTTTTTTCTGCTCGGCTAAGGATCAGGCCTAGCCTATTAGGAGATGCCGGCAAGCCCCGTTAAAACCTGTACATTGTATAGCGCTTTTATGATTACTTTTTTTTCTTCCCTGCTGGCGCTGACTACAGGACTAATTCATTTTATTTCCCCTGTTTCTTTAACCCCTCTTTCTGCAACATTGATTTTTCAGTTGATTAGCCATGTTCCATCTCAAACTCTGGAAGCAGTCTAAGCCATGCATCCCTGGATAGTCCTCTTTTCATCCATACTATGCTAATCCCTTTCACCCTCTATGCATCTTTGGGAGATTGCCGGCAGCCGGGAAATCCAGCGTTCGGAGAGCTTTGGGGCGACCTGTGTTTTTTTAAGATTGGACTTTGCCTATGGGAATCGATTGACTCCCTGGGATGCGCGGACCATGGACGCCGGTAACTCTTCCCTGAGCTGTCGCGCCCACGCGGCTTCAATTCCTCCAGACGTCCGATAGAACTTACCCCTGTCTGTGTGTCCTTCTCAACTGACGAAGCTGCCGCTTTGCCTTAGAGTAGCTCGCTCGGACGATTTGTCCCCCCTCCGCGAATGAACTTCTCGGAATGGCCACCAGCTTCCTATTTGGTTTGTTTCGCAACTTCTTCGCGAAATGGTTAGACAGCGAATGCTTTCTATATCGTCTCCTATGAGAATGTTCCTTTTTTCAGAAGCAGTGTACCCTTTCTCTTTGACTTCGATTAGTGAAGCCGTATAATGATGTTTGCCTCCGCGTAAGGAAGGAAAGGCTTGGACCTTTCTACTAAGCGCCTTGCCCACCTCCGCCGAACTATTATGACTCTATCCCCTGGTATGGTTCTGCTTTTCGTTTTTGATCTTCTAACTTGCTACGAGCCTAGTGAAAACCCATCTAGTCGATGAAGGAAGTGCTGCTGTCACTTGGCGCCCTCTCCTTCTCGTAGAGCGGAACTGAGAGTCCCCCTTGACTGAGCTCGAAGTAGTGTTACCTCACCCTTCCGTAGGGAAAGGTATTTTTCCGTACCTTCGTGGTCCGGCTCTCCATGCCGACCTATCGATTCTGTCATCATCAGCGGTGAACTGAGACCCTTCCCCTCCCGTCAGAAGGAGCGACTAGATGACGAGAAATATGCCTGTCCCCGGTATTTCGCTCCCCCATGTACTCCTCTAGTGACCAAAACAAAGTTCCAAGAGGCCCCTAGTTAATGTAGTTACCTCTAATCAAGGACCTACTCGACTGCCCTGAATTGCTTCCTACATCACCTTCCCGGCCCTCTCTACATTATACACCCGATCAATCGATCAGCTTCAGGCGTGGTTCCTTTTCAACGCTCGCGGCTGTGATCTGCTTTTTCTACCGTTTTAGATCACTTTTTTTCGGATGGAGATTGTTCAAATGTGATACCCTTTTTTGATCAACATCTACTAGCCGCTCCTCCTTACTCTTTCCCCCCCCGTTCTCTGCCGACACTTTAAGTGTCCATCATCCTCATCGACCGACGTTCGGTTTTTCCTTCTTGTGTAACCCTCTTTTTCTCTCAGGGCTTCCAAGGCTATTTCACCTTGTACCTCCCTTCCGGGGAGTCTTTTTCGTGCGTGATGGAGGCCCGATGAGATCGCTTTTCTGCTTGTCACCTCTCGGATATTTTTTTTTTTTCTTTGAGTCCCCCATCCGGCTTTATCCAGGTCCTCGCGGCCCGGCGTAGTATACCCCCACGGTCGCAGCCTTTTTTTAGATCTGGTCCTCCGGGAAGAGAGCTTTACCTTTCTTGCCTCTCTTCTTCCCATTTTCACGGGGCGTTAATAATACCCTAAAGTCATCTCCCCAGAACAACTTTCATCCCCCGTCCTTTCCAAATTCGCCACGCGAATTTCTTTTCTCAGCAGATCGAGCATACGGGAAGGTGTCCCTCCTTTCGGCTTGTGTCCAATGGCGCATTCTCCTATCGAAACCCAGGCGTCCTAGTATGTCACCTTCGCCGCCGATGGCGAGAACCTTTTTCCGATCCAGCCGCAATATCTTATTAGGAGCGATTACTGGAACTTGTCTGTCGTCCTTAGATAAGAGTCAGTTGCCCCCTCCGTAAATAATTTTGTTTAATTTGAATGATATTATGTTCCTGCCATTTTGCATGCTTATGAGTCGCAAAGCACATCTCTCTCTCTCAATTTCCCCTTCCATTGGATTAATGAGAATCCCACCCGGAAGATTGACCGACGACCATATCGGCCTTTTTTTTTTACGTTCCATGTCAATCGTCCCCCACGTCTCAGTTTTTTCCCTTATTACTAATCCTTTTTTTCCCCCCCTATACCGAATAATAATACCCGTTGACCGAGATATGGCGGTCGTAATCCCTTCCTCGATATTGTAATGTCGGCCCTCGTCCCTTCCTTCCGTGATCGTAGTGATAGTTTCCTGAAGCCTGTTTTCTTTTTTTTTTTTTTTTTCGCATTCAGACAACTACCTCTGCATATCATTCAATTCTTGGCGTCATAGCAGGGCAACCTTCTATTCACTTAAGAACCGGAAAAATTGCTTATCACTCCTGCGAATTTAAGGATGCCTCTAATCCGACTTTCCCCATCATTTTCCCCGTTAATTCCGCATCCCTTGCTAGTGACGTCGTTTTTTAGTATTTGAATAAATCGTTTTGGAGCTCCCAAGTTTTTTTAAAGTGTCCGAAGTTCTCAGATTAAGATCTTACTCCTCTTCCAATATTTAACCCCAGAACACCCGCCCTTAATTCTGCTGTAGCGGCGTCTTTTTTACCTTTAATCATCTTTCTGTTTATCTTCCTTTCAAAATTTCGATGTTTTCAGTTGCCTAATTCGTAGGATTCCCTCCCCGATTTAGGTTCCCCCCTCTCTCGTTCCCGCAATATATGCCTTTAGAACAGCAGACTACATTTCCGTCTTTCCTGTGTTAATGACGCCAGTCCAGGCGCGCTTTACATGAAGTGCATTTCCCTCCCCCTCCCACCCCCCCTCAAACCCTTACAGCATCCCTGAGAGAAATATGCAGTCCCAGCACTCTCAATCAAAGAGTCCCGAGGTAGGTCCCCCCTTGGGGTCCCCCACCGAATTCGGAGCGTACTTGGCGGTATTCTCCATAGTCCGGCTCCCCCCGGCACAGAAACGCGTCGACGGCTTATCCGTCAACTTTCGGCGCCGAGATCGCCTTCTGCTCTTCGCATGTCCGTTTTCTTCTCTAGTCTCAATTCCCTGGCCTTTCTTCTCCTGTGACTTTTCTACGACTCTCCTTCGACCTCAGAAAGACGACATCGGGCCTCTTCGGTACGTTAAAGACCTCCTCTGTTGGTAAATGAAGTAGCTCTTCCCAGATTCATTAATGCTTGAAGAGTGCTTTTAACCCTTCCTGTATCAGGTTTTTCTTTCTGTACTCCCAACGGAACCTGGTCTGGCCTCTTTTTGCACCCCTTTTTTTTTTTATCCCGCCCTCCAACTTCAGCGTATTTTCTGGCTGCTTCATCGACGTTCGTGCCTTTCTTTTCCATGATTTCCTTAAAGCTGCATGCCCCTCCCCCAGCTTCATTCATACTCTCACCCGGCCGAAGGGCCTCAGACTCATCAGTTGCAAGTTTTATAGGGGCCTCTTTCCCCAACCGTACCTTTCCGAGATACGTCTTTGTAGCCGGGACCTTCGACTCATTGGCTCACGGAACCTCTCAGAGCACTGCTCCTCGAGTTCTCCGTTCCCCCTCTATCACGTCTTCTACTAATGCCCATCTTGCTCCGCTCTCTCCCTTCGTTTCCTTCCCCTTATGGTGTCCGTCTCGTTAGATGTACAGATGGCATACGTCCCGGCGTGTCGGCCCATTCGCGTCACTCACCAAGCCTTGCCACCTCTGCGCACAACCTCCCTTTTCTCTCCTTTCGTCTTCCCGCCAGACATGCCCTCTTCCTGCACAACAGCTTTCCTGTTCTCGAACTTGCGCACCGGCGGGTTCGTTTTTCCCCTCAGTATGTCTAATCCTTTCCCCGGCCCTCTTGGTCCCTTCTGAGGGGTTGCCGGTCGCTTTTTTCTACCCCTGGAGAGCTCTTATTCAAACACCTCCTTTTCCCCCATTCTTTTTTTGCCACATTTGAGGTCGATGCCTTCGTGTGAAGCCGCTACCTCTGTTGTTGAACCTTTTGCATTTCAATCTGTAATAGGGCCTGGACCGATCTAGCCCCGTTGCGCACCCCTGCTGCTGAGGAAAATCACCGCCCTTGTTTTGCAATGCCCCGGCCGCAAAATTTCGCCTAACCATTTTTGAGCTTCTGTGGCCACTTTATTTCCCCCCAATCACTTAAGTTTGCCAGGCAATTAGCGTGACATGGTAGCACAGCTTTGAGGGGCCTAGTGCTTGGCCTTTCCCCGTCGGGATAGGGTTCCTGTCTAGGGGACGCACTGCGTCTTCGCCGTTCCTCTCCAGTGGTTCACTGACAGATTCTCCCCGACAACATTCTCAATGGGGTCGCTCGCGGCTTTAGATACAGCAATGTAGGCAGGTAACGCAGCATCCAGAAAATGGTTAGCAACTTTCCCCGGGGTAGACCCGTTGTTGTTTCTCTTTCTTCTCTTCCCATTCATCAGGGCCACCGCCGTATCCTCAGAGCACAAACCCCCAGTCGCCCTCCCCCGGCCGGGAAAGTTTTTCGCCCTGACCTTCCTTTTGCCCCCTAACCCCAACATCTGATAAGCAGGCTGGTGCTCTGGGTTTTGGTATTCCCTTCAAGGCTGCGCCTCGGCTGGCGTCAAGACCTCTTTCCACTTAGTTTCTTTCCTTCCCGATAGACATTTATTGTTTCAACCTGGATAATTCAACTACCGCTCCATTTTTCCCCAAAGGTTTTCAAGGTCCGACATCAACGGTTGACTACCTTTTGTTGCCGGAGGAACCTTTCCGGATTTGCGCCCTCAACGACCATCTTATTATTCTCTAATCTCAGTTTTTTTTTGTTTCTTTTTTGAGATATCCAATTTCGATGTTGGCCCTGTTATGTAGGATCCCCCTATTGGAATCTCCCCCCGGACCCACTTCCCACCCCAGGTATCCCAAATGATTGACTATGTGTACGGATAGTGAAGTTTCCTTCGGTTTTCTACGCGGATGGAAACTCCTTTTCCCCATGGTTTAGCATGGGTTACTGCTTCAACGGGGGATTAACCATGTCTCTGCTACTTTCTTTCCGCGCGGCGTGTTTGAATCGATCCTAAACGACCTTTTAGTCAAGGGAATTAGAACTCGACAAATTGGGTGTTTTTTCTTTTCCCTCCTTCATGTATGGCACACTTTTTCCGCTAGCCCTGGAGGCCTGATCTGGCGTGTCCTGATTTCTTTGGCTCCGGTCTTGGCCAGATTAGAGAATTGTTCGCAGCAAACGATTTTCTATCGGTATAATCCTGTAAGTGGAGACACACCTTTCCTTATGATTCTTTTCCTTTTGGAATTAATCTGACTGCCGTTTAATACGCTGCGACCTACCTTGTACTTCTTAATGCTCTGTATTGAAACTCGTCCTTGACCCAGGAGCTTCAGGTTATAGAACTTCGACATTTTGAGACGAATCTTCTCGACTAACCGGACCTTCGATTGGAGGCTCTTTGGCCCTCAGCATTCTACCCTACTCAAGATGAAGTTTTTCTCGTGAACCCCTATCTTCCCGACTGCGCCGGAACTCTGACCTATGTTAGAATCTCTTTTGGAGCTGATTGTTCAAGAAGGACTGGAGATTTTCCTTCAAAGAAGTTTATTGATTTAGCTCCCTGCCCACGTTGCAAGCGCTTAACCCTGATGGCTTGTTTTTTAGCTTAGGAGCCTTAGGGGCGTCGTCAGTCCGAAGAGATTTCCCCTTTCCACCTGGTGAGAAAACGAGTCAGCTGAAGTGTCTTCAGCTAAGTCATTAGGACTAGATGACTCTCAATGGTGCACTATAACCATATCCTTTGACTTAACAGCAGCTGTCCGTATGTCGATTCAAAGCACCTAGCGCTTTACATGTTTTTGTGCTCCAGTTCGAGGAAGACCTCCGCAGAGTGTCCGTTGCCAGGAGAGTCTGGAGGAGCTGAAGCAGACTGTCAACGAGTGAAATTTAAGTATTCCATAGCTTGCTAGACGACCGTCGGAGAACCCATTCTTCTAATCTCCGTCTAGACCCTTCCGCCGAAATCGCACAGAAATGTTTGCAGCCAGACCTTACCATTCTGAACTTTGAGTCGGAGCTCCTCGTAGTCCGAGATCGCGCGTAACTATGTGATGAACTCGAATGCCTCGTTGCTCTGTGGAGCTAGCTCTCTATCATTCAATTGCAGCGCCCTTTCCTTGATGAGTAGTTGTAACTATTTTATCCCCCTAAGAGTACCCGGAACTTCCCCCTCCCTGGAAGGTAGTACCCATGCTTGAAGGTAGGGTATTTCAAGGGTCTTGACAGAGAACTTGATGCATCCCCTCGACTTAGAACTTCCTTTCCCCGCAGTCCCTCGACGCATCTGAATCGAACTATTTCTCTGGTACCCGACCCAAACACAAAATGTCCAAAGGCGTTCTGTTCGGGTTCTCAAAGAAGAAGCTCTAAGGGTTTCCCTAACCTGCCTCTCACGCGAACCCTTTCCCCAGCTTCAATACTATTTGTGATAGCTTTGAATCTTACCCCTAAGAGGATTCTTTTCGGATCGGAACATATTTCTTATTGCATGCAATTTAGAGCTCGTCTTTCTTGCTCAAATCTAATGTGATTCTCAACAGAAGCCGAATTACGTGATCTTCGCATGCAGAGGCCGACCCCCCTTTTTATTGGTATACATGTAACTTCGTTGTCGACCTGACGTGCTTCTCCGTCTTGAGAGTGGAGCTCTGGGACTGCACCTTGAGTATGGTGAACCCATCCGTGTCCCTGTATTTCGTGTTTTTTGTTTTTGATTGCATTCTTTCTCGTTCTTATGGCAGTTAAGGCGGCTATCCTTTTTTCTGACAAATGCGGCTCCCCCCAGGACCTTTTTGGTCCCTTGCTTACCTTTTCCCGACACCGGTAGCAGAAATGGCGAGGATTTTTGGATCACTGATGCGGGCTCTATTCGGCCACTGAAGCGAATCCACGAAGTCGGTCCCCAAGCATTCCCTCTCAGTATGGAAAGTTGAGGACGCCACCGTTGCCCCATGTCCTCCCTGAGTCTTGCCCGCTTCCATGTTCGCTCTTGCGGGTTTTAAATGGTTCCATCTCTTCAATATTGCAGTAGAGGAATCCCAGGGCACTGTCCCCCTTTTGCGGCGCAGACAGATTATTCAATCTACGCCGCCCGATGAAGTTGCTGTGATGATCGTCCGGGGAATAACATGCTCCGTGCCCCTCTTTCATTAACATGCTGGCGTGTTTCCACTTTTTTCATTTGCATTCTCCAAGAGCCCCCCCCCTTGAGCTCTACTCCTTCTTTTCTTCTTTGAGGCCAGCCAACTTTTCTCTCCCATCCTCTCACTAGTAGGAGTTGCCGCGGAAAAAGATCTCTTTTCTTTGCTTTAATCTCCCTTTGACTAATAACATTTGTGTTTTTGACTTTCTGATTGAGCCCGCTCGTCCTTTTCTTCGTCCCCCCCTTTTCCGTACCGGCGCCTTCGTTAGTCGTTCTTCTCCCTTCCGTTTTTGGTAAGCAGGCAAGCCCGGAGCAGAGCAGACTTCTTGATCCTCAATAGTCAACCCTTTCGCTTCACCCGCACTCTCCTTGCAGCTTGACCACCAGTTTATCCAGGGGCAGTCAGGCTCTCTTTGAGATCTCGGACAGTCCCGAGGAAGTCCTGAGGGCCACTTCGCGTATTCGGCGGTATTTTTTTTTTTTTTTTGTGGTATGAACATAGTCTCCTCCAGAAAGCTTTCTTGGCCCCCTTTTTAATCCCCTCACCTTCTTCCTGATTTGATGCGATGTCGCCCTTACCCTCCACCCGAAATGCATGGCGAGCTGTACGGAAGGGCCGTGGCTAGTTATGGACAGGAAAGCGTTTAGGAATTAGTGCACTCCTTTTTTCTGGTCCCAGCAGATTTCCTTATTTATGCGCGGGCAGAACCTTCCTCTCTCTTCGAAACCGAAATTTGAAAGCTGTAGCTTAG
>Ga0179593_1283936_pt1 | contig 10433 bp, 9 predicted proteins | sample CZODoug2_1_08_16_FD_185931 | JGI IMG/M metagenome (GOLD analysis project Ga0179593, IMG submission 185931) | Vadose zone soil fungal communities from Angelo Coast Range Reserve, California, USA - CZODoug2_1_08_16fungal (PacBio error correction) | ecosystem: Environmental > Terrestrial > Soil >... | reverse complement strand
TTTCAAGACTGAGAATATTCTTTGGTGGCGTCATTCCCCCCCAGGGGGATCTTTGTCGCACTCCACTTACGTATCAAAGGATTAATATCAGTCTTGAAACTACGCGCCATTTCACATGACATCCACCAATTTTGTCCCTTTTCCCTTTCTTTCAAGTTTTAGTTCCACTCCGTTACATCATTCCCCCCGCCCTTTCCCTTTTCGATAGATCCAACCCTAGGTGGGGGGGGGGGGTTCTCCTCCCCTAGAGCCTTGTCGTACCACCCACGCTTAACCCCCCTGCTCTTTTCTTCCTTTTTTTAGCTCCCAGCCAAGCCTGGTCTACCGTTCGCCCTTGCTGCCACTGATAGGATCGCCCGTCTCCTTCCTTTCATATTGTTCGCGTCCGCGGGGTTTCTCCCGCAGTCTTGTTTTTAGATTTTTATCCCCAAAGGTATGAGATATTAAACATCCTCTCTCGGTTCTTCCCTAGCCCATTTGAACCTCCTACCCAGGTTCACCCTTCTTCCAACCCACCAAAATGAGGACCGCAGGAATTACGGGCGGAGTGTTATTTGGCAAAAAACTTTTCATTTCCCCCCTCCCCGCATGATGATTTCGACCCCTCTCACCCGCGAGCACGTGTACCCTTTTGAGTACCCACTACCCCCCCACTCCTCCTTCCCATACTCCCAACGGACGGTCCAGTTCCCTATAAAGTCCCCCTTTAGTATGATCTTTTCCCCCTAATAGCTGTGCCTACTTTTCGCAATACTTCGCAGAGAGTCGGCTCCCAACTGCGATTTGCTTCGTGGTTTTCCCCTTTTTCTATTGTTAGCCGTCAAAAAAGCTCCCCCTCTCGTCTTTACCTCCCGAATCCTGGCAACGTCAGCATTCTTCTCCGGAAATATCCCATGATTCTTCCTGGTTCAGTCTGCCATGCCGACTTTCCCCCCCCCTGCTTGACCCCCCGAACCCTCCGTAGGCAATATTCAACGGATACCCCTGCCGGCACCCCCCCCCCAAAAGGTCCAAACGAAGCCACCTGGAAACTTCAGCTGCCAGACCACCACTTTGCCCCGTGCCGGTAACCCCCCACGAAGCAAAAAGATGTTTTATACGACCGGGTCTTGAACCTTGCGTTTCCTTAGTCTCTCTTGGTTTCCTTAAGGCTAACTTCCCAGTAACTTCCTCCCTTGCTCAGTACTAGTTGATTTTCCCTCACTCTTCGCGCGCCCTTCTCCTTGAAGGGACGTTTCGATCCACCTGTTTATTAGCCCTTCACCCTCATAGGAGTATTGTCCCTCCCTCCCAAAGCCTTTGAGGGGTACCATAGCAATCCTTCCTGCTGTCCGAAGGACACCCCCCCCCCCCCCCCCAAAAACAGTCTTTCCTTCCTCCCCCCCCAACGAGGATAAGTCCGAACCCCCCAACTTGAAGTTCCAAGTCCCTCAATCCAGGTTTTCACCTCAACCTCTTCTACTGAAACCAACCCAAGGTCAGGACCCTTAAGGGACTGGAATACAGAGTCTCCTTTCTTTCGCAATCGTCGCCTATAACGTTTAATAGTCGATTAGACGATCCCTAATGTTAGTTTGCCTTTTTTTTTCACCTCTTTTAATGATTTCAATTGGCTTTTTAGGATTGTCCCCGGTCTGTATAGTGGCTTGTTACCTTCCTACATAGTGGCTATTCCCTCTTGAAGCGACGGGGCTAGTGTTTTCCCTTACGGCTGGGGCACCAAAAGAGCTTCTTTCCCCCTTTCTCTCGTCCTTTTTAGAAAGAGGTGGCTCATTCCGTCGCTATTTGGACCATTACTCCCATTCTCTGACCTGATTTTTTTTTTTTCTGTAGTCCAGGAGTTGAGAGCAGCCCCTATCGCCGTTCTCTCTCCCATTGGTAACCTAGCCCCTCCTCAATTAGACCCGCCTCCTTAGAGAATTTTTCGATTTTGACCTAGAATTCCCCTTTCCCCCAAAAATCGTATCATCTATTCGACGGCACTTGACTAACTTTCCGCGTCTCCATCTAGTACAGTTTTTGCAGAATAGGTACCACCCCCCAACCCCTTCCCCCCACCCCCAACTGTTCCTAGGTTCGTTCCATGACCCGTTGTCTTTGACCGGAGGTTTTTTTTGTCGGCCCCGCCACTTGCCGCTTCTTGTCAACCCCGTTCCTACCCGCCCATGAATCCAGAATTTCTTTTCCCCCCGATCAGCCCCTCCCGGCTCCGCTTTTTTTACTTTTGGTCCTTCGTCCCTCTGTCGTGCGCTGCACCCACCTCTGCCCCTTAGCGTCCCCTCTCGTTCTTCCTCTGTTGGCTTTTTGAACTGACTATTAGAGGTTCTTTGTCTTCCTCCCCTACCTCAGCCTCCATTCGGGAGTCACTTGAGGTCTCCCTAACTTTTTTATGTCGCCGCTTTTCAGTGACCCGTTCCGGATTTGCTCCCTCGAGTGACTCAAGGCAAAAGATTATGAGTTTAGATACGGTTGTTACTGGATGCTGAATTTTGTTTTCGGGTCCTGTCTACTCCTTTCTCGTTCTCTTGATTCCCTTTTTTCTCTGCGAGGTCGTCTCTTTTTTTCAATAGCTTTTTCCCGGCGCACCATATCCCCCCCTTTTTAGAGATTGCTCCTATTCTCAGTTCGGCAATCCTCTCATCTACTCGAACCTCCTAGTGAGTCGATCGGGCTTGGAAATTCGTGCCCCTTCCCCCTCGCCAGCCCCTCCTCTTTCGCTTCGTCTTCCTGACATCGCTTCCACTCCCTCAGGATTCACTTGAGATGAAGAGATTAAGGAAATCTCCCGCTTCTCTTAATCTCATCCCATCTTCCCCTTCTTTTCGCTATCTTGAGCATGAAAGCTTCTCTTCAGCTTGTGGATCGGTTCACCGCCTCGGTAGGCGATTTTGGAAGCCCTTTCCCCTCCTTAGTCTCTATCTCCTCTCACGCCCCGAGTTTTAAGGCCTTCTCTTTATACTTGCTCTGCTACTCTGTACCAGCCTTCTCGGTCCCCCTCAACCCCCCCCTCAAAAAAATCTCCTGCACGAAAATCTGCTAGTTTTCTCTCCAGGAAGGCCCCTTTTATTTCAAGATTCTGCCTTTTCTCTTGGCTCAGTTCAGTAGGGAGACGAGACTTTTGACCTCTCCCCCTTTTTAGCCGTTTTGCATTTTTTTCCTTTTCTTCCCCTTCCTTCTACCTACGCGCCTCGCTTTCCCCTTTCTCCACCTCCCTTTTCCCGTACTCATTCAGGAGCGAGACCCCCAGACCTCCTCTTTATTAGCCCCTACTACTTCCCTATGATGTTTTCGCTAAAAAGTGCCTCGGTCCTCATACATGCCCAGAGAATTCCCCCAAAAGTTTTACCTTTTCTGCCAACAGATAGATCCTCTCTCCTCGAGATAGTGATCAATGCTTGCCCGAGGCAAGCCTCTCCTCCCCTCTTTTAGCGAAGTTGCTCCAAGGATCATTTTGGCAACCCCAGTTTACCCTTGAGCTGCTTAGTGCGAAAGTATTCGAGTTTCTTGAGCCTCCCCTCCTCTTTATTTCCCCCCTTCCCCCGTTTTTTTTTGTGTTGAGAGATTGACCTACAGAAGACTGCGGGCGCTAGGAAGCCAGCTAAGGAGACCGTCGGTTGTTCACCTGTCTCCTTGTTAGCCAATTTCTCCCCCCCGCGCGCGAGGAGCGCGGCTGATCTTCGCATTTATACAGAGCTGCGCTTGCGCTTTTCTTGAGACCCGATCTTTTTCGTCCATTGACCCAACGGTGGTGAGCATGGTTCGGTCAAGGTAGCTTTTCGACGTCTTCCCTTTTGTGTCTGTAACACACTCGGCCCCGCGGCCATTATTCTAAGCTTTTTAGGCCTTATAGAATCTGAATGTTACTCGGTCCCTCCCTTTTTCTCTTGAATCTCCCCCTCTCCGCCCGATCTGTAGATTCTTTCCTGGAAACAATGACCGATGCCTGGCCAGCGAATGGATTTCCCTCTGTAACGGCTCCGTTTCGCACCCTCGCTTTCCCTCTGTCAAGTGGCCCCCTTTACTACGTCGGGACGATAGAGGCTTCTTGAGATCCCAACATTCCGCTCGAGGGGTTTTGATCAGGTCAACCCGACGAGATTTTTTGCTTTCCATCGTTCGACTATCACGTCGTTCAGCTTTTAGTCTTCACGAGAGCTAGTGTGCCTGAAGTGTTCCCCCTGATTTTTTCCCCCCTCTCTAGGACACCTTCTCCTCACGCTCGAAATCCCTTCTGGCGTCTTTTTGAAAAGATGAGACTTCCCTTCGTCTCCTTCGTCCCTCTCAGAATAGACGTTTTTGACGAGGCTATCTTACCGAGACTCTCCTGAGATGTTCCTTTCCAGTCGCATCCGCAAGTTAGCAGCTCTTTCTTGTGCCAGCTAGGTCTTCTACCCAAGAGCCCTGCTGTTCCTTCTGTGAATTCGGATTCAGTTCATGTGCTATTCAGATCCTCCTCTACGGTCCGCCGCGGATTTAGATTCCCTCTTATACTGTTCTTGCCTCCTCCTTATACCCTACAGAGGCCGGTAGAGTATGCATGCCTTTCCCTTAGTCTGTCTAATACCTCGCCCCCCCCCCTAATCTCCCAAAACAGCCCTCAAGGTCGCCCTAGACCTTTCTGTCTCCCCAGAATACCGTCCTCCTTAAGGAACAAGTGACCCTCAGCGACTTTTCCTTGACGCTTCGCTTCCTGATCACTCCTTGAAAGGTGCCTTTCGCTCGCTTCGAACAATAATGGATTACGACCTCCCCAGATTGCATCCCCCCTTCCAGGAGGCACTATTTTGCTTTTGAAATCCCCTACCTCGATATTCTCCCAGGTAGTTCCCTTACGCGGGCGTGCTCGAAGGCCCTGTATTTTTTGTTTCACTATGAAAGAAGAGGACGTCCTTCCTTCCCCTCATTCCACTCCTTCTTGCCTTTCTCCTTTTTCCCATAGTCGGGACCTGATATTAAGGGAGTTCATTCCGTTTGTTCAACTTTAACCTTTACTTGATCCACACCACAATCTGGTACAAAAACCCGGACTTTCACCCTCTGCCTCGCCTGTACCTCGGCAATTCCAAAACCTGTTCATCGCTTATAGAGGTTCCCCAAGGTTTAATTTGCTACTCGAGAGTCCTAGTTTTTTTATGTGACGCAGTCGGTATCCCTTCCCCTTTGTTCCTTCTTTCCCTTGTTCCCTTTTTCTGGCCCGTCTTTGCCTCCCTTGCCGTCCGTCGTATCGCTTCCCCCCAGAACCCCGGCGAATTTGACGTACCTCTCCTCTCCCTTGCCTGCGCCTGGCTTTCCTTTTGGACACTCCCAGTCGCCTTCTCTCCTCACCTGAGTCTTAAAAAAGGATTACGCGCCTCAGTTCCCCTCTCCAGCACGAGCGTTCTCCGTCCGGCGCCCCCCCCTCTCATCGAGCTTCAGATTTCTGAACTCACGGTGCCCCGGCCCCCCGCTAACACCGTTTCTTCCAGAAGACGAATCGAACCCCCACTTCTTTTCACCCCTGCCCAAACAAGAGCATGTATTCTTCTTTCTTTCACTCGACGATTAACGTTTAGATTTCCTCTGTGTTACACCCCCCCTCATCTACGGTATTAAAGCATCCTTCTGGCGGGGGTTTTCCACGTTTTGCTTGGTATTTTCTCCCTGCTCTCTTCGTGTTCCTTTTTTGGAAGTTCCATTTGGGAGCATAGTTTTTAGTAATGTTGTTTTTGTTTTTGTTTTTCTTTTTTTTTTCTGCTCCCCTCTGGAATTGCTCTCGTGATCTATTTTTGGCGTCTCACTCCTACCAGATTCGTTTCCTCTTCCGATTTTTTTTCATAACAGTTATTGAATTAAAAGACCCGCACCTCTTACTAGCGTCGAGCGAGTGATCAGACTTTGTCATCTACCCGGGATTGTCCTTTTCCCTTTTTTCGAATTGCAAATCCCCCCCGCGACCTAATTAACCCCGCAGCAGCGTTAAAGTTTTTTCCTAGTACTAATCTTGTTCCTTGGGTTGAGTTTGCGGTCCGTGTTGATGTCGATTCTTTTTTTTCCCGTGGCTTTAAGTTTGTTCAATTTGTGTTGTCCCTCTTCCCTTTACCCCAGGCTTTGGTTGTATTGCCTGTTCCCCACTTGCTTCCTTACCCTTCATTTCCTCCATGAGATATTTTTGCCTATTTCAGTCCGTCCAGCGTTTTCTTCGCGGTAGACCTTCTAGCTGTCTCTTTTCCGTTACATTTTTCCCGGTAGAGAACCTAGGACCTTTCGCCTTGGCGCCGCTCCCCCTGTGCGCTCTGCTCCGTATGAGAATAGCTTCTTCAGCTCATTCACCTGTTCCTCTCCCTTGTCCATCGTTTAGTTAGTGAGTTTTAGGTTCTTGAGGTTTAAACTTCCGCCCCCCATGTCCAGAGTCCCTCCTTCTCCTTTGCTAACTTCATCATTGCTTTTTTTACTCAAAGTCTTTGGTTTTTAACCCAAATCCTTTTTCTTCCTCCTTCCAATTTTTTTTTTTTTTTTCCCCCCCCCCCATTTGAAACCTTTATTTTTATTTACTTTTCATTTTCCCCTCCCCGGCGCGCTTTTACCCCTAATCTTGGGGCATAACTTCTCCTACATTTGGTTTTGTCACCCATGACCAAACTTGGATTGTCTTACCCACTCACTGTTCCATGGAATATATCCCGAGCCGCTCCCCTACGAAGCAGATAATCATTTTTACCCTTCTTCCTCAGAAATTGTTGCTTGATCCCTTCCGAGAGAGAGCCTTTTTTTTTTTTACTCAAGGCCGGTGGAGGAGTTTTGTTTGTTTTACCACCTTTTTTTTTCCTTTATTTCCTTTTGTCAAGTGGAGGTGCCCTGGAGTTCAAGCTTTCCCCACCTTTTCGAAATTTTTCCTTTTCCCCCACTTTTTTTTTTTCACTTTTCTCGTTAGAGTTTGCACTTAGTTCTCTATAGCCTGGATCCACGTCCGCTTTACGTTGAGAAAGGAGCATCCGAGCGAACCCAAGCTGTACTTGCCGGCTGCTTCAGATTTTCTCCCCTTTTTTCTAATTCCGGTGTTTTGTTTGGTTGAGGATCTTGATTCTCCGCCCTATATGTGCTTTTATATTTTTTTTCTCCCTTCCATAAACTTTCGTTGATCCCCCAAATGGCTATAATCCGCCCTCTTTGACTTAAAACTTCTCCTACAAGTGGCCCTGCCACATCAATTTGGTCCCCCCGTCACCAATGTTCCTAGCACCCAGTTTTTTCTTTTCATCTTTTCCCCAAGTGCCCCACACGGCCCCTTCCGATATCTAGCCCCCACTCCCCCAAATTGACGTGTTGATCCCCCACTCTACCCCTTCCTATCTATTCTTCGGCTCATTCAAGGGATGCTCCCCCTTTTTTCTCAATGCCTGGCACTTTCTTCCCTGAGCTCGTATCGGCGTTTTTTTGAAGAGTGTCGTTCCCCATGGTATTTCTTTTCCGAGGGACATTTCTTCTGTTAGCAACAATGAGATGCGGACCCACTCCAATCATGGGGAATCGCGCCTAACCATTAAACTTCCCCTCCCCGTAACCCCCGACTTCAAATTTGCTCTCCCACAACAATGATGACCCGTACTCCTTCGGTCGGTCGGTTTCACAACAACGTTCCTTTTTAAATCTACCTGCCAAGATGTCCCTGAGAAATCTCCTTCCGTACCTTTTCCATTTGACGATTCCCTCACGCCAAGCCTCGCCCCTACCCTACAAGTTTTTTCCAGGTCAAAGGACGAAAGAGTCTTCTCCTCCTACCTATGCTGCGTCCTCCCCCCTTTCCTACAATGACGCGAATCTCTCTCCGTCCCCCCACCCTGGGTTGCCGAGTGGTATCTTAACTTGAGTGCTTCGTCACAATTTTCCCCTTTCTCTGTCTAAGCCCTCAGCCTTTTTTGCAAAACCGTCAATCTTGATCGTGGTGACCTATCCGCCTTATTTGTGGAATTCCCGAAGCCCCATTTTTCTCCCTCCCCCTGCTTACCACGAACTCGTAGTGAAAAAGGATTTCCCTCCCGGTCCCCCCCCCCAAACCCCAGGGACCCCCCCCCCCCCTTCAGCAACCCGGAAACGAAAGTCTCCGCCACACTTTGCCATCCAGCCCCCACCAACGACTCCCCCCATAGAGTCTTACTACGCACAAAGGGATCGGTCTGTTTAATTCTACGCGTTGGGTGACCTTTAAGTGTCTAACCTTTCCCCCCCCTTCACCAGGTCGCTTGCCCCCTACCCTTCCCTAGGGCACGACCCTATTCGCGCGTCTTTTTTCCCTGGCGTCTTACTCATTTTTATTCACCTCTGAAAGTCGCACCCTGATCGTTCTTTCCTTTCGCCTCCCCTCAACCCCGAGTAAGCCCTCTAGCCATGCCTTCCCGATACCCCCGAACAAACAAACCCCCCCCCCCCCCCCGCTGTACTCCTCCCCTCTTCCTTCTTAATGAACCCCACTGACGTACCAAAGTACCGACTTTATACAGGCGTGTCCCCCTAAAAGAGGCTACGGCCCCCCCCCCCCCCCCCCTGGTAGGAACTTAATTTCCTTTTTTGAATACTCTCTTCTTATTTCGTAACCCCATAGGGCCCCTTTTCCTCTGTACTCTTGACTCCGTCCCTCATCTCCGAGCGGTGATGTTGTTGGGTGTCGCTTCGGATCATGTCCTATCTCGTTTCGAGTGTCTGGCCACGTGGTATCCTCACCTAGGTCTGTTTCACTCTTCTCCTTTTCATTATTTTTCTTTTTCGCGGGCCTGCTTTAACACAAGAGCTTCTTGATGTCTTCTATCTTTTCCTACTTTAGAAAGGAAGGTCTCTCCCCCTCCGTCTCTCCTTTGTCCCTTCCTCCCCTTTGCGCCGCCGTGTCAGGGCTAGTCCGGCTTGTTCTCCCCTGTTTCTCCGCTCCCTTCTTCCGGAAGAGAGCGGTTTTCAAAGAGCCCCTCTACCATGAAGCCATCCTCCGCCTCTCCTTGAAGGTTCCCTTTTTACCGACATTTAGTCACCCCCCCCCCCCCTCCTTTTCAGCGAGCGAGCCTTCTTCTACCTCCGCCTTGGAGACCCCAGCTTAGTACGTTGTTGCCTCCAGAGTGTAATGGCTATGTCGCGGCCCCTTTCTTACATTTGTTTTTTTTTGTTTAGGTTTTTTCCGAAATTTTCGCTTCTGTTCCCACCCGGTGTCCCCCTCAAATGGAAGCTGGTCACGTTGTTTTTTGAATGGATCCAACTGACGAGCTTTCACTGAGGTGTCTTTCCTCAGGAAGGGACGTCCCTCGTCATTGCTTTTTTTCCACCCCAAGTTTCCCCCCCTCATGCTGCTTTCTCTGGCCTTTTAGCGTGGCTTCGATTTTTTAGGGCTGGCGCTGTCAAGAGCCCCCCTCCCCTTCCCCTTTTCTTCATCGGTCCCAGAGTCGCCCCCCCTCCTCGCGACTTTTCCGTTCTTCAGTTCTCGCTCTGATGAAAAGTTTGCTTCCGCGTTGGGGCCGGAGTGACCTTGTCCTACGCGTATCTTGTTTCTCCCCCTTATGAGGTTGTTTTTCCTAGTTAGTCTATGTTTCTCCTCTATTTTACATTTGCAATGTAATCATATCATGAGCGAGTCTCCCCTGATTGAGGAGGAATTTCGGCAGCGCCTCGCACCTGATAGGCAGTAGGAGCGCTTCAATATTCCCCCCCCTCCCCTCTTTCCTAAGCCACCCTCTCCCGCCTTCTTTCTCTTTGCTCCTTCTTTTTTCCAAGCCTAGCCTCGGGAGATTCCCTCTCTTCCAGCTCCATCTATACTGCGAGTACTCGAGCAAACTTCTCAGGATGATTTCCGTGCAGACTTCCCTAGAGGCTCACTCTTTGTCGGCATCCTCCCTTTTCTTCTAGTTGGACTTAGACTGTGCATCCTTTTTTCTTTTTGATTAAGAAGACGCCCCGAGTTCGCGCCCCTCCAAGCTAGTATTGACCCTTTTTTTTTTCCTGAAGCTTGTCCCTCGCCCTTCCGGGGCCGATTTCGGCAACGACCCCCCCCTCTGCGAGTGCCGGAATTCTATCCTTCCCCTAGCATTACTGCTTTTCCTCGATAGGTTAGTTATTTTTTCCCCCGGATCCAGGCGCGGCCCTTCCATCTTCCCTTTTTTGACAGTCTCCGGCCTGAGCCTGCGCTCCCCGCTAGTCCCCCTGCACTCCTCTTTCCCATCCCGCATTTATTTCTTGCACCCGTCCCTCCTATGGCGTCAGTTCCGATGCCGCTGTGTCCGAAGTCCTTCTCTCTCCCTTCCATGTCCGTCTTTAAACAGTAGTTGTTCTCCCCCTCTGATCCTAGCAGCTTGCCGCGCACTCCCGTTCTCCCTGAACGGCGTTTCGCGCGCTTTTTGATTTTCCGGGTTCCTTCAGCGAAAGGTGCACCGCCCTTTCCTCTCCTTTCTCTTGTTTTTGCGTCCCCCTTCTTTCTTGTC
>Ga0179593_1252483_pt1 | contig 10433 bp, 14 predicted proteins | sample CZODoug2_1_08_16_FD_185931 | JGI IMG/M metagenome (GOLD analysis project Ga0179593, IMG submission 185931) | Vadose zone soil fungal communities from Angelo Coast Range Reserve, California, USA - CZODoug2_1_08_16fungal (PacBio error correction) | ecosystem: Environmental > Terrestrial > Soil >... | reverse complement strand
CTCTTTCCCCCTACTTCCTTTCACCTTTTGACCCCGTTGTTCTATGGTTCACTTTACGGGGCTTTTTCGGTTATCTTAGGATTTGAAGGAACCCTTGTCCCCGACTTTGTGTTAGTTTTGTTTTATTTTCATGCTGCACGTTTCCTCCCAGTTGCGGTTTCTGGTCCCCGACCGATTTTGTTCCCGGTTTTTTTCCCGCTTGAGTGTCTTTCTTGTCCTTGACATGCTTTTGTGTGAATCACCTCTTTTCCTTACTTTTCGACTTTTCACTGCCCCCCAAACGAGTTTTTTGTACCCCCCGCTGGTTCCAAAAGCCGTCTTCGATTCTCCGATGTCCCACACATTCCTTCTTCCCCCTTTAACGACACCCCTGTTTTTTTTGTCCAGTTTTTTTTTTTCTTTGGATGTTTTCGGTGTGCACTCGATTGTCCCACCTTCTCCAACCATTTCCTTTTTCCTGAACGGTATTCTCGGCTCCTCCACTCTTTCGGTTTACTCCCTTGGTGTCGGCGTGTCTCCTCTTTGCGGTCCTTCCCCCCCCCGGTGCTCGTCACCCGTTATGTTTTTCCTTTTTCCCCCGTTTTTTTTGATTCTCCGTTCTTTTTTCCCCCACTTCCTTAACCGGTATTTGCTTATTTTACCCCGCGCATAGTGATTGCATCCCCACCCTTTCTTTAGCCGTTCTGTGCATACTAAGTCGAGCCTTACAGGCTGTTACCCCCTTTTCTTTGTTTTCCCCCACGCTTCCGACTAGGATTTGCCCCATTCCAGTTTCCGACATGCGCAATCGGCCCCCGGACCCGTTTCCCCTTTCGAGATTCACCACTGGCATTATATTTGTCTTTTCTCTTTTTCCGGGCCCTTCTTTTTTTTTCACTTCCCTTTTTAGCCGACGTCCCTTTTGTTTTTTCCCCTCCCCCCCTTTGCCTATTCCTTTTTCGCCTGTCCATTTTTTTTTTTTCGTCTTGCCTTTTGGAGGTTCCATCTGCGCGTGCCTTTTGCGGGCAACCCCTTGTCGGGGCATGTTCCCCACTCCCCCCCCCCCGACCCAATCCCTCTTTCATAGCCGGTTTGGTAGGCCCCTGGTCGTTCGGCTGGCCCTCCGTTTCAACCTTACCAATGTCCTTTTTGCCGTCGTTACAGTTCACTTTTTAAGTTTTCTGTGGTCGGCACCCTACTTTTCCCCAAGTTAAACGTGTCCACCCGACTGTCTCTTCTTGAAATCCCCTTCGACCGTTCCTTCCCCCCACTGTTTTTGTGCCCTCTGATCTTTTTCCCTCCCTTTTCAACCCGTTTTTTTTTGTTGGCTTGCCCCGCACCCCCACACATCGTTCATTCAGCTCATTTCTTGTTCTTTCCCCGCCCTTCTTGTTTTTTGACATTCCTTTTTTATTTCACCTCCAGTACTCGCATCGAGCATCCCACATTGTTCCCTCCGGGTCCCTTGCCAGCTTTGTACCCCGGTGTTTTCTCCGGCTTTTATCTCCCCCGTCTTTTTTTTTCCAGGTTTTGGTGGGATTTTTTCCGTTTTGCGCGTGACTGATTCGGGCCGCCGCCATGGGTCGCCCTAGCCGCTCTCCAGCTTTCCCACCTGTCACTTGGTTGCCACCGTCTTTTTGGCTAGCATCTCCGTCGCCCTCTGTGTTCCACCGCGTTTTTTCGACTTATCCTTTTTGGTGCCCCCGCCACGTTACACGTCGCGTGTTCCGTGCCTTGTTGTTCTTTTTGCCGTCTTGTATTTTTTTTGCCACCCTTGCGAGGGGGCTTTTTCCCTTTTTCAATCTTTTTGTTTTGTTTGTGACTATTTTCCCGGGGCTCCAACCCCTTGGTACCCTCTTTTTTTCCACGGTTTTCGTTGTCCCGTTAGGGATGTCCGTGCTGATTTCTGTCCTCACGAAAGGTTTTCCGAGTTGCGTCGGTCCTAACCCCCTTGCTCGGGGCCCCAAAGCCTTATGCCACCAATGATCCTTTGTTTTCTTTTTCTCCTTGCTCTGGCTTTTTTTTTCCGCCTCTTTCTTGGTCCTGCCGCCTAACCCCCTTGCAACCTCCCCCTGGAGGCTGATTGTGTTTTTTTTACGTTCTGTTGGGGTCAGGCTTTTTAATTTCAGGGGGCCCGTCCCCCAGGAACTTTCTTTTTTGCTTGCTCCTCTTTCAGGTCTTGCTGGTCTTTCTCGGCGGTTGAAGCACCTTTCCGGGTCCCTTTACAGTCTTGAGCTGGCTTTTTTTTTTTTTGCTTGGTCACGTGTTTTGTCTCTTTTTCTCCTTCGCCAACCCCACAGTTGGGTGAAGTGGAGTTTCCTCATCGACCCTGTTTACGGGTTCCCCCTTTCTTGTAGCGGTACTTCCCCTTACTCCCTGCCGGGTTGGTTTCTTTCACCGGTTGACTGTGTCCGTGCCCGAGGACCTGCTCAACCGCTGTTTCTCGCTGTTTTTTGAGTGTTTTTGCGGCGCCGCCCCTGTCTCTTTCCCCCTTCCGCTCGATTTTTATTTTCCTTCTCGCCAGTTGCCTTTCGAGGACGTTCCGGGTTGGCTCCTTTTTTCTTTTTTTACATTTTTTGTTTTTGAAGCCCCCTTTTTTTTTTTCTCTGCCCTTTTTTTCCCTTTTCCTTCTGTGCCCCCCACGTTGGATTCCGTCGTGGTGGACTTGCGTTCCTTTTTTTTGCCCCCCTGGCCGATGTCTTTCTCTTTTTCCCCCAAGCCCAGTGGACCGGCTTCCCCCTTCATGTTTGCCTTCGGTGATTTTCCTCTTCTGTTGCAAAGACGTTCGTTTTAAGCCCATGTTTCTGACATCCTGGTCCCCCTTTTTCGTGCCTGGGTGGGCACGTCTGTTATTTGGCTAGACCTTCGTGCAACAAAACCTCCCCCCCCCCCTCACCCCTTTTTCGAGACTCTCCTTTTTTTGGAATTTGCCTCTCCCCTTGTTTGCCCAATGGTGTGATCCTTTTTCCCCCTCTCGTGTCCTCACCCTCTTCGCTCCCTGATGTAATGTGGGCTTCTTCTGCTTCTCCTCGATGATGTCCGCTTGGACCACCCACCAGCGAGTGTTGCTTCCGTTTGGGTTGTCCTTATTTCTGCTTTTTTTTTTTGAAACTTGGCTTTAAAGCGCTAAGGGAACCTTCACTCTTCCATTGCGCCGTTTTCATCATTGTTCCACTGCTGTCGGCCCCAGAGTTCTCCATTATTCCAACATTAGCGGCCACGTTCGGCCCTCGCAGGGTTTTGGGCCGGATTTCCCCCATGGGGGTTTGTCCCTTCACGGTCAATGTACTGAAACACGCGTTCAATTGGTTTAAATGCCGTCCCGTATTTGTGGTGCTTGTTTTCAAACTCTTTCCCAACTCTATCGAGAACCCAACTTCCCCTCCAGGGTAGTGTCGTCGGGTCATTGCTGTCCAATTCCCGTTTCCTCGCTTTGACCCACCCCCCCCCACCCAACATTGTAAGCCCCTAAGCTTTCCACACTTGGCCCTTGTTTTTTTTTTCCCCACCCTTCCCCCAAATGGGCCCTTTTGGTCCTCTGAGTTGCGTCTTGAACACCCCCCCCCTCTCCCGGGCGCGTATTTTTTGAAGCTCCCCTTCTCTCGACCAGCAGCCCATTTCCCCCCGGCCTGCAAACCTTTCCCCTCCCACCGCCTCCCCTCCCTTCCGCTGCCGTTTTGGCTTTCTCCCGCCCCCACCTGCTGAACCCCCACCAAACGTCGTCCAACCATTTGCCCCCTCCTGCCGCCCTTTCCGGGGCCCCCAAGGTTCTTGTTCTATCCTATTCTGAGTCCGTTGGCCTTGTTTGCCTCCATTTTGGACACTGGTCCCAAGTCCAGAAGTGAAGTTATCCCACATCCCAGGCCAGCCCATAGCTCCCGCACCTTTGCCGACTTTTTTGTTTTTTTTTGGTGTTGTGCCCCCTCACCCCCTTTCTTTTTTTTTTTTTTCCTCGATTTGCTTCCATCTGTCCCCACGTCCGGAATGTTTTCCTCATTGCGTCTGCGCTTCCCTCCCTTCATTTACCCCCTCTCATGGGGACCGTGCACCCCGTCACCCCCGGTTCTTTTCCTTTTCTTCCTCCCTCCTTTTTTTCTATTGCCTTCCCCTCACGTGGGACGTCATATCCGGCCTGCAGCCATTAGCATTCGGGGTTGTGCCATGTCTTGTCATTTGGTCCTTTCTTTGAATACCTCCATGGGCCGGATGCTGTTTCTGCGATTGCTCGTATTGCTTTTCTGCTTGGTCCATCTTGCTTTGTTTTTTTTCTCTTCTGTTCTTCCTAACTTCCGTCTTGTTTTGTTTTTTTTTTTGTCTGAGGAGGTGTGAGGTCTTTTTTTTCCCTCGCCTCTGATTTTTTCCTTTTAATTTTTTTTTATTATTCTTTTTTTTTTTCCTTAATTTAAAACACGCTGTGTCTCCCCCATTTACTCCCCCGGCCACTCGAGCCCCCTGGTCGTCCCGCTGTTTTCCCCTAACGCCTCCTTTCACCCGGCCATTATTTGTCCGTGCGCGTGTTTCATTCCCATGCACGTCCCTTGATTTCCCACCCATTTTCCCTTCCGTTCTTGGAGTGTTCAAAGGCGTTATGCGATTCTTTTTAATCCATCTGTCCCTTATGTGATGATTGGTCTCCGTTAGATTTCAGATTTTCTTGATTATTAAGGTTGTGTGCCCTCACATGTCTTTTAGTTTGGTTTTAGCCGGAATTGGTTGACTGGTTGGGTCCCGAGTTACCGGCTTAATTTTTTTTTTTGTTTGGAATGGACACAATGGGACCATTTTTTCTTTTCTCCCGAGACATTTTGACCTTTGATCTTGGCAAGTGGGGTCCCCAGGTATCTTTTGGACGGTGATTGGTTCTTGGGGGGTTCTTCCGTGCCCCCGCCAAGCTTGCGGCCTCCACACCAGCAGTTAATTCAATGTCCATTCTAGTTCGTGTCGATGGTCTGAGTGTGTCTTATTCGGTCTGCGCTGGGATTGCGTTAGAACCCCGTACTGCAGGTAGGGGACGTTGGGGACTTTGTTTGGTTTTGACGACTTGCCGGGGAAATCAGCACTGGTGCCGTGCCCCACGTACACTTTTCATTTGCCCCAAGGATTTCAGTTTTTTTTTTTCTTTCGAGAAACCTTCTCCAAAATCCTGTGCGCGTCCCCAACGTGGCTCGCGCGAGAATGTTTTTGGAAACCCTCGGTGTTTCGGGTGACTGAATGTTTGCCCCCCTTTTGGGATTGTTGGTAACTTCGGTGATCCTAAATATATGATTTTTCGTGCATTGTTTCTTTGATGTGGCTGGCACAGAACAGCCAACAAATTAAATCCCCAAAACTGGCTCGGGACGTCTCTTATCTTTTAGATTTGAGGGAAATGTTGTATATTTATCTTTGTCCCCTCTGCTTTTTTTTTATGCAGTCCAATTTGCTGTTTTGGTTGTGGGGGGCTTGAGGTTTGATGGCTTTGTCTTTTTTTCCGAACTACTTTTCTCAGTGACCAGGCTGTGGTTCCCGATCCAGGTTTGCGTGTTCCCCTTCCAGTACGACCCAGCTTTCGACAATGTTTAGGGGCCCCCCCTTTCATTGAGTGCCCAACCACAAATTGAGTGTTTGTGTTTTGTTTGATTTCCAAATTTGTTTTTTTTTTTTTGGTTCCGATGGTTTTTTTTTTGTTTTTTATTGAAATTTCATTTTGAATTTTATTTTTTTCATTTTTTTGAATGCTGGTTTTTTTTGTTTTTTTGTGTTTTTGTTGTTATATTGCTTGTTGTTTTTTTTTGTTTTTTCCACATGGGGGTTTTGTTTTTATTTTTCAATTGTTTGTTGTTTTTGACACGGATCGCTGCCACCGGACCGTCTTATTTGTTTGCTTCTCAGTTCTGAGCGTTAAGTTTCTGACTTGCCTGGCACATCTGGAACTAGTCTTTCACTGGTTCGCGCTTTATGTCTAACACCGTTTTTCCTTTTCCCCAGTACCAATGTCCCTGGTTCAGGTGTTTCCATCCCACGGCTGCGATTTAAGCCTTTTTCTGACATCTTGTCTCCATTTTTTTGTTCTGAAACACTCATTGTTTCCCACCGGTGTGGGTTTTTCCCCTCCTATTTTCACAACGGCTGCACACGCTTTGATTGGCTTTGGTTTCAAAGTCTTTATACGCGTGTCTCACACTTCAGGGGGCTCACTCTATCTCTATTACCCGCATTTGAAACACAAACACTCGGCTTCCCCCCAGCGATTTGGTGTGTGCATCCTAGTCCTCCGAGTCTTATAGATGTGCAGGCACCACTTTTGTCCCCTTCTCGACATCCCCCCTTGGTCCTATCGTTTATAAGGGCTTATTGACCGTGATTGCGACACCCCTATGGGCTTTTTTCCTTTGACCAACAGTGACCCCCCCCACCTCTGATCACCCGCCCTTGACCGTTTCGGTGGATTCGGCCCCGCGTTTTCCTCCAGTCTTTGTCTTTCTTTTCCAGTTGGTTTTTTTGTGTTTTTGCTACGAGGTGCTGCCAGCTTTTCCCGTGGCGTCCCCGCATTGACCCTCGCGTTTTTCACACCGATGGTTTTTCCTGAAACCACGGATTGCTTCGCCCCCCGTCCCCTTTCTTCCGCACGAAGAGGTCCTCTCCTTTTTTTTCCCCCCGCCATAGGCCACCCTCGTCACCTTTTTTTCTTTACCCTGCTTTTTTTTCACACGCCTTTTGAGCCGTCGTCTCCCCCCAACACCAGAGACATCGAGACCTGAAACCCCTTCCGGTTGGCTCGTCCATTTTTTTTCCCCCCCCCGAATCTTGCACGTGCAGCTGCCTCCCCCTTTGATGATCTTCACGCCTCTAGATTTCCAGTTCCTTGGCCTCTTTCATCTCCCCCCCGTTCCCTGTTGCGCCTCTGCCTGCTCAGCGTTTAGTCCTTCCTTCCCCCTTGCGTGTCCTGCATGTTGGCCTCCCCACAAACCCCATCCCCAGTTGCCGACGTTTGTTCGCCACTGATATTTTCCTGCCTTTTCTGGGTGCTCTTTCTTTTTCTGTTGTTTTTCGTGCCTTTCCCCAGTCAACCGTCTCGAACCCTCCCACCCCGTGACCGTAGTTTAATGTTGTTCCTTTTTTCCCCCTTCCTCACCAGTGACAAGGGTCCCCGTACAGTCGATCGAAGCCTCCCCCTCCGACATGTTCCCACTGTGTGGCTTTCGCTAGATCGAACAATCTTACGCCCCCCCCCCCCTTCGTTCCTGTTCAGTCTCATTCTCTGCTCGACCGTCCTCTTGCATTTTTCTTTACCTGAACGCCTCCTCACGGCCAAGCCATGCCCTTTCCGTTCTCCCCCAGTCCCCACCACTTCCTTCCTTCTTTTTTTCCCTTCCCATTGACAGGTTTCCCACGTTTAAACCGGCGTGCATTTCCATTTTCTTCTCCCAGGTCGGGATTTGCTTTTCGGTGGCCTGATCTCGTTCTCCCCCCAGGGGCCCGCGCCAGTGGCGTTCTCGTCTCTCCAAGTGACATTGGTGGTGACATTATCGTGGCCTCATCGTCCCCTTTTGTCTCAGTTCTCTTGCCGCTAACATTTCCCAACCTTCGTTCTTCGCTTCTTTTTTTCCGAACATTGTTTGCCCTTCCGTGCCGCGTTGCCTTTCAAGTTCGGTTTGTTTGCCCTTTTCCCCTTTTTTGGATCCCACCGCGCGGACCCTTTTTTCCCTTCCCTCCTTATTCGTTTTTGTTTTTTGAGAGGACTTTTTTGTTTTTTTTTTTTGTGGGCTACAAACAAGGTGGTACCCTTTCGGCACCCCTCCTGCGTCTGGCCGGATGGGCTTGGTCACGTTTTTCCCCTTCATTAATACGTTTTCGACGGAGGTTCAGCTGTTTTCCCTGCTTCGCGGTTGATGTCTCTGGGGCCCCCCCCCCTTTTTTTTCCCCCATGATATGTGGAGAGCGAGGCGCTTGCGTTGGTCCCCTGGTTGGCCGAGATCGGCCTTTCCGCGAAAATTGCACCTCGGCCCTGGATTGTCTGGCGATGCACGCCCTTTTTCTTTTTATGTCCCCCCTTTTCCCCTCATTTTTGGGGTGGCCCCCGAAGGGTCATTTTATTTCCGATGGGAGGCCGCTGGCGTTTTGTTGATAGTTTGTTGAACCTTGCAGCAGATTTTCCCTAGCCGTGGTCAGATGCGTCCCTCCTTCCTATTGTTTTGTTTGTCGGCCGCTGTTTCGCTTTTCTTTGCTTCGCCCAAGTGGTTTTGCCTGTCGCATTTTTTTTGAGTTTCTTCCCTCCCGTTGAATTTCCCCCCTGTTGTTTCCTGTGTGCGTTTCGTCCTTGCTCCCTACGGCGTTTCTATTGTTTGAGTGTAAACGGTTCTTTGGTTGATTGATCTTTCCTTCTCCATGATGTCGACTCTTCGATTTCGGTGGTAGGGTTTTCCCTTCTCGCCCTTTAGATTCGGTTTTCCCGGGACCGTTCAGTCCTTTCTCTTTTCAAGGGCCGCCCAGTGCCTTGTTCTATTGAAGTTCTGTTTCGGCCCCGGTTTGTGATGCACGTTTAGTCTAGTAGGTGTTTTTTTCGGCACGCCCGCCCCATGGCAGCTGTCCTTTTTTCCTTCTCGACCTTCCGATTCGGTGGGCTGTGTGCTTTTCCTTTTTAGCCCTCCTGCTTTGTGAAGTTGTTCCCAATTTTGACCGGCGTTGTGCTGCCTTTGATCTTCTTATTTTTTTCGCGTTAAAGACGGGTTGACGTCTCTTTTTGCGTGCAATACTTGTTCCCCCCTCCCGTTGCCTGGCGGGTCATTTGGCTGTTTCGTCACTCGTTCGGCACTGATTTCCCCCCCCCCTTTTTTTCGAAAATCCTCTTTTTCACGATTGGGCTCTCCCCTTTTTTCTTATTTTCCCCTGGGTTTTCCTTTTATTTTTTCCTCTCGGTGCCCTGACCTGGTCCTCACCTGCGCTTTACCCCTTTCTCGACCAATGTGGGGCTTTCGACCCTGCTAGATGACTTGTATGGACCTAGATTTTTTGCCCCCCCGTTCGGGCTCCCTCGTTTGTTGTGCTGGTGTTTCTATTCCGGCCGGGTAAGTTTGATAAGTTCCTCCTGTTCCCCCCGGTCACTAAGTTTTTCAGACCCGTTTTCCTCGGCTTGGTGACCCCGCCGTCGGCAAGCCTTTTCGACAATGGGTGACCTCCACGGCGGCTTTCCACCGGTCGACTTTAGCAGCTTTCCTTTGCGACAGACCCCGGCCCTTGTTCACAGGTACTGCCCCAAATGTACCTTTTTAAAACTTTTGGAGGGTCCGTTTCCACTCTTTTCCGAGGGTCATTTACTCGGACCCCCCATCACACGCTGTCTTATGAACCAACTGCCCTGCTTGTTCCACATTTCAGCGTGCATCCGTTTTTTCCTGCGGGCCATCCCTTTTTTTTCCCTAACCCCCGTTCCGACTGTTAGTGTGGCAAGTTTCACCTGTCGCTCCGGCTGTCTAGTTTTTTCGGGAACCCCCCCCCTTCCTCATCCGCCCCTCTTTCGTTTCGGAAAGCTTTTTGACCCCAGCCCTCCCCACCTTTTTCTGCCTTTTTTGACAATGCGCCCGGACGTCACTCACCTAACCGCCCGTAGACGATTTTTTTCATTTGCCACATTCTGATCCCCCACCAAAGTCGCAACCCTTTTTCAGGAAACAGCCTCCACTGCTACATGGCTGTTTAGTCTGTTCCTATGTTATGCGATTCCCTTCTGATGGGAAGGTTTGAAGGTTCCCTTTCCCTCCCCTTTTTCTTAAACTCAACAATCGGACCGCCAGCCAATGAAGCCGAGTCAGCCACTGCTATCCTTCTTACTTTTTCTCCCAAGGACCCCTTTGCCGTTTCAAAATAACCCCCCTGTCCGCCTACTGCGCTGCCTGTCACTGGCAGACAGGTGGCCCTTTTTTTTCCCTCTTGTTCTTCCCATCCTTTACTCCAGTTTTCATGTTCCCGTTCGCCCCCCAAAAAGTCCACCGGTACCGTTCCTTCTTCTTCTTATGTAATCTCGGCTGCCTCAAGACTTGTATTCCCCGCGTTGCACAGACCCCCGTAGTTAATGTGTTTCCCCGGAGGCTTGATTGGTCATTCGCCCTCAATATGTGCGGTCTGCTTTCAATGCAGCTTGGTCTCGTCTTCGATGGAGCTTGGCCAGCACGCGTTATATCTTCTTTTCCGCCAAACCTTGTTTTTTCGTGTACTTTTGCTTTGGGGGTAGCGACGAGGTGGTTTGGGATTGGGTTTTTGTAGTTTTTTTTTTTGACTTGGTTCGTGGGGCTGGAGAGGATGTTTGACCACCCATTTTGTATTTCCCAGAGTTGATTTTTGCGTATTGCAGTTTTTTTTGTTGCCATTTTCTCCAAGGTTTAAAACAACCACGCTTGGCTGTGTCGGCCCCCCCCATTGTTCGGCACATCGAGCACTCGGGGTTTGTTGAAAGCATACCGCAATTCCCTCCCATT
>Ga0179593_1200492_pt1 | contig 10433 bp, 12 predicted proteins | sample CZODoug2_1_08_16_FD_185931 | JGI IMG/M metagenome (GOLD analysis project Ga0179593, IMG submission 185931) | Vadose zone soil fungal communities from Angelo Coast Range Reserve, California, USA - CZODoug2_1_08_16fungal (PacBio error correction) | ecosystem: Environmental > Terrestrial > Soil >... | reverse complement strand
CCGACCTTGGGGAAAAATACACAAGAACTCCACATTAGTCGTTATAGCCCTTTTTTTTCCAGTCCCTATGCGAAAGTTTCTTTTTTTACACATCTGTACACATGCCCGCCTCGTGGTTTTTTCTCCCTGACTGAAAGGCAGCTTCGGTCATCCTGTCCTTGCTTCATGAGGGTGCACGAGGGCTCGTTTTTCACCGAGTCCCTCTTTCTCGCTCTGCTTGCCTGCGCTCAGCCCTTCTGAATCTGTCCTTTCTCCCAGTTTTTGGTTCTTTTCGCACTTGCGCTGCATGCTCGATCTCCCACGCCTTGGGTTCGCGTGCTCCTGAGTGCCCCGGGTCAGCTCAGAATCGATTTTTTTCCCCCCGTCGCCACCCCCTGAGAATGCTCGCCAGTTTTCTTTTTCCCCCAGGTTAGACTTTTCTTTCTTTCTCTTTTGTTGGGAAAAGAGGAGTTCTGATCTTCTACCTTTTCGTTCGACTTCTGCGAACGTTTTCTCGCAAGCAGCTGGGAACCAATCTTTTTCTCTTTTTGTGATCGGCTTTTCTTTATTTTTTCCCTTTGTCGATGAGGGCCGGGTTCTGTAAGGAGAGACGGAGCCGATGTGTCACGTTGTCGGATGCTTTCCCTGAATAGTCTCTCTCCGACGGTTTCAGTCTCAATGAGGTCGCCTTTTTCAAACTTTCTTTTTCTGCCGCTTTTTTGCATTGCATTAGCGGTGCCTTCTGTCTTTCCGTCGTCAGATCTCTTATCTCATCCGGAATCCCATATCTTACCGGTGGCGATCGAGGGTCTTTTTTTTTTTACTCTTTGCCAGTATAGTGAATTTCCCTACGAACCAGGGTCCGTTCCTTCCTTGATTTCTTTTTTTTACTTTTTGGTCCGTTTCCCCTCTTTTCCGTCTTTCCATTCTCAGTCCGATTTCGCGGCTGCCGGGTCTCGGAGGACTCGGCTCCGCAGCATGCTCCTTGATTTCAGCATATCGGCAGTGTCAGGCGATCTGCCCCCCATCTCCCTTCGTCGCTTTCGACTTTCTTTCCCCTTTCTAATATGTTCATGCGTGGCGCCAGGGGATTGAAGAGAGGCTTCTCCCGAGGGCGGCCCGGTTTGGGTTTGCCTCGCGTTCGCGTATGTCGGTCACTTTCCTCCCACTATTTTCTCGTTCTTTTCTTTTTTTCCGGGTTCTTTTTTCTGATATTGCCCCGTTCTATTCTGGTGGGTTCCAAGAGTGGGTACGACTGTAGGGGTTCCGAGCGTGAAATCCCGTTGTTTGCCTTTTTTTGTTTAGCCAGGTTTTTTTTGTGCTCCCTGTTTATTCTTCCGTTTTTAGATGTGTGCGTCTGATAATTGGCTCTTTCTTAGAGTCTCGGTCATCTCCTGCCCTCTTCCCTCCACTTCTCCAGGTCCTCCCCCATTTTCTTCCCCCCTTTTTCCGATTCTGCCCCCATGTGATAGGTCGTTCTGAAGAGTCGATTTAAGATCCGGGCAGGGGGCGCTGTCGTTCCCAGCTTTTCTTTTGTACTGTTAGATTGGCTTCGCTGTTGAATATTCGGTCCTCCTTTTTTTTTGCTGTTTTCTTTTTCCATAGATTCAGGTCGTTTTTGAACTTCATGGTTTAGTGTTTCTTTCCTATAATGACTTCCCCCCCCCGTTTTCTATTTTTGAAGTCCTCGGATCAGGACTAACACCTGCCAGTTGGCTGGCCTTGATCTGGCTACCGTCTTGATGGATAATCCTTTTCCAGTAAAGACATGATGACATCTCCCTCCATTGACTTCCAAACTTATCTTTCTTTTTGTTGATCAATTCGTCCGTCGCTCTATGAATCCGCTTCTTTTATTGCGGATTCAGGGCTAGTCTTCTTACTTCATGTTTTATTAGTCGAGACGCCGGTGAGGTGGTCGTCCGGATGCAAATTCGACTTCCCTCCCCTCTCCTAGTCTTACGCGAACCTATCTCCATTCTTTCCTGTTTTGTGCTATTTATTCTCGACCTCTCTCTTCTCTCCTTTGTAGAGTACCTCTTGGGCATCTTACGCCACCCTGCACCCCTTTGCAGTCTCGGAGTCCCAACACATGATTAACGCACCCCTTCTCCTCTCTACCCTCACTTGCAAAGGCGAGGCTCCCCTCAGTACTTCCTATATCCCCCCTGGCTCTTTTCCCTCTTTTTCTGAAGGTCTTTCCCATTTTCGCCATTACTGGCGGGGACGTTTTTTCCATCGTTATGCCTCACCCCTCTTTTCGCCGGATTCCCCCTTGCGGCCCAGCCCCAATTTTTTTTTTCGTCTTTTCCTTGAGTCCACGTATGGAATAACGTTCTGCAAGAAACTTGTACTTCGGAGCTTTCTCTTCGCCAACAATTCCAGGACTTTCCCCCGCTCCAGGCCCTCTTTCACAATCCCCCCTTTTACCTAATCTCTTCCCGCCCCAGTAAAGGAAAAAAAAAAGCTGGCTTGGGCAACACGCCCTGAGCCGACTGCCCTCTACCCCCCCCCCTCCTTCTTCTCTCGTTTTTCTCCCGCCCTTTCCTTTTTTTTCCTCTTTGTCTGGAGCGGAAACCGGTGATATATGACATTTTGTTTTTTCTATGATCAGTATTTTCCGAGCGGGCGAAGATAACCGCCATCTCCGATCTCGGCTTTTGCTATCAGCACGAACATACCTTACTATCCTCCCCTCACTAAGAATCTTCGCGACTGTGAAACCGCTCGTTGATTTCCCAGCTCGACGACTTCAACCGGCCCACTTTCTTTCACGACAACCTACACGAGGTCCCAGATTCACTCCCTTCGCTATATTTCTGAGAACCTTCGACGACTGGTCTTCCAGAGGAGTGAACGCCAACTCTAGCTAGGACCCATCCTGGAGCCTGTTGCCGTCTTTCCTTCCATCCCCTTATCCCCTCGTCTCTTTAACCCATTTCAGTCCCCCCCCTTCAATAGTTACGAGACGCCGATCGGGTTGCTCATATTACTGACAGTTGCATAGAGCTACTAACGATTTCGATACCGCTTTCCTCGCCACCGGCGGAGCGGAATTCTCCCTGTTTCATTTGACGCCGACGGGTATTTTTTAACGATCCGTTTCAACCTTACGATCTGTATTAACGGGACTAGCTGTGTAGGATTGCCTCTCTCGCCAACACTCATGCCCAAGAATTTCCCTTTCCCCCCACCTATCGCCCCCGTTACGATCGATCGTCTTCTTACTTAGATTTACTCAGAGCGCGCAGTCTTCCTCTGCTTTCCAATTCTCTGTTTTGCAATTCGTAAGTAAGAGATAATGACGTTTCTGAGCAGTACAAGAGGTGACCTGAGGCTTTTCTCCTATCATCGCCCTCTTTTTGATTTATCTCATCCCCTCACTCTTCTACGAGAGTCCGGACCAACCGCACCCTTTCCCATTTTCCCTCCAGACCATGTCTCGGTTACACAGCTACCCGTCCGTTTTTTTTCTCCTCTCTCGTTCTCGTCAGCCTTTTCCGCACCGTCGTCCGTCCTCCTCTTTCCCTACCCCCTGGCTGACACTTTTTTGGTCGCCGGGGGTTTTGCTTTCTCCGGAGAATTCGAGCACCTGGGGTTTTTCGCACAACTCGACGTCGTTTGACTTACTCAATGTATTGTTTTCCTCCCTTCGCGCGCCCATCTCTTCGGTGAGGTCTCTGCAGTCCCTCGACGGTTCTCCTAAACCCATTGGGCAATGAAGTCCTCGTATTAACAGATCGTCCTACTGTGCCTCTCCGTTTGCTGCTGGACTCTACTCTGAACCCCCCTCCCCCCCTTTCCAGGACTTACCTGCCGGCCATGAGTCGTCTATACTTCCCTCTTCGTCAGTCTCCAAACTTTGCTGAGGCTTCAATGTGTAATGAGATTTTCCAAAGCCCCTTTTTTCCGAAGATTTTATGAGTTTTTTTGACGAGAACGTGTCGCAGGTTCTTTTGGTGGCTTTCTTATCTATATATTTCTCCTCGTTTTGTATCTCTGCTACTTGGTCCAACCCCCCCGCCACGAACTGCGAAAAGTTATACGACAATTCTTTTATACCCGAGGCTCCGGGTTTTTCCCCTTCGGACAACATTTGCCGCATCACCTTTTTTATGCACCCCCTGCTTTTTTTTTCGTCTCCTCCTGCCGTGCTTTTTCTCCGGGCCCCACATGTGTGATCAGTGGTTTGATTAGATTTTATTCCCTGGGCCAGGAGTCGATCCCTTTAATCCCTCTTTCCCTTTTTTTGGTACCTCGCTTTTCTCTCCCTCCTATCCTCATTTTCTTCGCGCTCTGAGGGACCTCAGTCTCCTCCTCTTATGAGTTTTGAGACCCTTCTCCGAAGCTCCTGAGAATATGCAACTGATTCCTTCTTTTCCTGAATATTTGAGTCTTTCCTAGGGGACCCTTGAGTTTCCCTTTCCGACCCTTCTGCTCCAGGATCTTCCCGGTATTTTCTATAACCCATCCTTTTGATTTTTGTCGTTTATTTCGTATGGAGTTGTTTACAGGTGTACTTCTGTCTTGTCTCGCCTTCTTTTCGCCTCTTTTTTCACGGGTATTTTTTAGCAGCAGTAGTAGAGGCGACGTTTTCTCCTTTCACTGCCCCTTGTGTTCTCTACACTAATTAGTTTTCTCTTCTTGCATCTTATTGTTGCGGTGACAGATCTTTCGATCTTATTATTCCTCTTAATCCGATATTGACGTTGGCGATCTTGGTTATGTTCTTCTTTTCTTTGTCGTTTCCGTCCTGAGGGCCCGAAAACAGAAACTGTTGTTCCACGTTTCCCTCCCTACGCGTTGACTTTGGTCCCACAGGATGCGGCTTTTCCTTACTCAAGTGAGCCCTGCTCTTCTCCTGGTTTCCGGTGAGCGGAGGAGGATCCTGTTATGAACGTGGAGGGAGCTTTCTTATTCCCAGTGTATCTCTTCGTCTCCCCCGCTTCTTCCGTTCTCTTTTCCCTTCCTTGCGAAGCTGGTTAATATAGAGGTCTCACCGTTTTGCAGAGCGACATGCTCGAGGTCCCGCTTTGCGGGGGCGCTCAGAGTTTCGCGAAGGCTTCAATTCTCCTTTTTCTTCCCTTCTGCGCGGCGCTTGTATAGCTAGCTCTGGTGTCTCTTTAGTGAGATAGGGGTCTCGTCTTCTCTTTTGCGTCAATAGTGGTACTCCCGAGGACAGTTTTATCTTTGGTGTAAAGCGGATGGGTGTCCCTTTTCTTAGTTCTTCTTTCTTTATTTGACTTCGGTGGTTCTCGTTTCGCCCATGGCGACTTCTTCTCCGCTTTTTTTCGCCTCCTTTGATTCTTCGCCCTTTTCCCAATTTTCATTCTTCTCTTCATATAGTCCTTTCTGTAGACGGTACTGTCAACCCCGTCCTGTTGGAGCGGAGCACCTGTTCGCCGTTTCTGTAAGCTTTTCGTTTTTTATCGCGGAGCCTCTGTTTTTTTTTCCATTACATTTTTCCTTGTCGGCTGTCCGTGGCGTATGCGGACTCTTCGTTAGGTTTTTTTTTTGGGCTTGGGGAGCTGCCTGTCGGGTGAAGTCCTTTTGGACTTGTTTCTTGACTCCGTTTTCCTCTTGCTTCCTAATTCTTCGGGATTCAGCTCCCCCCACCAGCATGGTTTGGTTCAGCATTGAATCGTCCTAGTTTTTTTCCGTGAGTGGAATCCAGATTAACGTCCTCCATTGATGTCTAAATAGCCATGAGCCTCACATTTTCCCCATTTTTTCTCATATTTTGTTCTGACTTTTTTGATCTTCCGTCGATCTTTCGCATCGAATGGTGTCGTTTTAGTGGAGCTAGATGTTATTCGGTTCTGTTCTTTTTTTCTTTCGTTGCTCATTCCCAGGTTTGCGGTTTTCGTCCTGTATGCCAATCGACCTTGTCTTTTTGCCTCGTACGCGAATCTCAGAGTTAATGAATCCCTCCCTTTGTTGGAAGATAGATTCGCGTCCGTTCGCGCTGCGAGTCCGTCCTTCCGCTTCTTCCCAAATTCCTGGTCAGTTATTACAGTACGAAAATCCTTAACCGCACATCTACTCCCGCCTCAGCCCTAACCGCCAAAGGCGATCCTCCAGTCGAGACGGCCTATCTTTACCACTCAAGGCCTTTTTTTTCGCCGTTTTTTCTTCCTGGCTTTGTTTTCTGTTATCATAACTTGGCGGGTGCGGGAAGATTTTCCCTCCTTGGTCCGGCTCAAAGGCGGCCAGCCAACCATTTTTGCTATTTGAGGATGAATGAGGAGTTTTCGTCCTTACTTGCCTGAACTCCATTACAGTCGGTACGTTAGTAAACCCTTAGCAAATTAACTTCCCCCCCCGACCTGCTATAAAAATAAAAAACGCTCCCCACTCGACCGATCTCCCCCTCATCATTTCGCCGTCGCCCCCCCCTTTCCCAATACACCTCTTTGACTGGACCCAGCCCCCAGCTCCCCGATCGGCCCCCTCTTTCCCCGCTTCAGGAGATACATCCTAGCCTCCCAGTCTGTTTGACCGCATTTCCACGGTCTCCCTTGCTCTCTGAAGCACTCCCCAAGGAGTTGCACGAGATTTGTCGCTGACCTTTGTTGTCGCTTTGCGCAGCTCAAAGAAACGCCCTACCTCCGAGCTGCTCGTCCCAAGGTTCGACGACAACTTAACATACCTCTGAAAAGTGCACCTTTTTTTTGACCTGAATTTTCCCTGTCGTCCCAACCCATTTTCTTTCACTCTCGCAGCTTTGACTTCTGTACCACTCTGTTCCCTCCACCTTGGTTCCAGTCTTCTCCCCCTCAAGTCCCCTGGTTCGAGGCATTCTCCGCGCACCGCTCCGTTTTTTGGAGTGGTCGTCCTTAGGTTCCGGTTGATATTAGCCCCCGTCCGCCCCTTACATTGTTATGTCACACGCCTGCTACCATATTACCTAGTTTCATTAGAGCGCCACACCTGACCCCTTGGAATGTCTTTAAATCTTAATCGAGTTCTCGGGAGAGCCTGTGCCTATTAACTCATTTTCCTCTGTCAAATATGCCGAGTGAGAAAGGAATAATAGATAGGTATTCAGTCTTCGCTCTGGATGTATCCACAGAAGAGCCCGAGTACTATACGGACCTTAGCGGAAGACGTATTCGTCCGTGTGAGACTACCCTGGTCGCTCTTTCTCCATTGAGAGGTATGCTGATACTCTCTCCGGCTAAACGGAGAGCCCTAGCAGCGCGACTAATAGGAGGGAAGTCCACGATTTCCCGTGGCCGTCACAGATTATTCGTACTATCGAGCTGCGTCTGTTGCCTCTTTTCACCCTACGCATCTCGTAACTTGAACCGCTTGTCGTTTGGTCTCTAGTACTGGCACCCCTACTCCCAATGAAGCCGACCCTCTCCCCTTTTCGATCGCATCTGACTTTCCTGTGAGTCTCACGATTCCCTCGCATCCCGCCGTATCTCTTTAGTCCCTTTTCATGGACACTGTCCTGAACGGCCCTTTAGGCGACCTGCAGCTCGACGCCTTAGAGCGTAGACTTTATTCTCATCGCCTTCCTCTTCTCAGAGCAGTGATGGAGAGTGGAAGGGATACTACTGCGGCGCCCCGCCGCAAATTCGCAAAGGAGCTGAACCAGAAAAGCACGATTGTTTTTCCACCACATCCATTGCATAATTCGAACTGATCAACATAAAAGACGCATGCACCAAGCATGGCCTACTACGTGTGGCTCTAGCCCGATTAATGCACTATGGGTTCTCTTTGCTCGACTGTTGCCGTTTTCTTCTTCGCCGCACCGTCTCAGATCTGAAGTTGTCATCATCTAAATAATAGGACGCACTCGCCTGAGGATAAACTACCGTTGAGTGGGTGGAAACCAAAAAATGTTCACATTAAGTAGAACTATGCAATCGACTGCCACAACAAGCCTCTTTGTTCGTGACACAAAACTCGCAGATAGCATTCCAGCGTCCTGATACCCTTGGATTGTTGCCCCGCAGTGAATACCCGCGCCCCTCCAACCTACGACTACCGACCTTAATCTATAGGTGAAAAGATTTGGAGAGCAAAGTATCGCACCCGAGTGCATGCAGAGAAAGTCTTTTTCAACAACTGGGCAGATTCGGATTCCTTTTCTGGTGCCTCCTCTTTCCTGGACCTTGCCTCTCCCCCACTGCCCCCCTTTTTTGTCAGCCCTGCCAGTCTCCTTTCCGCTTTCTGTGTCGGGAAAGGTTCTGACGGGCGCCCTCGGATGACCTACAAATCCGCATAGAAGCGACTGTAAGCGGACGCCGCAAAGCTTCATACGTCCAGATCTGTCCTGTCCTTGCTATGGGGATGGACGTGAAGATAAAAAGGACCCACGCAGGGCTCTCACGTTTCTAGCAGACTGTCTGCAAGGAGATAAGATGGATTATGTCCAGCAAGAAAGTCTTCGCGGATTTGAAGTCCAAGGAGGGGCTAGTGAGCAATGAGACGCACTCCTCTCTTTTCTTCCTTTTTTTGTTTTTTTCCCTCCACCCACCCCTGGACTTTCAAAACCCCCCATCACGGAAACTGCGTGCACACACGTTCCCTCTCTGGCCTGGACTCGCCCTCCTTTTTTTTTAGGTTGGTCCCTTACCTGCCTCCTTTCGATTTTTTCGGACAGTTCCTTGCCGACTCGGAGAATAAGGAGGTCTTCCTGCCCTTTACACGATTTTGGGAGGCGATCTCTTTTTATCTAATTTAAGAGGCCCAGGAGCAGATTTATTCTTCTGCTTTTTTTGACACCTTTTTAGTTTCTATTCGCGAGCCCCCCCGATACCCTCTTCCCGACGGGTAGTCGCGTCTAGGGGCCCCTCCCCTTTATCGCCCTGCTCACTCCGCTTTTTGAGACACCCCTCTCATTGATCGACTTCTTTTCAGGAGAGCCCCTGATCCTCCGTTGGTCCGCCTTCGCGCCCCCGCGGAGGACGATCTGAGACGTTGTTTTCCCTTATGCGAACGTGACTTCTCTCCCTTTCCCTTTAACATTCCTTGGGTGTTTCTTAGGCAATGTTGTTCTGTGCCAGGTTGTACGCGTCTCGGGGGTTCCGTGCGCTTTTTTAGACCGTGTACATGTGTCGGTTTGCCTGATAGAAGACAGTTCCCGCTCGGACTTCGTTCGTCCGGTCATTTTAGTCCTACCTGAACCTCCGTTCTTAAGCCTTGTTTCCTGCATGATGGTGGTTCCGTATCTCGGCGATTGATTCTATCCGCTTCCCGATACTATCTTTCCGGGTGTGATTTTTCTGTTTTCGGGCTTTCTTTGAGGCTCGGTTGGCCTTACTAGATTTTTTTTACGTCCACTGAACACGAGCGTCCCCCCTCTAGAGCGTGAAGTTGGTTCCCCCCGCTTTTTTTCCGCACGCCGTCCTGGCATCTCGTCCCCGTTCTCGGCTGCGACGGTGCGTGAGTCTTCGCGCCGGTTCGAAGATGGAGGAGCTATACTGCCCTGTTCAGTTGCGATCTTTTTTGCTCCAGTCGGAGTCTTTCTCGCGTCCTAGTGCAGCAGCTGTTCATGCTCGAGGCTCAGGGGGATTTGCCTCCCGACGGATAGAGGATGCCCTGGTTTGGTTTGCCTCGAGTTCTTCTTGCGTCCACTCTTCTGGAAAGAACAGATGTTTTTCGGTTCTCGGCTAAGCCTCGAGCCGTGTCTTGTTTCTGAGATATGGCCCACTCGTTTTTTGTTTGGCAATAGTGGTAATCGATTCCTTTTCGAGCGTGCATCCCGCTTTTTCTGTGGTTTTTGGGGTTTCGACAGTGTTTCCTCATTCCTTGCCCCTGTTCCTTCTTGAATTCTTTGTGTGGCTGTTCGGTCTTTTCCTGGCGATCCGCGCGCTCTTCGCGTCCCGTTCTCGACCCTCGGACAGACAGTTTCCCCCCCTTCCTGGTCATAAGATCCACCGCGCTTCAGTACCCCCGGCTTCCCCAAACGTGCTTTCTCTGTAGCTCTCTCCTGAGATGGTCTTAGTCAGCATCGGTTCGCTTGTTTCTTTTCTATTTGGGAGGTTTCACCAGTCTTTGGATGTTCGCGGGCGCTTCTTCGTCTTTTGGTCGAGTTTGTTTGTTGCTAGGTGCCACGAGACGGTCGGTTGAAGGACCATTTTCTTAGGGTTTCTACGCGCTACTTTCAGACCTTCCCTTTTTCTGACCCCTTCTTTTTCAGACTTCCCTGTATCAGACTCACACCCCCTTTTTTTTGGGGTTTTTTGGTTTTCGCACTTTTTTTAAGAGTGTTGAGGAACCCCTTCCCCTTTCCGAGACATGATGCTCAACATAGCCAGGCCTAAACCCTTCCCTCTGCTGTTTTTTTTTTGATCGTCCCATTCGCTCTTCCCGCCTCTTCCTGCGGTGAGGGCCCCTCGAGGTCTTTTTGTTTTAATTCATTTTTTTTTGAGTCTGGCTTAGGGTGCGGTGGTCGTCAGTTTGCCCCCCTCCCTGTGCATGAGCGGACTCTCGTCTGA